>Ga0126309_10000589_pt1 | contig 12232 bp, 15 predicted proteins | sample Plot56_FD_92541 | JGI IMG/M metagenome (GOLD analysis project Ga0126309, IMG submission 92541) | Serpentine soil microbial communities from UC McLaughlin Reserve, CA, USA - Plot56 | ecosystem: Environmental > Terrestrial > Soil > Grasslands | place: USA: UC McLaughlin Reserve, Lake County...
CCGAAGTCGGCGAGCTTGACCACGCCCTCGTGGCTCCGCAGCAGGTTGCCCGGCTTGACGTCGCGGTGCACGACGCCGTTGCGGTGGGCGTAGTCGAGGCCACGGCACGCCTGTACGAGGATGTCGACCGACTCCTGGGCGGGGAGCGCGCCCTGGTCGCGGAGGATCTCGGCGCACGACTGCCCGTCGACGTGCTCCATGACGATGAAGTTCCGCCCGGTCTCCTCGTCGAGCCCGAAGTCGAACACCTGCACGACGTTCGGGTGCACGAGCCGCGCGGCCGAGAGCGCCTCGCGGCGGAAGCGGGAGACGAAGCTCGGGTCCTCCGCCAGGTGCTCGGCGAGCAGCTTCACCGCGACGTAGCGCTCCAGGCGCGTGTCGAACCCGAGCTGGACGGTCGACATGCCGCCGACCCCGAGGCGGTGCTCGAGGCGGTAGCGGTCGGCGAAGAGCTGGTCAGCCATGGTCATCCCCCGCCATCGACACCGCCGGTGGCCGGTGGTTCCACCGGCGGGACCGGGGAGTTGCCCTCGTCGCCACCCTCGTCGGGCGGCGGGGTGGGGGTCGGCGTCTCCGTGGGCGTCTCGGTCGGCGTCTCCGTGGGCGTCTCCGTCGGCGTCTCCGTGGGCGTCTCGGCCGGCGTCTCGGTCGGCTCGGGCGTCTCGGACGGCTTGCAGTCGTCGTCGATGCGGCTCGCGACCTGGTCGAGCCACTGGTCGAGGTTGCGCTTGAGGCTGCGATCGACCCGGCGCGGCAGCTCGGCCACCTGGCCGCGCGCCCGCCGCAGCGAGCTCTGCGCGCCTGAGCAGTTCTCGTCGCTCGTGCGCTCCGCGACCTGGTCGACGGTGTCCTTGAGCGCCTGGGCGCGATCCTCCGGGATCAGCTTCGGGTTCGAACCGCCGCAGGCGGTCAGCAGCATGGCGGCGACGAGCGCCAGCCCGAGGGGGAGCAGTCGAGACATCGGCCTATTGACCGTACTGAAGGCGCTCGGCGAGAGAGTCCGGAAGGTTGGCCGCCCGGATCGCCGCCTGCGCCCCTGCGATGTCGTACTCGGCGCGGCGCCAGTGGGCAGTCGAGCGCTCCGTGTCGAGCAGCAGCCAGGCCGCCCGCGGGTCGCCGTCGCGGGGCTGGCCCGCGCTGCCCGGGTTGATCAACCACCCGCCGGCCGAGATGTCGAGCTCGTCGCCCTCGCGGCGGGTCGACCCGGTGGCCGACTCGCCCTCGTTGCGGTGGAACGACAGGGCGACGTGCGAGTGCCCGATGAACGACACGCGGTAGTCCGTGGTGTCGAGGCACAGTTCGGCCGTGAGGCCGGAGAGGACGTACTCCCAGATCGGGTCGCGCGGGGAGGCGTGGTAGAGCCCGAAGCCCTCGGCGCCGCCCTCGGGCGAGAGCGAGAGCAGGAACTCGCGCGTCTTGGGCTCGATCGTCTCCTTCGTCCACTGGGCCGCGAGCGCGGCGCCGCGCGAGAAGTCCTCGAGCGAGAGCACGTCGACGACGGCGAGGTCGTGGTTGCCGGCCAGGCAGATCGCGCAGTGCTCCATCGCGAGCGCGACCGACGCGTCCGGGTCGCCGCCGTAGCCCACGAGGTCCCCGAGGCACCACAGCTCCTCGGCCTCGTCGGACGCGGCCTCGATGACCGCCTCGAACGCGTGCTTGTTGCCGTGAATGTCCGAAGCGATGGCGATGCGCATGCGTACAGTCTTTTCGGTGAGGAGGACGGTTGGCCTGCCGATCGCTTTGGTTGCCGCGGTGGTCGTGGCCGAGGCCGCCGTGCTGGTCCTCCGGCCCCGCGATCTGGGACCCGCGCCGCTTCCGGTGGAGGCGCGAGCCTATTTCAGTCGAGACCAGCTTGAAAAGGGCGAGCGCTTCAGGAGCGGGCAGCTGTGGCTCTACGGCGCCCGCCTCGTGATCGAGGGCGGCGTCCTGATCCTGCTCGTGCGGCGGCCGCCCGAGCGGTTGCGGCGGGCCGGGCGCCGTCGCCCGATCGTGGCCGCGGCGGCGGCCGCGGCGGCGCTGTCGGTGGCGGTCGGGCTCGCCCCGCTGCCCATCTCCGCGATCGCCCAGCAGCGGGCGCGGGACGTCGGCCTCGTCACCCAGGGCTGGGACGGCTGGGCGGGCGACGTCGCGAAGTCCGAGGCCATCGGCGCGCTGTTCGCCGCCGCCGGCGGCGGCCTCCTCATTCTCGGCATGCGCCGCTTCGGCCGCCGCTGGTGGATTCCCGGAGCGGCCGTGGTCGCGGCCTTCGGCGTGATCGTGACCTACGCCGGGCCCGTGGTCCTCGACCCGCTCTTCAACGACTTCAAGCGGCTCCCGGCAGGCCAGACGCGGACCGACGTGCTCGACCTGGCCCGCCGCGCCGGCGTCGACGTCGGCGAGGTGTACGAGATCGACGCCTCCCGCCGGACGAGCGCCGCCAACGCCTACGTCAACGGACTCGGGCACACGAAGCGGGTGGTGCTCTACGACAACCTGCTGCGCGACTTCACCCCGGCCCAGGTGCGGCTCGTCGTCGCCCACGAGCTCGGCCACGTGCGCCACCGCGACGTGCCGCGCGGGCTCCTGTATCTCGCGCTGGTGGCGCCGTTCGGGATGCTGGCGGTGGCGCGGCTCGGCGAGCGCCTCTCGCCCCCCGGCGCCGCCGGGACGCCGCTGGCGCTGCCCGCCATGGTGCTCGCGGTCGCCGTGGTCGCGCCGGTCATCACCGTTACCTCCAACCAGCTGTCACGCGCGGTCGAGCGCAGCGCGGACGGGTTCGCGCTCGAGCTCACGCGCGAGCCGGAGACCCAGATCGCCTTCCAGCGCCGGATCGCGGTCAAGAACGTCTCGGACCCCGACCCGCCGGGCTGGGTGACGTTCCTGCTCGGCACCCACCCGCCGACGCTCGAGCGGATCGGTCAGGCCGCGACGGCGGCCAGCGCCTCCTCGCGCGAGGGGTAGACGCGGAAGCGCCCGGTGAGGTTCGTGATCTCGAGCAGGCGCCGGACGGGCCCCTCGAGCGCCACGACGAGCATGGTCTTCCCGCTCGCCTCGGCCTCGGTGGAGGCGTGCATGATCGCCCCGAGCGCGGTCGAGTCGATGAACTCGACCGCGGCGAGGTCGAGCACGACGCACGGCTCCGCGCCGGCCGTCGCCATCGACAGCACGGTCGCCAGTCGTGGGGCGGCGGCGAGGTCGAGCTCGCCGGAGGCGCTGACCAGCAGCGCCCCCTCGACGGGGTCGAACTCGACGGTGTAGCCCGAGTCCTCAGGCTGGGTCGCTTCCATGTCTCTCCTCGCCGATCTCGGGCAGGCTCTTGATGCCCTCCTTGGTACGCCACTTGCCGTAGTTGTCCTCGAGCGCGTCGATCAGCTCGCGCAGCAGGCGCGGCGAGAGGTTGACGCGCGTGACGACGACGCCGGGGACCTCCACGTCCTCGACCTCATGGTCCACGCGGGCGAAGGTGATGCTGAACTCGTAGTCCGAGTGGGACACGTTCGCGAAGTTCGCGTAGTGGCCCGCCATGGTCTCCGGGGTGGTCTGCAGGTTGATGTGACGCTCGCGGTCCTCGTCGGCCATCCGGCCGTAGTATCGCGCACGTGCGGTACCTCGTGCTCGCGGTCGGGCGGCTGCGCCCGCCGTTCTCCGACGACGTCGAGCACTACGACAAGCTGCTGCGCCGCCAGGCGCGGGTCGAGATCGCCGAGGTGGCCGACGACGAGGCGCTCGGCCGCCGGATCCCGGAGCGGGCCTATGTGGTCCTGCTCGACGCGGCCGGCGCCCAGCACTCCTCCGAGGCCTTCGCGCGCTTCCTCGAGGACCGGCGCCGGGGCGGCCGCGACGTCTGCTTCGTGATCGGCGGGCCCTACGGGACGGCGCTCGAGCGCCACGACCACGTGCTCTCGCTCGGCCCGATGACGCTGCCGCACCAGCTCGCCCGCGTCGTCCTGCTCGAGCAGCTCTTCCGCGCCCACAAGATCCTCGCGGGCGAGCCGTACCATCACTGACATGGCCATCGGCCCCCTGGAAGAGCTGCGCGTCGCCATCGAGGCGGCCGCGGCCGAGCTTCGCAACGGAAAGCCGGGCGCGGGTGTCCGGCCCACGCTCGAGCGGCCGAAGAAGGCGGGGTTCGGCGACTACTCGTCCAACGCCGCGATGCTGCTCGCGCCCGCGCTGGGCGCGCCGCCGCGGGAGATCGCGGAGCGGCTGGCCGGGACGCTGTCGGGCGCGCTGGGCGCGCGCGTCGACCACGTCGAGGTGGCGGGCCCGGGCTTCCTCAACGTCTTCCTCGCCGAGGGCTGGTTCGTCTCGGCGCTCGAGGAGCTGCTGGCCGCCGGGGAGGCGTTCGGCGCCGGCGCGCCGGCGCACCCCGAGAAGGTGCTGGTCGAGTTCGTCTCCGCGAACCCGACGGGGCCGCTGACCGCCGCCAGCGGCCGCCACGCGGCCTACGGCGACGCGCTGGCCCGCATCCTCGAGCTTGCGGGCCACGCCGTCAGCCGCGAGTACTACTTCAACGACTCCGGCTCCCAGATCGACCGGCTCGGCGAGTCGATCCACGCCCGCGCGAAGGGCCAGGAGCTGCCGGAGGGGGGCTACCAGGGCGAGTACGTCGACGAGCTGGCGCAGAGCATCGAGGGCGCCGCCGGCCTGGCGCCGGACGTCCTGGCCCAGCGCGGCGTCGAGGCGATCATGACCGGCATCCGGGCCACGCTGGAGGCCTACCACGTCCGGTTCGACTCCTGGTTCCTCGAGCGCAGCCTCCACGAGGGCGAGCCGAGCGCCGTGGAGCGGGTGATTGCGCTCCTGGAGGAGCGCGGCCACGTGTACCGCTCCGAGGGCGCGGTCTGGCTGCGCACGAGCGCGCTCGGCGACGACAAGGACCGCGTGCTCGAGCGCACGAGCGGCGAGGCGACCTACTTCGCCGGCGACGTCGCCTACCACGCGAACAAGCTCGAGCGCGGCTACGACCGCATGATCAACCCGCTCGGCTCCGACCACCACGGCTACATCGCCCGCATGAAGGCCGCGATGGCGGCCCTGGGGGTCGAGCCCGACCGCCTCGAGATCCCGATCCTCCAGTTCGTCCACATCGTCGAGGGGAGCCGCCGGGCCTCGATGTCCAAGCGCCGCGGCGAGTTCGTGACCCTCGACGACCTGATCGCCGAGATCGGCGTCGACGCCACGCGCTTCTACATGCTCAGCCGCTCGCACGAGTCCACGGTCGACCTCGATCTCGAGCTGGCCGTGCAGCAGTCCAACGAGAACCCGGTCTTCTACGTGCAGTACGCCCATGCGCGGATCGCGTCGATGCTGGCCAAGGCCGGTGACGAACGGGTCGCGGCGGCGCTCGCCGCGGGGGCGCGACCCGGCGAACTGCACCCCGCAGAGCGCGAGCTGATCAAGAAGCTGCTCGCGTTCCCCGGCGAGGTCGCCGAGGCGGCCGAGCGGCGCAGCCCGCACCGGATCGCCGCCTACGCGCTCGAGCTCGCTCAGGCGTTCACCGCGTTCTACCGCGACTGCCGCGTGGTGGGCGCGGAGCCCGCCTCGCTCGAGGACTTCCGGATCACGCTGAGCGTCGCCGCCCAGCGGGTCATCGCGCGGGCCCTGGGCCTTCTGGGGGTGTCGGCGCCGGCATCGATGTGACCGCGTCGTAGAGCGCCTGCTGGCGCTCGAGCGCGCCGCGGTAGGCGCCCGTGCGGTCCTCGTCCGGCTCGTAGGTCTCGCCCAGGGGCGCCTCGACCTCCTCCGCGCGCTCGAGGTGGCCGAGCGCCTCGAGCGCCAGCAGCGCCGCGCCGCGGCTCGAGCCCTCCTCGACCTCGGAGAGCGCGACCGGCCGGCCGAGCGCATCGGCCATGATCTGCGTCCACGCGGGCGACTTCACGAGCCCGCCGCCCGTCCCCACGACGTCGCGCTCGCCCGGGAGCGCCTCGCGCAGCTCGAGCTCGATCAGGCGGAAGCGCAGCGCGACCGCCTCCAGGCCGGCGCGCAGCAGGTGGAGCGGCTCTGTCGCCGGGGTGAGCCCGGCGATCGTCGCCCCCGCCGCGTCGCTCCAGCCCGGGCCGCGCTCGCCCGAGAGCAGCGGCAGCACCGTCAGGCCGTGCGCGTCGGGCGCCATCTCCGCGATCGCGCGCTCCATCTCGGCCCGGTCCTCGGGCAGCCGCGTCAGCCGGTCGAGCCAGGCGAAGACGCTGCCACCGTCCGACAGCGAGCCGCCGATGACCACGCGCTGCGCGTCGGCCCGGTAGCGCCACAGCCCGCGCGGGATCTCGGGCACGTCCTCGCTGCGCCAGAGCACCCGCAGCGCGCCGCTGGTGCCGACCATCAGCGCCGCGCGCTCGAGGGTGCCGCACCCGCTGCCCAGGTTGGAGCACGCGCCGTCGCCCCAGGCCGGGAACCAGGGGACCTCGCGCAGCCCGGGCCAGCGCTCGGCCCATTCGGGGCGGAGCCCGCTGCGCGGCGTGTCGTCGATCGGGGGGAGCGCGTCCTCGATCCCGCGCGTCAGCTCCTCGTCCCACTCGCACGTGCGCTGGTCGAGCAGCCCGGTGCCCGACGCCATCGAGATGCTGGCCGCGGCGTCGCCGAGCAGGCGGCGCTGCACGTACTCGCCCGGCGAGACCCAGGCCCGGACGCGCCCGAACCTGTCCGCGTCGATCTCCCGCAGCCACCCCAGCTTCGCCGGCCAGTAGCTCGAGTGCAGGCGGCAGCCCGTGCGCTGGTGGACGGCGTCCTCGTCGAGCTCGCCGCGCAGCTGCGCCGCGGCCGCCGCGGCCCGGCGGTCGGCCCACGAGTAGACCGGCGTCAGCGGCTGCCCGTCCCCGTCGAGCCCGAGCAGCGAGTGCCACATCGTGCTGATGGCGACCGCCTCGACCTCGGGGCCCTTCTCCATGGCGGCGTCGAGCGCCTGGGTGACGAGATCGAGCAGGCCGTCGGGGTCGATCTCCGCGGTCCCGTCCGGCGCCGAGCGCGCGCGGTGCTCGAGCTGGGCCGCCTCGCCCTCCGAGCCGCCCTGCTCGTCCCACAGCGACGAGCGGACGGAGGAGGAGCCGATGTCGAGGACGAGGACGCTCACAGGCTCTTGAAGAGGTTGAGCCCGATCGAGTCGAGCGCGTTCTGGGCCTCGCCGTTGAGGCGGGTCAGCTCCCCGGTCAGCAGCAGCAGGCCCATCGCGATCAGGACCAGCCCGGAGGCCGCCGTCACGATCGTCCAGCGGTCGCGCAGCCAGCGGAAGGCGGAGGTGGCGCGGGTGAACGCGACGGCGGTGAGCAGGAACGGCACCGCCAGGCCGGCGGAGTAGCAGGCCAGCAGCAGCGCGCCCTCGCCGACCGTGTCCTGCACGGAGGCGGCGGTGAGGATCGAGCCGAGCGTGGGGCCGACGCACGGCGTCCACGCGAACGCGAACGCCGCCCCCGCGATCAGCGGGCCGCCCGAGCCCGCGCGCGAGATCAGCGCGTCGGGCCGCCACTCGCGGTTCAGCCGCGGCACGAACGGCGTGATCACGAACAGCACGCCGAGCGCGACGATCACCGCCCCGGCGATCACGTCGAGGGTCCCCCGCGAGTCCTGCAGCGTCGAGCCGAGGCCCGTCGCGGTCATGCCGAGGGCGACGAAGACGACGGTGAAGGCCAGGCAGAAGACGATGGCGGGGAGCAGCACCCGCGCCCGCTGCCCGCTCTGCAGCTCGCCCATCGTCACGCCCGAGACCGCCGACAGGTAGCCCGGGACGAGCGGCAGCACGCAGGGGGAGATGAAGGAGACGAAGCCGACGGCGAAGGCGGCGACGACGGTGGTGTCGACGCCGCCGTTCACCGGCGGTCGTAGGCGGCGAGCTCCGCGTCGAGCCGCGCATTCTCTATCGGCGCGAGCGGCTCGGCGGCGGGCTCGGCCTCGGCCGGCCGGCGGCGCCAGCGGCGCGCCGCGACGGCGAGCCCGGCCAGCGCGAGCAGCGCGAGCCCGATCGGGACCAGGTAGGCGGCGAGGCTGAAGCCCTTCTCCTCCGGCATCGCCAGCACGCCCGGGCCGAACTGGTCCACGAGCGCGTCCTTGATCTCCTGCTTGTCCTTGCCCTGGGCGATCTGGCGGCGGATGAAGGCGCGCTCCTGGTCGGCGACGGTGGAGGTGGAGACGTTGAGCGCGGTGCCGCACTCGACGCACATCACCTCGTCCTCGACGTCGGGCAGCGAGGCCGGGCCGCCGGCGGCCAGCACGAGCAGCACGAGCGCGAGCGCCTTCACGCCGTCTCACCCAGCAGCGGCTTCAGCGTGCGGTCCAGCCACGCCTGGTCGACCGGGCCGCGCCGCTGGGCGGCGATCCGCCCGCGCCGGTCGACCACGAACGTCTCGGGGAAGGCGCGCGAGCCGTAGCGGTCGGCGAACTCGCCGTCCTTGTCGCGCAGGCTCGGATACGTCAGCCGGAAGCGGCGCACGAAGCCCAGCGCGCTGTCCGAGACGTCCTGGTAGTTGGCCCCGAGCACGAGCGCATCGCGGCCGGAGATGGCCCGGTGGGTCTTCTCGAGCAGCGGCAGCTCCTCCGTGCAGGGCTTGCACCACGAGGCCCAGAAGTTCAGGACGACGACCTTCCCGCGGTAGTCGGCCAGGGAGCCCGTCCCGCCGCGCCCGAGCACGGGCAGCCGCGCCGTCGGCGCGTCGACGCGCTCGCCGGCCGCGATCGCGTCGTCGATCGACGTGTCCGCCCGCCGCGAGGCCACGCCGTAGGCCAGCAGCCCGACCAGCAGCGCGGCGGCGAGGATGACGGCCCAGGAGGCGCGGAAGCGCATGCCTCAAGAGTAGGGATGGGCCTGAAGCGGCGAACGGGTCTCGAACCCGCGACCTCGAGCTTGGGAAGCTCGCGCTCTACCAGCTGAGCTATCGCCGCGCGGGCGACAAGATTACCGGGGTCTACCAGGCCTGGCTGGTGCCGCAGTGGGGACAGCCGACGGAGGTGGTGACCTCCGCCTTGAAGGCGTAGCCGCACTGGCAGCGGTACAGCGCCTGGTCCTCGGGCGCCGGGGTCCGCTGCGCGCGAAGACGCTCCGAGGCCCGGACATCGACCGGGGCCGGCCGGCGCTCCCCCCTGCGGGGGCGACGGGTGGTTTGGGTGGCACGCTGCATAAAGGAGTCTTCGACAACAACAACGCAAAACTTGCGTGAAGGTTTCTCCGACGTCATGGCCCGGACGGAGCCACGGCCTCGCCATAATGGAGTCGTGGACCCCGCACGCAAGCGAAAGCTCCGATTCGGCATCGCGCTGACCTGCGCTCTGCTGCTGGCTTCCGCCCTCATCTACACGAGCTTCTCGGCCTCCAGCGAGGCCCGCTCGCCGAGCCAGCTCGCGGCCGCCGCGACCCCTGGCCGGGTGTACGAGTTGACCGGGAAGGTGGAGCCCGGCTCGATCTCGAGCCAGGGGACGACCCACTCCTTCCGGGTCCGCGACCGCGAGGGCCACGCCTCCGTGCCCGTCACCTACACGGGCGCGCTGCCCGACCCGTTCCGGGACGGGCGCGAGATCATCGTCGACGTGCGCAAGCAGGGCTCCACGTTCGTGGGCGAGCGCGACTCCCTGGTCACGAAGTGCCCGTCGAAGTTCACGGCCGAGAAGAAGAAGACCTGATCTAGTGCTCAGCCTCGGCTCAGGCTGCCTGTGGCTTGCGCTGGGGGTGGCGCTCTACGGGATCGGCGCCTCCCTCTACGGCGCGGGCGCAGGCGGCCGCGCGTGGGTCGACTCCGGCCGGCGCGCGGTCTACGCGACCGCCGGGGTGGTCCTGGTGGCCTTCGCGGTGCTCGAGGCGGCCTTCCTGCGCTCGGACTTCGCGCTCAGCGTGGTCGCCGACCACTCCTCGACCACGACCCCGACCTTCTACCGCGCCACCGCGGTGTGGTCCTCGCAGGAGGGCTCGCTGCTGCTGTGGGTCGTGCTGCTGGGGCTGTGGTCGAGCCTGATGCTGTTCCTCACCCGCCGCCGCGCGCGCGAGGTCGCGCCCTACGCCGCGGCGGTGCTGCTCGGCTTCGCGGTCTTCTTCCTGTCGCTGCTCGTGCTCCTGGAGAACCCCTTCGACCGCGCGCCGTCCGTGGTGGCGGAGGGCGCGGGGCTGAACCCGCTGCTGCGCCACCCGAGCATGATGATCCACCCCCCGATGCTCTACTCGGGCTACACGCTGTTCGCGGTGCCGTTCGCGTTCGCGGTCGGCGCGCTGATCACGCGGCGCCTCGATGCCGAGTGGATCCGGCTCACGCGCCCGTTCACGCTCGCCGCCTGGTTCTTCCTCGGCTGCGGGATCCTCCTCGGCGCCCGCTGGTCCTACACCGAGCTCGGCTGGGGCGGCTACTGGGCCTGGGACCCGGTCGAGAACGCGTCGCTGATGCCATGGCTGATCGGCACCGCCTTCCTGCACTCCGTGATGATCCAGGAGAAGCGCGGGATGCTGAAGATCTGGAACGTCTCGCTCGTGCTCGCCACCGGCGTGCTCGCGATCCTCGGCACCTTCCTCGTGCGCTCGGGGATCCTCAACTCGATCCACGCCTTCGGCGCCTCGACGCTCGGGGTGCCGTTCCTGATCCTGATCTGCGGGCTGATCGCGGGCTCGGTGGCGCTCGTGCTCTCGCGGGCGGGTGAGCTGCGCTCGGAGCACCGCCTGGACTCGCTGCTCTCGCGCGAGGCGGTCTTCCTGCTCAACAACCTCGTGCTGGTCGGCCTCTGCTTCGTGATCTTCTGGGGGACGTTCTTCCCGCTGATCTCCGAGGCGGTGACCGGCAACGAGGCGTCGGTCGGGCCGCCCTGGTTCGACCGCTACATCGTGCCGCTGTCGCTGCTGCTCGTGCTGCTCTCCGGGATCGGCCCCGTGATCGCCTGGCGCCGCGCGACCGCGGCGAACCTGCGCCGCAACCTCGCCCGCCCGGCCGCCGCCGGCGTGCTCGCGGTCGTCATCCTGCTGATCGCGGGTGTCAGCGGCTCGGTGGGGGCGCTGCTGATGTTCGGCCTCGCCGCGTTCGTGTTCGCGGCCGTCGGGCAGGAGCTGTGGCGGGGCGTGCGGGCACGGCGCGCGATGTCGAGCGACTCCGTGCCGCGTGCGCTGGTCTCGCTCGTCCAGCGCAACCGCCGCCGCTACGGGGGCTACCTCGTCCACGTCGGGGTGTCCGTGCTGTTCGCCGGCGTGGCGGCGTCCTCGGCCTTCCAGGACGCCCGCGACGTCGAGCTGAAGGTCGGCCAGACCGCCCGGGTGGGCGGCTACGACGTCACCTACGTGAAGCCCACCGGGACCCTGCAGGCGGCGACGAACGGCCGGCTGGAGAAGATCAACCTCGGCGCGGTGATGCGCGTCTCGCGCGGCGGTCACGCGGTCGGCACGCTCCGCACGGAGCGGTCGTTCTTCCCCTCCGCCGATCCGACGCTCGGCCCGGTCTCGCGCTTCTTCGAGGGCGAGGCGACGAGCGAGGTGGGCCTGCGCGCCGGCCTGCGACGCGACGTCTGGGGCGCGATCTCCCCGAACGTCCGCGACCTGCGCACGAAGGTCGCGGAGGGCGACCGCGTGTTCAACGGCGCCAGGGCGCTGCCGGCCGCCCAGCGCGAGATCGCGCTCGCGGAGGCGCTCAACGGCCTCACGCGCTCCTACGCGGCGAACCCGCCGCCCGCGACGTTCCGCCTGATCGTCTCGCCGCTGGTGAGCTGGATCTGGATCGGGGCCCTGATCGTGTTCGCGGGCGGCCTGATCGCCCTGTGGCCGCCGCTCCGCCGCGCCCCGCGGCCGGTCGCGGCCCGCTACGCGGCTCGCGTGGCGCGCGAGCTCGGCCGAGCCTGACCTGATGGTTGATCCCACGACCCCCGCACCCGTCTGCACGCGTCCCGCGGCGCAGGACGGCACCCGCCGAAAGGGGTCCGTGGCTCTGCCACTGTCCCCCTCCGGCGTGCACCGTCCTGCATCCACGGGGCACGCACATCCGGGCACGGCGGCCGCGGAATCAACCATCTAAGGAGTGGACGTGCTGCTGGTCCTCGTCGTGCTCGCCGTCGTCGTCCTCGTCGTCTCGGGTCCCCTGCGGCGCGGGCGGGTCGAGGCGGTCGAGGCGTCGGAGTCGGCGCGGCGCGCCGGGCTCGAGGCCGCCAAGGAGGCGAAGTACGCCGAGATCCGGGACGCCGAGCTCGACCACCGGATGGGGAAGCTCTCCGACCCGGATTGGCGCGCGCAGGACCGCACCCTGAGGGCCGAGGCGATGGAGATCCTGCGCCGGCTCGACGAGCTCGGCCCGGAGGATTGAGGCGG
>Ga0126309_10000590_pt1 | contig 12232 bp, 11 predicted proteins | sample Plot56_FD_92541 | JGI IMG/M metagenome (GOLD analysis project Ga0126309, IMG submission 92541) | Serpentine soil microbial communities from UC McLaughlin Reserve, CA, USA - Plot56 | ecosystem: Environmental > Terrestrial > Soil > Grasslands | place: USA: UC McLaughlin Reserve, Lake County...
AAGGGCACCGACGAAGCCGATCTGATCGGAACGGTCGACCAGGTCGCCGAGCGCCTAGCCGCGTACGAGCGCGCGGGCGTCTCCCGCGTCATGCTCCAACACCTCGTCCACGAAGACCTCGAGCTGGTCGACGTCATCGGCGGAGAGCTGAAACCCGCCGTCGAGTAGCGCACGTCTTAGATGTTCACGCGTGCGCGCGCGCCCCCACCCACTGGGTTGGGGGGTGGGAAGAGGGTACGCGCCGGACACGTGCGAAATGCGCCGACTCTGTGTCGATGCGCGCACAGGCGACGCGAGCGCCGTACTCCGCGGCGGAAGTTGACGAGAGCGGGCCTGCGCCTACCTAGACGCGAACGCCGGCGACCTCGGCGACGAGGTGCGCCACCTCGGTCGGCGTGGTGCCGACCCGAACGCCGCGCGCCTCGAGCGCGTCCTTCTTCCCCTGCGCCGTCCCAGACGAGCCGGAGATGATCGCGCCTGCGTGCCCCATGGTCTTCCCCGGCGGCGCCGTGAACCCGGCGATGTACGCCAGCACGGGCTTCGACATCTCGCTCTCGATGAACTCGGCCGCCTGCTCCTCCTCGTTCCCGCCGATCTCGCCGACCATGACGACGTACTCGGTCTCGTCGTCGGCCTCGAACCGCGCCAGGATGTCGATGAACGACGAGCCGACCACGGGGTCGCCGCCGATCCCGACGATGGTCGAGTTGCCGACGCCCAGCTGCGTCAGCTCGTGCCCGATCTGGTAGGTCAGCGTGCCCGACCGCGACACGAGCCCGATCGAGCCCTCGCTGAAGATCTCTGCTGGGATGATCCCCACGTTGGCCTTCCCCGGCGACAGCGCGCCCGGGCAGTTGGGCCCGATCATCGTGATACCACGCGGCTTGATGTAGTTGTAGACACCGAGCATCTCGTGCGCGGGGAGCCCCTCGGCGATGCAGACGACCGTCTCGATCCCCGCGTCGACCGCCTCGTAGATGGCGTCGGCGGCGAACCGCGCTGGAACGAAGACCATGGTCGTGTTGGCGTGCGTCTCGGCGACCGCGTCCGCGACCGTGTCGAAGACGGGAATGCCGGACACGTCCTGTCCGCCCTTGCCCGGCGTGACCCCGGCGACCACCTGTGTGCCGTAATCGCGATTCCGAGTGCCGTGGAACGAGCCCTCGCTCCCGGTCAGGCCTTGGACGACGAGCCGGGTGTCGCTGTCGACGATGATCGCCACTACGTCTTCCTTCCCTTGAACACAGCCCTCGAGAGGAGGACGCGGCCTTTCTCGATGCGATCCGCGAGTAGCTCTCGAACGCGACGTGCCCGCTCGCCCTCGCAGCCTGCCCGCGCGAGCCACGGCTCGAGCTCGATGCGCTTTTCGGAAACGCGAACGTCCGCCACCTCGACGCCGGCGCTCGTCAACAGCGTCCGCCATTCCGCCTCGGAGTAGCAGCGAACGTGCGTCTCGTCTCGGAGCCGCTCCGCCTTCTCGACCGCCTCACCGAGGTTGAGGTTGTCGGCGACGATCACGAGCGACGAGCTGACGCGCGCCATCTCGCCGACCGCGCGCTCGACGTCCTCGAAGTGGTGTGCGGCGACCCTGCAGGCCACCACGTCGAAGGCACCGTCCTCGAACGGGAGCGCCTCGGCGCTCGCGACCACGTCCGGCTCCATGCCGGCCGCCGGGTCGGAGCTCACGACGTCGAAACCGGCCTCCCGAAGCCGTCGAGCCACGTGGCCGCCGCCCGTCGCGACGTCGAGCGCGCGGCGTCCGGGAGCCTCCGCCACGCATTCGACGATGAGGTCGAGGTCCTCGCCCGCCCGGTGCGCCTCGCTGTCGCGATAGAGCGACGCGCGCTCGCTCCAGACCTGGCTCATGAAGCCAGCTCCACGGCGCGCCGTGCGGCGTCGAGCATCGTCGGCTCCGTGTAGAGGTTCGGCGGGCTCGCCTCGGACAGCAGGTGCCTCCCCTCCTCGGCGTTCGTCCCGTCGAGGCGCACGACGATGGGATGCTCGATCGTCATCTGGCCGAGCGCCTGCAGGATCCCGCGCGCCACCTCGTCGCCGCGGGTGATGCCGCCGAAGATGTTGAAGAAGATCGACCGCACCTGGGGGTCGCTCGTAATCACCTCGAGCGCGTCGACCACGCCCTGTGCGTCACCGCCGCCGCCGAGGTCGCAGAAGTTGGCGGGCTTCCCGCCGGCGAGCGCGATCACGTCCAGCGTAGACATGACGAGACCGGCACCGTTGCCCAGGATCCCGACCTCGCCGTCGAGCTTGACGTACGTAACGCCTTTTTCCCGGGCGAGCGCCTCCTGCGGGTCCGCCGCCGAGACGTCCCGCATCTCGGCGATATCGGCGTGCTTGTAGAGGGCGTTGTCGTCGACCGTGAACTTCGAGTCGAGCGCCTTCACCTCCCCGGACGGCGTCACGATCAGCGGGTTGATCTCGCAGAGCATCGCGTCCGCCCCGACGAAGGCGTCGTAGAGGCGTGCCGCGATCGCCGCAATCTGCTTCGACTCGTTCGGGTCGCCGATGCCGGCCCCGTGGAGGAGCCGCCGCGCGTGGAACGGCTGAAAGCCGACGAGCGGGTCGACGTGGAGCCGAACGAGCGCTTCGGGGCGTTCGGCGGCGACCTCCTCGATGTCGATGCCGCCTTCCTTGGTGAACATGAACAGCGCCTGCTTCGCGCCGCGATCGAAGGTGACCGAGAGGTAGTACTCCCGCTCGATGTCCGAGGCTTTCTCGATCCACAGCTTGCGAACGACGTGGCCGTTGATGTCGAGGCCGAGGATTTCGTCGGCGCGCGCCTCCGCCTCGTCGGGGCCGTCGGCCAGCTTGATGCCGCCGGCCTTTCCGCGCCCGCCGGTCAGAACCTGCGCCTTGACGACGACCGGCCCGCCGAGCTCCTCTGCGCCGGCGCGCGCCTCCGCCGGGCTCTCGGCGAGGCGACCGTCGGAGACGGGGATCCCGAAGCGGCGAAAAAGCTCCTTGCCCTGGTACTCGTAGAGGTCCATTCCGGCGGCGGAGTCTAACGGCGCCCTCCGGCCGTACGCCGTGCGCGGAACGGCCCGAGTTCGGCGAGCTCGGATGGATCTGAGTCGCCGACGCGTGACTCTTTAGACTCGAAGACGACCCACTTCGAAGAAGGGAGCTTCTATGGCCGACGAGACGACCCTGACCGACGAGGAGCTCGTGACGCAGCCGACCTGGTCGTCCACGCCGGAGGTCACCGCCGACACCGACGGCAGCGATACCGACGACACGGACAGCACCGACGCCGACTCCGACGACTCCGATTCGGGCGACGACGCCGACACGGTCGACGCCCACTAGCGCTGCGGCAGCCGCGGCCCTGGCGCGGTGCATCGAGCCGGTCGGCGCGGAGGAGTTCCGGACCGAATACTGGGAGCGCCGGCCGCTCCTCATTCCGCGGGGAGCGGCAGGCCGCTACGACGATCTGCTCTCGGAGGCCGAGGTCGAGCGACTCGTGTGCGAGACGGGGCTCCGGTTTCCGGCGTTCCGCCTCGTGAAGGAAGGCGCGAAGCTCGGCGTCGCCGACTACACGGTGGACCTGCCGTGGCGACCGGTCCCGTTCGCACGAACGGCGGACGTCGAGCGGGTGCTCGCGGAGTTCGACGCGGGCGCGACCATCGTCGCCCAGGGCCTCCACCTCAACCGCGCGCAGACGGCCACGTTCTGCTCCGCGCTCGAGGGCGCCCTCGGGCATCCGGTCCAGGCGAACGCGTACTACACGCCGCGCGGCTCGCAGGGGCTCGCGGTGCATCACGACACGCACGACGTCTTCGTGCTGCAGATCGCCGGCGAGAAGCGGTGGCTCGTCTACGAGCCGGTGCTCGAGCTCCCGCTCAAGGAGCAGCGGTACCGGGCCGCCGTCGACGGCGCGCCGGGCGAAGCTGTCATCGACACGGTCCTCGGCCCCGGCGACACGCTCTATCTCCCGCGCGGCTGGCTGCACGAGGCCAGGACGTCGGACGTCGACTCCCTCCACCTGACCGTCGGCATCAACGTCTATACCTGGCTCGACGCCGTGCGGGACGCGCTCTCCGACGTCGAGGGGGAGCTCGCGTTCAGGAGGTCCGTCGACGGCGACTTCACGACGCCGTCCGACCTCCTCGACCTGCTGGGCGACCGGCTGGGAATCGCAGACGTCGCCCGACGGAAGGCGAAACGGCTGGAGCGCCGTCGCCGACCCGTCCTCGACGGGCAGATCTCGCAGTTGCGTGCCCTCGACGGGCTCGACACGGCGACCGAGGTCGAACGGCGACCGAGCGTTCTGGCGACCGTTGAGGAAGAAGGGGACGCGATCGCCCTCGCCTTCCACGGCAAGCGCCTCCTGCTGCCCGGCCGCCTATGGGCCGAGGCCGACTTCCTCCTCGCCGTTGACCAGCCGTTCACCGCGGCGGACCTTCCGGGCGACCTCGACGACGCAGGCCGGGTGGTCCTCGTGCGGCGGTTGGTCCGCGAGGGATTTCTGCGGATCAGACTGCCGGACGTGCCCGGCGGGCGGTGACGACGAAGCGGGGCGGGCGCCGAAGCTCCTCCGCGCTGCACGTCAAATGCACGAGGTCACCTGTCTCCTCGCGGAGGTCGACCTCCTCGATGCCGCGTCCTCGCGCTGACATCGCGATCGTCCACGCGCCGTCCGAGCGGCGGTGGGCGGCAACGAGACGAAGATCGTCGAGGCCGTAGAGGCCCGTGTCCGTGCGGACGGCTCGCTCGGCCGCCTGGACGGCGAACGAATGGCACGACCTCCCGCGATACGGATCGAGGTGGACGCGGTCGGCCAGAAGGTCGTCCAGGACTCTCGCCGCGGATGCGCCGTCGAGACGGCCGTAGTACAGCCCGTATGGGAGGGAGACGAGGTTGCCCGCGAAGCGATCACCGCCGACGTGCGTGGACTGCCAAACCCAGTCGGGCTCTAGCTCGTCGGCGAGGGCGTCGTAGAGCGGCCGGCCGTAGCGCGCACAGCACGGATCGTGCTTGCCGTGGGTGCAGACGAGCAGGATCGGGTGGTCGACAGCTTCCCCCGCGCCGCCTGCGAAGTCGACGTCGAGGAGATCGCGGTGGTGGTCGAAGGAGACGGCCCGCAGTGCCTCCTCGCCCTCGCGCGAGGTCGCCGCGTACGCGATCAGGCCCGGCGCACCGCGGCGGGCGCGGCTCCGGATGAAGAGAAGCCGCGTGCGCCGCCGGACGGCCAGCTGCTCCCGCAGGTGGCCCTTCACCTGCTCCGAAAGACCGCTGCCGGGGAACGCGTCGTGGCTCCAGAGCGACCGGTACTCAACGAGGATCCAGTGGTCGACTCGGCTGGCCGTGGCCGCGAGCGGCTCGTCGTTCGCGCGAGACTCGTCGGCGCAGAACGGCCTACGCCTCGGCATCGCCCTCCTGGCGAACGACGCAGACGACCTGACCGGCCGACACCGGCCGACCCGCCGCGACGGACAGCTCGGTGACCACGCCGCCTCGGTGCGCCGCGATCTCGTTCTCCATCTTCATCGCTTCGACCACGCAGATCACCTGTCCCGGCGAGACCTCGTCGCCGTCGGCCACCTCGACGGCGAGAACGGTGCCCTGCATCGGCGTCACGACGGCGTCGCGAGCGGCCGCGTGGGCTCCGCCCCGGCGTTCTCGCTCCCGGCGGCGCCGGACGAGGTCCGCGTGGGGCGGCTCGGGAACGGTCACCGTGACGTCGTAGCGCCGGCCGTCGACCTCTGCCGTGATCGCCCGCTCCACCGCCCGCGGGGCCGAGGCGCCGAGCGATCCGTCCGGGCCGGTCGCTACGCTTGTTGTCCGATGAGACAACTGCTCGGACAGCTCAGCGGCTCGCTTCGCCAGCTGCTCGGACTCGACCACTCCGTGGCAGGTCGCGCCCTCCACGAAGCACTCGTGGTCGAGCAGGGCAAGGTGAAACCCGATCAGCGTCGTCAGGCCGCCGATCTCGAACTCCTCGAGCGCGCGGAGCATCCGCCGGCGCGCGCGCTCGCGGTCGACGTCGTGCACACACAGCTTGGCGACCATCGGGTCGTACAGGCCGCTGATCTCGGCGCCCGGCCCGACGCCGGAGTCGACGCGGACCCCGGGACCCGCCGGCTCCCGGTAGCTCGTGATCCGCCCAGGCGCCGGCAGGAAGCCCTGGGTGACGTCCTCTGCGTTGATGCGGCACTCGATCGCATGGCCGTGCAGGCGCACGTCGTCCTGGCTCAGCCATAGCGGCTCCCCAGCCGCGATTAGAACCTGCTCGCGCACGAGGTCGAGGCCGGTGACGAGCTCGGTGACGGTGTGCTCGACCTGGATCCGGGTGTTCATCTCGAGGAAGAAGTACTCGCCCTCCCTCGAGAGCAGGCCCTCGATCGTCCCCGCCGAGCGGTAGCCGACGGCACGCGCGGCCTCGACGGCGATGTCGCCGATCCGGGCACGGAGCTCGTCGTCGACGGCCGGCGAGGGCGTCTCCTCGACGAGCTTCTGGTGGCGGCGCTGGATCGTGCAGTCCCGCTCGCCGAGGTGGATCACGTTGCCGTGGGCGTCGGCGAGGACCTGCACCTCGACGTGCCGCGGGTCTTCGAGGTAGCGCTCGACGTACACCGCCGGGTCGGAGAAGTACGCCTCGCCCTCGCGGCGGGCGGACTCGAACGCGCGCTCGGCCTCCTCGGCGCCGCCGACGACCTTGAGGCCCTTGCCGCCGCCTCCGGCGGACGCCTTGATGGCAATCGGCCAGCCGATCTCGTCGCCGAGCCGCTCGACCTCCTCGGCGGACTCCACGGGCTCGGTCGTCCCGGGGATGATCGGGACGCCGGCCGCGCGCATCCGCTCCCGGGCGGAGACCTTCGACCCCATCACGTCGATCGCCTCGGGGGGCGGACCGATCCAGACGATCCCGGCGTCCGCGCAGGCGCGCGCGAACGCCGCGTTCTCCGCGAGGAATCCGTAACCGGGGTGTATCGCCTCGGCGCCGGCACGGAGCGCGGTCTCGATGATCCGCTCGCCGACGAGGTAGCTCTCGGCGGCGGGGCCGGGGCCGATCAGGTACGCCTCGTCCGCCTTCGCGACGTGCAGCGACGTCCGGTCCGGCTCCGAGTAGACCGCCACCGTCTGGATCCCGAGCTCACGCAGGGTGCGGAACACGCGTACGGCGATCTCGCCGCGATTGGCTACGAGCACCTTGGAGAAGACGGCCACGGTCGGCATATTCTCCCCGCGGATGCCCGTCGCGGATCAGCTGACCGTCGCCCGTATCTGCGCGGCGCCGCTCATCGTCGCGCTCTTCGTGGTCGATTTCCCACACCACGACTACTGGGCGACGGCGCTCTTCGCGGTCGCGATGGCAACGGACTGGCTCGACGGCAGGCTCGCGCGTCGTAGCGGCAGCACGTCCGCGCTCGGGTCCCTGCTCGACCCGATCGCCGACAAGGTGCTCGTCCTCAGCGTCATCATCGTGCTCGTCGACCGCGGGGCGTTCCCGGGCTGGATGGTGGCGGCGATCGTCGCGCGCGAGTTCCTCGTCTCGGGCCTGCGGCTCGCTGCGCTCGAGCGCGGGACCGTGCTCCACGCGCGTGACCTCGGCAAGCTGAAGACGTGGGCTCAGGCGGTCGCGGCCGGGCTCGGCGGGCTGGCCGTCGCAGGCGCGTTCGACGACGCAGTCGCGTGGTGGGCGCTGCTCGTCGCCCTCGTCCTCACGTGGGTCTCGGGCCTCGACTACGCGCGGCTTGCGCCCGGATTGCTCCGGCCGACCCCGACTGTCCAGGGCGAAAGCACGCCCCTCCCGGGAAGCCCGGCCGTTCGCCAGCGGCTGCGGTAGACGTCGACGCCCGGCTCCGCGCGCGGCGGAAGGCGCCGAAGCGCGGCCTCGATCGCGCGCCGCTCCGCGTCGGGCGGCTCGGGCCTGATCTGCAGCTCCACGCGGCTCAGCCTAAAGGTGGAGCCGGGGCCGGACGATGGAGTGGCTGTGACTCGGCGCGTCGTCCTCGCCATGCTCGCAGCCGTCTTGCTCGCGGTCGCGCCGCCCCTCGCCTCCGCCGCGAAGCGGTCGTGGGCCGACAAGGAGATCAAGCTCGTCACCTCGCGCGGCCTGATGACGACCGCGGGCGCGTCCTTCCGGCCCGACCAACCGGTCACGCAAGGCGAGGTCGCCGAGCTCGTGACGGGGCTGACCGGCGAGCCGACGCGCGCCCCCGCCTCGACCGGCGGCAAGGTCACGATCGCGCAGCTCGACGCGCAGCTGGTCGACGCGCTCGGTCTCGGCGACGAGGCCGCGCTCTTCTACCGCGCGGCCCGCGCAGTCGGCATCAAGCCGCCCGCACGCTTCGGCCGCGAGGTCGTCGCCCGCCTGCTCGGCCTGCGCTACAACCACCCGGCCGCGGAGGACGGGCTCGAGCTGTTGTGGTCGGATCCGGCGACGCGAGCGGAGACCGCGTACTCCGCCGCCCAGATCCTGCGCTTTCGCGGCTGGGAGACGGGGGCCGTCGAGGAGGCGGCCGCCGAGCTGGCGTTTCCCGAGCTGACCGACTCGCAGCAACGCATCCTCACGTACGCGTTCGGCCTCGTCGGCTACCCGTACGTCTGGGGCGGCACCAGCACGACGAAGCAGGCGCCGTTCGGCGTCCGCGCGCCGGGCGGCTTCGACTGCTCGGGCTTCCTCTGGCAGGTGTACAAGCTGCATGCCTACCCGGGCCTCACGGGGCTAGCAAACGTCATTCGCGGCCGGACCGCGGCACAGATGGCCGGAGAGGTCAAGGCCGCGAAGCGCATCGGCTTCGCGAGCCTCGAGCCCGGTGACCTGCTCTTCTTCGGCTCCGGCGGTCCACGCGCGAAGGCCGCGGCGATCGACCACGCCGGCATCTACGTGGGCAGCGAGTGGATGATCCATTCCTCGCGCTACGGCGTCACGCTCGTCAAGGTCGACGGCTGGTACCGGGAGCGCTTCGCATGGGGCCGGCGGCCGCTCGCCGAAGCCGGGCTCTTCTAGCCCGACACGCGGAAAACCCGAGCAAAACGGCAAATCACCCTTCCGGGTGATGAGTCGGGACCCCCCTCAGGGAACAATCGTCAAACCGCAGTCCGCCTCGGGAGGTTCGCAGTGTTGGAGTGGAATCCGCGTTTGTTCTCGCTGCTGGCGCTGATCGCCCTGCTCGTGATCGCGCTCGCCGGCGGTTGGTCAGATCTCTTCGACTACTCCAGCTACTGGGAGTGGTAGTCCGACAGGGCTGAGGAGGACGTCATGCCGAAGCGCCTGCTCACGGTCGTCGTACCGGTCTGCGCGCTCGGTCTCGTAACGGTCTTTGCGGCGGCCGTTTCGTTCGTACTCGAGCCGCATGACCTGACCACCCTGCTCGGGGTCACGGCCCTTCTGGCCGCCTCGACGCTCGCCAACCGCTTCCCCGTGCCCGTCGAGGGCGTGGACAGCGGCGGCGTGTCGCTGTCGTTCGTCTTCGGGGCGAGCGCCCTCGTCCTGTTCGGCTGGGACGCGGGCGTGCTCGTCGCGTTCGCCGCCCCGGCGATCATGCAGCTCGTCGAGCACCGGCCGCTCGTGCGCATCGCCTACAACGCGTGCTCGTTCGCGCTGGCCGCCGCCGTCGCGGCGCCCTTCGTCGCGCTCATCGGCGGCTCGAGCACGGGCGCCGTAGTCGGCGCCGTCGCGGTCTCCGCGAGCCTGCAGTACGCCGTCAACCTCGCGCTGATGTCGGCCGTGGTCGCGCGCAGCACGCGCCGGCCGTTCTTCGCCCTCATGCGCTCGAGCCTGCGCTGGACGATCGTCGTCTTCGCGCTGATGGCGTCGGCCGCGGTGATGCTCGTCGTCCTGTGGCAGCGCTCGCCCCTGCTCTCGGCAGTGCTCGTCGGCCCGCTCCTGGCGATCGCGCTCTATCAGCGCTCGACGTACCACGCGCTTCGCGCGATGCGGCTCGCCCTCACCGACCCGCTCACAGGCCTCGGCAATCACCGCCACTTCCACGAGCGGCTGCAGCGCGAGCTCCTCGAGGCCGAGGCCGGCAAGAAGCCCTTCACGCTCTGCCTCCTGGACGTGGACGACTTCAAGCGGATCAACGACCTCTACGGCCACCCGGAGGGCGACCGGCTCCTCGCCGAGCTCGCCTCGAACCTGCGCCAGAACGGCGAGGCGTTCCGTCTCGGCGGCGACGAGTTCGCCTTGCTGCTGCCCGGCCACAACGCGCCCGAGGCGCTCGACGTGGCGGGCACGATCGTGGAGCGCATCGCGGCCCTCGACCTCGACCTCGTCGGCTCCGTCACCGTCAGCGCAGGCATCGCGGGCTTCCCGGACCAGGCGCTCGACCGCGACGAGCTGATCCGCCTGGCCGACAGCGCCCTGTACTGGGCGAAGGAGCACGGGCGCAACCGCGTCCACTTCTACCGGCCGGACGTCGTCGAGCTCGCCGAGCTCCGGCGCCTCGCGCACGGGCCCGATCGGGCCGCCCGCTATCGGGCCGCCGCGAGCCTCGCGAAGGCCGTCGACCTGCGCGACACCTACACGGGCAGCCACTCGAGCCGCGTCGCCGATCTCGCCGCCCGCCTCGCCGAGCGGATCGGCCTCGACGAAGAGGCGATCGAGCTCACGCGCCTGGCGGGCAGCCTGCACGACCTCGGCAAGCTCGCCATCCCGGAGGAGATCCTGCGCAAGCCGGGGCCTTTGACCGACCCGGAGCGGCTCGTGCTCGAGCGGCACCCACAGATCGGCTTCCGCATGCTCGAGAGCCTCGGCGTCGACCCGGTCGCGGAGTGGGTCCTGCACCACCACGAGCGCTGGGACGGCACGGGCTATCCCGACCGCCTCGGCGCCGAGCGCATCCCGCTCGGCGCGCGCATCCTCTTCGTCGCCGACGCCTACGACGCGATGACGTCCGACCGCGTCTACCGCTCGCGCCTGACCTCGGAGGCCGCGCTCGAGGAGCTCGAGCGGTGCGCCGGCACGCAGTTCGACCCCGAGATCGTGCGCGCGCTGGCGGAGGAGCTCGCCCTCACGCCCGCGCCCCACGCTACGCGCGCGCTCGCCTCCTAAAGCGGAATATTCCCGTGCTTGCGGTCGGGCCGCGGCTCGCGCTTGGTCAGCGCGGTCTCGAGCGCGTCGATCAGCACCGGCCGCGTGCGGCGGGGCTCGATCACGTCGTCGACGTAGCCCCGCTCGGCCGCGACGTACGGGTTCGCGAACTGCGCGCGGTATTCGGCGATGAGGTCCTCGCGCCGGGCATCGGGGTCGTCCGACTCCTCCAGCTCCTTGCGGAAGACGATGTTGACCGCACCCTCCGGTCCCATCACGGCCACCTCCGCGGTCGGCCAGGCGAAGTTGAAGTCGGCGCGGATGTGCTTCGAGCTCATGACGTCGTACGCGCCGCCGTACGCCTTGCGGGTGATCACCGCCAGCTTGGGCACGGTCGCCTCGCAGTAGGCATACAGCAGCTTCGCGCCGTGGCGGATGATCCCGCGCCACTCCTGATCGGTGCCCGGGAGGAAGCCCGGCACGTCGACGAACGTGACGAGCGGGATGTTGAAGGCGTCGCACGTACGGACGAACCGCGCCGCCTTCACCGACGAGTCGATGTCCAGCACCCCCGCGATCGCGTGGGGCTGGTTGCCGACCACGCCCACCGGATGGCCGCCGAGCCGCGCGAACCCGCACACGATGTTCTGCGCATAGCGCTCGTGGACCTCGAAGAACTCACCGTCGTCGAAGACGCGATGGATGACGTCACGCATCTCGTACGGCTTCGTCGGCTGGTCGGGGATCAGCGTGTCGAGCTCGGGATCCTCGCGGGAGGCGGGATCGGACGCTTCGAAGAACGGCGGCGGGTCGACGTTGTTCTGCGGCAGGAAGCTGAGCAGGTAGCGCGCGTCCTCCAGGCAGGCGCGCTCGTCGGCAGCGACGAAGTGCGCGACCCCCGACTTCGACGCGTGCGTCCCGGCCCCGCCGAGCTCCTCGAAGGTGACCTCCTCGCCCGTGACCGTCTTCACGACGTCGGGACCGGTGATGAACATGTACGAGCTGTCCTCGACCATGAAGACGAAGTCCGTCATCACGGGCGAGTACACGGCGCCGCCGGCGCACGGGCCCATGATCAGGCTGATCTGCGGGATGACGCCCGACGCCTGGACGTTGCGCCAGAAGATCTCGGCGTATCCCGCGAGCGAGACGACCCCCTCCTGGATGCGCGCGCCGCCGGAGTCGTTGATGCCGATCACCGGGCAGCCGAACTTGAGGGCGAGGTCCATGACCTTG
>Ga0126309_10000591_pt1 | contig 12230 bp, 16 predicted proteins | sample Plot56_FD_92541 | JGI IMG/M metagenome (GOLD analysis project Ga0126309, IMG submission 92541) | Serpentine soil microbial communities from UC McLaughlin Reserve, CA, USA - Plot56 | ecosystem: Environmental > Terrestrial > Soil > Grasslands | place: USA: UC McLaughlin Reserve, Lake County...
ACGCCGGAGCAGGAGCGGCTCGTTCGCCAGGCGGAGCACTGGCGAGAGCGGCTCATTCGCGAAGGGACTGCGCTCGAGCGCGGCACGCGGCTGCTCGAAGTCGGCTGCGGCGCCGGTGCCGTCCTCGCCGTGCTCGGGCAAGAGTACCCGGGCGTCCAGTTGTTCGGCGTCGACATCGAGCCGAAGCAGCTGGCCTTCGCGAGGACGCACCTCGAGCGCTCGGGCGTCGAAGCGACGCTCGCGCAAGCGGACGCGCTGGCGCTCCCCTTCGAGGACGAGTCGTTCGACCAGGTCTGGATGATGTGGTTCCTCGAGCACGTCGCCGATCCGCCCGCGGCGCTCCGCGAGGCGAGGCGAGTCCTCGTACCCGGCGGCATGATCACTGCGGTCGAGGTCGACTACTCGACGGCCCGCGCGCAGCCGTCGACGCCTGCGATCGAGGCGCTCTTCAGCGCCATGGTCGGCGGAATGGCGGCCGCGGGCTGGAGCGACGCCGGCACCCGTCTCCCGGGCTGGCTGCGCGAGGCCGGCTTCCGCGAGGTCGACGAGGGCGAGCGGCCGTTCTGGTGGCAGGGCGACGACGTCACGCGCGAGGCCCACTACGCGGCCGACGTGATGGAAAGCGCCGTCGAAGCACTCGCGCAGCTGCCGGGCGCAACCGAGTCCGAGCTGCGCAACGGACTCGCCGACCTGAGGGACCTCCCGAACCACCCGGACGCGCGGCTCGGTTGGGTCGTCCACAAGTCGACCGCGCAGCGCTAGCTCGCCTACGTAAGCTCCACCCGGGGCTGTGAGATGAAGATCGCCACGATCGGCAGAGGGAACATCGGCGGCGGACTCGCGCGGCTTTGGGAGCAGGCCGGGCACGACGTGACGACGCTCGGCAGTGACGGCGGCGACGTCTCCGATGCAGAGGTCGTGCTGGTCGCCGTGCCGTCCGGTTCGATCGCCGACGCGCTCGGAAAGGTGACCGGTCTCGACGGGAAGATCGCGATCGACGCGACGAACGCGTTTCATGGCCGAAGCGAGCAGTACGACTCGCTCGCGCACGAAGTAAAGGCACACACGAACGGTCCGGTCGCGAAGGCGTTCAACGCGAACTTCGCCAAGCTGTACGACCAGATCGGCGAGCAGCGCGTTCGCCCGAGCTGCCCGTACGCAGCGGACGACGATGCGCGCGAGGTCACGGAGACACTGATCCGCGACGCCGGTTACGACCCGGTTGGCGTCGGCGGCCTCGAGAACGCGCGCGCACTCGAAGACTTCGTCCCCGGCGTTCTCGGCAAGATCGGCCGCGTGTTCTATCGCTTCGCGCCTCCGGGCGAGCTGTAGACCGGGGCGGTCGGCGGGCGCTACTCGGCGTTGTCGAAGTCGAGCGCCATTACTCGATCGATCTCTCCAGCGGTCCACCCGTCGTAGACATCCCTGAAGCCGCGCGCGGACGCGATTCGCTCGACCTTCTCCTGGAGCTCCTGCTGGCGCCGCGGGTCGCCGGTGCGCAGCACGTCGAGCACGAGCGGCTCGAGGTCGCCGAGGCGACCGGCCCACGCGCCCGGGTACGGCGCGCGGCGGCCGTCGAGGCCGAGCAAGAGCTCGCCGAGCCACCAGATCGAGCGAGACGCCTTCAACCGCGCCGCGAGCTCGTCCCCGCGCGCCCACGCCTTCAGTGATCGATAGAAGTCGTTGAGGTAGCTGTCGTACAGCTCGGCGAGCTCGTCACGGTTGATCCGACCGGCAGCGTCGATCGCCGCCGCGACCTCACCGGTCTTGTCGAGCAGGACGCGAGCGTGCGCGATCGCGGGAAGCTCGAAGCGCGGCGCGTCGTGAACGCGCGCGAGCGTCGTCGTCAGCACGTCGACCACGCCGTCCTTGCGATGCGACGGATCGCCCTCCCGCAGCACGACGACCACGTCCCAGTCCGAGCTCTCGACGTCGGTGCCCAGCGCCCGCGAGCCCTTCAGGAAGACACCGACGACGTTCGGGTCCGAGTCGGCTTCGGTGAGCAGAGGTGCCAGCGGGTCGTCCATCACCCTGGCCTGCCGCTGGCGGCCAAGCCTTTCGCCGTTAGAACGTCTGATCGATCGCGACCTCGTAGACATCGGCGCTCGTGCGTCTGCCGCCGCCGTCGCCCGGGGACATCGCGTCGAACAGCCGGTCGACGCCGCGTGCGTCTTCTTCGGATTCGCAGAAGAGCACCATCGCCGAGCTGCCCTTCTCCGCGTCGGCGAGCATGATCGTTCGCTTGATCGACCGCAGCAGCCTCGCGACCTCGTCGCGCTCGAACTGGCCTTTCACCTGCTCGGCCATCTGGTCGATCGCGTCGTCGGTGAGCCCGGCCTGCATCTGGTCGCGCATGTTTCCGAGTTCCTGCTTCAGCGTCGCCGGGTCCGAACCTTCGAACCGTGTCACGCGTGCATACATCCTGGCTCCTTTCGCCCGCGGAAGCTCAGCGTCGGATCTTGCGCCGACGCGATCGCGACAATCTATTCGCTCTGCCGAGCTCCGGGGAACGCGGCGCGCGATCAGCCGAACGTGAACGCCAGTGGCAGGACGACCACGACCGTCGCCGCCCACAGCGCGAAGACCGGCAGGTACGTCGTCTGCCAGCGCTCGAGCCGGTGCGCCGTGCTGCGACGCGTGAGGAATCGTGCGGACAGCCACGCAGCCCCGGCGAGGTTCGCGAGAAGCACGAGGTTGAGACCGATCGCTGCAGTTCGGTTCGGCGTGAAGCCGAGGTCGCCGATCCGCGCGACCATCGTCGCGAGCACCATCAGGTCGAGCACCAGCGCGCTGGCGACGGCGACCAGCTGGATGCGGTCCATCCAGCTCGGCTGCGCCGTCGGCTCGCGGGCCGACATCCCGTAGAGGACGAGCCCGAGCACGACCAGGAGCAGCGCGTCGAAGACGCTGACGAGGTCGCGGTCGAACGCGTCACCGAGCCCGGTCACGGCATAGACGACGGCGGCGCCGGCGAGCATCACCGCGAAGAGCGGCGTGAACAGCATCGTCAGCACCGGCGCCATGTTCTCGACGACGCGCTGCTTCGACTCGACGAGCCAGGCGGCGACGATCACGGCGCCCGCGGCACCTGCGGGCAGCACCCACTCGATGATCTGGTCGGCGTCGACGCCCGTGGGTTCGAAGATCGCGTACATCAGCCCGACGAGCACACCGCCGCCGAGCGCGATCAGGACGTAGTAGATGAACCACTCGCCGCTGAAGCGGACGAAGTCCATCCGCCGCTCGTGCGATCGGAGCGTCCCGCCCATGTACGGGAGTGCGCACACGAACCACAGCGTCACCGGCAGATGGAGTGCGACGAGCATCTCCGTCGACGAGTCCGCGTCCCACGGATAGACGTTGACGACGACCGCAGCGATGGCGAACGGCAGGGCGGTCAGCACCCAGCCGCCGGCGTCGAGCCGACGTCGGTACGCGAAGTACCCCGCGAGGAACGGCAGCACGAAGAGCGTGACGTTGCGGAAGAACCAGGTCGGCTCCTCGTCGGGGAAGCCGGCGGCAACGCGTGCGACGTGCACGACCACCGCCGCAGCCGCGCCGAACGCGAGCGCCTCCAGCCAACCACCGGCCGCATGCGCCGGCTCGTCGTCGCCGCTCGCGAGCAGCTGCTTCCAGAGCCGCCCGCTGTGCTCGCGGGCGAACTCCCGCGACAGGACGTCGACGTCGCCCATCCGCTTCACCGCGACGAGAAACGCCTCGTCCTCGGCGAGCCCGACCGCGTTCAGGTCTGCGATCTGCTGGCGGAGGTGATCCTCGAGCTCGTCGACGTCGCGGCCGTTGACGCCCGGCGCATTCCCGACGTACGCGCGCCACTCCGCGATCTGGGGCTCGAGGCTCCCCATCACGCCTCGCCGACGGCCGCCATCAGCCCGCCGCCGGGCCAGACGTTGTTCAGCGCGCGGCTCACGGCGGCCCACTGCCGTTGCTGCTCCGCGAGCGCTGCCCGTCCGTCCTTCGTGATCACGTAGTACTTGCGCCGACGCCCTTCCGGCGGCGTTCGCCACTCGGTCTTCACGTGGCCGAACCGCTCGAGGCGGTGGAGTAGCGGATAGAGCATCCCGTCCGTCCACTCGAGCTCGCCGCCGGAGAGCGCGCGCACGCGCTTGAGGATCGCGTAGCCGTAGCTCTCACCCTCCGCCAGGATCGCGAGCACGAGCGGCGTCGCGGATGCTGCGACGAGGTCTTTGTCGATGTGGATCGCGCTCTCCAATGGCTCGAAGTCCTATGCATAGAAGCACAAGTTACATAGAGCTGCAACGCATCGCGACTTCAACCGAACGATTCAGCGAGTCCCCCAGCGGTGAAGCCCGTGTCATCCATCCCATCGACCAAACGGGAGGCAAGTCATGCGCGCGCTGGGAATCGGCCGGATCCTGATCGCGATCGCAGCGGTGATCTTCTTGCTCGCCGCGTTCGGGATCGAGCTCGGCGGAGACGTCGGCCTCGTCGCACTCGGCCTTGCGTTCTTCGCCGCGGGACACGTGCTCTAGACGTCGAGCGTGGCGGCGTTGATCTCGATGACGTGACCGTCGGGGTCGGCGAGGTAGAGCTGCGGGAACCCGGTGGTCGAATGGCGGTCGACCTTGATCGCCAGTCGCGCGTCGCCGGCGTTCTCGTCGTAGCCGTTGGAGCGGAGGACCGCGAGCGCTTCGTCGAAGCTCTCGACCCTGATCGCGAAATGGGCGTCGCGCGAGTCGACGCGCGCGTCGGCGCGATACGTTCCGCCGCCGTCGGCGATCAGGTGGAGCTGGCCGTCGCCGAGCGCGTACCACGCACCGGGAAACCCGAACGACGGCCGCTCGAGCTCCTCCAGCCCGAGCAGCCCGCCGTAGAAGCGCCTCGACCGCTCGAGGTCACGGACGGGGATGGTGACGTGGTGCAGCGAATGGACGTCGAAGGACACGAGGGCGAAGTTTGCAGCTCCGCGCGAGCCCGGCGCCTCAGCGCGAAGGCAACCGGATTCGGTCTCTGTCGCCGATCTCGCGCACAACGCGTGCGGGGACGCCCGCCGCGACCACGCCGCCAGGCAAGTCGCGTGTGACGACCGCTCCGGCGCCGACGACCGTGTCGTCGCCGATCGTCACGCCGGGACAGACGGTGACGCCTCCGCCGAGCCAGACGTTGTCTCCGATGACTATCGGCTCGGCGGCCTCCCACCCGCTGCGGCGAGCGTCGGGATCGATCGGATGCGTGGGGGTGAGGAACTGGACCCGTGGCCCGATCTGGCACGCGCTCCCGATCCTGATCGGCGCGACGTCCAGCAGGAGGCATTCGAAGTTGAGGAACGTCTGAGCGCCGATCGAGACGCGCGTGCCGTACTCGCAGCGGAACGGCGCGCGGATCACGACGCCGTCGCCGAGCTGGCCGATGAGCTCCCGGAGGATCTGGTCGCGCTCGACCTGCTCCCGATGAAGCGTCCGGTTGAAGCGGTCGACGAGCGCCTGGGCGCGCGCGAGGTCGGCCGCGAGCTCCGGATCGTCGGCGATGTAGAGCTCGCCGCGAAGCATCCGCTCTTTCATTTCTCCCACGGGATCCGCTGTCTAGCGGACGACGCGGTACTCGAGGTGCGTCACGCCGTCCGTTTTGCTGAGGCCGGTGCGTTCCAGCTCGACCCGCTGCGGGAGCTCGTCGAACAGCCTGCGCCCACCGCCGAGCAGAACGTCGATCAGGTGGATCCTGATCTCGTCGACCAACCCCGCGGCGAGGAATTGCTGGTCGATGTTCGCGCCCATCACTCCGATCCGCTTCTCGCCGGCGGCCTCGTGCGCTTTCGCGAGTGCGCTCTCGATTCCGTCGGTGACGCACGTGAACACAGGGTCCGTGTTCGCGAGCGGCCTGTGCGTGACCACGAAGCACGGAACGTCGCCCAAAGGGCCTTTGCCACCCCATGCCTCGATCGAATTGTCGTACGAGCGCCGCCCCATGATCACGGCCCCGGTCTCCTCGATCAAGTTGCCGTACACGCGCTCGAACACGGAGGGATCGTCGAACGCCCAGTTGTGGAGCCGCATCCCGTCTTCGCCGAGCCCCTGCTGCGGATTGTCGTTGGGCGCGGCGATGTAGCCGTCCAAGGACATGCTCATGTCGATAACCACGTTGCCCACGTCGCCTCCTTTGTTCTGCCGATGAGACCGGGTCGGGCTCGAAATCTCATCGCAGCCGCTGTTGCCCGCGCCTCACCCAGCGGCCGCAGACCGTGTGAAACCTGCGAGGTGGCGCGGCTTGACGCTTACCGGCACACCCGGGGACGCGAGGTGTGTCATCAGGCCAAGGACATCCTCGTTCGGCGGCCCGTAAACCATCATGCTCGTCGTCGCATCGAGGCGAATCGGAATACGCATCGGTGATGTGCTGCCGCACGACCTGCATGTGCAACATCATCGAGTCGGCGTCCGGATGACGACGCTGACGTCCGTGCCGTCCTCGTTCGCGAACACGTTGAACGCGATCATGCGCGGCTCGTTCGATTCGACGACCTCGGCGAGAGCTTTGCAGTCGTTTTGGAAGCTTTCGAACCTGCCGTCTTTCAGCTTGTGCGTTCCGATGAAGATGAACGGCGCAGTCATCCCGTCTCCTTTTCGCGACCCCGCATGTCGGCCGACGCTACAAGGGGCGCGCTGAGCGCGGCAACTGGTCGTGGGAGCGCGGAGTCTGGCGAAAGCTAGGAGGAAGACAACGCGCCCTCGAGCGCGGCGCGGTCGAACGGGCCGCCGTGCGTCGCGAGCACGTGCTCGACCGGCAGGTCGAGGAGCGGGCGCAGCCCGGCGGCGATCTGCTCTCGTGTCGCACCGGGGCGGAGCCAGCGCTCGTTGATCTCGAGGCCGTGTCCGAAGTCGACGAGCGTGTCGCCGGAGATCACGGCGCGGTGGCTCTCGAGCCAGAGCACCGTATCGTTCTGCTTGTGCCCGGCGAATACGTCGGCGCCGAACGGCAGCCGGTCGCCGGCCGAGTAGGGGCGCGCCTCGCCGTTGTTCTCCCGGAGCAGCCAGACGACGTCGGGACTTCCGTCGCCGGCCTGCTCGGCAGTGATGCCGTACGTGTCCATGAGGTACTGCGCGCTGTCGGGCAGCGGGGTGTAGACGGGGGCCCCGAGCCGCTCGACCAGGCTCTCCGCGTCGCGCTCGTGCCACGGCGCGGTGAGCACGATCATGGTCTCGCGGGCGGCCGCGCGCTCCTCCAGCGCTCCGGGCACGGCCAGCGGATCGAAGAGGAGCAGCCACTCGCCGTCGTCGATCGCGTACGACGACACGTTCTCGGTCCACGGCTCGCTCGACCGCCACTGCGGGTGCGGTGCCTCCCAGTGCCAAAGGCCCGGCCGCAGCTCCCGCACGGCGCGATCCTACCCTCGAGCTGCGAGCGCGACGTCAACGTGCGTCGGCGCCGGGCATGAGCCCGAGCTGCGCGAAGAGTTCGAGCTGGTCGTAGTAGAGACGAATCGAGCTGATCTTGCCGCCCTCGATCGTGAAGACGCCGACGAAGGGGAAATCCAGGCGCCTTCCTGTTGCCGGAATCTCGGCACCGTCGGGGCTGCGCCACGTGCCCGTGTGGGTCCCGGTGTATCTCACTTGCTCGACGACGACGTTCTCCTCGGCGACGAGCCTGACGTCGCTGCTGCCGCGGTCGGTTGCTTGGCTTCGCTCACTGTCGCCTCCTGTAAGGGTCGGGATGTCCGCCGTCGCCGGGGCCGGCCTCATCCTGAGCGGGTGATGCGTGCGCTCGTTGCCGAGCCAAGGCTTCCGGTTTGCGGCGAATCCGCGCCGCACTAGACGGGAGGTCCCTATGTGGTGGGGCATTGGAATCGGCGCCGCGCTCTTGTACTTCGTCCTGGTGTTCACGCTCGGACTCATGACGCTGCGGAACCGACACGGCTGGATGTTCTTCTTCGGGATCTTCTTCCCGATCCTGTGGATCTTTGGCGCCTTCATGGCTCCTCCGCAGAGGATGGCCACTTAGCGTCTGCGTCGGAAGCTCGGTAACTGCTCGGGTGCAGCAGCGGGACTGCTCCCGCCCAACCGGCGCGAAGCACCTCGATCAGTGAAGGCGGAGTGACCAGCGGCGCACGCACGACGCGCGAGCGTGCGCTCGAGTCGGCGTAGCCTGCGGGCGTCCAGCGACGAAGAGAGCGCCCGCGCACCAGCCACGGATCGCCTTCGAGCAGCACGAACGCGCCGTCCGGCAGGTTCCCGACGTCAGCGTCCCGCCGCGACGCCAGGCGCTCGCGGTGCAGCTCGGCGTCGATCGCGTCAGCGGTCGGCTTGCCCGGGTGCAGCTCCGACCAGATCTCGCCGAAGCGCACGTGGTCCTCGCGCCGGCAGAGCGCGCACGGCCTGTGCCCCGCAGCGAACGCCGTCGCTTCGTCGAGGAAGAAGAGCTCCGTGAAGCGGCCCGGCTGCAGGAGCGGGTGCCGCCGCCAGCCGCGGAACTCGAGCCTGCACGCGATCCAGCGCTTGCCGTCGTACCGACGGCGGATCCGGCCGTTCTCGTCGTGGAGGCAGCCGCGGTTGCCGTAGACGAGCCCGCGCGCCGGATGCGCGACGAGGTCGCCGAGCGGCGTCACCCGGTTCTGAAGTGACACGCGGCAAGCAAACCACGGGCGGGCTTGCGCGGTTCGGGCGCCGAGTTATTCGACGGCTACGGGCGCGCGCCGTGGCAGAACCCAGTTCGGCCGCGGGAAGTGGCACGTATACCCGTTCGGATAGCGCTCGAGGTAGTCCTGATGCTCAGGCTCGGCCTCCCAGAACGGGCCTGCGGGCACGACCTCGGTCACGACCTTGCCGGGCCAGAGCCTCGACGCTTCCACGTCGGCGATCGTGTCCTCTGCGACGCGGCGCTGCTCCTCGTCGACGTAGAAGATCGCCGAGCGGTAGCTCATCCCGACGTCGTTGCCCTGACGGTTCAGCGTCGTCGGGTCGTGGATCTGGAAGAAGAACGCGAGCAGGTCCCGATACGAGGTCTGCTCCGGGTCGAAGACGATCTCGATCGCCTCCGCGTGCGTGCCGTGGTTGCGGTACGTCGCGTTCGCGACGTCACCGCCGGAGTAGCCGACGCGGGTGGACACGATGCCGGGCTGCTTGCGGATCAGGTCCTGCATTCCCCAGAAGCACCCTCCGGCGAGGATCGCCTTCTCGAACGAACCGTTCATCACTCGGACCTCCCCTTCCAGAACCGTGGTCGCTCTCACGGTACCCGCGCCTCGTGTCCCCGCGCCCGGGCGCTACGGCCGCGTGCCGAACCGCCTACGGTCTGCGCTCAGCTGCGGCGCCCAGTCGACCCGCGTCGCGCCCGCGAAACGGAGGTACGCGCGAAGCGCCTCGCGCATTGCATCGACGAAGCCGTCGACGCGCGTGGGAGAGAACGGCTTCTCCCACCAGAGCCCGATCACCTCGACCCTGCCGTTGGCGCGGTCGATGCGCGGCTCGATCCGTCCGACGAACCGATCGCGAAAGACGATCGGCAGCACGTACCAGCCCCAGCGCCGCTTCGCGGGCGGGTGGAAGAGCTCCCACACGTAGTCGAAACCGAACAGCGACCCGAGGAGGTTGCGGTCCCAGACGAGCGGGTCGAACGGCGGCAGGAATGCGACCGAGGGCGGGGGCTCGGGCACCGACTCGAGGAGCGCGACCTCCTCCGCGAGCACGAGCCGCTTGCCGACGCCTTCGACCTCGACGGCGACGAGATCGCCACGCTCGACGAGCTCCTCTCGCAGCGCGGTTCGTCCGCGATGACCGGGCCAGCGTGCGTCGGGCTTCGCCGGCCCGAGGCCGCTGAAGACGTCGCCGCCGGCGCTCGCGCCGAGCAGGCCGTGCGCGCGGTAGCGCGAGTGCATCTTGTGCCGGAGCTGCTCCCACGATGGGACCTCGCGCGCGAGCAACTTCTTCGGGAGCAGCCGTTCAAGGAGGTCGTAGTAGCGGCGGTTTCTTTCCCGTCGCGCAAGCCCGAGCACGCCCGTGGCGGCCAACGCCTCGAGTACGGCGCGAACGGTGTTCGTCGGGACGCCGAACCAGTCGAGCGTCGGTCCGCGCCGGCTTTCGAAGTCGAGGGACGACAGCGGCCCCTCCGTGCGGATCCGCGCGAGCACGCCTGCGACCACGTCCGGGTTTTCGTCGAGGACGGACGGCGGCGTCCGGCGTGGAGCGGCGCGGAACCACGGGTACTCGCTCGCGAGGACGAGCGAGAGCCCCTTGTTGTACGCCTCGAAGATCTCGCGGCGCTCGTACAGCAGCTCGCACCATGCGGGGTCGTAGTCCGCGACACGCGCGTGCAGCATCAGGTCGTGCGTCCGGCCCGCGACGTCGATCGGGTCGAACTGGATCGACCCGTACCTGCGGAAGACCTCGAGGGCGGCGTCGGGACCGTCGCCCAGGGACCGCGCGGGTGCGAGCAGGTGTCGCGCGACGAGGAACCGGCGCGCCGTTTCCGCGGCGACCTTCACGAGCTCGACGCTAGCGGCGACCGCGAAACGGCATACGCGAGAACGCCGGCGAGCGGGTGCGGCACGAGCGCGAGCTCGAGCGCCTCGACGAGCAGGGACGCGTAGCGGAACTTCCTGTTCCACATGAAGCCGTGCACCTGATCCTCGAGCGAACGCGCGGAGTGCGCGGGCTGCTTCTGGTACGTGCGGAACGCCGGGAGCTCGCCATTCATCTCGATGATGTCGAGCACCCGTTCGACGCCGACACTGCGGATCAGCTCGTCCTCGAGGTCGGCGTCGCAGACGAAGAAGCCGATCGACTCCAGGTCTACGCGCGAAAGCTCGGAGCCGAACCCGTACTGCGCGAGCGCACGGCGAAACGCGTGCTCCTGGTTGGCGTCACAGAGGCCGCAGACGACGGCCTCTGGGCGGTGCGTCTTGTAGTCGTCGAGGTAGCGCCAGATGTTCGTCGCGCCGCCGATCTGGACGATCTGGACGGCGAGGCGCTCGAGGTCGAGCTCGAGTCGGCGCGCGAGCGTCTCGAGTGCGTGCTCGTCGCTGATCCCTTCGACGAAGACGGAGACGTGACGTTCAGTGCCGGGCACAGTGCCTGGCACTGTGCCTGGCACTCGGTGTAACAAGTTCGGATCAGTTCGTCCACACACCCGTCGCGGGGGCGCTCAGTCGGGAAGCAGCGGCACCGAGAGCCCCTGGTCGCGGCCCAGCAGCACGGCGCGGATCACGGCGTTGGGGCCGAAGCGCTCGCGGATCTGATCGAGCGCAACGTCGAGCTCGAGCCCGTCCTCTCCTTCGAGCGGAAGGACGAGCTGGAGCGTCGCGTCGTCCTCGAGGTTGGCGACCGAGATTCCGACGAGCGTGATGCCCTCGCGCTCGATCGTCGGCCGCGCCTCCGCGAGGAGCCGGCGCGTCGTCTCGAGGATCGGTGTCGTTTCGGCAGTCGGACGCGAGAGCGTGTGCGACCGCGTCGCCCGCGAGAAATCGTCGAACCGGAGCCGGAGCACGACGGTGCGGCCGACGCGGCCGGCTTTCCGCATCCGGCGCGTCACACGCTCGGCGAGGCCGATCGCCACGGCGTCGATTGCGTCAGCCGACTTCGGCGACCCGCCGAGTGCGCGCTGCGAGCCGATCGAGCGCCGCCGACGGCCCGGCTGCACCGGCCGCGGATCCTGGTTGTGGGCGAGCGCGTGCAAGTGCCGGCCCTGAGCGCGCCCAAGCATCGCCACGAGCGCGCCCTCCTCGAAAGCGGCGACCTCGCCGACGGTGCGGATCCCGAGACTCCGGAGCTTCGCCGCGGTGACCTCGCCGACACCCCACAGGCTTTCCACCGGGAGTGGGTGGAGGAAGTCGAGCTCGCGCTCGGGCGGAACGAGGAGCAGGCCGTCCGGCTTCGCGACGCCGCTCGCGACCTTCGCGAGGAACTTCGTCCGCGCGACGCCGACCGTCAGCGGAAGACCCACCCGCTCTCGCATCGCCGCCCTCAGCCGCGCCGCGATCTCGAGCGGGGTCCCGAACGCGCGCCGCATCCCGCGCGTATCGAGGAACGCTTCGTCGATCGAGAGCCCCTCGACGGAAGGCGATGTGTCGGCGAACACGGCGTAGGCCGCTTTGCTCGCGTCGGAGTACGCCGACATCCGCGGTGCGACGACGACTGCGCTCGGGCATAGCTGCCGCGCGCGACCGAGCGTCATCGCGGTGCGGACGCCGAATACCTTGGCCTCGTAGCTCGCGGCGAGCACGACACCTGCGCCAACGATGACCGGCCGCCCGCGCAGCAGCG
>Ga0126309_10000592_pt1 | contig 12227 bp, 11 predicted proteins | sample Plot56_FD_92541 | JGI IMG/M metagenome (GOLD analysis project Ga0126309, IMG submission 92541) | Serpentine soil microbial communities from UC McLaughlin Reserve, CA, USA - Plot56 | ecosystem: Environmental > Terrestrial > Soil > Grasslands | place: USA: UC McLaughlin Reserve, Lake County...
GCAGGACTCTTCGCCACCAGAACCTTGGAGCATCGGCTCGTACCGGGTGGAGAAGCGCCTCGGGCGAGGCGGGATGGGGGAGGTCTTCCTGGCCTTCGACGAGCGCCTGGGGCGGCGGGTCGCGATCAAGCGCGTCCGCGGCGGTCCGGAGCTCGACCGGCAGGGGGAGAGGTTCCGCCGCGAGGCGCGGGTGGCGGCGCGCCTCAGCCATCCCGCCGTGGTGCACGTCTACGATCTCGTCGAGGACGGCTCGGGCCTCGCGCTCGTCATGGAGTACGTCGAGGGGCGCACGCTCGCCGAGCTCATGGAGGAGGGGTTGCCGGACGCGGTGCTGGCCCTCCGCCTGGCGAGCGACGTGGCCGAGGGGCTCGCCGCGGCGCACGCCGCCGGCCTGGTACACCGCGACCTCAAGGCCGAGAACGTCATCGTCACCACGGAAGGGCGCGCCAAGATCCTCGACTTCGGTATCGCCAAGGCGGTCCTGGCGGCGGCGGAGGACGAGTCCCTGACCGCGTACGGGATGGTGATCGGCACCAGCCGCTCGATGTCCCCCGAGCAGGCGAGCGGCGGCGAGGTCGACGCCCGCTCCGATCTGTTCTCCCTCGGAGTGCTGCTGTACGAGATGCTGACCGGCCGGTCACCGTTCCAGGGGAGCAACTCGCTCGACACTCTGCACCGGGTGATCACCCATCATCCTCCGCCGATCTCCGCCCTGCGGCCGGACCTGCCCCGCGACCTGTCTACGCTGGTCGAGCTCCTGCTGGCCAAGGACCGTGAGGCGCGCCCCGGGAGCGCCGGAGACGTCGCGCTGAGCCTCAATCACATCGCGGCATGGCCGGCGCTCGCGGCCTGGAAAGGGACTCCTCCGGGTGGAGCGGAGCGCTGGAGCGAGCTGGCGACCGAGATCACCCTGGCGCCGGCGCTCCCGGCTGGAGAGTCGAGCGCGCTGTCGCCCCGCTCCCGGCGATGGCACCTGGGCCTGGCCGTGGCGCTCTTCACCGCGGTGGTGCTCGCGGTCGGCCTCTTCGTTCTCCGGGACCAGCGGCCTCCGGAGCCGCTGCGGATCGCGGTCCTCGCGCCGCGCGTCACTCCCGCTGGGGACGAAAAGCTCGACCTCGCGGCGTCCGGCGTCCTCGTCGCCGCCCTCTCGACGCTTACCTCGCTCGAAGGATTGGCGCCGCTCGATCCCACCCAGGTAGGGCCTGCGGCGTCGCCGGTGGCGGCGGCGCGGGCGGCCGCGGCCGGCGAGGTGCTCGCCGCCACGGTCGAGGGGCAGGGCGCGCTGGGGGGGCGGGTGACGCTGCGCCGCGTCCAGGGGAGCGACGGGCGAGTCCTCTGGACCGAGAGCTTTTCGGTTCCGACCGAGCCGCGGGATCTCCGCCTGCTCGCCGACGCAGTCACCGCCCATCTGCGGCGGGCCTATCCGGACCGGTCTCTCCGCGCGGGCACGCCCGCTCTGGCGGTGCGCGACGAGGACTACGCCGAGCTCCTGCGGATCAAACGGCGGATCGACGAGGGAACCGCGGTCCCGCAGGCGGAGCTGGAGAAGCTCGAAGGCATTGTCCGCGAATCGCCGCGCTTTCTGGAGGCCCATCTCCAGATCGTCTACCTGGCCCAGAACCTATTCCGCTCGACACACGATTCGGTCTATCTGGAGCGCGGCCGGCGAGCCGCTCGTGCCGCGCAGGCCCTCGCGCCGGCCGACTCCCGGCCTCTCATGGCCGAGCTCCACATCGCATTGGCGGCCAACCAGCCGGAAGAGGCGGCACGGCTGCTCACACGCATCGAGCCGCTCCTCGCGGGGGACTCTCAGCTCCAGGTCCTCGCGGGCCTGCTCGCGGAGAGCCAGGGAGACCTGCCGCGAGCCATCGCCAGCCTGGAGTCCGCCGCCCGGCGCGATCCGTCCTGGTCCAATCTCTACCGGCTCGCGGACGTCGAGAACAAGGCCGGCCGCATCGCGGACGCGCGGCGGCACCTGGAAGAGCTGATCGCGCGCAGCCCAGGCAACCTCTGGGGCCTGGACAAGCTGGGCAACCTGGAGCTGCTGGTGGGAGATCCCGCCCGCGCCGAGCGGCTCTACCTGGACATGATCCGCCTGCAACCCCGGCGCTCCTTCTATACGAATCTCGGCCTCGCCCGTTCCCTCCTCGGCCGCGACGAGGAAGCCGTGGCGGCTTATCAGAAGGCCCTGGACCTCGCTCCCGGCCACATCTACGTCATGCTCAATCTGGCCGACGCGCAGCTCGCGCTCGGCCGTGACGACGCGGCCCGGGCGCTCTACGGCCAGGTGCTGCAGCGGCTCACCGCGAGCGGGACCGCCGCGGATCTCTCCCCGATGGAGCGCATGGTGAAAGCCCAGTGCCTGGCCCACCTGGGGAAGACCCGCGAGGCGGTCGCGTTGGCGCAACGCGCTCTGCGGGAGAGCTTCGACGATCCCGAGATCCTCTATGCCTCCTCGCTGGTCTATACCCTCGCCGGCGACCGGGCGTCCGCCCTGGTCAACGCCGAGAGTGCCTTGGAAAAGGGGATGCAGCCGCGCTGGTTCACTCTCGTCGTTTTCGGATCGCTGCGGGACGATCCCGATCTCCAGGCCCTCCTGCGCCAGGCATCCGCCCATTGATCAGGGCTCAGGGTGTGGGCGGCGGCCCGAGATTGTCGATCACAGGATCGTGGCTCGCCAGGAGATCGCCATTCCAGGCCCGCAGCTCGATGTGATACGTGAGCTGTTCCCCCACCGGAATGTTCACGCCGAACCCTGTGCCGCTCGCCTCGACGGTGCAGGAATCATCTCCTTTGCCCGCGTTGAACGCGATGAAGGGGCCGAGCTTCTTGTCGTGGAAACGGAAGCACGCGAAGGCGTTGGTCGGCAGCTTCTCGAAGTGCCAGGTCGCCGTATCGCCGGTGTTGAGGCCCACCTGGAAGGGAAGGACCTCCAGAAACGGCGGAGTCTGATCCTTATGATAGATCACCTTGATTTCGGGCGCCGTATTCTTGATCGTGGTCGTGTTCTCGATCGTTCCCCCTTTGCTGGCCAACGCCTTCGGGTTGTCGATGTCGAGGATCAGTGCGGTATAGACGAAGGAATCTGCAATGCCCTTGTTCCCCTTCCCCAGGACGGAATCGCTGGAGAAGGTCCGCAGTGAAGCGAACGGGCCGAGCCGGGGATAGTTGTCCGTGAAGGAGATGAAGCCGAATTCCGTCCCCTGCAGCCCCTCGAACCTCCACCGCACCCACTCCCCTTCTCCCAGTTGGATGGTCTCCGGAGTGATCTTCAACGTGATCTTGTTGTCGACTCGTACAAGCTGGACGCACACCTGCTTTTCCAGATTTTCCATAGCCTTCTCCTTTCGGATCGGTCGTCAGACTTCGCTTCTCCGGTAGAGCACACCGCATGCCCGGCTGAGACCTCACCCCCCGACCCCCTCTCCCATCGCCCAACCACCACCCGGGAGAGGGGGCGCCACCGCCCCAAAGCTCGAGCCCGGTTCCCCCTCTCCCGGGTGGAAGGGTGGGCGATGGGAGAGGGGGCCAGGGGGTGAGGTCGGGCGGGGGGAAGATTCGCCGGGCAGACCTCCAGCCGATTGGTTAGACTTCTCGCCGAACGGATAGGAGATCGCTGTTGAATCCGAGGCTTGTCTGCCTGAGCGGCCCCCTCGCGGGCCAGACATTCCCGGCGGCCGGAGAGGCGCTGTCGATCGGCCGCCACTCCTCGAACCGCCTCCAGCTCCCGGACCTCGCGGTCTCGCGGCACCACTGCGTGCTCGATTCCGCGGCCGGACGCTTCCTGCTGCGCGACCTCGGGAGCCGCCGGGGGACCTTCGTCAACGGCCTGCCGGTCCAGGAGCGCGCCCTCGAAGAAGGCGACCTCGTCACCCTCGGCGGCTCCCTTTTCCTGTTCCAACTCGGAGACGAGGCGCCGGGAGGAAGCACGCCGGCGGTCCGCCTGGAGGGAGGTTTGCAGACCGCGGAGACCGTGATCCAGCTCTCTCCGCAGGACGCCCTCTATGCGCAGCCGCAGGAGGTCCTCGCCGCGCTCGCCTCCGACCGCGTCGGCCGGACCGGCTGCGACCTCTACACCCTTCTGCAAGTCGCCATCGCCCTCCAGTCGCTGCGCTCGACCGAGCCACTCGCCCGCCGGCTGCTCGAGCTGATGCTCGCGGCCGTGCCCGCCGACCGTGCGACCCTCCTGCTCGCCGGCCGCGGTACGGCCGAGCTGTCCGAGGCCTTCGCGCTCGACCGCCAGGGCTCGTCCGAAGTCTTTCCGGTCTCCCGGACGCTCGCCGGCCGGGTGCTCGGTGAGCGCGTGGGAGTGCTGGCGGCGGACGTGCTCGACGAGCCTGACCTGGCCGCGGCCGAGAGCCTGCGCCGAGATCTCATCCAATCGCTGATCGCCGTCCCGCTCAGCCACCTCGACCATCCGCTCGGCCTGCTCTATCTCGACACCCGCGGGCCCGCCCGGTTCGACCCGGGGCATCTGGAGCTGGTGACCGCCGTCGGCAGCATCGCCGCGGCGGCGCTCGCGACCGTCCGGCAGATCGAGTGGCTGGAAGGGGAGAACCGAAGGCTCGCGGCCGGCTTCTCCTATGACATGGTGGGGGAGAGCCCGCGCATGCGTGAGATCTACCGCCTGCTCAAGAGGGTGGCCGCCACGGATTCGACCGTGCTCCTCTTGGGCGAGAGCGGCACGGGCAAGGAGGTGGCGGCGCAGGCGATCCACCGGGCGAGCCCCCGAGCGGAGCGCCCCTTCGTCGCCGTCAACTGCGCCACGCTCTCCGAAACCCTCCTCGAAAGCGAGCTCTTCGGCCACGAGAAGGGAGCCTTCACCGGAGCCGCCGCCCGCAAGCTGGGAAAGGTCGAGGTGGCGGACACCGGGACGCTGTTCCTCGACGAGGTGGGGGAGATCCCGCTCCCACTCCAGGCAAAGCTCCTCCGCTTCCTCCAGGAAAGGGAATTCGAGCGCCTGGGAAGCACGCATCCCATCCGGGTGGACGTGCGAGTCATCGCCGCGACCAATCGGGACCTCGAGAAAGCGGCCCGCGCCGGCACCTTCCGCGAGGATCTCTACTACCGTCTCAACGTGATCGCTCTGCACATGCCCCCGCTGCGCGAAAGACGCGAGGACATCCCCCTCCTCGCCAGCCACTTCGCCGCCCGAACCAGCCAGCGCCTCGGCCGTCCTGTCGCCGGCTTCACCCCCGAAGCCCGAGCCTGTCTCCAGCGCTACGACTGGCCGGGCAACGTGCGTGAGCTCGCCAACGCAATCGAGCGAGCGCTGGTGCTGGGAGAGGACGATCTCATCCGCCCCGAAGACCTCCCCGAAGCGGTGATCGAAGCCGGCCCCGCGCCGGGAGCCTCCGTCACCCGCTACCACGAGACGATCAACGATACGAAGAAGCGGCTGGTCCTCACCGCCCTTGAAGAGGCCCGCGGCAACGTCACGAAAGCCGCGGGGCTTTTGGGGATCCACCCGAACTATCTTCACCGGCTGCTGTCGAATCTGGAACTGCGGGCGGATCTTGAAGGTTGAGCTCTGCAGCCACACGAGCAGTGCCCTGTGCCAGGCGAGTTTCAGGCGTTCAATCCCACACGTTGCGTTCGTCAAACTCGGACTCCTTGCGCCCTCCAGCCGCGGTACCTTGGAGCTCCCCATGCTGCCGCTGCGGGACTGGGCGTCGGAAGTGGTCGGCGCTCTGCTGGCGTTCGGGTTCGGCGAGATGGGGGCGCACCGGATCTATGGGCAGGTAGATCCTGAGAATGAGGGATCGAGCCGCGTGCTCACGCGGGCGGGGTTCCGCTTGGAGGGCCACCTGAGGAAGGACGTGCTGAAGGGGGGAGAATGGCGGGACTCCCTCGTTTATGCCCTGCTCGACGAGGAATGGGCGGAGCTGAGCGCGCGCCGCGTCGTCCCGGGGTGACGATCAATTTCAGCTATGACGTGCCGGTCAAGCTGTATTCGTCGCATCTCCTGCTGTTGGCCGTCTTTCTGATCCTTCCGGACCTGCGGCGGCTTGCGAGCTTGCTGGTGCTCAACCGGCCCACGGAGCCGGCCAGGATCGAGCCGCTCTTCCAAAGAAAGTGGCTCCGCCTAGCTTCCGCAAGGAAGGCCGAACGAGTCGGCTGGCCTCTCCGGTTCGCCCCTCCCTCCACGGTTCGGTAGATTCCCACCAGCCCCTGTCGATTTCGAGGGTCGTCGTTCGACTATCCACAGAGGCGTGGGCTGGGCTGAAGCCTCGTGCGGAAGGATGCCGTGCACGCGAAGTCCAGGACCCAAGCTGCCACCGAACAGCCAATCGAAAGGAGAGTCCATCATGCCCACGGGTACCATTCGACTTCACCGAGTTCTCCGCGCCAAACCGGAGCGCGTTTATCGGGCGTTTCTAGACGCTGACGCCATGGCCAAGTGGCTCCCACCGTACGGATTCACCTGCAAGGTTCACCATATGGACGTCAAGGTGGGCGGCACCTACAGAATGTCGTTTACGAACTTTACGACGGGAAACGGGCACTCGTTCGGTGGCGAGTATCAAGAGCTCGTGCCGTCCGAGAGAATTCGCTACACCGATCGCTTCGACGACCCCAACCTGTCCGGAGAGATGCAGACGACGATCACCCTGAAGCAGGTATCCTGCGGCACGGAGCTCGACATCGTCCAGGAAGGCCTACCCGAGGTCATCCCGACCGAGATGTGTTATCTCGGCTGGCAGGAGTCGCTGGCACAGCTTGCGAAGCTTGTAGAGCCCGAGATTCCGGACTAGCGAAGCACCGCTGAGCCTGGGCCGCCTCTCTACTTACCGGGCACCTCTTCAACAGACCCGACAACGGAACTCCGGCCCCGGCGAGACCGCGACCGGAATCCCGTTGCGCACGCTCCGGGAAGGTGAGGCGGCGTCCTTCAACGTCCCGAGACGTGGGGTTATCCACTGTAGAGACGCCCCATGGGGGTGTCTCTACAGTGGGGAAGATCTCCATCGGGCAGAAGGGCATTCAGGGGCCAAAGTGAGCGCGTATGCCGGTTGGCGCGCATTGACATGGGTACGGAAGAAGTCGTAAGTTCCGTGGATCTGGAAACTTGGACGTGCCCTGGGCCGCTCAAGGCGGCTGTTGGGGACGACTTCGTCGGCGCCGGTGAGGAGTTACGCCATGGGGCGCCAAGATCGACCTTTAGGATGGGGCATGCCACAGACCTCGACGCCTGATGACTCCGAAACGCGCATGGCCACATCTCCCGCTCTCGGTGAATCCCCGGGAGTCCAGCCCCGGTTAGAGCGAGATTCAAGTCTCTCTGCTCTCCTGCTCGCCGGGCTCGCTCTCCTGGCGCTTCTTCCCCGCGTCGTGAAACTGGGGAGCTTTTCGATGTGGTTCGACGAGGTCGTCGAAGCCCAACAGGCGAGCGGCTCGCTCGCTCGCACTTGGGCAGAGCTGAAGAGCGACGTGGTCCATCCGCCCATGGAAGGTCTGCTGACCTGGTCCCTCCTTCATCTTGGGATCGACGAGACCGCACGCAGGTGGTTTCCGATCGCCTTCGGCGTCGTGTCGATCCTGCTCCTTGCCTCCTGGGCCGCCCGCCGATTCGGCCGGATCGCCGGCGTCGCGACCGGGGTCTTTGCCGCCGCCGCCCCCATCCACGTCCATTACTCCCAGGAGCTCCGCCCCTACGCCCTCGCCATGCTGTGGGTCGCGCTCGCCGTCGTCGCGGCGGACCGCCTGCTTGCCCGCGTCGATGGGCTTCATCTGGTGCTCGCCGCGCTCGCCATCCTCGGTTGCCTCTACAGCCTCTACTTTGCGGGCCTGGTGCTCGCCTTCGTGGGCTGGCTGATCCTGGATACCGCTGTCATAGGGCAACCCGAGGAAGCCGCCCGCGCCAGGCGTGTGCTCGCCTGGTCGCCGGTTCTCCTGCTCGGCCTGGGGCTGGCGTATCTGCCCTGGATCTCGACGGTGCTCGCCATGGGGCACCAGCGCATCCAGCGTGCGGCGAACAACTGGACGTGGGAGAACATATCCGAGCGCTGGCAAGCCCTCACCGTGGGCACCGGCACGTCCGCCAGCGGCTGGGGAAGCGTCGTCGCGCTGCTCCTGGTGCTCCTCGGAATCGCCTGTGCGGTGCGGACCGCGGCCGGTCGCGCGGTGCTCGTCGCCGCCCTCTGTGGCACCGTGGGCATCGACCTCCTTCTGCTCTATGCCGATCACTGGAGCAGCGACCGCTACAACTTTGATCGGCTGGCTCTTCCTGGCGGTGCTGGCCGGGATGGGGGCGGGTCTCCTGGCGCGCCTCCCGGGCGGTCGAGCCGTGACTGCGGCCGTCCTCCTCCTTCTGGTCTGCGCCCAAGCGCCAGGCATCGTCCGCGACCACCACCTCCGCCAGGACTGGCGGCGCATCGCGGAAGCGGTGGACGAGCTCTGGCGACCCGGCGAGCCGGTCCTGGCGCTCAATCAGTCGACCCGCATTCCTCTCCTGTATTACCTGCGCGAGCTGGATTCCCCGGCCGCGGCGGCCCTGTCCTCCGTGGATGGATCCCATCGCCGGCTGGCCCAGCTCTGGCCAGGGGACCGCTGTGCGCTCCTCGTGCTCAGGAGTCGCGGGCGGACCGGCCGGGTGGTCCAGCTCACGCAGGGCGCCGAAGAGCTCGCCTGGTATCCGGCCAGCGCCGGGGCACGCCTGCGCCTCCTCACTCCACGGTTTCGCGAGCGATTGTTTCGCACGCGCGGCCGCGCACGCTCCCTGGGGCGTGCGACGCCGCAGGCGCTGACTCTCCACTGCAAGCGAGAGCTGCCGCCTGAGCTGCGCGCCTCACGGGCGGACCAGCCCTACGATCCCCTCCTGCGGCTCCTCGGCATCCGCTCGTAGGCACCGGTCGACGGACTCGACGGGCATGGAACGTCACCGCTTGAGCGCTCGCGCCGTATGGCTGGGCTACAATCCCTTTCGATGAGCACCCCCGCCCCGATTCCACACCCCTCGGTGCCGCCTGCACCGGTGCCGCCGCCGGTTCTCGCCGTGCCGGCCGAGGTGGACGTGTCGGTGCTGGTGCCGGTCAAGGACGAGGAGGCGACGATCCAGGAGCTGGCGACGCGCGTGGGCGCGGTGCTCGACGGGCTCGGCCGCAGCTTCGAGATCATCTTCGTGGACGACGGCTCGGCGGATGGGACGGTGCAGCGGATCCGCGAAGTTCACGCGGCGGACCGGCGGGTCAAGCTGGTGCGGCTGCGTCGGAACTTCGGCAAGGCCGCGGCCCTCTCAGCCGGGTTCGACCAGGCCCGCGGCCAGATCATCATCACCATGGATGGCGACCTCCAGGACGATCCGGAGGAGATCCCGCGCTTCCTGGAGACGATGGAGGAGAAAGACCTCGACCTCGTCTCCGGCTGGAAGCACCAGCGGCGCGATCCGGCGTCCAAGCGGCTGCCGTCGCTCCTGTTCAACTGGGCGACCCGCCGCATCGCCGGGGTCGATCTCCACGACTTCAACTGCGGCTTCAAGGCGTACCGCCGCGAGGTCCTGGAGCAGATCTCGGTCTACGGCGAGCTGCATCGCTACATCCCGGTCCTGGCCAGCCGCCGCGGGTTCTCGGTGGGGGAGATCCCGGTCAACCACCATCCGCGGCGCCATGGCGTGAGCAAGTACGGGTGGGACCGCCTCTACAAGGGGCTGCTCGACCTCATCACCGTCCTCTTCATCACCCGCTACACCCGCCGGCCGCTCCACCTGTTCGGCGCGTTCGGGTTGATCTTCCTCACGCTCGGGGTCGGCATCAACCTGTATCTGGCGATCCGCTGGCTGGACGGCGAGTACCTCTCGAACCGGCCGCTCCTCCTGCTCGGCATCCTGCTGATGCTGCTCGGCTTCCAGACCCTCACCACCGGGTTGCTCGGGGAGATGATCACGTTCAAGAACTTCCGGCGGCCCGACAGCTACTCGGTCAAAGAGCGGCTGGAGTAGAGGCCCATCCCCTGCGCCTTCTCTTCCTGACCCAGACCTATCCCCGCTTTCCCGGCGACATCTCGGGGCCTTTCATCCGCGATCTCGCCCTGGGGCTCGCCCGCGGCGGCGACTGGGTCACCGTGCTCGCTCCGCATGCCGCGGGGCTGGCCGCGGGCTGGACCGAGGACGGCGGAGGCGTCGAGGTGCGGACGTTCCGCTACGCTCCCGAGCGCTATGAGGTGCTGGGCTACGGCCGCACGCTGGAGTCGGACGAGCGGGTGCGCGGCGGCGCGGCGGCGATGACGCCCCTCTACGGGCTCGGCCTGCACCGGGCCGTGCGCCGGCTCCTCGCCCGCGAGCGCTTCGACCTGGTGCATGCCCACTGGATCGTGCCGAACGGGGTGATCGCCGCGGCGGCGGTGGGGACGACCCCGCTGGCCATCGGCCTCCACGGCAGTGACGTCTTCCTCGCCGAGAAGCCCGGGGTGCGGGTGCTGGCGCGGCGGACGCTGGCGCGCTCGCGCCTTCTCACCGGCTGCTCCCCGGAGCTCGTCGACCGCGTGCGAGCCCTCGGCTTTCCGGCCGAGCGCTCGCGGGTCATTCCGTATGGAGTGGACGTGGCCACGTTCGCGCCCGATCCGGCGCGGCGGGGGATCTGGCGCGAGAGGCTCGGCGTGCCGGACGGCGCGCCCCTCCTCCTCGGCGTCGGCCGGATGGCCACCAAGAAGGGATTCCAGGTCCTCCTGGAGACCTTGCCCGGGCTGCTCGCCGCGCGGCCGGACGCGCACGTGGTGCTGGCAGGCGCGGGAGACCTCTTCGACCGCTTCACCGTCCTGTCGGCGCAGTGGCCGGGGCGGCTGCATCTGCCCGGGAAGGTCCTGCGCGACACCCTGCCCGACCTCTTCCGCGCCGCGGACCTTTTCGTCCTTCCGGCGGTGCACGATGCCAAAGGGAACGTGGACGGCCTGCCGAACGTCATCCTGGAAGCCATGGCGAGCGGCCTGCCGGTCGTGGCGTCGGGGATCTCGGGGATCCCGCTGGCGGTGGAAGACGGCGCCACGGGCCGGCTGGTACCGGAGAAAGACCCGGGAAAGCTCCTCGCGGCGCTCCTGGAGCTGGTGGGCGATCCTGGCAGGGCGCGGGCGATGGGGGAGCGGGGGCGCGGCAAGGCGGAAACCGAGCTCACCTGGGACGCGGTCGCGGCCCGGTACCGGGAGGGGTATGAGCTGGCCTTGTCCATGCCGGGTTGATTCCATATACTTCAACCAGTTCTTCAGCCTCCGGGCTGCTGGGGCCAGTTTTTTTGAAGGCAGTTTCTTTTCAGTCGGATCTTTTTCCCGAGACTGACATGGCAAGCAAAAAGAGCCTTCCCCAACCTGGCAAAACCAAGGCCGACCTCATCGACGTGGTCTATGACCGCCACGGCGGACTGACCAAGGACGAAGCGGCGGAGATCGTGGACGTGATCTTCCGCACCGTGAAGTCGTCTCTGGGAAGTGGACGCACGGTCAAGATCAAAAACTTCGGAACCTTCGAGATCACCGACCGTCCCGGGCGAGTGGGTGTGAACCCGATGAGCGGCGAGAAGATCTTCATCCGGCCGCACAAGGGGCTCAGCTTCAAACCGGCCCGCCGCCTGCGCGAGGACGGCAAGCCGGTGCGGGGCGGGAGCCCGAGAGAGGAGCGCGAGTAACGCAGCATGGCAGGCAAGGCGCGGGTCCAGAAGCGGCTCTACTACAAGATCGGCGAGGCCTGCAAAGCCCTCGGCATCCAGCCGTACGTGCTGCGCTATTGGGAAACCGAGTTCCCGGCGCTGGCGCCGAGCAAGAGCCGGTCGGGTCAGCGCGTCTACAGCGAGAAGGAGATGGAGGTCATCCGGAGGATCAAGGAGCTCCTCTACGGAGAGGGCTACACGATCGCCGGAGCCAAGAAGAAGCTCGAAGCCGAGCTCGCCTCCGGCACCCTGGGCGAGGCGCAGGAAGCGGCGGAGGTCGAGGAGGAGAGCGCTGCGCCGGAGACCCTGCCACAGCCGGCGCTCGCCAGCGCGCTCCTGCTGCGAGAAGACGCGCCAGACCTCGAGCCGTCCGCTCCGCCCTTAGCCGTCCAGCAACTTGACACGGACACCACGGAGCGGATACAAACTCTCCGCTCGGGGATTGCGAAGGCTCTCGACGAAGCCCGCGAGATACTCGTTCTCCTCGAAAAACCCCGCTAGTCGTTCTTTTCCGGTCGGGACGTGGCGCAGCCTGGTAGCGTACCTGAATGGGGTTCAGGGGGTCCCGAGTTCAAATCTCGGCGTCCCGACCAA
>Ga0126309_10000593_pt1 | contig 12214 bp, 13 predicted proteins | sample Plot56_FD_92541 | JGI IMG/M metagenome (GOLD analysis project Ga0126309, IMG submission 92541) | Serpentine soil microbial communities from UC McLaughlin Reserve, CA, USA - Plot56 | ecosystem: Environmental > Terrestrial > Soil > Grasslands | place: USA: UC McLaughlin Reserve, Lake County...
ACCGTCGCCGCCCACGTACTTGTGCAACAGCTCCATCTGCTCGTAGGGCACGAAGAGCGTGTCACCCCCGCGGTAGCTGACCTGCATGTAGTCGCGGGTGGCGCCGAGGACCTCCTGGGCCACGAGCCCCTCAAAGCGCCCTATACCCTGCATGGCGTGTACGACCAGGTCCCCGACCTTCAAGTCTGCGAAGGAGGCGAGCGAGCGGCCGCCCGTGCGGCGGCGCGCCTCCCGCCAGCGGCCGAGCAGCGAGTCTCTCCGGAAGACCGCAACCCCGCCATCAGGGTAGGTGAAGCCCTCCTCGACCTCACCGGGTAACGCGTAGAGTCCGGGCGGCAGGCCGGCGTCGACCCGTTCTATCTCGCGCATGGCGCGGTTGATCTCCCCGAACGCGTACACCGTCCGCCTGGCCTCCCCGCGGGAGGCGCACGCGACGAAGACGGCGAGCCCGTCCTCGACGAGCGTGTCGAGCCTGCGGGCGGCCTCCCTCAACGTGTCGGCGAACGCGGTAACCGGGGGAGCAGAGACAGATTCTCCCTCTTCGCCCAGGGAGAACTCGACGTCGGGCTCAGGCATGTTCCTGTCGTAGAGCTCATGGACGAGTCCGTCTACAGCTTCGGCGACGTCTTCCTGGGCCTCCTCGCGCCAGATCTCCACACCTTCGGGCAGCATCGCGCGCGGCGAAACGGGGTTCAGCCGGAGCAAGAGCCGGTCGAGGCCGGGAACGCGCACGCCGCGGCGGGCCTCCTCCGGCACTCCCCCATCCGTGGCCGCGAGGCCCGCGAGGTCGCCTTCGCGCGCGGCGTAGACCGTCACGGCTTCCAGCTCGCGCACGACGCGCTGGGTGGCCAGCGAGACGGCGCGGACGCTCTCTATCTCGTCCCCCCACCACTCCACCCGCACGGGCGAGCGACGGGTGCTCGGGAACACGTCTACGATACCGCCACGAACCGCGAACTCCCCCGGCCGGGAGACCCTGTCCACCCGCTCGTAGCCCAGGACGACGAGCCGCCCCAGCGTCGCGTCGAGCTCTATCTCCGCCTCTGCGGCCAGTTCTATCGGCTCGTAGAGCGGCGTCCGTTCCATAAAGGCGAGTGGTCCGGCGACCACGACGCGGGCCGAACGCAGTGCACGCAGCGCCCTCTGCCGCCGCCCGACCCTGCGCACGGCGGGGTCGAACACGTCGCCGTAAGGGACGCCGCGGGAGGGCAGATGGACGACGGGTCCCTCGGTGAAGACCTCCGCCTCGCGGGCGTAGCGCTCGGCCGCCTCCTCGCTCGCCGCCAGCAGGAGCGTGGGACGTTCGGCGTCTGCGGCCAGGTAGGCGCGGACCCGGCGCGGGGCCCTGAGGGATCTCGTCTTCGTCCGCTCGCTCACCAGTAGATTCTACCGCCTGAGCGTGGAACTCAAGCATCCAGTCACGCCTCTGGGATAATCTCTTGAGCCGTGACAAGGACCCTCAAGGAGCCGTAGATGCCTACACTCGACGAGCTGAACAAACGCGGTATCGGAACCCTGCCCGGTCTCATCGGGCTGGAGATAGTGGAGGCGGAGAGAGGCAGGATCTCGGGCCGCCTCGATCTCCGGGAGGAGCTCATGGCCCCGAACGGTTACCTGCACGCGGCGACGGTGGTCGCCCTCGCCGATACCTCGTGTGGCTACGGAACGTTCGTGAACCTGCCGGAAGGCGCAGAGGGCTTCACCACCATTGAGCTGAAGAGCAACTTCGTCGGGACCAAACGTGACGGTGCGATCGGGTGCGAAGCGAAGCGCGTCCACGGTGGCCGCACGACGCAGGTCTGGGACGCGACCGTCTTCGACGAGGAAGGCGGCAAGCCCATAGCCCTGTTCCGATGCACGCAGATGATCCTCTACCCGCGTTAAGTGTTTGGAGAAGCGAGGCTGTAGCTCCCTAGTCCTCTACGGCCTTGATCTTCCGGGGAGTGAGTCCCGTGATGAGGACGACGCTCGTGAGGATGATCCCGAGCCCGGCCAGCGTGCCAAACCCGAAAGGCTCGCCGAGGAGTAGGACCCCGAACAACAACCCGAAGACGGGCACGAGCAGCGTGACGGTGACCGTGCTCGTCGGCCCGACGTTCTCGATGAGGCGGAAGTAGATCAGGTAAGCTACCGCGGTAGAGAGCAACGCCAGCCCGAGCATGGGGAGAGCCATAACAGACGCTGGCGCCTTTTCGGGCAGGCTAACGACGGCCAGGGGCAACAGGAGCGCGGTGGCTCCGGACAGCTGGCCTATAGCCATCCCGAGCGGCGGGATGCCCGAAAACGCCTGCTTGGCGTAGGTGGCGCCCAGTGCGTAGGAGAGGGAGGCAACGAGCATCGCCAGGGTAGACAACAGGACTAACCCGTTCAGGGGCACGGGATCCCAGCCCACGAGCACCGTGACCCCGACGATCCCGAGGATTATCCCGACGAACTTTCTCGCCGTCAGGGCATCGCCCATCCACACCGCGGCTACTACCGCCGTGAACATCACGGTGGTCGAGTTCAGGATGGCGGCGAGAGAGGCCGTCAGGTAGATCTCCGCCGCGGAGATCAAGGAGAACGGTAACGCCGCGTTCAAGAACCCCAGGACCGCAAACGACCTCCAACGGGTCCGGATCTTCGGCCTGCGGCCGAGCGCCAGGGCGTAGATGAACAGCGCCACCCAGGCCAGCGCGACGCGCCACTCCACGAGCAAGAACGGTCCCAACGCCGGCACCGCGACGCGGATAAACAGGAACGAACCTCCCCACAGCGCACTGAGCAGAATGAGGGCCGCGAAATCTCTCGGTCTCACAAGACGCTACCTTCCAATACGACGAGCGTCTCCTACGCCCGCGCCTCTTCCGTCAGGCGACGAGGCCGCGCCACCAGTTCACCGTTCGCCCGCCGCGACGAGTACGTTGCGCTCGTGCTCGAGCAAGCGCTCCTTGAGGTGGAGCCCGCCGTTGAACCCGCCGAGCGTGCCGTCTGCGGCGATCACACGGTGGCAAGGCACGACCACGGGCAGGACGTTGGAGGCGTTGGCCCTGCCGACGGCCCTCGCCGCGCCGGGCCTTCCGAGGGAGTCCGCGATCTCCCCATACGACCTGGTCTCGCCAAACGGTATGCGCGTCAACTCCATCCAAACGGCCTTCTGCCACTCCGAGCCGGCGAACGCGAGCGGCACGTCGAACGTCTTGCGCCGTCCACTTACATACTCAGCCAACTCTTTTCGGACGCCGGCTGTCCTGGTCTCGTGAGCCTCCACGGCGTAACCTTCGTCCTTCAAATCCTCTTCCATGGCCGGCCCGTAGTCGCTCTCCACGAAGTGCAGCCGTACTAGGGCTCCATCTTCGTTGACCGCGAACGCGAGCAGGCCTGCGGGAGACTCTATCTCGTCGACGTAAGCTTTCACGCTACCACCTCTCTTTTCGTAGTCTGATCCTTCTCGTTCCCGAGGCTGGCCCACAGGTGCTGCGTGGCGTAGGCGCGCCAGGGTCTCCACCGTTCGGCGGTGGCGGCGACGCTCCGCGGGTCGCCCGGTTGGCCGAGCCTGGAGATGGCCTTCCTAACCCCGAGATCCGAGGCAAGAAACGCGTCGGGGTCGCGGAGCGCGCGCATCGCCACGTACGAAGCGGTCCACGGACCTATCCCCCGCAACTTCAGCAACCGCCGTTCGACCTCCTCACGCTCGGAGCCGGGGTCGAGCGAGATCCTACCCCCCGCAAGTACGCGCGCCAGGGTACGCAAGGTTTCGCGACGGGCCGAAGGGATGCCAAGTTCATCGAGAACCGTCTCGGCTACGGCCCGCGGCCCAGGAAAGAGCCGCCCGGGTTCGTCGGCTTCTACGGCGAGCGCCTCCGGGAGCGGTTCTCCACAGCGGGCGACGAGCCGGCCGGCGAGGGTGCTGGCACCGGGCACGGAGACCTGCTGGCCGAGCACGGCCCGGAAGGCGAGTTCGGCGCCATCCACGCTCCCCGGTACGCGCCGCCCCGGCGAACGCCGAACGAGCGCGCCGAGGAGCGGGTCGGCCCCGAGCACGTCGGCTACGGCGACGGGGTCGGCGTCAAGGTCGAGGAGCGAGCGGCATCGCTGTACCGCGCTACCGAGGTCCCTAAGGTGCTCGAGCCTGAGCACGCACCGGATGTGGTCGCCGCCGTCGGAGAGGGCCACCATTCCGGCGCCGTGCGGTAGACGCAGCGCCCGCCGGTAGGTCTGCCCATCGAACGTCTCTACGCCGGCCACCGCGCGGGCGCCGAGAAAGTGCAGCATGCCGTTCGCGTCGAACGGCGCCCTGAACGGCAGACGGAGTGGGATCTCACCGCGCACCGTCTCATCGCGCTGTCCGCGAACGCGCCGCAGCTCTCTCGGGGCTACGGCGAAGACTTCGCGGATCGTGTCGTTGAACTGGCGTACGCTGGCGAAGCCGGCGGCGAAAGCCACGTCGGTGATAGGCAGGTCTGTGGTCTCGAGGAGCAGCCTGGCGGTGTGGGCGCGCCGCGCGCGGGCGAGCGCGAGCGGACCGGCCCCGACTTCGGCGGAGAGCAGGCGGTGCAGGTGACGCTCCGTGTAACTGAGCCGCCGCGCGAGGCCGGCGACACCCTCCCTGTCGACAACGCCGTCAGCGATGAGCCGCATCGCCCTCGCGACGGTGTCGGCCCGAACGTCCCATTCCGGCGAGCCGGGCACGGCGTCGGGCCTGCATCGCTTGCAGGCGCGGAAACCGGCGTACTGGGCGGCCGCCGCGGTCGGATAGAACCGGACGTTCGCGCGCCGCGGAGTGGCGGCAGGACAACTGGGCCGGCAGTAGATTCCCGTAGAAGTGACAGCGACGTAGAACCAGCCGTCGAAACGGACGTCGCGGCCGAGCACGGCCCGATAGCGATGTTCGAAGTCCCTTAACATGCCGTGATTGTCGCACCCCACGGGCCAGATTACTGGCGGGAATCGGACATCGGCATCATTGGAATCCATCTTGCTGTAAAGACCGGCGTGGGGGCCTGCTGCTCGTGCCGGCCTCACGCTCGAACGCCCGTTCGCTGGTGCATCGCATGGTGCATAATTAGGACGACTTGGTGAGGAGATAGGAGGACAAAGCACGATGGGTGGTGTGCTCACCGACCTCGTACGGTGGGTCATCGAAGTAGTCCATTCGCTCGGGTACGTCGGCGTATTCGTTCTCATATTGGCGGGTAGCCTGTACTTGCCGGTCCCGACGGAGCTGACGCTGCCGCTGTTCGGGTTCCTGATCGGCAACGGGCGTCTCTCGTTCGTCCCCGTGCTGCTCGCGGCGACGGCGGCGAGGGTGTGTGCCTCGCTCGTCCTGTACGCTGTCGGATTCAGGCTCAGGGAGGCGCGTTTGCGGCGTGTGATCAAGCAATTCGAACGTTACAAACTGCTTTTCGTGTCTGACATCGAAAGGGCGAGCGCGGTATTCGAGCGTCACGGAGGAAAGGCGATCCTGGTCGGACACTTGATCCCCGGCGTCGGCGCCCTGGTCTCCGTGCCTGCCGGCCTGAAGCGTATGCCTCTGCGCTCGCGGTTCCTCGGCTACACGATCCTCGGATGCAGCATCTGGAACGCGAGCTTGATCGGCCTGGGGTGGGCGCTCGGCGGACGATGGAGGATAATCGAAGTCTTCACGTCTTTCGTCGGGTCTGCGGTCCTGATGATCGTCATCGCCGCAACCGCGTATTTCTTCTGGCGCAGGCGGAGAGCACACAGGTAGAGGGAGCCCACAAACGAGCGCAGGAGCGGTGCTCTGGCCGGCGAGGGAGATCATAGCAGGTTCGCTTCCAGGGCTCGCAGTGCCAGTACGGTCACTACCCCTGTCACCATCGCCGCCGGCAGGCTACCGGTTCTCAGGGAGACGAGCACGACGGCGATTGCGGCGAACGCTTCGACCAGCCCACCCGTCAGGACGACAGGGGCGACGAGCGAGACGAGTATCGCACCAGGTATCTGGTCCAACCACGCCCCGGCCCGCTCGGAGAGGTCGAACCGGCTCGCCAGCCAGAGCCCGCCCGCGCGCGTTGAGTAGGTCGCAAGCGCCATCAGAAAGATCGTGAGCAGGGTGCCGGGATCAAAGCCCACGCCGCACTACCCCCGCGAAGCTCCCCGCCAGACCACCGAGCAGGATGTACCACTGGCCGGGCAACCACTGGTGCGCGGCCACCGCGACCGCGGCCGCCACAGTCCAGGGAAGAATGTTGGACTTCCCGCTCCACATACCCGAGATGAGAGCCAGAAACACAGCGGTGAACGCGAAGTCGAGCCCCCAGCGGGAAGGGTCTTCCACCGCGCCACCGAGAGCGCCCCCGGCGAACGTAGACCCGGTCCAGGCGAGGAACATCAACAACCCGCCGCCGACCAGAAACGCGGCGTCGCGACGCCCCTTGGCGAACTCGCCCATGGTTAGCGCCCAGTTCTCATCAGCCATGAAGAAAACGGACCCGTAGGCCCGAAACCGCGTCAACTTCGAGAACACAGGCCCGAGTGCCGCGCCCATCAGCAAGTGCCTCAGACCGACGACGAGCGTCGCGAGGACGATGGTGGCCACCGGCAGTGGGACCGCCCAGAGCCCAAGCACCACGAACTGCGCGGCCCCCGAGAACACGAGGGCGCTCATGAGCGCAGCCTCACCGGCGCCGAGACCGGCCTGACCCGCCAGCGTCCCGAAAACGAGGCCGATGCCACAGCCGCTGATCGCGATCGGTATACATCTCCTCGCCCCCGCCAGCGCCCCCGCGAGGGTGAACGTGATCGGCGCCTCTGAGCTCTTCTCCTCCGACACGACGCCCTATCTACGCGAAGCCCGGTAGAGCGGTACGCCAGCTATGGGCTCCTCTTCGGCGATCTCCCAGCTCGCCTCTACGCCCTCCAACGCCCTCGGCACGTCGCTCCAATCTTCCCCGCCCCCGCGGCGGGCCCTACGCAAAACCCTCGCGATCCTGCGCTCCTCCGCTTCCCGCAACAGCTCGTCCTGCCGTCCTCTTGCTATCTCCAGATCGAACGGATTGATCACAACTCACCTCCATGCTCGCCGATTGCGTTATAATTGTCACGCTTACTTGGGACAATTATAATTGGCTTGGTGTCATAGGACAATAGGTTAATTCATGGATTTACGGATAAATTCGAAGAGTCACGTACCGGTGCACGTACAGTTGGAGGGGCAGATCAAGCACCTCATCCTGACGGGCAACTTCGAGGTGGGGAGCCGGTTGCCGAGCATCAGGGCGATGGCTGGATTTCTACGGGTGAACCGCAACACGGTGGCGCGGGTGTTCTCCGACCTGGAGCGGGAGGGTTACGTGGAGAGCCGTCGCGGCAGTGGCGTCTACGTTATCGAGCCTCCTGTGGAGGCGGAGGACTTGAGGCGTCAGGAGGTCTTGGAGAGGGTTATGGACCTCGCGGCGGCGCAGGGCGTACCTGTCGATGATCTGGCGTATGCGTTGCTCGCGCGGGCCGGCGCGAAGCCGCAGGAGAAGACGCCGATCCTGTTCGTGGAGTGCACGCGGGCGGAATTGGATCAGTTCTCCTCCGAGCTCGAGGAACAGCTCCCTGTGGAGGTAGAGAGGGTTCTGCTCGAGGACCTCGCCGAGAGGGTCTCGGACGCGGAAGACCTGCCATGGCGCCTCGCCGTGACGACGTTCTTCCACATCCACGAGGTGCAGGAGATCGTGGAGCCGCACGGGATAGAGGCGGTCGCGCTGCTGGCCGAGGCGACGCTGGAGAGCCTGCAGAGGTTGATGGAGCTTCAGTCTGGGACACCGGTCGGGGTCGTAGGCTGGGGCCGCACGTGCATGGAGAACCTCTCGCGTTCTATCGAGGGCGCCGGCCTCGACCATCTGGACTTCGTCCAGGTCTACGTAGATGAAGACCCAGAAGAAGTGATCACCACGCTCGACAACGTCAGTGCTGTGGTGTGCGCGAGCGTCACGGCCAGGCGGCTCCGCGAGCTCGGTGCCCCGGAAGGCCTAGAGATAATCGAAGAAGACCGGATCCTCGATCAGGGCGGCATCGAGATGCTCGGTAGGATGCTCCGCCAACTGCCCCGAATTGCGCAGGGAACATAATAGACACCGGCCTCGAACCCGGATGGTAATTCCCAAGAGCGATCCGCCACAGGCGAAAACAACAAGCTGACCAAACCTCGCCGTAAACCCTGGTGACCCATAAGGGGAAGTAGCCTGGCAGGAAACGCTCCCTACTTGGGGCGTGTTTGCGCCCCGACGCGGCGGGCGGCCAAGATACCCGAACCGTCACGAGCGCGAGGCGCGCCTGCGGGCGAGGTGCCTACGCACCCTCTCCCGGTTGCCGCAGTCGCGCGGGTCGCACCACCGGTGGCTGCCGTTGCGGCTCTCGTCCAGGAATATCCAGCCGCACCCCTCCCCGGCGCAGACCTTTACCCTGCCGAGCTTCTGGGACGTCAAGAGCTCCGCCGCCGAGCGCGCCACCCAGGCACCAAGCCCCACCCCTGAGCTCGAATCCCCTTTTCGCCCGATACCACCCACGTCCGCCTCCCGATCCCGAACCGCCCCTCTCGCGGTGGTCGCCACCGTGGCGGCCAGGACCTTCGGCTAAGGACACGAAGCATATGCGGTCTCCGGTCCTCTCCCTAGAGCCTCTCCGTCAGAAGCCGCTTCGCCCGGACTATGCCGGCCTCATCGCGTCGGTGGTAGCTGCGCAACGCGCCCGGTCTCCACAAGACCCTCCCCCTTGAGCACCGCCAGGTGCCTGGACGCAGTGGGCTGCGAGACGCCCGCCTTCGCGGCGATCAGATTCACGCACACCCCGTCGCCGGTCAGGTCGTCCTCGACCACGGACTCGAAACTCCCCGCGGGGTCGCGTAACCACCGCAGGATCTTCACCCGCGTCCCCGACGAAAGCGCCTTGGCGATATCCACCTCTGGGTCCTCGTAGATCCGGTAGCCGGCCGCACTACGTCCCCCCGACGATAGCAGCCCGATCTCGTCGTAGTGGTGCAACGTCCGGATCCTCACACCCGAGAGGCCGGCTACTCTGCCTACTGTGTAGCCCGCTGTCTCTAGCTCGCTCACGGTTCACCGCCTGTGCACAGAGAAGTCTAAAGCCTCACGCAACGTGAGGGTCAAGCGATTCTCTACAAATTCTTCGAGATCCCGTACCGGTTCTCGACCTCTTGCAAGCTCCTCGGAGCATCGCTCACGGGCCCTTACAGCGCCTTTCACAATAGCCTCGCTGTGAGAGGGGGACAGCGAGTATCCTCAGCGAGGGACTCTCCCGTGCGAGACTTGGTGCCTGTGGCCTGATACCTGAAGCCCGGCATGCGGAAAGCCCAATCCCTCCGCATGCCGCTCTCAGACGCGTACGTTGAAGCGGTTCATCGCGGCTTCGGGGCCGTGCTCGACCACGAACTCGACCGCGTCGGCGGCGGTAGGTACGGCATCTTTCACGACCGAATCCATCCGCGAGAGCACGTAGTCCGTGACGGTCATACCTGCGGGCGGGCGCCCGATACCGATACGCACCCGGACGAAATCGTTGCCCAGTCTCCCTATGATGGAGCGCAAGCCGTTGTGCCCGCCCGCGCCGCCACCGACCTTGACGCGCACCGTGCCTGCTTCCAGATCCAGGTCGTCGTGGACGACGATGAGGTCGTAAGGCCTGTAGTCCGAGACAGAGGAGCCCGAGTCGTTCATGAACGTCGTCGGCTTGAGTAGGGTGATGTTCTTGAGCCCCAAAGAAACAGGGGCTGCTTCGGCCTTCTTCCCTTTACGCCAGGAGCCTTCGTGGCGTTTCGCGAGCTCGTCGGCGACCAGGTAGCCGGCGTTGTGGCGCGTGCGTTCGTAGGAGCGTCCAGGGTTACCCAGGCCGACGACGACGGGGGACCGGATCGGCCCCCCGTCGTCCCGTTCGTCCCCTCTGAAGAAGAAACGGGCCAGTCTAAGCCTGGGCGTTCTGTCCCGCGGGGCCCTCCTCGGGAGCATCCTCCTCGGACGGCTCTTCACCCTCGGCAGCCTCCTCCAACGCGGCGGCCTCCTCGGCGGCCACTTCCTCTTCCGTCGGCTCTTCGACGATGCCGGCGGCCTCCATCTCCTCCTCGGTGATCTCCGTCGGCGCCGTGACCGTCACCGCGACCGCTTCGGGCTCGGAGAGCAGCATCACGCCTTCGGGTAGCGTGAGATCGCCGAGGGTAAGGTTTTCGTGCATACCGAGGCCCGAGACGTCGATCGTGATCTCCTGCGGTATATCACCGGGGAGGGACTCGACCTGGATCTCGTAGGCGACCTGCTGCAGCACGCCGCCTTCCTCCACGCCAGGCGCTTCGCCTATGACCGCGAGCGGGACGGTTACCTCGATCCGCTCGCGCATGTTCACCGGCGCGAAGTCGACGTGGACCAGGATCCCGGAGACAGGGTCGCGCTGCGCGTCGACGACGCGGGCCGTCGAAGTATCGCCGTCGAGGACTATGTTGTAGAGGGCGTTATCCCCGAAGTGATGGAGGGTGTAGTCCACGACCCTCGTGGGGACGGCGAGCGCCGTGCTCCCGCCGGCCTCGTTGCCCTCGCCGTAGAGGACAGCGGGGGTCATCCCCGAGGCCCTGAGGCGCCTAGCCGCGTTCTTGCCCCTCTCCCCGCGCTCCTGCGCCTGTAGATCTACGTTGTCTGCCACGTCTCGCTCCTAACGGTCTAGAAGAGTTGGTTCTCGCCCATAAAGACCTCGCTCACCGACTCGTCCGTAAAGACGTTCTTAATGGTGCTGGCGAGGATCGGTGCGATATTGAGCGTTTTTATCTTAGACTGCGGCTCATCCTCCTTCAAGGGCAGCGTGTTGGTCACCACGACCTCCTTCAAGGGGGAGTCTTCGAGTTTCCGGTAGGCGCCACCCGAGAACTCGCCGTGGGTCGCCGCGGCGCTGACCTCGAGGGCGCCTTCGTCGACGAGGCGCTTCGCGGCATTGACCAGGGTCCCGCCAGTGGCGATTACGTCGTCGATCATGATGACCCGCTTGCCCTCCACGTTCCCTATGACATGCGTCACCTCGGAGTGTCCCGGCCTGTCGCGCATCTTGTTCACTATGGCCCACGGGAGCCTGAGGTGCCCGGCGAGCTGCTTGGCGACCTTGACCTCACCGGTGTCGGGGGCGACCACGACGGCGTCTTCGGCGTCCTGGAAGCCCTGGTCCACGAAATAGTCGACGAACGTGTGCATCGCCGTCAGATGATCCACGGGGAAAGAGAAGTAGCCCTCGATCTGGCCCGAGTGCAGATCCATGGTCATCACCCGCTCCGCGCCGGCGGCCTGGATCATGTTCGCGACCAGCCGCGCCGTTATGGGCTCACGCGGCTTGGTCTTCCGGTCCTGGCGCGAGTAGGCGTACCAGGGGATGACGGCTACTATCCTCTTGGCGGAGGCCCTCTTGGCGGCGTCTATCATGATCAGGAGTTGCATCAAGTTCTCGTTGACCGGGTCGCACAACGACTGCACGATGAACATGTCGGCTCCCCTGACGCTCTCCAGATACCTGGCGTACAGCTCGCCGTTGGCGAACGCGTGCAGCTCGACCTCGGTCAACTCCATGTCCAGCCGCTCGGCTATGCTTTCGGCCAGCGCCCGGTAGCCCTGGCCGCTGACTATCATCAGCCGCTTCTCTGTGATCTGCGTCAGATAGCCGTTCTGCATCATCGTCGCGCTAGCCCCCCGTCTCGTTGTCGGCCGACCCGTCCCGTCCCGCCTTCTTCCTGCGCCGCTGGGGAGACTCCCGGATCGCCCGCGCCGGGGCCCCCACGGCCAGTTTGCCCGCCGGCACGTCTTTGTTAACCACCGACCCGGCCCCCGTGTAGGCGTCCTCGCCTACCGTTACGGGCGCGATGAGGTTCGTGTTCACCCCTGTAAAAACACCGTCCTCCACCACGGTGCGATGCTTGTTCTCGCCGTCGTAGTTCGCGGTTATGGTGCCGGCCCCCAGGTTGGCGCCGGCCCCGATCTCCGTATCCCCCACGTACGAGAGGTGGGGGACCTTGCTCCCCGCCCCCACCCGCGAATTCTTGACCTCGCAGTAGGCCCCGACCTTGGCCCCCGCCTCGAGGACCGTACCCGGCCTCAGGAACGAGTAGGGACCTACGCTGACCCGATGGCCGATCTCGGCCCCGCGTCCGACCGAGTGTTCGACGAGGGCGCCGTCCCCGACCAGCGTATCCTGGAGGTCTGTAGAAGGCCCGATCACGCAGTCAGTACCGATCATCGTC
>Ga0126309_10000594_pt1 | contig 12210 bp, 16 predicted proteins | sample Plot56_FD_92541 | JGI IMG/M metagenome (GOLD analysis project Ga0126309, IMG submission 92541) | Serpentine soil microbial communities from UC McLaughlin Reserve, CA, USA - Plot56 | ecosystem: Environmental > Terrestrial > Soil > Grasslands | place: USA: UC McLaughlin Reserve, Lake County...
CGCGCGGCACAGCGCGAGTGCCTCTTCCAAGAGCTCTGTCGCACTCTCGAAGTCGCCTCCCACCCTCCGCATCATCCCCAGGCGGAACAAAGAGTTCGCCACGCCCCTGCCGTTCCCGGCTTCCCGGCTGAGTGCGAGGCTCTCCTCGAAGAGCTCCGTCGCCTGCTCGAACTCGCCCCGGTGGACCACGGCCAAGCCCAGCGTTCGCTTCAGCTCGGCCGCGACGCCAATCCCGCTCTCTGTCCGGAGGAGTTCCACGCCCTCCAACTCCAAACCCTCCTCGCTGGCACCCTGCGCCCGGTCGAGGTCGCCCTGGTAGATCGCCAGCAAGGAAACCCGCTGCAGAGCCCTCGCGCGTGCCACCGTCGGTGCCGGACCAGTCTTCGCCAGCGCCTCATCAAGCCACCGGCGTCCCTCGCCCAAGTACCCGCGTAGGTACCAGAACTCTCCGAGAGCAGCGCCCATCCGTAGCGCCAGCTCGGTGTCTCCGCCGCGTTCCAGTGACCAGGAGAGCGCGGCCACAATGTTGTCGTGCTCGGTGTCGAGTCGCTCCAGCCACGCCGCTTGCCGCGCTCCTTCCAGCCCTGGTTCGGCCTCTTGCGCCAGAGCGAGGAAGAACGTGGCGTGCCTATGCAGGATCGCCTCGGCTTTCCCGCGCTCATCGAGCTTCTCCCTAGCGTACTGACGCACGGGCTCGAGGAAGTTGTAGCGCGACGACCCCTCCTCTCTCGGCGAGACTTCTACCAGCGACTTGTCCACCAACCTGCCGAGAAGGTCCAGGACATTCGTCTCCTCGACTACATCGCCTACAGCCTCGGCAGCCGCGAGGGTCCAACCGCCGGCGAAGACCGAGAGCCTCATGAACATACCCTTCTCCGACTCGGCGAGAAGGTCGTAGCTCCAGTCCAGAGTTCGCCTGAGCGTCTTGTGTCTAGGTGTGGCTGTCCGGTCGCCGCCGGTGAGTAGCTCCAGGGAGTCGCCGAGCCTGTCGGAGATCTGGCCAACGTCGAGAACCGTCGTGCGTGCCGCTGCAAGCTCTATGGCCAGCGGGATACCCTCAAGCCTACTGCAGATCTCGGCCACCGCCGCCGCGTTCTGTCGGCTCAATGAGAAGGTGGGATCCCGCTTCCTGGCTCGCTCAGCGAACAGACGCACTGACTCCGAGTGTTCCAGTTCCTCCCCCGTGGCCGGACGGCTCGGATCCGGGCCCGAGAGCGGGGGCAAGGGCCACCTGAGCTCGCCGGGCACATCGAGCGCTTCGCGGCTGGTGGCCAGGATTTGCAGGCGCAGACACGAGTCGAGCAATGAGTCAGCGAAACGTGCTGCCGACTCCACGAGGTGTTCGCAGTTGTCGAGGACGAGCAGCAGCTCTTTCCGCCTCAGCGTGTCAACGAGAGTGTCCGTGAGTGGTTCCCCGGAACGCTCGGGGATCCCCAACCCCTGGGCAACCGCTTGAGGCACCAGTTCCCCTCCGGTGAGCGGAGCGAGCTCAACCAGCCACGCACCGTCAGGGTAGGAGCCGGCCAGATCCCTAGCCACCTCCACGGCCAGGCGCGTCTTGCCCGAACCTCCCGTCCCGATCAGCGTGAGCAGCCGCGTCGTTGCCAGTTGACGTTCGATCTCGAGCATCTCTCGCTCGCGTCCGACGAAGCTGGACCTCATGGTGGGCAGATTGTGCATCTTTGACACCATTTGAACAATACACCCTCGGGCCGCCCGGCGCGTCACACGACCGCGGGCGCACCGTAGCACCTGTTTGGACCATGATGCGTATCGTGCGCCTGGTCAGGAAGGATGGCATCATACTGGTGGGAAAGCTTGGGCCAAAAAGGAGGCGGTCTCATGCCGGCGGTGATCGAACGGCTCCGGGAGGCCATAAACCAGCATGACCCCGATGCGATGGTGGAGTGCTTCGATCCTGACTACAGGAGCGAACAACCGGCCCACCCCAACCGGGGCTTCGGGGGCAAAGAACAGGTGCACAAGAACTGGTCGGGCATGTTCGAAAGCTTTCCCGACCTCGACGCCAGGGTGCTAAGCCAAAGCACCGAGGGAGACGTCGTGTGGAACGAGTGGCGCTGGAGCGCCACGGGACTGCAGTTGGCAGGGGTGACCGTTATGGGGATAAGGGAAGACCGGATCGCCTGGGCGCGCCTGTACATGGAGCCCGTCGAACAGGCGGGCCAGGACATAGACGAAGCCATGAGGACCATAACAGGAAAAGACCGAGAGGAGGCAGAGTAACCCGGCCTCTGCCCTACCCCGCCAGGGCGTATGGACCAGGCCGTCTCGGACATCCTACTAGCCGTCGACGATCCCTGGCAGCCCGTCCAGATTGGGGAGCACGAACGTGGCCTCCGGCGCTTCTAAGGCACCCCCACGGTCCACGAGCACCGTGTCTATGCCGGCCTCCGAGGCACCCATAACGTCGGTGAATGGATCGTTGCCGACGTGTACTACCCTGGCGCGAGAGACGCCGCCCACGCGCAGCGCTTCCTCGAAGATCCCACCTTCGGGCTTCTCGACCCCGACGACGGCGGATGCGATCACGCCGTCGAAGTAGCTACTCCAGCCGAGGCTGTCGAGCAGAGCTCCGAGCTCGATATCCCAGTTGGAGACCGCGAATAGTCTCGCTCCCATCTCTCGCAGGCGGCGGAGCACCGTCTCCGACTCGGGGTACGGGTTGAAGGAGATCCTGCGCCCCGCCACCTCCGTGAGAACCTCGACCGGTACCTCGATACCGAGCTCCTGTGCGGTCATCCTGGCGTTGCGCCGCCTGAACAGGGCGAGGTCCTCCTCGGTGCGGTGCCTGATGTTCTGCTCGATGTGGCGCCGCAGGCTCCTCCACGCGGGACCGGCGACCTTCTCGGTGGTCAGACCGCCGTTGCCCGTGTACGGAGCGAGGTCCTCCATGTAACGTTCTAAGTCCAGATCCACCCACAGAAGCGTCCCATCGATGTCCAGGAAAACGGCGTCGTAGCGCATCCTAACGCTCCTTCCCTGCCTTCAAAGCACCTCGGCGTCGAAGCCGTACTCCCCGGAGAGGCTGGCGAGCGTTGACTCTACATCCCCGGCCGAGTCGTCGGGGACGTAGAAGTAGGCGGTCTGGGGGAAGCGGTCGTCGTCGGGCTCGGAGCGCACGTGCTCGTAGTCGACGCCGAGCCGGTCAAGCGCGTCCCTGACGCTCTCCATCGCGGCCTCGTCCCTGACGTTGCCTACGCGCAGCATTGCCTCACCTGGCATCGTCGACTCCCCCGGAGAAGAGGACCTGGTCCCCTTCCCCCGCCTCGATGGAGTAGTCCACTAACACCCGCGCCAGCTTGCCGACTCGCTCGTCTATCATCGGTGGTTCCTTTCCTCAAAGATCTCTGCAAGGACAGCTTATCATTCACGTGCTCCGGCGCGGCCTCGCCCCGGAGAGGAACTAGAGGGCGTTGAGCCCCTCCTGCACGAACCGCAGCGCCGCACGCATCCTCTCCAGGATAGTCTCCGGGTCCGGGGCACCGAGCGGCCAGGGCTTGAGCTCCAGGCACACGGCCCCAACATAACCGCTCGCCCCGAGGGCGGCCAACAGCGGCTTCAGAGGGAGCCGTCCCTTGCCGGGCAGGCGGTGCTCGTCACGACCTACCTCCATGTTCGAGTCGGACAGATGGACGTGACGGAGTTGGGGTGCGAGGACCGAGTGGGCCCTGAGGATGTCCACTTTGCTGGCCCCGGCATGACTGGTGTCCAGCGTGACCTCCCCCACGTCCGCGAGATGCTCGGGCAGGTAACAGCTCTTCCGCCCGATCCCGAAGATACCTGCTGCCCGCTTCTGGGGCATGTTCTCGACGGCCACGACGACGCCCTGCTCCCGCGCCTCGCGCAGGGGTCCAGCCTTCCACCGCTCCAAAGGCCTCCCTGGCGGAGGCGGATGCGCCACCACGACAGGTACCTCCATCCTGCTAGCCAGCTTCGCGACCCGCACCAGAGTCTCCTCGGGGCCAAGTCCCCAGGCGCCCCTTCGCAGCGGAGGATGGAGGGCCAGGATCGGGACACCATGCCTCTCGCCGAGATCTCGGAGATAGTCCTCCTGATGTGTATCCCAGCGTTCGTCCATCATGATCTCGGCCCCGTCGTAGCCGGCCTGTGAGATCCAGGCGTACACCCTCTCGAGGCCGAAAGGATAGAGCGAGCCCGTGCTGAAGATGATGGGGATCTCCATCAGCGCCCGTCGCGTAGGATCTCCAGGAACCTCGCGAGCGTCGAGGGGGAGTGGTTCTGATAGTGGTTGTTGGCGTAGGCGAAGACGGTCCTGCCCTCCTCGAGAAAGCGGCCTACGAGGTCCGACCACCACAATAGTTCGTCGTCTCGGTTCTTCTTGAGATGAGTGTGCCCGGAAGGGAACTCCCGCCGGTCGCCGAGCCAGCGGATGTACGAGAAGTCCGCCGTCGCCTCTTCCATCCGCGGCATCCCCGGATAGTCGATGAGCGTCAAGGCCACGCCGCGCTCGCTCAGCATCTCGGGCAGATCCGAGCCGAGCCAGCTCCTGTGGCGCACCTCCACAGCGTAGCGAAAGCCCTCGGGCAGGCGCTCGAGGAAGTCTTCGAGGACGCCCATCCCTTCGACGTCGAAGGACGGCGGGAGCTGCAGGAGGAGAGGACCGAGCCTATCCTTGAGTTCGGACATCGTGGAGACGAAGGACTCCACTTCGGCTTCGGCGCCGACCAGGTTCTGTTCGTGGGTGATCTCGTTCGGGAACTTCGCGGCGAACAGAAACCCGTCGGGTGAGACCTCACGCCAATTCTGTACGGTCGAGCGACGCGGGGTGCCGTAGAACGTCGAGTCTATCTCCACGGTGGCATACCGTTTGACGTACTCGGCGAGCCGCGAGCCGGAAGGAAGGGCTTCGGGGTAGAGCGTCCCCTCCCAGTCTGCATAAGACCAGCCGGAGGTCCCCAGATATAGGCCCTTCTCCGGCGGCTCGATGCTGCCCGGGGTCTCCGCGAAGAGCCGCTGTTGCGTAGAATCGTCCATCAGCCCTCCAAGCTGCGATGCTACCATACGGGCTCTCGAGGTTTTATGAACGCTCTTCCTGTTCTCTCCCGCCGCATGTACTAAATTAGCGCCGTGGACGAGAGACGCCGGACGCCATGAAGGTCTTCTACAGCGACCACTTCGTATTACCCTTGCCCGAGGGCCACCGTTTTCCGATGGTCAAGTACTCGATGCTGCGCGAGAGGGTCGCACGCGATGGAATCTGCGGTCCTAAGGAGCTCTTGACGCCGCGCGCGGTGACGGACGAGGAGATCCTGCGCGCCCACACCCCCGATTATCTGAGGCGCGTCGTCTCTGGATCGCTCTCGGACAAGGAGGTGCGGCGCATCGGTTTTCCGTGGTCGGAGAAGATGGTAGAGCGCTCCCGCCGCGCCTCGGGCGGCACGCTCGGGGCCTGTCTCGCCGCCCTCGACGAGGGCTTCGCCGCGAACCTCGCAGGGGGCACGCACCACGCCTTCTCCGACAGGGGCGAGGGATACTGCGTCTTCAACGACTCGGCCATCGCCGCCCGCGCCGTCCAGGCCGCGGGGCTCGTGGAGCGCGTGGTCATCATCGACGCGGACGTCCACCAGGGGAACGGGACGGCAAAGATCCTGCACAGAGACCCCACGGTCTTTACGTTCTCGATCCACGGCGCGAAGAATTTCCCTTTTCACAAGGAGGAGAGCGACCTCGATGCGCCCCTTCCTGATAATGCCGACGACACCGAGTTCCTGCAAGCGCTGGAAACAGGCCTGGAGACGGCGCTCGAGGCCGCGGATGCACGTCTCGCGGTCTACCTCGCCGGCGCCGACCCTTTCGAGGGAGACCGCCTCGGCCGGCTCTCCGTAACGAAGTCCGGCCTCGCCGAACGCGACCGGCTCGTCCTCGAGACCTGCAGGGAGCGCGGTATCCCGGTCGCGACGACGATGGCAGGCGGCTACGCCACCGAAGTGCAGGACACGGTGGACGTACACTTCCAGAGCATAAAGAGGGCGGCAGATCTGCTGAGAAGTACAGCGGATAGATCGAAAGCGACGCAAGGCACGTGAGGGAGAACCAGAGATCCTGCATCATCGTGGGGGCCGGCATCTCCGGTCTGCTCGCAGCCAACTCCCTGAGACGAGAAGGTTGGGAAGTCACGGTCCTGGACGAGGGCCGCGGCGTCGGCGGCAGGATGGCAACCAGACAGGTCGGCCGAGGCACGTTCGACCACGGCGCCCAGTTCTTTACCGTCAGGGGCGAGCGTTTCGCCGGCCTCGTGGAAGGCTGGCTCGAGTCAGGCGTCGCCGCAGAGTGGGCGCGCGGCTTCGCCGACGTGGAGGGTCGGCCGAACGAAGACGGCCATCCCCGCTACAGGGGGACCGAGGGCATGACCTCCATCCCCGAACACATCGCCCGCGACCTCGACATCCGCACCGCAGAGAGGGCAGCGAGGGTGCATGCTGGTGACGATGGGTGGGAAGTCGGGTGCGAGTCCGGCCTGAGGGTGGCCGGGTACGCCCTGGTGCTCGCGATCCCCGTTCCTCGGGCGTTGGACCTGACTTCGTCGGGGAACTACACGCTGCCGAACGGGGCCGGGCGCCAGCTCGAAGTCGTCTCCTACGACCCGTGCCTCGCCCTCATGCTCTTGCTCGACGGTCCGACCGGCGTGCCCGAGCCTGGAGGAATGCAGATCAAGGGCGAGCCGCTGGATTGGATCGGCGACAACAGACGTAAAGGCATCTCCAAATCTCCCGGCATCACGGTCCACGCGGGACCGGAATGGAGCCGCTCGCACTTCGAGGACGATGAGGCTGAGGCAATAGACGCCATGATCTCCCTCGCCAGAGACCGGCTCGGCACCGACCTCGCATCCGCCGTCGTCAAGTCTTCACTCGCCAGGTGGCGTTACAGCTGGGTTACAGAGCCCCACCCCGAACCATACCTCGTGGCGTCCGATGACCCGCCGCTGCTGTTCTGCGGCGACGCCTTCGGGCAGCCCAAGGTCGAAGGCGCAGCTCTCTCGGGACTGGCCACCGCGGACTCTCTACTCGGCCGCGACACCCTATAAGCGGCGTCTTTACTGTTGCTCTGTCTCGGGCGGTGTCGTTCGGCTTCAAGTCGCGGAACGGCCCAGCGTCAGAAGGGTGATATCGTCCTCCTGCTCCTGACCCTCCCCGGTGAAGCGCCCTAGCTCCTCGATCAAGATGGTGCCCAGGCCCTTTCCACCCTCGGAGATCTGGCTCAGAAGACTTTGGAGGCGAGGGGTTCCGAACATCTCGCCTCGGGGGTCGTGTGCCTCGACCAACCCATCGGTACAGAACAGGACATCGTCCCCCGGCAGGAGGGTGCTCTCCTTCTGCTCGTAGGGCATGCCTGGCATGAGGCCCAGGGGCATCCCCCGCGCCGTGAGCTCGTCGGGTTGGTCCTCGCCGTACCGCTTGCGGCAAGGGAGGGTGTGTCCGGCGTTGGCGTAGCTCAAGTGCCCGCTCTGTGGGTCGAGTATGGCGTAGAAGCAGGTGACGAACTGTTGGGCGGTATGTGGGTACAGAGGATCTCGTTGGCCTCCGCCAGCACCTGGCCGGGCAGAGAGCCCCCACTCTGGGTGACGGCGCGTAGAACGCTCTGCGTGCTCGCCATGAGCACGGCCGCCGGGATCCCCTTGACGTCACCGATCACCAGACCCACCCGGCCGCCCTGCACGGTGAGGAAATCGTAGAAGTCGCCGCCCACCTCGCGGGCGGGTTGGTAGTAAGGCACGATGTCCCAGCCGGCGAGCGCGGGCACGGCGTTCGGGAGCAGGGCATGTTGGATGCGCCTCGCCACCAGCAGCTCCTGCTCGAAGCGCTCGCGTTCGATCCTCTCCTGCTCCATACGCTGCTGCCACAGAGGTGATGAATCGCTTACGACCCGCTCCTCCACGATCTTGCCCTCGACCACACGGCTGATGGTGACGTTCTCTATCGTTATGCGCGTACCGCTGGGGTCTAGTCCCTCGTATGCTTCTAGATCGTGGGTGCCGCTACCGATGTTTCGGGTAACTACCTTCTCGCCTTCGGCGATCTGCTCCACGATGCTGAAGGGGAGGTCTGAAGAAGAGGCTGCCTGCTCGGCTATCGCCCGCTTGAGGTCCTCTCTACTGGCTTCTTCCCCTGTGAGCTCGTCACGAGATACGTAGTTGGGAGCCAGCAGTTCGTCGGCCGCGTCAAGGTTCCTTCGATTGTAGACTTCCTCGATAAAATGGCTGACCAGGGCCTTGTTCGCTTCTGGCGATGACATCGGGACTTCGTCCTCCTAACACCCTTTCCCCTCTGCAGGCCGACCCTCGCCCACCGCAAGTATGGTGCCATCCCAGCAAACCCGGCGCATCCCGGGAAGGTCTGTCCGAGATGCGTACTTATGCATCTAGCGGCGGGTAACAAAAAGTGGTACATATGACCTATAAAACAAGAAAGGGTGAAGGAGAAGGGGTCCTTGGGAAACAGAAGGGTGGCGCTAAAGCCGCACGCGTCCAAGATCCGGCACTGGGTCGAGGAGGGCCGGGGCGACACGTGGATCGCGCAGGAGTTGAACACCACACCGTCTAGCGTACAGAGCTTCCGGTCGCGAAATTCGATCTACCGCCGGGATCCCGTCCGGCGCGGCCAGCTCTCGGAGCATACCGCGGTGCTCGACGAGACGGAAGATGGCATAGTCCTCAAGACCGATGCCAACGACTCCGAGGTCTTCGACCGCGAGTGGCGCACCTACCTGCGCGGCTCGCCGGACGACCTGCAGGTGGTGATTACGCAGGACAGGATCTATCTGGAGAAAGTCCGCTAGGGTGCCCATAGAGCCCGCCGTCGAGTTGCGGCTCTCTCTGGAGGAAGCAGAAGCCTTGTACGCGCTGCTCGAGCGCCTTCTCGAAAGCGGGGAGAGAGACCCGCGCCTCGCACACTCCTACCGGCTCCTCGGCTGGCGCCTACTCGCCGCGAAGGGCGGCTCCGGCCTCACAGGACGCATAGCAGGCCTGGCGCGCGAAGCGGACAGCCTCGAAGAATACGAATCAGCGCGTGATAATGCGCTCGGCCCCGTGCTCGACGGCCTGGAACGCGGCGAGAACCGGGATCCGTGAAGTGTTATCAAACTGTTACCTTGCGGTAGCGGTATTGTAACTTGGGTACTCTATCTTTCCGGGCACTGGGCTCCTTTCCCCCCTTCCTAGCCCAGAATGAGCGGCCCGGACCGCGGATCATGCGCGGTCCGGTATTTCGTTTGTGTTACCCTCTGTCGGCGTTATGCAGTATCTCCTCAGTTCGCTCGCGCTAATAGTCTTCATCGGGATACTCGCTCTCCTCGCCCAGTGGTCGAGAAAGAGCAGGGGGGCGGAGATCACGCTCCTGATCGTGCTCGTGTTCGCCTCGCTCCTGCTGCTCGCTACGGGAGGGTTACTTGCTCTTCTGTGGACCTCGGGCCAGGTGTCCTCCGAGGTCTATCTACAGAGGCTGTTGGTGGTCGCGGCGGTATCTGTGGCGATAGCGGGCACTCTCGGGCTCGCGCTCTGCGTCCCTACCCTACTGAAGATCGTTCGCGGCAGGCCGAACGGAGGGTTCTGGACGGACCCCCCGATCTTTCTCGCCCTCTGGTTGTTCGTCGCCGTGCTGGCCAACAACGTGGTAAGCATCATCGGGTTCGAGCAGTTGAATCAGGTCGGCGCCTTCTCTTTGGGCACGGGCGGCAGGATCCCACCGGTCGCCATCCTGGCCAGCCAGTTGCCTTTCGTCATCATCGCCGTTCTGGGCGTCGGCGCCGGCATCCGCCGCGGCCTTCGTGAGACGCTCGCCCGTCTGGGCTACGGTCCCATCACCTTCATGCACCTGGGGATAATCGTGCTGTTGATCGTGGTGGCGTTCGCACTCTCGGTGGCCGCTGATTCTCTGTTCTCGCAACTGCAGCCCGACCTCTACCGCCAGGTCGGTGAGGTCTCCAATGCGCTCTTCAACCCGAAAGGTTTGAGCCCCCTCTCGGCGGTGCTCTTCGCCCTGCTGATCGGAGTCGGTGCCGGACTCGGGGAGGAGACGCTCTTCCGCGGTGCCATACAACCGGTCTTCGGGATACCGGCCACCTCGGTCCTCTTCGCGTCGATGCACGTGCAGTACGGTCCCTCGCTGCTGCTCGGCTACATCTTCGTGCTCGCCATCGGCCTCGGACTCCTCCGCCGCTACATCAACACCACGGCGAGCTTCCTGGCGCATGCTGGCTACAACACGCTCGGCATCCTGGCCGTCTACCTGTTCAACGTGTGAAGAACGGCGGCCGGCAATCTGACCCTACGCTTCGCGTCTCATCAGCAGCCACTCCCTTTCTCCGCCCGGCGTGGGAGCGCCGAACGTCTCTACCGTTTCGAAGCCGGCCCTCTCGTATACGCGGATGGCACGGCGGTTGAAGGTCGCCACGGTCAGGCGGAACGCCCGGGGCGAGCACGTCTCCCGTGCGAACCGGAGGCCGGCATGCACGAACTCTTCTCCGAGGCCGCGGCCCGTGAGATCCGGCCTCATCCCGAGCCCTACGTCGAGGGCAGGCTCGCGCGCGTAGACCCCGAGCCGCCTTCCGGCGGCGACCCGGGCATCCTCCCCGAAGCAGAAATATCCCACCAGGTCTCCGCCTTCTTCGAAGACGGAGTGGTAGTGGAGGCGTGGTTGCAAGAGCGAGTCGGCGGAGGTGGGATCTCCGTCATAGACCGAATAGGGTGCTCGGTAGCGCCAGCGCGAGATAGCCCATGCGTCGCGTGGCGTGATCGGCTTCAGGGTGAAGCGCAACGGCGAAGGCTCTGAGGAGTCTAGGCCGCCAGGGAGTCGGTGACGGGGACGACCGGCGCGGGCTCGAGCGCGAAGGCGATCCGGACCAGTAGCTCGCTCATCTCGACGTCCAATCCCCTGGCGATGCTCTCCAGGACCCTCGAGGAGGGGTCTTTCTCACCGCGTTCGATCTCGGCGAGGTACGAGACCGAGACGTGCGCGCCTTCGGAGACCTGCTTTAGCGTCAGCCCCCGCTCGTTGCGTTCCGCCCGAAGGGTCACGCCGATGGTCGAGAGAAGGTCTCCCCTGTGCCGCTCCGGACTTATCTCCAAGGTCTTCACGCCCTAGATTCTATCTTCCGATCGGCGCTTTGCGCAACCCGCCTGCTAACTTCTTGACCAGAACCACCTCCTGGGAGTCGGCCTCGGGGGTTCCGTACGGCGTCTCCATGACCACGGGAACTCCCCGCAGCCCGTCGAAAAACCCTGGCCAGGCGTCGACGGGTATGCTACCCTCGCCCACCTTACGATGCCCGTCGCGGTGGCTCCCGAGTTCGTTTTTCGCGTCGTTCAGGTGAAGCAGGGCGATCGCGTCCCCTACGGCCTCCCCAAGCTCCTCGGCGACCTTCCACCCTCCGCCTTCCGCCGAGAGGTCATATCCGGCCACGAAGGCGTGGGCCGTGTCGACGCAGACCCTCACCCCGGCGCGGCGCGCGACCTCCCCCAGCGACTCGAACGTCGAGCAGAGCTGGGTCCCGGCCCCGACGGAGTTCTCGACCACAGGCTTGGCCACCGCCCCCGTAGCCGCGTCGAGCTCTGCGGCCCGCTCCCGCGCCCACCCCAGGCCATCCACGAGCCGCTCCATGCCCTTCTTCTCACCGTCTCCCCCATGGCTACCCGCGTGCACGACCACCAGGTCGACCCCGAGCGCGCCGGCCGCGGCCAGTTCGTGCGCCAGGGCCACCACAGAAAGGTCTCGCTGCTCTTCGCTCGCGGAGGCCAGGTTTATGAGGTACTTAGCGTGCGCGACAACCGGCGAGATACCGAGCTTACGGCTCGTTTCGACGAAGCTTTCGGCGTCCTGGCGCCGTTTGGCCTCAGCCCAGGCTTGCGGGTTGGAGACGAAGATCTGGATGGTCTCGCACCCCAGCTCGCTGGCGGTCTTTAGGGTCCTGGCGAGTCCGCCAGAGGTCGGAAGATGCCGTCCTATGCTGCTCGTCCTCTGGGGCATGGCGATGATTCTACCGGCCCGCGGCGGCCCTCGCTTTGAGAGATATAATCCCTTCAGAGAACAAGGATGATCGGAAGGAGCCAACCGCATGGCGGTCGAAGGCAAGGTAGCGAAGATACTGGGTAACAACGAGATCGTTATAAACCGGGGAAGGGGCGAGGGCGTCCGTCAGGGCATGCTCTTCGAGATCTTCGCCCCCGAGGGC
>Ga0126309_10000595_pt1 | contig 12210 bp, 12 predicted proteins | sample Plot56_FD_92541 | JGI IMG/M metagenome (GOLD analysis project Ga0126309, IMG submission 92541) | Serpentine soil microbial communities from UC McLaughlin Reserve, CA, USA - Plot56 | ecosystem: Environmental > Terrestrial > Soil > Grasslands | place: USA: UC McLaughlin Reserve, Lake County...
CGAATACGTCTACCGCTACGCCCGCGGCGACGCCCGGGGCGACGCCGCCGGCCAGCTCTTCGGCATCGAGTGATCCGACGCGCCACCATCGTCGCCGTCGGCAAGCTCAAAGGCTGGCCCGCGGAAGGCTGCGCCGACTACGCGAAACGTCTTCGCCGCCACTTCCCGGTCGAGATCGTCGAGGTCGGCGAGGAAGACATGAACCGCCGCTCCCCGCGAGAGGTCCTCTCCGCCGAGGAGGAACGCATCTCGAAACGAATCCCAACCGGCTCCCACCTCGTCGCCCTGGACCGGGAGAGGGGAAAGCGCGCCTCCTCCGAAGACCTCGCGCGCCGGCTCGTCTCCCTCGGCGTCTCCGGCCAGAGCCACGTAACGGTTCTTATCGGCGGCCCCTTGGGCCTCTCGCCCGGGTTGGTGGGCCGGTCTGACGAGGCGTGGTCGTTCGGGGAGATCACGCTGCCACACGCCCTCGCCCGCGTCGTGCTCCTCGAGCAGCTCTACCGGGCCGTAAAGATCGAGCGGGGCGAGAAATACCATTGGTGAGTGGGCGATTTGGGGCTTCAGGCATCAGGCTTCAGTACGAACGCTTGCTGCGACACGAGACGCCATTCTCGCGCGAAGGCTCTGTCGATACGTCCCGCTCTCTCACGCTCCCGCACCGACGCGACGTATCGCGGGCCTGAAGCCTATAACCTGACGCCTGTAGCCCAAACTCAACTGCTATATTTACCTATATGCGTGCGCGGATGGACAGGTTCGGGGAAGGCCGGTGAGCTTCGAGGGACGCCTGGCGGGCGACGTGAGGGAGGCGGTCCGGAGGGCCTACGGTGTGGAGGTGGAGGACGTCCACATCGAGCGGCCCAACGACCCGGAGCACGGAGACTTCGCGACGAACGTGGCGCTGGCGAACGCGAGGGTCTTCAGGCGCAACCCGAGGGAGGTGGCCGAGAACCTGGTCTGGGCGCTGGAGGCGCCTTACCTGCGGGAGGCCGGGGTCGCCGGGCCTGGGTTCGTGAACTTCTGGCTCTCGGACGAGGCGTTGTGCGAGGGGGTCGGGGCGCTGCTGGAGGCGGGGGGCCGTTTCGGGCGCAGGGAGCCCGAGGGGAAGCCCTTCATGCTTGAGTACGTGAGCGCCAACCCGACGGGGCCGATGCACGTCGGGCACGGGAGGCAGGCGGCCTTCGGGGACTCGCTCTCCAGGGTGCTAGAGGCGGCCGGGAGGCCCGTCTACCGCGAGTACTACTTCAACGACGGGGGGAACCAGATCCGCGTCCTCGGCGAGTCCGTGGCGGCCCGGTACGCGGAGATGCACGGCAAGGAGTGGCCGGTCTCGGACCCCGAGGTTCTCTACCCCGGCGAGTACGTGGCTGAGATAGCCCGCTCGCTCTCGGAGGAGAGGGGCGCGGCCCTCCTCGATATGCCTGCGGAGAAGGCACTCCCGGAGATAGGGGCGTTCGCGACCCGCTGGTGCATGGACGACATCGAGCGGACGCTCGCCAGGGTGCGGGTCCGGTTCGACAACTATTTCAACGAGAAGAGCCTCTACGAGTCCGGGGAGATAGAGGCCACGATCTCCGAACTCGAGAAGGCTGGCCACGTCTACGAGAGCGACGGCGCCCTCTGGCTCGACTCCTCCAAGCTCGGCGACGACAAGGACCGGGTACTTCGCAAGAGGGACGGCTCCTACACGTACATGGCCCCCGACGTCGCCTACCACCGCAACAAATACGAGCGCGGCTTCGCCACGGCGGTGGACGTGCTCGGGGCGGATCACGCCGGCTACCCGCCGCGCATCCGGGCCGGGCTCTTGGCCCTCGGCCTGCCCGAAGACTTCTACGAGGTGGAGCTCGTTCGGCTCGTCAAGCTCGTGCGCGAGGGGGAGCAGGTCAAGTTCAGCCGCCGCGCGGGCAACGTCGTGACGCTAGACGAGCTGCTCGACGAGGTGGGGGAGGACGTGGCGCGGTACTTCTACGTGCGGTCTTCGCACAGGAGCGAGATCAACTTCGACCTCGAGCTGGCCGTGAAGCAGTCAGACGAGAACCCAGTCTTCTACGTGCAGTACGCCCACGCCCGCATAGCGAGCATCTTCGAGCGGGCCGGAATTCGGCAGGAGGAGATCGGAGATATCCCAACGGGGGAGTTGGCCCCCGAGGAGCGCCAGCTCGTCCTCGAGTTGCTGGACTTTCCGAGGGTGATCCAGAACGCCGCGGACCGGCGCGAGGCGCACCCCATGCCGACGTACCTGGAGACCCTCGCCAACCGATTCCACCAGTTCTACACGGTGCGCCGCGTCCTCGTGGACGAGCCGCACCTGCGCGCCCGCAGGCTCGCCCTGTGCGCGGCGACCAAAGTGGTGCTCCGCACCGGCCTCGACCTCGTCGGCGTCGCGGCCCCGGAGAAGATGTAGCTGACGGCCGAAAGCCGATAGCTGTATACTTTTCAGGGTTGGCAAACGATGGGGAGAACATGACCACGGCCGGCCGGTTGACGATCTGCCAGATCAGCGACATCCACTGCGGAAGCCCGTACTTTATCCCTGACCTCCTGGAGCGGTCGATCCTTGAGATAAACGACCTCGAGCCGGCGGCCGTGGTTGTCTCTGGGGACCTGACGAACGCGGGCTACCGCCAGGAGTTCGAGACGGCCGCAGAGTACGTGCGGCGCTTCGACTGCCCCAACGTCATGGTCATCCCCGGCAACCACGACTCGCGCAACGTCGGGTACGTCCACTTCGAGCGGCTCTTCGGGGAGCGCTACTCGTGCATAGAGTTCGAGGACGCCGTGATGGTCGGCATAGATTCTTCCGAGCCCGACCTCAACGACGGCAGGGTGGGGCGGGAGCACTACGGGTTTATCCACGAGTCGTTCGCGAACGCCGGGGAGAAGCTGAAGATATTCGTGATCCACCACCACCTTATCCCCATCCCGGGCACGGGCCGGGAACGGAACATCATCTTCGACGCTGGCGACGTTCTGGAGCTGCTCGACGAGGTGGGGGTGGACCTCGTCCTCTCGGGCCACAAGCACGTCCCGTACTCCTGGAAGCTCGAGGACTTCTTTATAGTGAACGCGGGGACGGCCTCGACGACGCGGCTGCGGGGCAACACGCGGCCCTGCTACAACATCATCGAGATCGAGAACGGCCGGGTCAAGGTCTTCCGCAAGTACCCGTTCAAGCAGCGGGAGCTGACCGTGGACTTCGACTCGACCACCCACGAGTACGTGCGCTACGAGGACAGGATCGATTCGGAGGTCGGCCTGGACCCCGGGGTCGCGCTCGGCGGCGAGTAGCCCGGTACCCCTCTTCCTTGCGGGCGCTCTTCCTCATTGACGGCGAGCACTACCCGCCCGTCGTCCTCGACGCGATGCGAAGCGTCGCGGAGTCTATGGACGCGACGGGTGTCGCAGCGGCGTTTCTCGGGGGGACGGAGAAGCTCAAGGAGGGCACGGACTACGGCCTGCCGCTCGTGCACGGCGACGACCCCGTCGCCGCGGTAGCCCTCGCCCTCTCCGAGCACGAGGTCGACGTCGTGGTTGACCTCTCGGATGAGCCCGTGGTCGGCTACCGGGAGAGGATGCGGATAGCCTCCCACGCGCTCGCGGCGGGCGCCAGGTACGTCGGCAGCGACTTCGAGATGAGGCCCCCGGACCTGCGCGACGTCTCGAAGAAGCCGTCCCTGGCCGTCATCGGGACGGGCAAGCGGGTGGGCAAGACGGCCGTCTGCGGGTACCTGGCGCGGCTGCTCGCGCGGGAGGGGTTCGACCCTGGGGTCGTCTCGATGGGGCGCGGGGGCCCCCCGCGCCCCGAGGTGATCGAGGGCCACAAGCTCGAGGTCGGGAGCGGGTACCTGCTGGAGGCCCTGGAGCGCGGGGCGCATGCGGCGAGCGACTACTACGAGACGGCTGCCCTGAGCCGGGTTACGACCGTCGGGTGCAGAAGGTGCGGCGGCGGGCTCGCGGGGGAGCCGTTCGTCTCGAACGTGCTCGAAGGCGCGGAGATCGCCAACGGGCTCGACACGGGCGTTACGCTCTTCGACGGCTCGGGGGCGGCGATGCCGCCGGTTCGGGTGGACGCGCGCGTCCTCGTCGCCGGGGCGCACCAGGACCCGGAGTACGTGGTCGGGTACCTCGGGGCTTACCGGGTAATGATCTCCGACCTCGTCCTCCTTACGATGAGCGAGGAGCCGATGGCCGGCCACGCGAAGGTGCGGGACCTCGTCCGGCGGATACGCGAGATACGGCCGGATCTCCCCGTGGTGCCCGCGGTCTTCCGGCCAAGGCCCGTGGGCGACGTCTCGGGGAAGAGGGTGGCCTACGTCTCGACGGCGCCTGGGGCCGTGCTCGGCAAGCTCGCGCGCCACCTGGAGGAAGGCTACGGGTGCGAGGTGGTTGCGGCCACCGGCAACCTGTCTGACAGGAGGCGCCTCGAGGAGGACCTTGACGGGATGCCGCCCGTCGAGGCCTACCTGACGGAGATCAAGGCCGCCGCCGTGGACGTGGTGACCCGGCGCGGGTCGGAGGAGGGTAGGCCCGTCCTCTACTGCGACAACGATCCCGTCGGCGATGGGCTCGACGCGGAGCTGCTCGCGCTCGCGCGCCGCGCCGTGGCTTTCGGGTGAGGCGGTGGTCGAAGTCCGAGGGACCGTGTATACTTTGCGTGTCCGACACGTCGGTTCCGATCACCTGGAGGTAAGGGGCCGCTCCGCGACGTTTCCAAGCACATCCTGCCATCAAAGGCGCCCGTAGACAACGGGACACCCTCTGGCCGGCACGGGAGGTCTGGTGAGAGCCTATTAGCGCGGTCGATCCCCGCCCGGGGTCCATAGCATCGGTTGCCGTCGAGTACGCGGCCGTAACGGAGATGGTGGCGCTGCAGGCCGCGCGCCTCGAAGGCTCCGGGGACCCGGAGCGGGCCTACACGCTTGCGACGGGCACCTTCAACGAGGGCCTTGAGAACGTCTCGACCGAGGGCAAGGTCGCGACGCTGCGCGAAGAACGCCTGGACGAGAGGGGTCGGGTCCGGGCCCCCAAGAGCGGGCCCGGGGCTCTCCACGTGGGGGACGTGCTCGGCTCGGGCGAGCCCAAGGTGGACCTTGCGGTCGAGCCCGTGGAGGGCTTGCAGTCCCTGATCCGGGGCCAGGAAGGTTCCATCGCCGCGGTCGCGGCGGCGCCGCGGGGCTCGATCCTGAGGACGCCGGACATGTACATGAGCAAGCTCATCGTCGGCCCCGGGGCGAGGGGCACCATCGACATAGACGCGCCCGTCGGGGAGAACGTCAGGGCTATAGCCAAGGCAATCGGGCGGCGGACCGAGGAGATCACCGTCGCGGTGCTCGACCGCGAGCGGCACGAGAACCTTATCCAGGAGATCCGGGAGACCGGCGCGAGGATCCAGATCCGTCCGGAGGGCGACCTTACCCCGGCCATCGCCGTCGGTATGCGCGGGGCCGAGGTCCACGCCATCGTCGGCATCGGCGGGGCGCCCGAGGGAATACTTGCGGCGGCCGTCATAAAGTGCCTGGGCGGCGAGATGCAGGCCAGGATGTGGCCGACGCAGCGCTCGCAGGTCGAGAAGCTGAAGGAGTACGGTTTCGACGACCCGGAGAAGAAGCTTACGCTGGACGACCTGATCCGGGCCGACGACGTCGTCTTCGCCGCCACCGGTATAACGCCCGGCGAGCCCCTGAGCGGCGTGAGGTACTTCCGGGGCGGCGCCAGGACCCACACCGTCGTGATGTCCACGGAGCCCCGTGTGGTAAGATTTATGGACACCATCCACGCCCTGGAGCCCGAAGCCGGGCGCAAGGGCTTCCAGCTTTGAGAACCCTTAGAACAGACATCGAAAAAGCCGTACCCCTATCGCAAAACAAGAAGGGTGGAGCATCAGCATGACCGAAAAAGCAACCCTCGAACGCAAGCGCCTGAGCGACCTGCACCAGATCGCCTCGCAGCTCGGCATCAAGCAGTACCGCAAGTACCGCAAGCCTGAGCTCGCGGAGATGATCTACCAGGTCGCCACCGAGCAGGCGGGCCAGACGACCGCCGAGCCCACGACCGCCGAGCCCACGAACGGCGCCCCCGCGGAGGCGCCGGCCGGCAACGGTAGCGCCGCCACGGCGACCCTGGCCGAGCCCCAGACGGCGCCAGCCCCGGCCGAAGAGGCCGACGGCGCCGCCCGGGAGGCCCCCGCGCCGGAAGGGCGCCGTCCGCAGCGCCAGGAAGGCAGACGTGACGAGCGCCGCGACGACCGCCGCGACGAGCGCCGGAAGCAGGACGGCAAGCAGCAGCAGGACCGCGGGGGTGGTCAGCAGGACAGGCGCAGCGGGGAGGAGACCGTCCAGAGCGGCATCCTCGACGTGCTGCCAGACGGGTTCGGGTTCCTGAGGACCGGCGGGTACAGCCAGAGCCGTGGGGACGTGTACGTCTCGACCAGCCAGATCAAGCGCTTCAACCTCAGGCGCGGCGACCACGTCGTCGGCCAGATTCGGCCTGCGCGCGAGGGCGAGAAGTACCCGGCGATGGTCCGGATCGAGGCCGTCAACGGCGAGGAGCCCCAGAAGGGCCGCTGGCGCCAGAACTTCGACGATCTCACCCCGCTCTTCCCGCAGGATCGCCTGCGCCTTGAGTGGAAGCCCAACGACATCGCCCCCCGCGTCATGGACCTCATCACCCCGATAGGCAAGGGCCAGCGCGGCCTTATCGTCTCCCCGCCGAAGGCCGGCAAGACGACGATCCTCAAGCAGATCGCCCAGTCCATAGCCGCGAACTACCCCGAATCCAAGCTCTTCGTGCTGCTCGCCGACGAGCGGCCCGAGGAGGTCACGGACTGGCAGCGCAGCGTCCAGGAGGCAACGGTCGTCGCCTCCACCTTCGACCAGCCCGCTGACAACCACATAGCAGTGGCTGAGCTTCTTTTGGAGCGGGTCAGGCGTCTGGTCGAGGAGGGCGAGGACGTCGTCGTGATCTTGGACTCCATCACCCGCCTCGCGAGGGCGTACAACCTGGCGGCGCCGGCGAGCGGGCGAATCCTCTCCGGTGGTGTGGACTCAGCCGCGCTCTACCCGCCCAAGCGGTTCTTCGGGGCCGCGAGGAACATCGAGGACGGCGGGTCGCTCACGATCCTCGCCAGCGCGCTCGTCGAGACAGGGAGCCGGATGGACGAGGTAATCTACGAGGAGTTCAAGGGCACGGGGAACATGGAGATCCACCTCGAGCGCAAGCTCGCGAACCGCAGGATCTACCCCGCCATCAACATCGAGGACTCCTCGACGCGCAAGGAGGAGCTGCTCATGGAGCCGGCCGAGGCCCAGCGGGTCTGGCAGGTGCGTGGCATCTTGAACGCGCTCGACGGCGCGCAGAAGATAGAGCTTTTGATCCAGAAGCTCAAGGAGACCCGCTCCAACGCCGAGTTCCTGCGCGAGATACAGCGCGTCCGCGGCTAGGGATTCCTTGGGGAAGGTCCGCTATTTCGGACCTTCCCCCTTTTCGTGGTTAAACTGTAGGGCTTCGAGAACAGAGAGAAGGAAGTCGTTATGAAGAAGGGCATACATCCCGAGTACAGGCCGGTCGTTTTCAGGGACATCAGCGCGGACTTCGCCATCCTGAGCCGCTCGACCATAGAGACGGGCCGCACGATCACTTGGGAGGACGGCAACGAGTACCCGCTGGTGGAGCTGGACATCTCCAGCGCGAGCCACCCGTTCTACACGGGCAAGCAGCGCATAGTGGACACCGGCGGCCGGGTGCAGCGCTTCGAGAACCGCCGCCAGGCCCGCCAGAACCGGAAGTAGGGGACCCCGCTTGAGGGTCGGCGGACAGGCCATAATGGAGGGCGTGCTGATGCGCTCCCCCAACTTCTGGGGGATGGCCGTCCGCGCGCCCTCGGGGGACGTGGAGCTTAGGGCCGAGCCGTTTCGCTCCGTAACCCGCCGGAGCAAGCTTTTCCGGTTGCCGATCGTTCGGGGCGCGCTCTCCCTCGGGGAGACGCTGTGGCTCGGGATGAAGGCGCTCACGCTTTCGACGAACATCGCGCTCGGCGAGGAAGAGGACCTCTCGAAGAAGGAGATCGCGGGCACGCTCCTCTTCGCGCTCGTGCTCGGCTTCGGGCTGTTCCTGGCCGCCCCCGTCTTCGGGGCCAAGGGGCTAGGCGCCCTCCTCGGCACGAGCATCGAGAACCCAGTCCTGTTCAACCTTATCGAGGGCGTGATCAGGATAGGCATCTTCGTCCTCTACATCGTCGGGATCACCTGGATCAGCAAGGACATAAAACGCTTCTTCGCCTACCACGGCGCGGAGCACAAGGCGATAAAGGTCTACGAGCGGGGCGAGGAGCTGGTCCCGGAGAACTCGCACGAGCTCGACACGAGCCACGTCCGCTGCGGGACGAGCTTCGTCCTCTACGTGCTCGTCCTCTCCATCCTGGCCTTCTCGCTGCTCGGGGTGGAGGGGTGGCTGTACATGCTGGCGAGCCGGGTGGTCGTCATCCCGCTCGTGGCGGGGATAGCTTTCGAGTTCATAATGTGGAGCGCGCGCAACGAGAAGAACCCGCTGGTAAAAGTGCTCGTCTGGCCCGGCCTCCAGATGCAGCGGCTTACCACGCGCGAGCCCTCCGACGACATGGTCGAGGTGGCGATGGCGTCGTTGAAGAAGGTGCTTTCGATGGAAGAGCAGTCGAAGATAGAGCCCAACGAGGCGACGAACAAGCTGGTGATCTGACGTGGACGATCAGGTCTTGAAGCTGGCCAGGGAGACCCTCGGCCGCTACGAAGCGCTGACCAAAGAACTATCTGACCCGAACATCTACAACGACCAGCGGCACTACGCCGAGGTCGCCAAGGAGCACGCCCGCATGAGGCGTGGCGCCGAGATGGGCCAGGAGTTGCTCGATGCGGTCGAGGCCGAGAAGGAGGCGCGCGAACTTCTCCCGCAGGCCGAGGACGCAGAGGAGCGGGAGTTCTACGCGGCCGAGGCGCGCGAGGCGGAGGAGAAGATGGAGGAGCTCTCGGAGACGATCCGGACGGAGCTTATAGACCGCGACCCGAACGACGACAAGGACGTGATCATCGAGATCCGGGCCGGCGCCGGCGGCGACGAGGCTGCCCTCTTCGCCGGCGAGCTTATGGAGATGTACTCCCGCTACGCCGAGCGACTCCGGTTCAAGCACGACACGCTCTCCTCCAGCCCTGCCGAGGTCGGCGGCTACCGCGAGGTCTCGCTCGAGATCCAGGGCGACGGCGCCTTCTCCGTGTTCAAGCACGAGGGCGGCACCCACAGGGTCCAGCGCGTGCCGAAGACCGAGAGCCAGGGGCGGATACACACGTCGACGGCTACGGTTGCGGTCCTGCCCGAGGCCGAGGACGTGGACGTCCAGATCAACTCGGGTGACCTGGAGATAGACGTCTACCGTTCCAGCGGGCCCGGCGGCCAGAGCGTGAACACCACGGACTCGGCGGTCCGCATCACGCACAAGCCGACCGGCCTGGTCGTTACGTGCCAGAACGAGAAGAGCCAGCTCCAGAACAAGGAGCAGGCCATGAAGATCCTCAAGTCCCGCCTCCTCGAGCGCGAGATGCAGGAGCGGGCCCAGGAGGAGGGGGCCCTCCGCCAGGCCCAGGTCGGCACCGGCGACCGCTCGGCGAAGGTCCGCACCTACAACTTCCCGCAGGGGCGCATCACGGACCACCGCGTCGGCGTAACGTCCCACAACCTCGAGGCCACTTTGGGCGGCGACCTCGAAGAGTTCACCCGGGCCCTGGCCGCCAAGGAGCGCTCCGAGAAACTCGCCGCCGAGGCCGCCGGCACCCCCGGCTGAGCGATGCCGACGGGCCTCCGCGCCAGGGACGCCGCGCGCCGGGCAACCACGAAACTCCGGGACGCCGGCGTTCCAGAGCCAGAGGCTTCCGCCGAGGTCCTGCTCTCCGAACTGCTCGGCGTTCGCCGGGGTGAGGTCCGCTTCTACGACCGACCGCTGACGGAGGAGCAAGCGCGGCTCTACGAGCGCTGGATCGGACGCAGGGCCAACAGGGAGCCCGTGCAGCGGATCCTTGGCCTCGCGTACTTCCGCAACCTAGTCCTCCGCCTGAACGAGGCAACCCTGATCCCACGCCCCGACACCGAGAGCGTCGTGGACGCCGCGCTCGAACGCCTCGACGCGCGCGGCGGCGGGGGCGTCGTACTCGACGTCGGGACCGGCTCCGGCGCCATCGCGATATCCATAGCCCAGGAGCGACCGTCCTCCACGGTCCACGCCACGGACGTATCGGCGGAGGCGCTAGGGGCCGCCTGCCGCAACGCGACGGAGAACGGCGCCTCGGTGCGCTTCCACCGCGCCGACCTCTTCGCCGGCCTGCCCATCCCGGAACGGACGGTAGACCTGCTGGTCTCCAACCCGCCCTACATCGAGGCCGGGACCCTGAGGAAGCTGGCGTCCGAGGTGCGCGAATGGGACCCGCGCCCGGCCCTAGACGGCGGCCCGGACGGCCTCCTCTTCTACCGCCGCATCTTCGATGAGGCCCCGCCGCTGCTAAAGGACGGCGCGGACGTGGTGCTGGAGGTGGGGGACGTGCAGGGGGATGCCGTCCTCGACCTCGGCGAGAAGGCCGGTTTCGCGCCGCTTGGCCTTCGCGAAGACCTCGCCGGCACGCCCCGGGCGGCGCTGCTCGGGTGGGAGGGATGAAAGGGGCACCCGCAGAGGGGGCACATCCAGAGGAGGCTGCCTCCATACTGCGGGGCGGCGGCGTCGTGCTGGCCCCGACGGACACCGTGGTCGGGCTCGTGGCGGCGGAGGCCGGACCGCTGAACGAGATAAAGGGCAGCGACCCGGGCAAGCCGCTCGCCCTGCTCTGCGGGTCTGCAGAGGAAGCGTTCTCGCTCGCGGCCGGGGTGTCACCGCTCGCCCGCGCGCTGGCGGAGGCTCTCTGGCCCGGGCCGTTGACGCTGGTGCTTGGCCGTCGCGGGGGAGGGACCGTGGGGGTCCGCGTTCCGGCCGGGGCCGTCACGGACGTGCTGCGTGCCTACGGCGGGCCTTTGTACGCGACGAGCGCGAACCCTTCCGGCGGGCCTGCGCCGCGGTCGCTCGGCGACGTGGACCCGGACGTTGCCGCCGCCGCGGACCTCGTGGTGCCGGGCGGGCCGGGGAGCGGCGAGGCCTCGGCCGTCGTGGATCTCTCTGGCCGGGAGCCGAAGCTTCTGCGGGCGACCGAGGCCCTGACGAGTGAGAAGCTTCGCAAATTGGCCGGCGACCGGCGTGGGTAACGTAGTACAACCCGTCCTGGCCCGAAACGGAACTCGGAGGTTGCCGGAGAATGGCGTTGCGATATTTTTTCGACGTGGTCTGTCCGTACAGCTACATAATGGGCTTCGAGGTAGAGGCGGCCGAGGACGAGGGCCTGGCTGAGGTGGATTGGCTGCCGTTCGAGCTCAGGCCGGCGCCCGCCCCGTTGCCGGAGCCGCGGGGGGAGTACATAAGGGCCCACTGGCGCGGACAGGTGTACCGGCTCGCGGACGAGCACGGCGTCGAGATCCACGTCCCTCGTTACCAGCCCCGCTCGACGCTGGCACTCGCCCTGCACGCCTTCGCGGTAGGGGAGGGTAGGGGCAGGCCATTCCGACACGCCGCCCACCGCGCCTTCTTCGTGGAGGGGTTGGATGTCGGAGAGGATGCCGTGCTGCGCGAGGCCGCCCTCGAGGCCGGGCTCGACGCCGACGCCGCGATGGAGGCGGCGTGGGACCCGGCCCGGCTCGTCGCCCTGCGCTCCACCCGCGAGGAGGCGCTGCGCCTCGGGGTGCACGGGGTGCCTACCGTCACAACCTCAGACGAGGTCCTCTTCTACGGGGCCGCCCCTCCTGGCCGGCTCCGCGCCATGCTCGCCAAACAGACGGGGCCCGCCGTTTGAGGGCTTGACGGGCAGCCTCTATACTCCTGGCAGTGCAGGGCAACAGGGAGGACGTGGGGAGATCTCAGCGCACACAACGCGACCCCGGCGTCGCCGCGAACACAGAACACCCGAGACGCCCCCAACCCGAGCGGAGGTAGACCATGATAGGACCTTACACGGAGGTCGTGGACCGGCAGGTCCAGGAGGCGCTCGACGGGGAGCTCGAACGCCAGCGGACGACCATTGAGCTTATAGCCAGCGAGAACTTCGCCTCCCCGGCCGTGCTGGCGGCGCAGGGGTCCGTGCTCACGAACAAGTACGCCGAGGGCTACCC
>Ga0126309_10000596_pt1 | contig 12185 bp, 16 predicted proteins | sample Plot56_FD_92541 | JGI IMG/M metagenome (GOLD analysis project Ga0126309, IMG submission 92541) | Serpentine soil microbial communities from UC McLaughlin Reserve, CA, USA - Plot56 | ecosystem: Environmental > Terrestrial > Soil > Grasslands | place: USA: UC McLaughlin Reserve, Lake County...
AGCCCATGTCTCGCTGTGGTTGGCCTCACCAATACGGGCTCCAAAGACGGTCATTCAGATTAACCTAGCGACTCCATATGGACTAAACCACGCAGAAGGTGCGACCATCGTGCCCGTAACGTCGGGCCTACGTTGGGCGAATCCCTTCGGATCGAACCGGACGACCTGGAACACTACTCCAAATCGGTATGGCAACCTCTTAGACGCTGGCGGACCCTCTTCCGGTCCCCTACCGCTCATGCCCGACGGTGGCTGCCCACGAGAGTTCCCTACCAAGCGGGACGGGGCCTGCTACCCGCGCTAAGGTTGTCGTCGTCTCCAAAGAGGAAGCGGACGAGGAGTGGGCTGGAGTATCGTTCGTTCTATGTCCCGGACCCTTTCTTGCAGCACCACAAAGGTGCAACACAGCCCGGTGCCGTTCTCAGGTACCGCGAGGGTGTTGTATACGGTCCCAGAGGTCTCGGATGTCTTCTTCCACACCTTCGAGCGCCCGATCCACATGGAGGTCCTCCAGGCGCACCCGCATGTCGTGGCCCTCGGGGTAAGAGCCCATGAGTTCGTCCAACCCCTCCAGCCTGTCGCGAACCAACTCCGCCTTGCGCAGCTCCTCGGCCATCGCCGTAATCCGCTCGTTTGCCGCCCTGAATTCAGCATCTCCCCGTTCCACCTTCACCTCCTGTTCGGATACGGAGCATTGTACGCTACTATCTGCCCTGATCGTGGTATAGTAAGGATGCAGTAGATAGATGTGGGTTTTATGGTGACCGAAGCGCCGCCCTCACTAAGAGGAGCGGCATTTTTATTGCGGTGGAGCCCCAAGAGAGAAAGGTGGGCTCCAGATATGGCCCAAGGAACGGTAAAGTGGTTCAGCGACGATAAGGGCTACGGCTTCATCTCTCCCGACGAGGGTGGCGAGGACCTTTTCGTGCACCATTCGGGTATAGTCGGCAACGGCTTCAAGAGCCTCGACGAGGGCGCCAAGGTCTCTTACGAGGCGAGCCAAGGCCAGAAGGGAATGCAGGCGGATAACGTCTCAAGGGTCTAGCCAGGCTATCGACCGATAGCCGCGTAGGTAGTATAGGGCCGGGGTCCTACGGGGCTTCGGCCCTTTTGCATGCTCGCTAGGAGGGCGCCGAAAAAGCGTGCCGGTAGAATGCCTCGGCATGAGCGGATCTGCGCGCAACGAGTATGCCAACCTCTACATGCGAGGGGTCAAGGAAGCAGCCAGCGGTGCGGAGTTGGATGCCCAAGAAGTCCTCGATGTGCTTCCATAGCTTTTGTCGTACACGAATCTTCGGTTTCTATTCTCGAGGAATCAGAGGACACGCTACGAGTCTGGATAGATGGTGCGCCGGAAGACCTGCGTACGGAGGTAGAGCGACGACCACGAGAAGACTACGATGGGCTTGTTTTCCGACGAAACCCCCAGCGACGATTCGACAAAAATTAAGACCGATGGGGCAGCCAGAGCGTATCTCCGCGAACCTGTGTCACGGGGGAGTACGTAGAGTCAACGGCGCGGGTTGGTCCCTTTCGCTTCGCCCTCGGAGTCGGACGTTCGTGCCACAGCGCGTCGAAGGCGATCGAGAGCGCAACGAAGGTCAGGCCGTAGAGCAGCGCGGCGATCGGCGAAGTCACCGTGGAGTTCCTCCCGCACGATCTTCGTGGGGAACGGTAGGAAGGAGACGATCAGTAGCAGCGCCAGGTTGAGCATGAACAAGTCGAGAGAGCGATGCCCTCGTTGCGCCTGCCGGCGCACGAGTTTAGAGTTGAGAGGCGCCGTCGCAGATATACCTACCAGAAAAGGAGCGTGACGATGGCTTCCAGAAGCACTTCCTCGGGCGGAGACTACAACCTCTCCGATCCGGTCAACAGCTTTACGGATGTCGTGAGGCGCGTGTTGCTCCAGCCTGCGGCCTTCTTCGCCGGCCTTCCCCGTCAGGGGAGCTTCGTCGGCCCTCTGGTCTTCGCCCTGATCTGCGTCGAAGTCTCCGCCATCCTCATCGGCCTCCTGACCTTCGTGGACGTGCCCGGGGGCATCACCTGGCTGTTCGGTGCCAGAGGTGACCAGGGCTTTTTGGCGTTCTTGGGAGGGCTGGTCATCACCCCCATAGCGGGGGCCGTGGGTATATTCTTGTCGGCGCTCGTGACGCATCTGCTGGTGATCCTGGTGGTGGGACCCGGGCACTCCGGGTTCGGGGCGACCTTCCGGATAGTCTCCTACTCCTCGGTGACGGGCCTCCTGGGCTGGATACCGTTTATCGGGTGGATCTTCTCCCTGTACCGGCTGTATTTGGCCACCGTCGGGATCCGCGAGATGCACTCGACGACCACGGGCAGGGCGCTCCTCGTGGTATTGCTCCCCGCCATCTTGATACTGGTTCTGGTCTTGGTGCTGGTAGGCGCATCGGCCATCGTGTACTTCAGGGCCGCATAAAGGCGGCCGGCCAGCCCGGGCGATGACCCCGATAGCGTACTGGGGTCCCGCCCACGGCCAGTTTAGCGTACGGCCGTGTCCGTGCGATAGCGGCGATGCCTGCGCTCCGGCCTCGCGGGGCCGAGGGCGGCGAACCGGACGGCGGATGACGTAGAAGTCGATGGCCTCGGTCAACCGCGTCGTTCCCCCAGGACCTTCTGTAACTCTGCGATCTGGCGGGACAACTCGTCGAGTTTCCGCATCACATCGGCTTCGTCTGGATCGGGTTCTGGCGCTGCACCTCTACTACCGCCGTACAGGAAGCGTTGGGCCAGCGCGCCGGTCAGCAGGGCGACGAAGCCGATGCCGGCGATCATGACGACGGTGGCGACTATGCGGCCCGGTGCCGTTGTGGGGTAGATGTCCCCGTAGGCCACGGTCGTGACGGTCTCCGTTGCCCACCAGAGCCCGTCCCAGGTGCTCAAGTCCTGTCCCGGTTCGACCGCGACGAAGACCACGCCGCCGCCCACCACGACGGTGAAGACTATCAGCGCCGCGTAGCGCAACCCCTCTAGGGAGAAGACTTTGCGGAGGCGGTGGGCAATCGCCACGAGCCAGACCAGCCTTACGATCGGCAGCACGCGCGCCAGCTTCAACGTCGCCGGAAGGAACGGCGGAGTTAGTATCACGATGAACACGTCCAAAGGGTTGTTTGCCAACCAGCGCCGCCGATCCGGAACGATAGAGAGCATGATGGCCAAGTTGGCCGCGAACATCGCCCATATGCACCAGTCCAGGACCACGGCGAGTACCTCCCAAGCTCCCCCGAGGTCAGACTCCTGTACGATGATGGTCGGGATGGCCAGCAACGCGGCGACGATCAGAGGTGCCCGCAGCCACCCTTCCACGCGCTCGGCGCGCAAAAAGGCCTGCGTCTCGGCCGTTGGGTCATCTTGCGCCTGCGTCCTGCGTCCTCTCGACATACCCTGAGTGCCTCCCCTATTTGCAGACTTCGCTACTACGATCCAGGGACGGGCGTCCCGTTCACGTTGCGCTCGTCGAAACCGGATCTTCGCTACTTCTCACCAAGATACCGAAGAGCGGCAAGGGTGTGAAGAACGCTCTAGGAGGTCAGGACTCTGCCAATACGATCAGGCTGTCGTGCTCGGCGAACGTGAGGCGCCGAGATTTCAAAGGATTCATGTGCACGCCGTAAGAGGTCGTGGGATCCCCGGTCTCGGCCCCGAGGCGGTAGCCCACGGCTACCTCGCCGCGCCGACGGGCGGCCTCAAGCACGGTGTAGAAGCTCAGCGGCACGCCGGGTTCCACGTACTCGGCTACGGGTTTGAGGTAAAGTTCCGAGCCCTCGGGGGAGATCAGGTTCTCGAACACCGCCGAGAGCTCTCTGTTCTCCGAGACCTGGCACATCATGAGACTCGCCAGATGATCGCTGACTATAAAGTCGTCCGCGCCCGTTACCTCGGCGAGCTCGCGGTTGCGGACGTCGAGCATCTCGCTGACTATGGAGAACCTGTGCCCGCTGCTTTCGGCGATCTCCCTTAGGTGCAGGAGCGTGACCAGGGTCTTGGAGTCGGCCGCGTTGGGATCCGGCCCGTCCGGGTGGCCGAGGACGATCACGTGGTCGTAGGAAGAGATCTCGAGCTGATCCAGAATGCGCCGATCCGTGATGTCGCCCACGCTGGACGTGACCTTCTGGTTTCTGAGTTCGTCGAAACGGAAAGATGGGACGTCATCATCGGGGGTCACCACCGTCACCTCCGAGCCGGAATGGACGTAGTGATCGAGTTCGGCGACTATCGTGGGTGCTCGATCATTCCAGCCGAGGATCAGGGTACGCTCCGGCCCGGGCTCCCGGGATGGAGGTTTTCGTATGGCCCTGGCGTCGATCTCGGGGTCCCCATCTTCGGAGAGATGTATCGCGCTGTCGTCTTCGGCGATGAGTATGATCTCGTCCTCAGCGGAGATCTCGGTGCCCGCCCGCGGGTTCAGCTCGATGTGTTCATCCTCTTTGCGGAGCCCGATCACCGAGCACTTCTCGTACGCCGTGAGGGCTTCGTCGAAGGTCATGCCGACGAGGCGGGGCTCACGGGTGAAGTAGATCTCATCTCTCCCGAAGTCCAGGAGGTCCGTGTAGACGACGGAGAGGCCAGACTGGCGGCAGGTCTGGGCCGTGATGCGCGCGATGAGATCGTCCACGGCGACCAGCCTCAACTCGGCGCGTCCTACCATGCGCGCCACCCCGAGGTTCTCCGGATCGTCGATCCTGGATACGATGTGGTAAGGCTCCTCGCGCCGGTTCGGGTTGTTAGTGAGGGCGAGGACGGTCTTGATCACCTTCGAGTCGGCCTCGGGCCCCTCGGGAGGAAGCACGATGATCGAACGGGCCCCGCCCGGGTTGACGATCTCGACGTCGTCGATGTTGATGGGATCTCCCTTCCTGCAGACCACGCGCGTGCGCCCGGTCTTGCCCACCCTGGCACGGATCTCGTCTTCCATCTCGACCTTGTCTTGCTCGGCGAGGATGGCGATGCACGCGCTCCCCCGGCTCTCGTTAGCCTTGACAAGCTCGGCCACGACGGGGAAGACTTCGGGCGACCAGCCGTAGATAACCGTGTGCCCGCGCTCCACGACGAACGAGCGGCCCTTGCGCAGATCCGCCAGTTTCTCGTCAATGCCGGCGAATATGATCCCGATGAGGGTGCTGAAAACAAGGATGCCGCCGGCCGTAACGGCCAGCATCGAGAGCAGGTAAGGCCAGCTTCCCCGATCCCCGCCCACGTTGCCCGGGTCGATTGTCCGCATCAGGTCGAGCCAGAGCGTCTCGAAGAAGCCCGGTCTCTGGCCCCCGCTCGCCGGCGCCAAACCCGTCAAATATACGAACAGGGTGCTCGTTACGACCAGCGCCACAAGCACCAGGAAGAGCCAGCCGATCAGCGCAACAGTGCCCCTGGAGATCGTATTGTCGAACCGGTATCGTAACCGGTCGGCGAGCGTGACCTTTCGCATACCCCTCCGCACAATACTCCCGAGCAGCCGACGGATGGATGGTGAATTATATCCGACGAGGATGCACCACGAACAAGAAATACGTTGTCAGCCAACGACCGGCCAACGGTAGATGCAGGAGCCCACGCAGATGGGCCTGCAGGGCCGGGCGATGCACCCGGGCTTCTACGAACTGAAGCGCTTACGGGTGGAGCACTTGCGGGGCGTAACCCACGTGGAACCACCGGGGATCGGCTTCGAGGTGAGGGGCACGCCGGAGGTCGTGGGATGGCGCCTGAGATGAGGACTAAACGGCCGATGGCGTAGAAGCTAGAGGTGGAGATTTCCAGAAACTAGTGAGCGAGTGTTGTACGCTGGGCGCAGTTTGCGACCACCCATCCTCAGAGACTTCCCGGAGAGCTTCGAGACCGAGCGGCTCCTGATCCGTAGCCCCCTCCCCGGCGACGGGCGGGAGATGCACGCCGCCGTGAACGAATCGCTCGACGAGTTGCTCCCCTGGATGGACTGGCCGGAGCAGCACAAAACGGTCGAGGACTCGGAGGAGAGGATACGCCGAGGCAGGGTCCGCTTCCTGGAGAGGTCCGACCTGCTTCTCCTACTCTTCCTGAAGGGAACGAACACCCTGATCGGCGGCAGCGGTCTACACCGGATGGACTGGTCGGTGCCGAGGTTCGAGATCGGCTACTGGTGCCGGACGCGCTTCGTCGGGCGCGGGTACATGACCGAGGCGGTGCGCGGCATCACGAGCTTCGCCTTCGAGCTATTGAGCGCCAGGCGCGTCGAGATACGCTGCGACACACTCAACGGCCGCAGCGTGAGGGTGGCGGAGCGCGCCGGGTATCGGCTCGAGGGCGAACTGCGCAACGCCGAGGTCGGCGTCGATGGGCAGCCAAGGAACGTGCTGGTCTTCTCTATGATCCCTGAGGAGCACGAAGCGGCGAAATAAGTGTTCTAAGGCGGGCGCTGCATGCAGTGTGATTCCAGATGGCGGCGTGCAACAAGCTCGGCATGCCCATCGAAGTTGCCTTGTTATGCACCGGAGGCGACGCTTCCTTCCGGAGGAAAGATCGCCCGACCGAAATCCTGGCCAACCCAAGCTAGCCGCGAGCCCTGGTTCGTGGCATCCTGCCCTTCGGCGACGGTACAAGGGGAGGGGTTGGCCCCGATCAGACCGTAGGGGGTATGGCAGGTGGTGCACAGACGACCCGGAGGTACGCCGTCCGGACGGCGGCCGGACTCGGATCGCTGGGACGCGATGGCGGCGTGGTGGGACGAGAAACAGGGCGAGGAAGGCGACCGCTGGCACCGGACGCTCATAGACCCTGTCCTGGAGCGGGTGCTCGGGGACGTAGGGGGCGTGCGCGTGCTGGAGGTGGCGAGCGGCAACGGTTACCTCGCCCGTCGCTTGGCCCGCCGCGGTGCCCGCGTAACGGCGGTGGACGGCTCCAAAGGGATGCTCGAGCGCGCCCGCGGGCGTGAGCTAAGGGCGCCCAGCAGCGTAGAGTACCTCCTCGGAGACGCCGCCGACCTCCGCGGCCTTGCCGACGGGTCCTTCGGGGTGGTGGTGGCCAACATGGCCCTCATGGATATCTCGGACGCCGAAGGGGCCCTGCGCGAGGTCGCCCGCGTCCTCGAAAGCAAGGGCAGGCTCGTGGCCAGCATGCTGCACCCCTGCTTCGACACCGGAGAGGAGAACTCCTGCTGGGTCGCCGAGCGTTACGCCTACGAGACGAGGGTCTTCCGCAAGGTCGGACGCTACCGGGAGACGTTCGAGCACCGTTTCGTCTGGCGGGTTGCTGATCGAGAAGACCCCGACACGGTGCTCGAGACCGCCTACTACCACAGGCCCCTCTCGTGGTACTTCCGGGCCTTGCGGGCGGCGGGCTTGGCGGTGACCGTCTTCGAGGAGCCCGAGCCCACCGAGGAGTTCCTGGCCGAGAACCCGCCGCAAGGACCGTTCCTGCTGGAGGTGCCACTGCAGTGCGTCTTCGAGGCGCGCAAGCTCTGAGGCCCAGAGTAGTCGGGAAGCGTTCTGGCTCCTGGGGACCCGCACTTGATCCGGGGCCAAACACACCGCTCTTGGGGCATTTCAAGCCCGATCTCTGCCCGTTATCGGCCCGACACCGACCTTTGCGAGGGGCTGATTCCTGCCAGGCAATCCGATGTTTGGGGCAGCGAGCCTCGCGGCCGAGCCCCTGCCAGACTGGTACGGGCGGACTACCGGCGGGACCTGCGCGCTGCCTTCGGGACCGCACGCTTCCCATAAGGAGCGAGCAAGGTGAGCACGAGGGCGCCGGCGACGACGTAGGCGCCTCCCTGCACTACCAGCACCGGGACGATGCCGAAAGTGTCTCCCGACGCGCCCCGAGCAAGGTGCCCGCCAACATGAGGAGAGCCTGGGTGGTTCCCAACGCGCCGAAGACGCGGCCTCGGAAGCGGTCCTCGGCGGAAATCTGGAGCAGCGTCTGCAGCCCCACCAGTATCCCGGTCGCGGGGATACCGACGAGGACGAACAATGCCAGCCCTACGATGATGCTCTGGGCGAAGGACGGGTAGATGAAGATCGCGAGGTCGATCAGGCCGAACAGGACGGCCCCCAGCCCGAGCAGTCGCGACGGCGAGAGCCTGGCCGCCGCTGATCCCACCACCAGGCCGCCCAGAACACCGCCCACCGCCTGGGCGGACATGAGCCAGCCCAGCTCCAGTGGCTTCTCTTCTCGACGCCGTAGGACCTGCTTACAATAGTGGCGGCACAGGACCTCCGGAGGATAGAGCGATGGCGATCGATTACAACGCTAGGACCTACAGGCTGCTTGAGGCCGTACACGACCTGGCCGGTGGCGACCCGCGGACGGCCGTACTGAGCGCGAGGGTGTCGGTGAGGACCGGCATTCCCAACACCTACCGGGCCTTCACTTCGCCGTCGAGGTACCTCAAAACGCTCGGCCTGATCCGGACCACAGGAGCGACGGGGACGGGCGTTGTCGGGAGGTTCCTTATAATACCGAGAGGCGTCCGGTTGGTAGAGTCACTCAGGGCTGCCGGTTGAGGCAGCTTAGGAAGAAGGCGAGGTGGAAGAAAGGTTCGAGCGCTACCATCCGGACATGGAAGCCATGCACCGCGGCTTCCGGACTCAGCCTTGCTTCGTTTGCAGGTTCGTGAACGGAAATGATGAGCTGCTCCGGTATATCTCCTACGAGGACGAGCGGGCCATCGTCTTCCTCGACGGCTACCCGAGGGCGTACGGCTACACGCTCGTCGCCCCCAAAGAGCACCGCGAGCAGGTGACCGGCGATTTCACCATGGAGGAGTACCTCGATCTACAGCAGCTCGTCTATCGGGTCACGGAGGCGGTGCGCGAGGAGGTGGGTGCCGAAAGGATGTACATCTTTACCTTCGGTTCCAACGAAGGCAACTCCCACGTCCACTGGCACATCGTGCCGTTGCCACCAGGCGTCCCCTACGATCAGCAGCAAGGGGCTTGGGCCAGCTGGGGTATGGGCGTTATGAAAATCCCGCAAGAAGAGATGGCGTCCCTGGCCGCGCGCATCGGGCGGAGAGTCGAGGAAGAGGCGTGACCAACCGCCACCCGCGCCACGTGGTGGCCGTCACGGCCGTCAACTTCGACGCCGCGGGACGCGACCCGCCGCGAGCGGGGCCCGCGTTACCGCACCTGCCGCATCCGCCCCTACGAGGCGCTGCTAGACGAAGGGCTCTGCCGGATATCCTGAATCGGTTTGATCAGAGTTACTCAGCGTTCTCTGGATACCGGTATCCTGTATCTGGGACAAGAAAGGGGACATCTTGGAAGGGTGCGCGCTGTGCGATCCTCTGCTAGGGCCCGTGATAGCCGAGCACTGGAAGCTGGTGCTCAACGAGCGCAACCAGAACCTGCTGGGTAAGTGCCTGCTTGCGTTGCGGCGTCACAAGGAGGCGGTGACAAAGCTTAGTGCAGAGGAGTGGGCTGACCTGCGGATAGGCACGGTGCGGGCCGCCGATGCCCTGCGGTCCGCCTTCGACCCTGACCACTTCAACTACGCGTTCTTGCAGAACCTGGACCGCCACGTGCACCTGCATGTTTTGCCTCGCTACGCCGGAAGCCGCGAATTCTCGGGCGAGACCTTCGAGGACGGGCGCTACCCCGACCACTACGACCCGTTCGCGGCTCCCAGGCCCCTCACCGCCGACAAGACCGAGGAGCTCGCCGCCCTGCTGAGGAGGTGCATCGTCTAGACGCGGACTGTCAAGGTGGCCCTCCCACCACCCGGAGGCCATCAACGATGATGGAGAGGTTTATTGGCAAGCTAGGTCAGGCCCGTAGAGTTTCCAATTTGACACCCAATACGGTGTTAAAATGCTACAATTGACACCGTGACCGGGGTAGAAAGCGGTAGTTGGCGTTACGTGAACCACAAGACCCTCTCGGGCCGTGTTCCGGTGCGTGAGTTCATCGATTCCCAAACTCCCAAAGTGCGGGAGAAGATTTTTTCGGACCTGGAACGGTTGGTGCGGTTCAACGTCGAGCTTGGTCCCCCTTACGTGGAGAAGGTAACGGGGCGGGACTTCTGGGAGCTGCGGACCAGGATCGAGGGCGACATATACCGGATCTTCTACTTCGCTTACACGGGCAAGTAGTTCGTGCTGCTGCACGGCTTCCAGAAAAAGAGTCAGAAGGTCCCCGGAAAGGAGTTGCAAGCGGCGGAAGACAGGATGCGTGACTATCTCGAAAGGAAGGAGAGGAGGTGAAGACTTGGGAAAGGATAGAAGGCGCTACGATGGCATCGACCCGGAGGTCGAGGAAGACGGCCAGGAGCATCTCAGACAAATGCTAAAGACGGACGAGGAGTTTCGGCGCGAGTGGGAAGCCAACCGCACCAAGCGGGAACTCGGCATGTTCATCCTCGAAAAGAGGCTCGAACAGGGGCTCTCCCAGAGGGAGCTAGCCGAGCGCATCGGCACCAGCCAGAATAGGATCTACGTGATCGAGAGCGGTGAGGCCGACGTGAGGCTCGCCACGCTCCAGCGGCTCGCGGAGGCTCTTGGGTTCCCGGTGGTTGTCGGTGACAAGACCCTTGCCGGGTAACCAGCGACGGTCACGGTCATCATCGTCGTGATCTTCGCCATCGACACCCCGCCGGCGCCATTGGAAAACGGATGAGCCGGCGAGGTTCTGCGTTGACGACGATGATCCGACCAGTAGGGGAGTAGATGACCTCCGCGTCCACCCGTAGTAAAGGCCGCTCTCTTGGTGGTTTCGGGCTTTCGGCGGTGCGGGGCTGGCGATGGCCGACGAGCAACTCTCTCTACGATGCCCTTACCTCCACGACCCTTGGTCGCTACTACGAACCCACCCCAGTAAGGATCGTGTGGGCGATCCTTAGGACACAAACACGGATACTAAGGAGGATCGGAAATGCACACTAATGAGGACCGCACGGCGGAGGTCGTCCCCGAAGACTACAGTTACGTCTTCAATCCGTATCGGGAACCCGTAGCCAGGGTGAGGCCAGGGGAACGGGTGACCATACATACGGATGATGCCTTCGAGAGCCGGATAACGAAGAAGGAAGATCTCCCGAGCCGCGCCCTGGCTGCGGCCAAGTTCCTCAACCCCCAGACCGGACCCATCTACGTGGAGGGAGCGGAGCCGGGCGATACCCTCGCCGTTAGTATCGAGAGCATCGAACCTACAAGGGACTTCGCCGTAAGCGTTCTTATCCCCTACTTCGGCGGTCTTACCTCAACGAACTTCACCCGTACCCTTCAGGAGCCGCTGCCGGAGAGGGTCTGGATCTGGGACCTCGTGGAAGGCGGCGACAACCTGGTCAACGAGGACCTCGGTGTGAAATTGCCTTGGGAGCCCTTCCTGGGAACACTAGCCGTGGCCCCCGACCTGGAAGCGATTACCGCCCTCGCTCCCGGCCCCTTCGGGGGTAACATGGACGTGCCTGATGTGAAGCCGGGGAACACCGTGTACCTGCCCGTATGGAACTCCGGGGCGCTCGTCTATACCGGTGACTGCCACGCGAGGCAGGGGCAGGGAGAACTCTGTGGGGTTGCGATGGAGATCACCTCCAGAGTAACCGTGGTGTTCGAGGTGATCAAGGACAAAGCAATAGAGTGGCCACGCATCGAGTCGGACGAGGCCATCATGGTAGTCGGCAGTGCCCGTCCCATGGAAGACGCGGCTCGCATCGCGAATACCGAGCTGATCTTGTGGCTGGAGCAAGAATATGGTTACGATCGCTGGGACGCCTACCAGCTACTCACCCAGGCAGGTGGCCTGTATGTGGGTAACATGGTCGACACCACTTATTCTCTGGTGGCCTCCGTCGACAAGAAGCATCTACAGCGCCGTGCATAAGGGTTTCAAACCCTTACGCACGACGAGCCATCAGCATGTCAGCGATCAGCCCTCAGCAATCAAAAAGCTGACAAGCTGAAGTGCTGACTTGCTGACCCGCTGCAAGCGTAGATGGATCCGCTCAAGCCGCTACAGGGGCGGCCTGAGCGTCGATAAGGCCCTGTATGCAGGCTATCGCCTCGTCGGCCCCGGCGATCAAAACCAGGGCGTCCTCGTGGGCGATCTTGCCCTGCTGGTCGAGGGCTACGACCTTGGCGCGGAAGCTCTGAAGATTAGCGAGCGCGTCCTGGAACTTGCCCTGGCCCAGCTTGGGGCTCGCGCTGTCGAGCTTGCCGATCAAGCCCGCCTGGTCTTTGGCAGCGTTCTGGCCGATGAAGG
>Ga0126309_10000597_pt1 | contig 12164 bp, 13 predicted proteins | sample Plot56_FD_92541 | JGI IMG/M metagenome (GOLD analysis project Ga0126309, IMG submission 92541) | Serpentine soil microbial communities from UC McLaughlin Reserve, CA, USA - Plot56 | ecosystem: Environmental > Terrestrial > Soil > Grasslands | place: USA: UC McLaughlin Reserve, Lake County...
GTCTCCACCTGGTCGGAGGCCGTGTGCCCGGTCGCCCGCAGCCGGTCGGTCGCGAACGAGTACCTGAGGTCGCGCAGCTCGGTCTCGGTCCCACCCGAAGGTGCGTCGACGACCGCCGCGCCGAGCAACTCCGCGCAAAACCGGGCGTCCTCGTCGGACTCCTCGCCGCGGAGGTGGTGGTTGACGTGCAGTGCCGATACCGCGTAGCCGAGCTCGCACAGCGCGTGCCACATCGCACTCGAGTCGGCTCCGCCCGAGACGAGGCAGAGGACCTCGCCGCCGGGTTCGATCAGCTCGTGGCGGCGGATCTGCTCTTCGGCCCGCTTGCGAAAACGCTCCGGCTCCATCGGCCTATTTTGGCCGTCGGCGCTCGAGGTAGGAGGCCACCATCAGCACCGCCCAGCGGCCGACCCAGAGCACGACCGCCGCGGCGAGCAGCTTCTTCACGGATAGACCGGGTCGCGCACCCACTCCTCGATGCGCTCCGCCGCGTCGCGCACGCTGGGCCCGTAGAGGATGTGCGGCTCCGCCGGCGTGATCAGGGGCATCTTCGCCGAGGGCCGGCGTCCGTCCGCGGCCGCCAGCGCGAAGGCGATCGGGAGCGAGTGGCAGACGACGAGGAGCGACTCCTCGGGTCGTTCGAGCAGCGTGCGGAAGCCGCGCGCGTAGCGCTCCGCGATCGCTGCGCGCGCCTCGCCCTGTCCGGGTGGGACGTCCAGCGGCCCGTGCGTCCCGGCCCACTTCCGGTACTCGGCGAGCTTCTTGCCCTCGAATTCCCCGTAGAAGGGGTCGTTGAGGTCGCGCAGCACGATTCGGGGAACCTCGCGTCCCTGGAGCGCGAGGTCGGCCGTCTCGCGCGTTCTGCCGAACTCCGTCACGACGCAGAGGTCGATCGGCTCGCCCGCGAGCCTCTCCGCGAGCTGCCGGGCCTGCTGACGCCCCTCCTCGGTGAGCCCGACCAGGACCGCAGGGTCTCCGTTGACGAGCTGCCGGGCTGAGTACTCGCTCTCACCGTGCCTGACGAAGATCGTACGCTCCACGCCTAGAACAGCTCCATGGACTAGAAGAGGATGGAGCGGTAGGTGCCGGCCTTCTCCATCCCGATCGCCTCGTAGAGCCGGATGGCCGCCGGGTTGTCGGCTCGGACGAAGAGGCACACGCGAGGGGCCCGCTCGAGGAGCAGCCGGACGAGGTCGCGGAGGCCGCGCTGCCCGTACCGGCGGTTGCGCGCCGCCGGATCGACCCAGACCTGCTGGAGCTGGACGGCATGCGGCGTCCACGCCGACGCCTCCGCCTTGAAGAAGATGGTGCCGTTCTCGGCCCAGATCCACGAGCGTCCCTCTTCGATCTGCTGGAGCGTCCGGCGCCGGAACGCCTCCGGGTCGGTGGCGAGCGGGTCGAGACCGAGCTCGCCCTCATGGGTCGCAGCGCATGCCGGCAGGAGCAGGTCCAGATCCCCGCTGACCGCCGGCCGAATCGCCGAGTCGCCCGGCTCCGGCAGCGTGTCGATCGAGAAGACCGGCTGCCCCGGCCGGTCGGCCCGCGGCGTGGGCAGGCGAACCGCCGCCGCGCTCCAGAGATCCGAGACCGCGGCCTCGTTGCCGATCACCATCTTGGGACGGCCCATCGTGGCGAGGTCGGCGAAGATCTCGCAGCCCGGCCCCGACGGAACGAGGTTCGAGCCGAGGTGGCAGAGCGCCGTGACTCGGGATCCCTCCACGGCCGCGACCAGGCGCCCGGGCCCGCGGCGCGCCGACTCCTCGAGGTAGACGCGCTCGATCGGATCCTCGGCGCAGTACGCGAGAACCTGGTCGAAGCTGGGCTCGAGGAGCCGTCTGGTCGATGCAACCATCTAACCCTTCACGGTGGTGTCGTGCTTCGCTAGGCTTTGGCTCATGCTGCCCGATCCTGGCAACCGGGAACCGGCCCCTGAGCCGCTCCGCATGGTGCAGGCCTTCGTGAACACCGTCGACGTCGAGAACGGAGTCGAAGAGCTGACCGGCCCCGCAGAGCTCCACGAGCTCCTGACACGCATGGGCGCGCTCGACGTTGGTGCGGCGGCGCTGACGGACGCCGACCTCCGCCGAACGGTCGCCGTGCGGGAAGCGCTCCGCTCGCTGCTCCACGCAAACGTCGGGCTCACCCCCGATCCGGCGGCGCTCGAGCTGCTGGACTCGGCCGGCGCTGCCGGGTCTCTCTTCGTGAGGTTCAAAGGGGACGGCACCTCGACCCTTGCCGCCGACGGCTCGACCCTCGACGGAGCGCTCGGACGGATCCTCGCAATCGTGTACTCGTCCATGGTCGCCGGCACTTGGACGCGCCTGAAGGCGTGCCCTCGTGACGTGTGCGGCTGGATCTTCTACGACCGTTCCCGAAATTCGTCGTCCAAATGGTGTGCGATGTCCGTCTGCGGCAACAGGACGAAGACGAAGCGCTACCGCACGCAGGCCGTCGCCCGATGAGGTCGATCCTCAACTCACCCCGAAAGCGCCGCCGCCTCGCCTACGCGGTTGTGACGCCGCTGGCGATTGCCGCTGTGATCACCGCGGCAGTGGTCTGGCTGCCTCAGGCGCCCGAGGATCCTGCGGAGGTCTTCGGAGACCAGCAGGCGGTCAACATCGCCGCCCACGAGAAGACGGTGCGTCTGACCCGAGCCGATCGGAAGCTCGTCAACGAGACGATCGACGTGCTCATGAACGACGGTGTGAAGCGAGAGGACCCCGCCGCAGTCTACGACGTCGCCTCTCCCGGTCTCCGCGGCCAGGCAAAGAGGTCGGACTGGGAGCGCGGCGAGATCCCGGTCTACCCCTATCCGGCCCTCGGGAGGACGTTCCACGGGTGGACGATCAACTACTCGCAGCGGAACCACCTGAACGTCGACCTGCTCGTGATGCCGTCGAGGAACCGCGCCACCCTCGGCCCGGTGGCGCTGACGCTGGACCTCCGCAAGATCGACAGGCGCTGGCTCGTCGATGGGATCTTCCCCGTCGCCACTTTCGCACCGCTGCCGCCGCAGGGGAATCGAGGACCGGTGATCTCGACGTACGACCTCGTCCCGGCGGCCGCCGGCTCGGCGCCGAGCGGGGCGCGCAGCCGGCTGAGCTACGCGTACTTCTTCCTCCCGGCGGCGATCATCGGCGGCGGGATCGTCTTCGTCATCGGCTACTTCGTCTTGCGCGCCCTGCGCGACCGGAGAGCGCAGAAGCGCTACCTCGCCCAGCGCTCGCTGAACACCCACTGAGTGCCTCTCCAGGCAACGCGGCATCAGCACCTGAAGAGGCACTAGGCTCCGCGCCATGCCGATCCACGTCCGCGCCGAGCCCGGCGACTACGCCGAGGCCTGCCTCCTTCCCGGCGACCCGCTGCGCGCCCGCTACATCGCCGAGACCTTCTTCGAAGCGCCGATCCAGCGGAACGAAGAGCGAGGAATGCTCGGCTACACCGGTACCTTCGAAGGCAAGCCGGTATCCGTTCAGGCGACCGGTATGGGCTGCCCGTCCGCGGCGATCGTCATGGAGGAGCTCGTCCAGCTCGGCGTCAAGCGCTTCCTTCGCGTCGGCACCTGCGGGGGGCTGCAGCCGGACATGACGCTCGGCGACCTCGTGATCGCGCTCACCGCCGTGCCCTCGGATCACACGACCGACAAGCTCGTGAACTTCGAGCCCCACGTGCCCACCGCCGACTTCGGCCTCGTCCACGGAGCAGTTCACGCCGCGAAGGAGCTCGGGAAGAGCGTCCGGGTCGGCCCGATCGTCTCGAGCGACCTCTTCTACAACCCGGACGACGGGCAATACGCGCGCTGGTCGGAGCGTGGGGTGCTGGCGGTCGAGATGGAGGCTGCCGTGCTCTTCACGATCGGCGCGATCCGCAAGGTCGCCGCCGGATGCCTCCTCACGGTCAGCGACGTGGTCGTCGAGGGCGAGTTCGTGCGGATCTCGGACGAGGAGATGCGGGCCGCGGTCGACCAGATGACCGAGCTCGCGCTGCGGACGATCACCGCAGAGAAGCGCTGAAGACCGTCCTCCTCGTCAACCCGGCGTCGGCCAACGGCAAGACCGGGAAGCGCTGGCCGAAGCTTGCTCGGGCCGCCCAGGCGGCCGGGATCCGGGGCGAGGCGGTCTTCTCGGAGCGGCCGGGCCAGCTGGGAGAGCTGGCGCGGGAGGCCGTGGACGCCGGGGCCGGGTTGCTCGTCGTGTTCGGCGGCGACGGGACCGTCCACGAGGTCGTCAACGGCATCGCGGGCCGTGAGGGAGTCGACCTCGCCGTCGTGCCCCGCGGAACCGGCTGGGACTTCGCCCGCACGCACGGGATCCCGAAGCGCGTCGACGACGCGCTGCGCATCGCGCGGGACGGGCAGGCGCGCGCATTCGACCTCGGCCGCGCCACGTATCAAGCAGACGGCGTCGAGGAAACGGCCTGGTTCGCCAACGCCGGCAGCGTCGGGATGAGCGGCGCGGTCGCGGCGAAGGCGAACCGCACGACGAAGGCGCTCGGCGCCAAGACCTCGTACCTGCTGGCCCTCGGCGCCGTGTTCGCGCGCTGGCACAACGTCCAGCTCGACGTGAATGTCGACGGCGAAGCGCGCAGCGGCCCGATGGAGGACGTGATCGTCGCCATCGGCCGGTACCAGGCGGGCGGGATGATGGTCACGCCCGATGCCGAGCCCGACGACGGCCTCTTCGACGTCCTGCTGATCCAGGACATCACGAAGCCCGAGGTCCTCCGCGCGCTGCCGAAGATCTACCGCGGCAAGCATCTGCCCCACCCGAAGGCCGAAGTCCTGCGCGGGCGAGTCGTCGAGGTGGACGCGGGGGAGCCGCTACCGGTCCAGCTGGACGGCGAGCAGCCGGGAACCACGCCTGCCCGGTTCGAGATCGTCCCCGGCGCCGTGCGGCTTCGCGTGCCTGGGAGGGGTTGACGGAACGTCGTTCGCGGCCTTGCGGCACAACGCTGCGTTTCGTCAAGCCCTCCCTGCTAGCTGGACGGCTTCTTGCGCGTCGTCGAGCGGCTCGTGGCTCCGCTCGTCGTGCGCTTGCGGGCGGTGGTCCCGCTGGAGCTCCGAGAGCGCGGCGTCTTCGGCTTCTGCAGCTCCGCCACCGTCTTCTCGAGCTTCGCGACCCGCTTCTCCAGCCGGTCGAAGCCGACCATCCGCTTCTGAAGGTCGTCGACTCGCTCGCGCATCCCGTTCATCCTCTCGAGCAAACGGGCCGTCGCCTGCGAGCCGGCGACACGCGAGAACGCTTCCTCACCCGCGTCCGCGAGCTTGCCGAGGATCTCCCTCTGTCGAGTCTGTGCCATGGCCGAACCTTACCCAGGTCGGCCGGAGCTACACCTGGACGAGCACGGGGGTGCCCGTCGGCGCCAGGCGCCACAGCCGCTTCACAGTCTCGTTGCTCACCCGGACGCAGCCGTTCGAGACCGGAAGGCCGAGGAGAGAGGGACGGTTGGTGCCGTGGATCGCGACCGGGCCGCCTTGCGGCCACCCGTGCAGGACCTCCGAGAACGCGGAGATCCCGATGGCGGCCCATCCGTACACCCCGGCCGGGTTGTCGCGGAAGCGCTGGTTGACGTAGAAACGGCCGACCGGGGTCGGCGTCGAACGGGCGCCGATCGCCACCCGCGCGCGCAGGATGGATTTGCCGCGCTCGAAGACCGTGAGCTTGCGCGTGGAGAGGTCGACCAAGACGCGGGCTCGGAGCGGCCTCAGGTTCACCTTGCTCGCCCGTACGTAGCCCGTCTGGCCGTTGGGCTTCAGCGGCAGCATCACGCGGTACCAGGAGGCCTTGCATCCTGCCCCCATGACAGCTTCGAGGGCCGCGAAGACCGTCGGCACGCCGTTGACGTTGTGCCGGCCGAAACGGGCGAACGCTGCACGCCCTGGCTTCCGGTGAACGCGGATGAGGCCACGGACGTCGACGGCGTAGGTTCGCCGGGCAGAGACGAGGTTCTTCGTCGCGCCGGGGACGCACGTCGGCGCCGTCCGGCCGGAGGCGGAAGCTTGTACGGAAACCGTGAAGATGAGCGCCGACGCCAACAAAGACGAGAACGCTACCGTCGCAGGTAGTAAGCGCTTCAGCACGAACTTCCTATCGTCAATTCGAGGCCATTGATTTAAGGGACAGGGCCGTTCAGCCGAATGAGGGCCAGAGTGAACATGCTCCGTAGAACACGATCGCACCGGCACCACGAGGTCACCACACACGTGGTGCGGCAGCGAGCGGGCGTGCCGTACGAGGTTGAGCAGCGTGTCTGCACCGAGTGCCGAACGGTACTCGCAGAGCGCGCGCTCCGCCGCGCAGCGGCTTAAAGCCCCACCCGCCGGAGAGGCGTCACGGCCTCGGCCGGCGCCGCGATCCCTTCCGTAGAGTCTCTCCATCGAAGGCTTCCGCTTCCAGCTCGACGTGCGGGTCCGGTTCGCCGAGACGGATGCGCAGGGAATCGCGCATCACGCTTCCTACCTCGTGTGGTTCGAGACCGCGCGCATCGAATACCTGAGGCGGTTCGACGGCGGGTATCCCGGCCTCCGCCAGCAGGGCATCGAGGCGACGACCTCGGAGGTTCACGTCCGGTACCGGCAGCCGGCCGAGTTCGACGACAGCCTCGTCGTCCACACGAGGTGCATCGACCTTCGCGGCGCTCGCTTCCGCTACGAGTACGTGGTCGAGCGAGACGGCGAGGCGATTGCGGACGGCTGGACGGGCCACGCCTGCGTCGACGCGAAGACGATGCGGCCGACACGTGTGCCGGGCTGGCTCGTCGAGGCGATTACTGCGGCGGAATCGGCTGCGCCGTAGGCTCGGCCGGCGGGGGCGGGGGCGGAGGCGGCGGCGGATTCTTCTTCGGCGGCGGCGGCGGTGGCGGTGGCGGCGGCTCGGGCCGCTGCTTCGTCCCGTAGCGGACGACCTTCGGCTCGGAGCGGTACCACGACGACCAGGTCGTGTCGTACATGAGCTTTCCGTTCTTCGCGTACACGCGCCGCGTGACGCTCGTCCTGCGCGCCGGCTCGCCAGACTCCTCGACGACCTGCTCGCCCACCCACATCTCCGGGTCGGGCACACGCTTCACTGCTGGAGCTCCGACGACCTCGAGGGGCGCCGTCTCGACGCCGACTCGGCGCTCGACGGGCATGCCGTAGATCTTCACGGTCAGCTCGGAGGCGCCGACGAAAGTCTTGATCAGCAGCCACTTGCTCGTGTCGTTCTGGAACTTCAGGTCCGTGTCGGGATAGTTGACCGTGGCATCCCGACCCTGCGGGTAGTGCGAGATGTAGAGCGCGTGGTTCGTCCTCGAGGTGATGGACAGGCCCGCCTCGAACGCGGCGTTGAAGACGGTTGTCGAGACCTGGCACACGCCACCGCCCAGACCGGTCTGGAGCTCGCCGTTGATGATCACCGGCGCCTCGAGGAACCCCTTGTCCGCCGAGCGCTCGCCGGTCGTCCCGTTGAAGGAGAACTCCGCCCCGGGCGGGACCACGGCGCCGTCGATCAGCCGTGCAACGAGCTGGACGTTGTGGATTCGGTTCGGCTCCCCTCCGTATGACGTCGTGTAGGCGCCGACGAGCCCGGTGATCCCCATCGCTCGTGCCTCACCCGTGGTGCGCTCGGGCGCGACGCGCTGAACCGCGATGCGGGCGATCCGGTCCGTGGGCGAGAGCGCGGCCGCCAGGATCGCCTTGCGGGCCGCGGGCACGTTGAGGCCGAGCCCCGGGGCGCCTGGCCGGATCATGACCTCGTCGTCGACGACGACGAACTCGGCGTCGCGCGGCTCGCGGTCGACCTGCTTGCGGAAGCGGGCGAAGTACGCATCGGCCGCCGGCCCGCCGATCGCCAGGGTCGTCGTGCCCTTGTCCGGGAGGTCGAGAAGCGTGGCGATCCGCCGCGGGCGAAGCCGCCAGCGGGTCTCGCCGCGGGCGAGGTGGACGTGGCCCGAAAGGGCGGTCTCGACTTGGGCGGCAACCGGCGCGAGGTCGGCGGCGGTCACCTTCGGCTGGGTGATCCGGACCGGCAGCGCCACCGGCGTCCGCGAAAGCGTCACGAGGGAGTGAACCATGATCCGGGCCGCCTCGTCGCGCTGAAAAACTCGGCCCGTCGCGCCGCGAACGACCTGCGGCCGGAGGCCCTCGAGCCTGATTGCCGCCTCGCTCTGAGGCCGATTGACCTGGCGCGAAAGCGAGTTGAGCCGGTGCGTCAGCAGCGCGTCGTACGCACGGACGGGCGGCGTGACGTCACCGCCGAAGAACCTTCGCCCCAGCCGCCGGAGTCCCCGCACGGGCGCGAAGCCGTCTCCCTGGCGGCGCGCGGTCGCGACCGCGGCCCGCCAGTCGACCTCGAGGATCACCTCGTTCGGCCTGACGCTGAACTCGCGCGGGCCTGCCGTAAAGGTCACCGGCACCCGGCGCAGCCGCTCGAATCGCCGCTCGAGACGGTTCACGGCTTGGTCGGTGGTCAGGCCGCCCACAGGGAGGTCTGCAACCGTCGCGCCGTCCGGAAGCGTCTTCGCAGAGCCTGCGAACACCAGTCCGAGCCCGAGCGTCCCGAGGACGAGAGTGCCGGCCCCGACGAGCGACCACTGCACGGCCAACCGCCTGCGGGCAGCCCTCTTTCGGCGGAGATGTACCGCCCTCGACCCGGCCTCGGCGTACAACGAGAATGAGTCTACCCGCGAGGTTGATCGGCGAATCCTCCCGTTCAGAAGGGTGAGCGAATCTTTAAAAAGTGAAAAGTTCGATGCCGCCCGAGACGTTCAGCTCGACGCCTGTGACGTACTCCGCGAGGTCCGAGCAGAGGAAGGCGATCGCGTTGGCGATGTCCTGCGGCTCGCCTGGCCGACGCAGCGCGGTGCGCTTGACCATCCGCTCGTTCATCGCGGGATTCCCGAAATGGAAGGCCTCGGTGCCGATGATTCCGGGGACGACGGCGTTGGCCGTGATGCCGTGCCGGGCTCCCTCGAGCGCGAGCGTCTTCGTCAGGCCGATGAGCCCTGCCTTCGTCGTCGAGTAGCTCGCCTGCCCGAAGCCGCCGAGTGTCCCGGCCACCGAAGCCATGTTCACGATCCGCCCCCACCCGCGCTCCTTCATGTAGGGCCAGACCGCGCGGGCGCAGTTGAAGGCGCCGGTGAGGTTGACGCGGAGGTCGCGCTCCCAGAGCTCCGGGTTCTGGTCCTCGAGCTGACCCACGTGGTCGAGCGTGCCGGCATTGTTGACCAGGATGTCGAGCGAGCCGAGCTCCTCGACGGTGCGAGCAACGGCTGCTTCGACCTGCGCCAGGTCAGTGACATCGCACTTGAGCGCCAGCGACCGGCGGCCCATCGCGCGGATCTCTTCGGCGGCGCTCTCGGTCTGGATCAGTCCCTGTGCGGCCGCGGCCTGAGCGAGCGGCCCGTAATCCTTGGCGGCCGAGTCGTCCGACTCGACCAGGATGTCGGCGATGACCACGTCCGCTCCGGCCCGCGCGAGAGTCAGGGCGTCGGCGCGGCCGAGGCCCCGCGATCCTCCCGTGACGAGGGCGACGCGCCCGCTTAAGTCGATCTCAAGTGTCACGAGGGAGAAATATCTCCCGCGCGATGACGAGCCGCTGGATCTGCGAGGTCCCCTCGTAGATCTGGAACAGCTTGGCGTCGCGCATGAGCTTCTCGACCGGGTACTCCTTCATGTAGCCGTAGCCGCCGAAGATCTGCACCGCGTCGGTCGTGACCTTCATCGCCGTGTCGGCGGCGAAGCGCTTCGCGAAGGAGGACTGCAGCGTCGCGCGCTCGCCCCGGTCGAGCATCCAGGCCGCCTGCCAGACGAGCAGCCGGGAGGCCTCGATGTCGGTCGCCATGTCCGCGACCAGGAAGTTGACGCCCTGGTTCATCGCGATCGGCTGCCCGAACTGCACGCGCTCCTTTGCGTACTCGACGGAGTATTCGAACGCCGCCTGAGCGACCCCGACGGCGCCCGCGGCCGTTCCCGGCCTCGTGAAGTCCAGCGTCCTCATCGCGACCTTGAAGCCCTCGCCTTCCTCGCCGATCCGGTTTTCGGCGGGCACCTTGACGTCGCCGAACGCGATCGCGGACGTGTCCGTCGCGCGTTGGCCCATTTTGTCCAGGTGCTTCTCCAGGACGACGCCGTCGAGATCGGTCGGGACGATGAACGCCGACAGCCCGCGGTGGCCCTTGCTCTTGTCCGTCGAGGCGAAGACCACGAGCCAGTCCGCCTGGCCCGCGTTCGTGATGAACATCTTGGAGCCATTGATGACGTATTCGTCGCCGTGACGGACGGCGGTGGTCTGGATCCCCGAGACATCCGAGCCGGCATTCGGTTCGCTGAGCCCGAAGGAGCAGAGGATGGGCTCCTCGACGAGTGGAGGAAGCCAGCGGCGCTTCTGCTCGTCCGTCCCCGCGAGCATTACTGGAGCGGCGCCCAGGGTGTTGGCGATGATCGCGGTGGCAATCCCGGAGCAACCCCACGAGAGCTCCTCGCCGATCAGCATGCCGTCGAAGCCGGGGAGCCCGAGGCCGCCGTACTCCTCCGGTATGTGGGGATTCATCAGACCGAGCTCGTGGGCCTTCGCCACGATGTCCGCCGGGTGCGTCGAGTGCTCGTCGTACTCCGCCGCCTTCGCCCGGATCTCTTTCTCGGCGAACTCCCGCGCGAGCTGACGCAGCTCCCGCTGCTCACCGGTGAGCGCGAACGAGACGCCGGTCGCGGTTGCCAGAGGCTCTTCAATCGCCGTCATGTGTCCCTCGCGAAAGTTGATTGACTAGTCAGTCAATAATTGTACTGGCAGTTGCCGTCCGTAGACTCTCGGCCTGATGGACTTCGACCTGACCGACGAGCAACGGTTGATCCAAGACACTGTTCGCGCCTTCGTGGACGAGCGGGTGCTCCCGAACGCCGTCGAGAACGACATCGCGCACAAGCTGGACCTGTCGGTGATCGAGGGCATGGCCGAGCTCGGGCTGCTGGGGATCGTGATCCCGGAGGAGTACGGCGGCGCCGGGCTCGACTTCGTCGCCGAGGCGCTTTCCTGCGAGGAGATCGAGCGCGGCGAGGCGGCCTTCCGAACGCTGATCTCCGTCCACGTCGGGCTGAACTCGCTGTCGCTGCTGCGGTACGCCTCCGAGGAGCAGAAGCAGCGGTACCTCGTGCCGCAGGCGCGGGGCGAGAAGCTCGCGTGCTTCGGCCTGACCGAGCCGGCGGCAGGGTCGGACGTCGCGGCGATGCGGACGTCGGCGCGCCGCGAAGGCGACACCTATGTCCTCAACGGACAGAAGAACTGGATCTCCTACGCGTCGGTGGCGGACCACCAGCTCGTTTTCGCAAAGACCGACCCGTCGGCGAAGCACAAGGGGATCTCCGCGTTCATCGTCGAGCGCGGCTGGAAGGGCGTGACCACCCGGGACACCGAGAACAAGCTCGGAATCTGGGCCGGCTCGACGGGTGAGCTCTTCTTCGAGAACGTCGAGGTTCCGGCGGAGAACCTCGTGGGCGAGGAAGGACAGGGGTTCGAGATCGCGATGTACGGGCTCGACCAGGGCCGGTTCACGGTCGCTGCGGGCGCGTGCGGCGTCGTCCGAGCGTGCCTGGAGCGGTCGGCCGAGTACGCGCGCGAGCGGGAGACGTTCGGGCAGGAAATCGGCAAGTACCAGTTCGTCCAGGACATGATCGCCGAGATGGTCCTCGGCTACGAGACGTCCAAGCTTCTCGTGATGCAGGCGGCGTGGATGAAGAACGAGGGCCGGCGGAACACCCGCGAGACGTCGCTGGCGAAGTGGCATGCGACCGAGTCGGCGTTCCGGGCCGCGCACCTGGCGATCCAGGTGCACGGGGCCTACGGCTACTCGGCCGAGTACGGCATCGAGCGGTACTTCCGGAACGCGCGTGCGCCGATCATCTACGAGGGCACGACGCAGGTGCACAAGATGATGCAGGCGGAGCATGCACTCGGCTACCGGGCGCTGAACGGTCGCGGTGGGGACGTCTCCCCACTCTGCTCCTGGGCGCCGGCACTCTCGGGCGTGCACCGCATCGCCGGCCCAGTGCCGACAGGCGCCTAGCCCCCGCCGCTCCAAGACCTGTTCCGGACCGCTCTCTACCCCTGCCGTCCGTGCTCCGTGCCGCCTCCCAGGATGTGTCGTGGGCGGCGCGGCACCGTGGCAACCTTGGGCGAGCGCAGCCCGCGAAA
>Ga0126309_10000598_pt1 | contig 12149 bp, 11 predicted proteins | sample Plot56_FD_92541 | JGI IMG/M metagenome (GOLD analysis project Ga0126309, IMG submission 92541) | Serpentine soil microbial communities from UC McLaughlin Reserve, CA, USA - Plot56 | ecosystem: Environmental > Terrestrial > Soil > Grasslands | place: USA: UC McLaughlin Reserve, Lake County...
ACACCCCATTCCGCACGCCCTCGCTCGTCCGGTCGCCGTGGGTCTGGACCCTCGTCTGGGTTCTCCTCCTGGCGGCTTCTCCGCTCGCCGCGGCCCGCTTTTCTCAGGGCGACCGCGTCCAGCTCACCGGCGTGGTCACCGACCCGCAGGGCCGGCCGCTCCCGGACGTGCGGGTCTCTTTTGAGGCGACCCGCACCTATTTCAGCATCCGGCAGCTCCGGCGCACGCAGGCCGAAGACATCCGCCGCGTCTCCGCCGCCACCGACGCCCGCGGCCAGTTCACCATCGAATGGCCGTGGGACAGCTACTTCAACCATTTCGAGCTGGTGGTGGGCGTGCCGGTGCGCAAGGCCCGCAAGGAGACCCTCGCGGAGCTGGCGCGCGAGGACGTCACGCAGCGCCTCTCGGGTGGCAGCCCCGTGGTCACCTCCCTGGTCGTCCCGGCCAAGAACGCGGACTTCGTCGCCAAGCTGCGGGAGCTCCTCGCCTCGATCAAGAGCGACGACGAGCGCAGGGTCTATGACGAGATGGGGCGGCCCGACAAGGTGGAGCGGGTCCAGTACCCGGGGCGGACCGAGGTCTCCTGGTGGTATTTCGACGCCGGCCGGGTCTATCGCTTCCAGGACGGCCGCCTGGAGCAGGTGGTCCCCTTCGAGCCGGTCAAAAGCTGATGTCCAACGAACCTCTCGCCCGCCTCGCCAACATCGAGCAGCCGGCGCCGGAGCCCCCGCGCACGCCCGGCCGCTTCGTCGAGCTCGTGGCGGACAAGCTGGTCGCGACCGAGGCGATCTTCCGCCGTGAGCTCGATTCGGACGTCCCGTTCATCCACCAGGCGGGCGCCTACATTGCCGAGGGAGGAGGCAAGCGGGTCCGTCCCGCCCTCCTCCTGCTCTGCGCGCGCCTCCTCGGCCACGACGGCGACGAGGAGGTCACCTATGGTGCCGTCGTCGAGCTCATCCACACGGCCACGCTGATCCACGACGACATCATCGACCATGCCGCGCTGCGCCGGGGCCAGGCCACCTTGAACCATCTCTGGGGGAACCACCTGACGGTCCTCCTCGGCGACTGGCTCTACACCAAGGCCATGCAGATGGCCCTCTCCCACGGCCAGATCGAGGTCATCCAGCGCCTGTGCAACGCCACGCTCAAAATGACCGAAGGCGAGCTCCTCGCTTTCCAGCGCCTCGGCGCGATCGACCTCACGGTCGACGAGTACTTCGAGATCATCGACCGCAAGACGGCGCACCTGTTTGCCGCCGCCTGCTCGATCCCGACCCTGATCCCGCCGCGCCGCACCGACGCCGGTCCGGTGCTGGCCCGCTATGGCCGCGCCCTGGGCATCTGCTTTCAGCTGGTGGACGACCTGCTCGATTTCACCGCCCGGGAGAGCGAGCTCGGCAAGCCGGTGCTCTCCGACCTCAAGGAGGGGAAGCTCACGCTGCCGCTGATCCTCCTCCTGCCGCGCGTGCGGCCCGACGAGCGGCGCCTGATCGAGACGGTCCTGGAGGACCGCAGCTTCGACCGCGTGTCGTCGCAGCAGATCATGGACGTGGTGAGCGCCCAGGGAGCGCTCGAAGAGGTGCGGGAGATGGCCGAGGGGTACGCGGCCCAGGCCAAGGCCGAGCTAGAGTTTTTTCCCCCCAGCGACGCCCGGGACGCTCTCGAGTTTGCCCCAGACTTTGTCCTCTACCGGCGTTCGTAGCGGCGGCGGAGAGATCCCGAAGACCCCCTCGAGCGGGTGCGTGCGCGCCATGAGACGCGGCAGGGCCGCCGCGTCGACCGGCCGCACACTCGCGCTCCGGGGTTGCGCAAGGCCGACGACGAGCGCATAGCGGAAGCGCCCCGGCCGGGCCGCCCGCCACACCCGCTCGCGCGGCATCAAGAGGACCGCTCCCGCCGGCCGGTCCCGGTACGGATCCGGCGGCGCGTCGCCGGTGAAGAGCAGCCCCACCTGGAGCTCGGGCTCCGGCCGGACCTCGACCGTCAGATAACCGGCGACCTCCCGCCCCCAATCGAAGAGCTGTCGCGTCGGTTTCTCCGACAGTTTGGCCCTGGGCACGGCGGTCCCGGGGACCGCGGAGCTGGACGTCATCTCGAAGAGCAGAGGGCGCGGCGCGCCGGCGACCGGCCGGCCCCAGTTTCCGGTCGGTGGGAGGCCCCAGCAGAAGGCGGGCTCGCTCTCTGGAATCTCAGGAGGATCTTCGGGCCGCCGCGCGAGCGGCAGCCAGCCGCGGACGAGCCCCGGATGGTGGGTGTGGACGATGCGCCAACTCTCGTCGCTCCGCGCGAGCTGCCGCCCCTCGCCATCCTCCAGGCTGAGCAGGAAACCCCCCGCGCCCCGGCCGCTGCGGAGCACGGCGACCAGGCGGTTGGGACCCGGCTGAAGCAGGGAGCCGACCTCGTAGACGTCGAGCGGCGAGCCCTGTTCCCAGGAGCCGGCGCCGACCCGGCGGCCATTCAGATAAAGGACATACTCCTCATCGGCGGCAGCCAGGAGGCGCGCCCGCTCCGGAAGGGTCTCCAGGTCGAAGTCGCGAACCGCATAGAACGCCGTCGGCGCAAAGTCCCGCCGGTCGCGGCTCTCCCAGATCCACTGCGCCGCCCCGGTGGCCGCCGTGAGACGCGCCCCGAGCGCGGGAACGATCCGCGTCAGCAGCCCGAGCCCCAGGGTGACCGCGAGGACGAGCACGAGAGCGGTCTCCCAGCGGGCGCGAACAGAAGGCTCGGCAGAAGAAGGCGGCGGCACGGGGGGAAGGATATCCCGGCAAGGGGCGAGGACCACAAGGATGTCAGGGACCACCCAGAATACGGAGGTCGAGAATCGGGAGCAAGACTCGACCTCCGTGCCGAGCGAGGCAATGCGCGAGCCGCAAGACTCGACCACCAGGCGTCAACTCTCGACCAATGGCGGCTTACTCTCGACCTCCAAGGAGATACTCTCGACTTATTTTTCCCCAGTCTCGACTTATTTCTCTTCGTTTCCCGCCGCCGAGCTCACAGAGGTCGAGACTGTCGATAGAGTCTCGACATATTTCTGGAGGGCGCTGATTGCCCAGGGACGATTCTCGACCTGGTTGGCAAGAGTCGGCACCGCCGAGACCGTCTCTGTCCTCTGCTAGAATTTTGCTGGGAGGAGGATTGTCATGGCTCTGCGCTCTTCGGAGATCAACATCCCCAACGTACGGCTCGATCTCGAGGAGCTCCTCGCCGTCATCCAGAGCCTCGATGAGCCGTCCCGGGTACGTGTGGCTCAGGCTCTGGCGGAAGCGGAGATGGACGCCCGGCTCAAGGAGCTCATCCAGGAGCTCGCCGCACGAGCTCCCGTTCAAGAGATCACAGATCTCGACATCGACCGCGAAGTGCGGGCGGTGCGCGCCGCCCGTCCCGCATGAAGCTGCGCATCGTCGTCGAACACCAATCAGGGCGTCAAGATCTGGGGCGTGTCGACACTGCTTGCCAAGCTGAGCGAGGAGCCCGGGGACGTAGAGAGTTAGCTAGTTCACATACCCCAACGCCCGCAGCTTGTTGAGCGTCTCCGGGTTCACCGCCTGACTCCCGGCGGGCTCTTCCTCGTCCTTCCGGTTGTGCTCGATCCAGGCGAGGAGACGGGAGCGGAGCCAGGCGGCGGCGAGGTCTCCCTGGCCGGCGAGGTTCTTCGTTTCGCGCGGATCCGCTTTCAGGTCGAACAGGTACTCGGGATCGCGCGAGCGGCCCGCGCCGTCGCCCAGACCCCAGCCGATCCCGACCCGCGGCGCCCAGATCAGCTTCCAGCGCCCGGCGTAGGCCGCGTAGATGCCGCCCTTCACGCTGGAGCCCGCGGCGAGACGGACGTCCTCCTCCACTCCGTCGCCCTCGTCGCGCGATACGGCGAGCAGCGACCGCCCCTCCGCCGGATGATCCTTCGGCGGCTTCAGGCCACAAAGCTCGACCAGCGTCGCATGGACGTCCAGCGTGTCGGTTCGCGCCGAGACCTCGCCGGCCTGGAGACGGCCCGGCGCCCAGAGCACCAGCGGGATGCGCAGCATCTCCTCGTAGACCGTGAAGCCGTGGAGCACGCCGCCGTGCTCGAAGATCTCCTCGCCGTGGTCGGCGGTGAGCGTCACCAGGGTCTCCTCGGGGCGGGCGAAGGCCGCGGCCTGGGCCAGGAAGCGGCCGAGCTGGTCGTCGTTGTACGAGAACGAGCCCTGGTAGAGGCCGCGCAGCCGGCGCTTGTCCGCGTCGTTCGGCACCACCCGCTGCGCCTTGATCCCGGTCAGCGTCGGCGTGCTGCCGTCGATGGTCGACGGGATGCCCTGGGTGAAGCGCGTGCGGAACGGCTCCGGCGGATCGTAGGGGTTGTGCGGATGGATCGTATGGATGTAGAGGAAGGCTTTCTCGCCGGGGGGGAGAGTCCGCAGCCAGGCCAGCGCCGCAGCATGTGCCTGCTCGGCGTTGTCGTTGTACGCGGCGTGGATGACCGCCGGCGCACCGCCGATCAGACCGTCGATCTGCACCTCCTCGGCCACGTGCTCGAACCCCCGGTCGGTCTTGTAGGACGGTCCCACGTAGACGTTCCCCGAGAACAGGCCCGTGTGGTACCCGGCGGCGCGGAACATCTCCGCCAGAGTCGTGCCGTCCTCCGGCTCCAGCTTCCAGCCGCCGCGCGACACGAACGTGCGGCCGGTGAACAGCGCCTTGGTGGAGGGGAGGGTGTTCGGCGCCACGCTGCGATGGGCGCGGAAGAGCAGCCCTTCGCGGGCGAGCCGGTCGTAGGTGGGCGAGATCCCCGGCGGGCCTCCCAGCGCTCCCACCGTGTCCGCCCGCAAAGCATCGTTCACGTAGAGGATCACCAGCCGCGGAGGCTCTGCTTTTTCCTTCTTTTGAGTCCTTGGTGTCCCTTGAGTCCTTTCCGTCCCTTCCCCCCCCACCAGCCGGAGCTCCTTCCAGCGCCCCGCCGGCCCCACGCCGTGCGCCCACAGCCGCACCCGGATGAACCCCTGCACGTTGCCGATCCTGTAGGAGAACGACCGCGTGCCGCGCAGGCGGTTCCAGAAGCTGGGAGCCCAGGTGAAACGGCGGATCGGCGAGCCGTCCTCCCGCGTGATCACCAGGTCGAACCGCTGCCCCGGCTTCGGGTCGGTCGGCGGGATGAACGAGCCGACCAGGGTCTCGCCGCCGGAAACCGGCCGCACCAGATCGACCGCGGACGTTCCGGACTGGATGAGGTCCGTCTTCCAGCGCCTCACCTTCCCCTCGGCCAGGATCGGCCGCACCGCCGCCGCGATCACGCCGCGCGAGCCCTCCTCGAACGACATCTTCAGAGGGACCCGGCCGAGCGGCAGGTCGGCCGGCAGCGGGATCTCGACCGGATCGGTCAGCGGAAAGGCGCCGAGGTCGCGGCCGTCGGCTGTGACCCGCACCTTGCGCCCCTGGGCCGCCGCTTCCTGGAGCAGATCGAGGACGAGGGTCCGCTCCCGGCGCTCCAGGTGGACGATCTCCATCCGCGCCTCGGGCGTGATGGGCGACAGGACCAGCGTTCCCCCCTCTTTCCAGGGCCACCAGCCGGAGAGGAAGCGGTTCCCTCCGAGCGCCGGCGGGTTGGAGATGTCCTTGCGCTCGGTCAGCACGTCGGGCGCATGGTCGCCGTCGAGAAGGAACCGGGTCTCGCCCGAAGGTCGCGCGGGACCACAGGCGCCGAGCAAGAGGAGAAGCGAGAGGAGCGGGAGCGTGGATTGCTTCGTCATAAGGACCGGCCGCGAATCTTACCCGGTTTGACACTCCTCCGTCCTTCGCTTTAGATTAGGCCGTGCACCCCACCGACGCTCCCCCCTCCACGGCCCTCCGCGGCACGGGTATCGTGGGAGCGATCCCGGCTCGTTACGGATCGACGCGGCTCCCCGGGAAACCCCTGCTGCCCATCGCAGGCCGGCCGATGATCGAGCACGTCTACGAGCGGGTGGCGCGGGCCCGCGGGCTCGACCGCGTGGTGGTGCTCACGGATGACGAGCGCATCGCCCGGGCCGTCGAGGCCTTCGGCGGCGTCTGGGAGATGACGCCGGAGGATTGCGCCAGCGGCACCGACCGCATCGCCTGGGCGGCGCGGCAGTGGAACGCCGCGGCGGTGGTGAACGTCCAGGGGGACGAGCCGCTGATCGATCCCGAGGGCGTCTCGGCCCTGGCGCGGCACCTCGCCGAGTACCCGGGAGACCCACTGGTCACCCTGGCGGCGGAGGCCCGGCCCGAGGAGCTCGACAATCCGAACGCGGTCAAGGTGGTCCTGAGCCTCGCCGGCTACGCCCTCTACTTCAGCCGCTCGCGGATTCCATATCCGCGGCAGGAGGGGGGCTTTCCGCCGCTCAAGCATCTGGGGATCTACGGCTATCAACGCGACGCCCTGCTCCGCCTCGCCGGCCTGACTCCGACGCCCCTCGAGCAGAGCGAGTCGCTCGAGCAGCTCCGGGCGCTGGAGAACGGCATTCCGATCCGCGTGTTGCGGGTCGAGAGGGGCTCGCCGGGCGTCGACACACAGGAAGATCTGGAACGAGCCGAGCGTTTGCTGGGAGGAGATTGAACAATGGCGACCAAGTACATCTTCGTGACCGGCGGCGTGGTCTCGTCGCTCGGCAAAGGCGTGGCCGCCTCATCGGTCGGGGCGATCCTCGAAGCCCGGGGCTTCTCGGTGACGGTCATGAAGTTCGACCCGTACATCAACGTCGATCCCGGCACCATGTCCCCGTATCAGCACGGCGAGGTCTTCGTCACCGACGACGGCGCCGAGACCGATCTCGACCTCGGGCACTATGAGCGCTTCACCCACACGGTGACCGGCAAGCGCCACAACTACACGACCGGCAAGATCTACGAGTCGGTGATCAACAAGGAGCGCCGCGGCGACTACCTGGGCAAGACCGTGCAGGTCATCCCGCACATCACGGACGAGATCAAGGAGAAGATGCGCTGGGTGGCCGACGACCACGACGTGGTCATCGTCGAGATCGGCGGCACGGTCGGCGACATCGAGTCCCTCCCCTTCCTGGAAGCGATCCGCCAGTTCCGCCAGGAGATCGGCCGCGGCAACGCGGTCAACATCCACCTGACGCTGGTCCCCTACATCGCCGCCGCCGACGAGCTGAAGACCAAGCCGACCCAGCACTCGGTCCGCGAGCTGCGCGAGATCGGCATCTCGGCCGACATCGTCCTCTGCCGCGTCGACCGCGCCCTGCCCGAGGACATGAAGAAGAAGATCGCCCTCTTCTGCAACGTCGATCCCCGGCAGGTGATCGCGGCGCGCGACGTGCCGACGATCTATGAAGTTCCCCTCATGTTCACCCGCGAGGGATTGGACGACATCCTCCTGGAGCTGCTCAACCTGCCGCACTACGACCGCGACCTCTCCCGCTGGGAGAGCCTGGTGGCCCGGATCAAGAACCCGCACAACCGGGTGCGGGTGGGCATCGTCGGCAAGTACGTGGAGTTTCCGGACTCCTACAAGAGCTTGAACGAGGCCCTGCTTCACGGCGGCATCGCGAACGACGCGGCGGTCGAGCTGGTCTATATCGACGCGGAGCAGCTCGAGGGGGGCAACTGGCCGCGCGAGCTGTTCGAGGTCGATTCCATGCTGGTGCCCATCGGCTTCGGGAGGCGCGGCACCGAAGGGAAGATCCGCGCCATCCGCTATGCCCGCGAGCATCGCGTCCCCTTCTTCGGCATCTGCCTGGGGATGCAGTGCATGGTGATCGAGTACGCCAGGAACGTCTGCGGCATCAAGGAGGCCACGTCGTCGGAGTTCGATCCGGAGACGGACGCGGCGGTCATCTACAAGCTGCGCGACCTCCTCGGCGTCGAGGAGCTGGGCGGCACGATGCGCCTGGGCGCCTACCCCTGCCGCTTGCAGGACGGGACGCTCGCGCGCCGGATCTATGGCGGCGCGGCCGAGATCAGCGAGCGCCACCGCCACCGCTACGAGGTCAACCAGAAGTACCTGCCGGCGCTCAAGGAGAACGGCCTGATCATCTCCGGCCTCTCGCCCGACGGCAAGTTCGTCGAGATGGTCGAGCTGCCGGACCACCCCTGGTACCTGGGCTGCCAGTTCCATCCCGAGTACAAGTCGAAGCCGACCGAGCCGCACCCGCTCTTCGTCTCCTACATCGCCGCCGCGCTGCAATACCAGAAGCAGCGGTTGCACGGGGAAACTCTGCCGCCTCCGGCGCCGCGAGCGGTGTCGGAAGGCCCGGCCTCGGTCGAGCGGGAGGTCCCCGAAGAGGTGCCTTCCGAGGTCCAGCTCCAGGGCTGATCAGGGCGGAGAATGACGGTCCAACCTGTCGAGCTGGCCCCCGGCATCCTGATTGGGGGAATCGGGGGAGAGGCCCTGCCGGTCGTCGCCGGGCCGTGTGTGATCGAAAGCGAGGACCTGGTCCTCGACACGGCCCACACGCTCGCCGCCATGGCGGAGCGGCTCGGCGTCGGCCTGATCTTCAAGTCCTCCTTCGACAAGGCGAACCGCAGCGCCCTCGGGAGCTTCCGCGGTCCGGGCCTGGAGGAGGGGTTGCGCGTGCTGCGGCTGGTCAAAGAGGAGACCGGCCTGCCCGTGCTCACCGACGTCCACGAGCCCGAGCAGTGCGCGCCGGCCGCCGAGGTCTGCGACGTGCTGCAGATCCCGGCCTTCCTCTGCCGCCAGACCGACCTCGTGGTGGCCGCGGCGCGCACCGGCCGCGCCGTGAACATCAAGAAAGGTCAGTTCATGGCGCCGGACGACATGCGCAAGATCGTCGACAAGGCGCGGAGCGCCGGCAACGACAAGGTGACCGTGACCGAACGGGGCGCCAGCTTCGGCTACCACAACCTGGTAGTCGACATGCGCAGCTTCGCGATGCTGCAGGACGAGGGAATCCCGGTGATCTACGACGTCACCCACTCGTTGCAGCTCCCCGGCGGCGGTACCGAGAGCGGCGGCCAGCGCCGCTTCGCCGAGCCGCTGGCGCGCGCGGCGATCGCGGCGGGGGCGGACGGGGTGTTTCTGGAGATTCATCCGGACCCGGAGCGGGCGCTGTCGGACAGCGCGGTGCAGCTTCCTCCGGAGCGGGCGGAGGCTTTGTTGCGGTCGCTTCTGGGGCTCAGAAAGACCCTCGTGGCGGAGGCGCGGCCTTGAGACCTCACCCCCCGGCCCCCTCTCCCATCGCCCCCCCGTCCACCGGGAGAGGGGGAGACCATGCACGGTCCTCTCGCGAGGTCGCCGCCGAGGTGCTGCGGACGGAGGCGGCGGCGGTCGCGGGGCTGGTCGCTCAGCTCGACGAGCGCTTCGACCGGGCGGTCGATCTCCTGCGTGCTTGTCCCGGCCGGGTCGTCTGCACGGGGATGGGCAAGAGCGGCCTCGTCCTCCAGAAGATCGCGGCGACCCTGGCGTCGACCGGCACTCCGGCGTTCTTCCTCCATCCGGCCGAAGCGGTCCATGGCGACCTCGGGATGATCGTGCCGGGCGACGTCGTCCTGGCCGCCTCGTACTCGGGGACGACCGAGGAGCTTCTGCGGCTCGTCGAATCCCTCAAGCGGCTGGGCGTCCCCTTGGTCGTGATGACGGCCAACGCGGCGAGCCCGCTGGCGCGCCATGCGGACCTTCACCTGCCGGTAGCGATCGACCGCGAGGCCTGTCCTTTGGATCTGGCTCCCACGGCCTCCACCACGGCCACGCTCGCCCTCGGCGACGCCCTGGCCATGGCTCTCCTCGAAGCGCGCGGCTTCACCCGCGAGGACTTCGCGCTCCTCCATCCTGCCGGCCGGCTTGGCAAGCGCCTCCTCAAGGTCGAGCAGCTCATGCACAAAGGGGAGGCCCTGCCGGTGGTCGCGACCGACACGCCCATGCGCGAAGCCATCTATGAAATGTCGCGCAAGAAGCTCGGCATCACCGCGGTGACCGACGCGGACGGCAAGCTCGTGGGCTGCGTGTCGGACGGCGACCTGCGGCGGCTCCTCGCGACCGACGAGAGCCTCCTGCGTCACACCGCGGGCGAGTGCATGACGCGGAACCCGCGAACGATCCCGGGCAGCGAGCTCGCCGCGGCAGCCCTCCACGTGATGGAGGAGCACCGCATCACCTCGCTCTTCGTCTGCGACGAGGAGGGGCACGTCGAGGGGATCGTCCACCTGCACGACCTCTGGAAGCTGGAGCTGTTCTGACCCTACTTTTGACCGACGAGCACTTGAGCGAGCGAGCCCGGGGCCTCACGTGGCTCCTCTTCGACGTGGACGGCGTCTTCACCGATGGCCGTCTCGTCTATGGTCCCGACGGGGAGCAATGGAAAATGTTCGACGTCCGCGACGGGTTGGGGCTCAAGCTGGCGCAGAAGGCCGGGCTCAAGGTGGGGATCCTCTCCGGCCGGATCAGCGAGGCCCTGCGCTACCGGGCCGGCGAGCTCGGGATCGACGCCCTGATCATGGACCGCTCCGACAAGAAACCGGCCTTCGAAGAGTTCATCGCCGCCAAAAAGATCACCCCTGGCCAGGTGGCCTTCATGGGGGACGACCTCCTGGACCTGCCGGTGCTCCTGCGCTGCGGCCTTTCCTTCGCCCCGGCTGACGCGGTGGCCGAGGTGCGCGAGCGGGTGCACAAGGTGCTTCAGCGCCACGGGGGGAAGGGCGTGGTGCGGGAGATGTGCGAATTCGTTTTGCGGGCGCGCGGAGAGTGGGACCACGTGATCGCTCCATTCCTGACGGAAGATTGAGCGAGAAGCTCCGCGTCATCCGCTCCGCCCCGGCCGCCGGGGAGCCCCGCCGGCGCTTCAGCCGGCTGCGCGCAATGCTCCTGCCGGTCACCGTCCGCACCCTGGTCTTCCTGTTCGGGCTCCTCCCCCACCGCGTGGCCCTGGCGCTCGGCCGCGCTCTGGGGCGGCTCGGCTGGCGCCTGAGCGGTCGCGACCGCCGGCGTGCGCTGGAGCACCTGTCGTTCGCGCTCGCCGAGCTCCCCGAGGAAGAGCGCACCCGCATCGCCCGCGCCAGCTTCCTCTCCGCCGGCATGAACCTCGCGGAGCTCCTCCACTTCCTGAAACGCAGCCGCCAGGAGATCCTGCGGCACCTGGACATCGAGGGGTGGGAGAACGTCGCCGCAGCCAAGGCCTCGGGCCGCTCGATCCTGATCCTCACCGGCCACTGCGGCAACTGGGAGCTGATCGGCACGGCGCTCCACGACGGGGGCGTCCCGCCGGCCGCCGTAGCCCGGCCCCTCGACGACGCCGGGCTCCAGAAGCTCCTGGTGGATCTGCGGAGCCATCTGGGAACCACCACCATCGCCCGCGGCACCCGCGGCGCGCCGCGCCAGCTCCTGGAGGTCCTGCGCGGAGGCGGCGCGCTCGCCATGCTGATCGACCAGGACACCAAGGTCGACGGCGTCTGGGTCCCCTTCTTCGGCCGTCCCGCCTTCACGCCGGTGGGAGCGGCGGAGATCGCCCTGCGCCAGAAGGCGAACGTCATCCCCTCCTTCATCGAGCGCCGCCCCGGCGGCAACCACCTCATCCGCTTCCTTCCGCCACTCGACCTGCCGCAGGACCCGCGGGAAGCCACGGCGCTGATGACCGCGAAGATCGAGGAGCAGGTGCGGCGACGGCCCGAGCAGTGGGTCTGGTGGCACAAGCGTTGGCGGCGCCAGCCGCCGCCGGGTTGAAGTAGACTGGAGGCGCGATGGCGATCACCCGGATCAAAGTTTCCAACTTCAAGAGCTTCGATCAGCTAGAAGTGGAGCTGCGGCCGCTGAATATCGTGGTCGGAGGCAACGCGGCAGGGAAATCGAACTTCCTAGAGATCTTCCGGTTCCTACGGGACATCGCGGTGGAGGGGCTGGAGAACGCGATTTCTCTACAAGGGGGGATGGAGTTTCTCACGAACCTACAGATTGGCCCTTCCCGGCCGATTACTCTGGAGGCTTCTTTCAAGCTGGACATCATCCCGGAGGCAGGTCTGGAGACCTCCACCTACACACTGGAGCTTGCTGCCACCTCCACAAGCCCAGGATTCGAAGTTATTTCTGAGGAGGTTCTCCCGAATCTTCTTCCCAACCTGGATCTATCCGTTCGGTCTCTGTTGTCCTTTCTACCGGCCAACGAAATCTCGATTTTCGATCTAGATCCCAAGTTGCCGAAGAAAGCCGCACCCATCAGTGGCAGAGCTTATCTCGAGCC
>Ga0126309_10000599_pt1 | contig 12145 bp, 13 predicted proteins | sample Plot56_FD_92541 | JGI IMG/M metagenome (GOLD analysis project Ga0126309, IMG submission 92541) | Serpentine soil microbial communities from UC McLaughlin Reserve, CA, USA - Plot56 | ecosystem: Environmental > Terrestrial > Soil > Grasslands | place: USA: UC McLaughlin Reserve, Lake County...
GCGTTGAACCGGCTGGCCCGCCACGACCTGGTCGGCCTGGAAGCGGCTGTCGCCGGCGTGAACGGCGTCAGCGCCGAGACGGTCGGCACCCTTGTCGCGCTCTCGCAGCTCCGCGGCGGCCGCGAGGTGCTCGACGAGGCGCGAGCGCTTGGCGGTGAGGCGGTCGAGCGCGCCACCGCCCGCATCGGCGAGACCTACGAGGCCCTGGAGGAGCGGGACGCAGCCGGGCGCGTCCTGATCGACCTCGGCCTGCTGCGCGACCTCGGCTACTACAGCGGCGCGATCCTCGAGGTCTACGACCCGGCGGTCGGCTACGTCATCGGGGGAGGCGGCCGCTACGACGAGCTGATGGCGCGTTTCGGCCACGACCGCCCCGCCGCCGGATTCTCGCTGTATCTGGAGCGGCTCCTCCTGGCCCAGATGGAGGAGGAGCGCCTTGGCCGCTGAGCTCTCCGGCGTGGGACGGGCGAAGGCCGACGGCCGGCTGAAGCTGGCGGTTCCCCGCGGCTCCCTCTTCGAGGAGACCGCGGCTGCGCTCGAGCGGGCGGGCATCGACGTGTCCGGCCTGCGCGGAGACTCGCGGTCGCTGGTCTTCGACGGCGGCGGCGTCGAGCTGGTCACGATGCGCCCGTCCGACGTCCCGACCTACGTCGAGATCGGCGCCGCCGACGTCGGGATCACCGGCAAGGACGTGCTGATGGAGCAGTCGGACCGCCACGTCTACGAGCTGCTCGACCTCGGCTACGGATCCTGCCGGATGGTGCTGGCGGGCCGCCGCGGCGACCCCGGCCTCGGCGAGGCGGAGCGGCGGCTCGGGGCGATGCGGGTCGCCACGAAGTACCCGCGCGTCACCGAGACCCACTTCGAGTCGACCGGGCGCCAGGCCGAGGTGATCGAGGTGAAGGGCTCGGTCGAGCTGGCGCCCCTGGTCGGCCTCGCCGACGGGATCGTCGATCTCGTCGCCACCGGGCGCACCCTGCGCGAAAACGACCTCGAGGTCCGCGAGGAGATCGCGGTCTGTACGGCGCGCTACGTCGCCAACCGGGTCTCCCACAAGCTGCGAGCGGCGGAGGTCGACGAGCTGATGGGCCGCCTCCGGGAGGCCACCCGGTGAGCGCCCGGCGGTTCGAGTGGAGCACCCCGGCCGCCGTCGCGGCCGCGATCCGGGCCTGGGCCGCCGCCGAAGCGGAGCCGGTGGACGTCAATGAGATCGAGCGTGCCGTGCGCGAACGGGGGGACGACGCGCTGCTCGAGTTGACCGCCCGCTACGACGCCACCGAGACCCCGCCGCAGGGCCTCCGCGTCGACCCGGCCGACGCCGAGAAGGCGCTGCGCGACGCGGAGCCGGACCTTCGCGAGGCTCTGGCGGCGGCGGCGGCGAACATCCGCGCGGTTGCGGAGGCTCAGCCCGCAGAGGATCGCCGCGTGGAGCTTCCCCAGGGGCACACGGTCGAGGTGCTGGAGGTGCCGGTCGGCGCCGCGGGCGTATATGCCCCCGGGGGCCGCGCCGCCTACCCGTCCAGCGTCCTGATGGCCTGCATCCCGGCCCGGGTAGCCGGCGTCGATCGGATCGCGCTTTGCTCGCCACCGGGCGCGGATGGAGAGCTGAACCCCGCGGTTCTGGCGGCCGCCGCCCTGTGCGGCGTCGAGGAGATCTACGCGCTCGGCGGCGCCCAGGCGGTCTTCGCCCTCGCCAGAGGGACCGAGTCGATCCGGCCGGTCGACGTGATCGCGGGGCCGGGCAGCGCCTGGGTCGTGGCGGCCAAGCGGGCTGTCTACGGCGAGGTCGGGGTCGACACCCTCGCGGGCCCCTCGGAGCTGATGATCGTCGGGGGTCACGACACTCGCGTCGCCTGGGCGGCGCTCGACCTTCGCGCCCAGGCCGAGCACGGTCCCGACAGCCCACTCGTCCTCGCGGCCGTCGAGGAGGCCTGGCTGGAGGAGGTCGGGTCGGCGGTGGGGGAGACGGCCTCGCCCCTGGCCCTCGTCCACGTCCCCGACCTGGCCGATGCGATCGCCCTGGCGAACGATCTCGCGCCCGAGCACCTCCAACTGATGAGCTCCGACGCGCTGGCGCTGGCGCCCCACGTCCGCACCGCCGGATGCGTCTTCCTCGGTCAGCTCGCCGGCACCGCATTCGGCGACTACGCCGCCGGCTCGAACCACGTCCTTCCGACCGGGGGGGCGGGACGCTTCTCCGGCCCGCTCGGTCCCGGCACCTTCCGGCGCCGGATCTCGAATGTAACCTTGACCGCCGCCTCGGCCGCGGCGCTCGCCCCGCACGTCGACGCGCTCGCCCGTGCCGAGGGCTTCCCGGTCCACGGCGAGTCGGCGCGGTCGAGGAGCTGAGGGAAGGCGAAGGAGCCGACATGAGCCGAACAGCCGAGAAGGAGCGGACCACCCAGGAGACCGAGATCCGGCTCTCGCTGAATCTCGACGGCGGGGAGTCGAGCGCGAGCACCGGGGTCGGGTTCCTCGACCACATGCTCGACCTGCTCGCCCGCCACGGCAGGCTGGGTCTCCGGGTGGAGGCGAAAGGGGATCTGGACACCGGCTCGCACCACACGGTCGAGGACGTCGGCATCGTCTTCGGTCAGACCCTCGACGAGGCGCTGGGCGACCGGGCCGGGATCCGGCGCTACGGCTCGGCGCTCGTGCCGATGGACGAGTCCCTCGCCGAGTGCGCGATCGACATCTCAGGACGGCCCTACTGCGACTTCGCCGCCGACCTGCCGGCGACCTCGATCGCCGGCTTCGAGACCGAGCTGACCGAGGAATTCTTCCGGGCCATCGCCAGCAGCGCCGGTCTGACGCTCCACCTGTGGGTCCGGTCGGGGACCAACGCCCACCACATGATCGAGGCGGCCTTCAAGGCCTTCGCTCGGGCGCTGCGCGAGGCGGTCGCCCTCGACCCGGGCGAATCCGGAGTCCCGAGCACCAAGGGCACGCTGCGCGAATGAAGCGGGCCGCGGCGCGGATCGCGATCCTCGACTACGGGATGGGCAACCTCCGCTCGGTCGAGAAGGCGCTCGACCGGGTCGATGCCGCGCCGCTGATCACCTCTGACGCCGGCGACGCGAGCGGTTGCGACGGGCTGATCCTGCCCGGCGTCGGCGCCTTTCCGCGGGCGATCGAGCGGATCCGCGCCGCCGGCCTCGACGGCCTGATCGCCGAGCGTCGCGACACCGGCACTCCGATTCTCGGCATCTGCCTCGGCCTTCAGCTCCTGTTCGAGTCCTCCGACGAGCTCGGTGGAGCCGAGGGGCTGGGGCTCCTTCCCGGACCGGTCGAGGCCCTGCGGGCGCCGGGTCTCAAGGTCCCGCACATCGGCTGGGAGCCGATGCGGTGGGAGAAGCCGTCGCCGCTTGCCGACGGCATCCCCCACGGCACGCCCTTCTACTTCGTGCACTCCCATGCGCCGCGACCGCAGCCCGCCGACACCCTCGGCACCGCGGCGTACGGCGAGCGCTTCGCCGCCGCGGTGGAGAACGGCAACGTCTTCGGCGTCCAGTTCCACCCGGAGAAGTCGAGCGCCGCCGGCCTGCGCCTGCTGGCCAACTTCGCCGAAGTGTGCCTGCAGAGGCGCTCCCGGACGCGGGAGCGAAGCCCTGCAGTAGACCCGGCCTCTGGAAGCAGGGCTGAGCGAGAGCGAGGAAGCGGCGTTATTTGATCCTCTACCCGGCGATCGACATCCGGGGCGGTCGCGCGGTACGGCTGCGCCAGGGGGATTACGAGCGCGAGACCGTCTACGACGAGGACCCGGCCGATGCGGCCCGGCGATGGTGCGAGGCCGGAGCGCAGGCGCTGCACGTCGTCGACCTCGACGGCGCCCGGAAGGGGGCGCCGCTACACCTCGACGCGATCGAGCGGATCACCGCCGCCGTCGACTGCGCAATCCAGGTGGGCGGAGGCCTCCGCGACGCCGACGCCGTCGAGGCGACCCTGGCGGCGGGCGCCGAGAGAGTCGTGATCGGCACCGCAGCGCTTCGCCACCCCGCCTTCCTGGAGGCGATGCTCGACCAGCACGGGGACCGAGTCATCGTCTCGGTCGACGCTCGCAACGGCCGGGTCTCGCTCGCCGGCTGGACCGAGACCAGCGACGTCGACGCGGCCGCTGCGGTTGCCGATCTCACCGGCCGGGGGAGCCGACGCTTCCTCTTCACGCCGATCGAGGTCGATGGGACCCTGGAGGGCCCGGGCCTGGACGAGCTCGAGCGGGTCGCGCGTGCGACCGACGCCGAGCTCCTCTATTCAGGCGGCGTCGGCAGCCTCGACGACCTCCGCTCGCTCGCCTCCCGGGCACCCGTCAACGTGACCGGCGCGATCGTTGGGAGGGCCCTTTACGATCGGCGCTTCAGTGTGTCCGAGGCGGTTGCCGCGCTCGCGGCTGAGCCCGTGCGCGACCGCTGAGTTTTGGGTCAAGCCGGTGGGTCCTCCCGCCGAGGAGGTGTCGCAGGATGTTCCCGAGGCGACTCGTCCCAGCGCTCGCCATCGTCTCCTGCGCGATCTTCGCGCCCGCCGCTCTTGGATCGACGACGCAGGAGCTCCTGATCGAGGACGACCACCGGCTGCTCGAGCTCTCGCGGCCCGAGCAGCAAGAGGCGCTCGACCACTTCAAGCGGCTCGGCGTCGACCGGATCCGCGCCGCCGTCTGGTGGGGGTACGTGGTCGCGGATGCGAAGTCGAAGAGCCGCCCCCCGGGGAATCCGCGCCGATCCGGATCGCGGCTTTACCGCCACGAGCGCTTCGCGATGCTCGACTCGCTGGTCCGAGGGACGCACGCGCGCGGGATCGCGCTGACGCTGAATCCCTCCGGCGCCTCGGGGCTGGCCGGAACGTACCTGCAGACCCCGCGCTGGGCCCAGCGGCGCGGGCGTTCTCCCGACCCGGACGAGTTCCGGCGCTTCGTGCGGGCGCTGGGCCGCCGCTACAGCGGCCGCTACGTGCCGAAGGGGGATTCCTCGCCGCTGCCGTCCGTCGATGACTGGTCGCTCTGGAACGAGCCCAACAACCCCCAGTTCCTCCAGCCCCAGTGGAAGCGCACCGCGACGGGCTGGATCCCGTGGTCGCCGGTGATCTACCGCAAGCTCTACGAGCAGGCCGCCGCCGCGCTGCGCAGGAGCGGCCACCGCGGGGGCCGCATCTACCTGGGCGAGACCGCGGCCACGGGTGGCGGGCGTCGAGGCCGCCGCGCCGCGATGGCTCCCGGGATGTTCGTCCGCGAGGTCGCCTGCGTCGGCTCCGACCTGCTCGCCTACGCCAAGGGCGCGGCCCGCCTTCGCCGCTGCGCCGCGTACTCCCCGCTTGACACCGCGGGGCTCACCACCCACTTCTACAGCGCCAACGCCGGCACGGCCCCGGTGGTCCAGCCCCCAGCCGACCCGGACCATTGGGTTCCATCGGCTCCCGCGCGGCCCGCGCAGCTGCTCGGTTTCCTGAGCGCCAGCGGGCGTCTGCCGGGGGGTCTCACCGTGATGAACACGGAGGCCGGGTTCCAGTCCTCGCCGAAGATGGCTTCCTCGATGAGCGAGGCCGATCAGGCGCTGCACACCAACCTGGCCGAGTACCTCCAGTATCGCGAGCCGAGCGTTGCCAGCTTCGCGCAGTACCTGATGACCGACGATCCGGTCTGGTTCACCGGCTTGCGCTACATGGACGGGCGGCCGAAAGCCGCCTACGCGGCGTTCCGCATGCCGATCGTCGTCCGAAGGGTCGCCCCGGGGGCACTCGGGCTGGGACAGGTCGCGGTCTGGGGCGCCGCGTCCGGCCGCCACGCAGGGCGGCGGGTCGAGATCCTCCGTGACGGGGTCCCGGTCGGATCGGTCGTGCCGTCAAACGAGCGCGGTTACTTCGAGACCGTGGTCAGCGCGCCGCTGCCGAACTCGGTCTTCCGCCTGCGCGACCCCGCGACCGGGACCTTGAGCAGGCCGGCGCGGATCAGCGCCGGCCTCTGAGCGCCGGGCCTGCGCGGTGCGGGACCGGCGCTAACCTCGCGCCGATGTCACTGCGGCGCGTCATCCCCTGTCTGGACCTCGACCGCGGACGAGTGGTCAAGGGCACGAACTTCGTCGACATCCGCGACGCGGGTGACCCGGTCGAACTGGCCGAACGCTACGACGCCGAGGGTGCCGACGAGCTCGTCTTCCTCGATATCACGGCGTCCCATGAGGGCCGCGACACGATCGTCGAGCTCGCCCGCCGCACAGCCGACAACGTCTTCATCCCGTTCACGATCGGAGGCGGGATCCGCTCCGTCGAGGACGCGCAGGCCGTGCTCGACGCCGGCGCCGACAAGGTCTCGGTCAACTCCGCGGCCCTGGCCCGGCCCGAGCTGCTCGGCGAGCTGGCGGAGACGTTCGGCTCACAGTGCGTGGTAGTGGCGATCGACGCCAAGCGCGAGGCCGCGGGGGGGTACTCCGTCTACGTCAACGGCGGACGCGTGGCGGCGGGTCGCGACGCCGTCGAGTGGGCGGGCGAGGCGACCGAGCGCGGGGCGGGGGAGGTGCTGCTGACCAGCATGGACCGCGACGGGACCGAGGGCGGGTACGAGCTCGAGCTGACGAGCGCCGTTGCCGGCGCCGTCCCCGTGCCGGTGATCGCCTCGGGTGGGGCCGGCACGCTCGACCACCTCTCGGCGGCGATCAGCAGGGGCGGCGCCGACGCGGTCCTCTGCGCGTCGGTGTTCCACTACGGCACCTACCGCGTCCGCGAGGCGAAGGAGCACCTCGCCGCCGCCGGCATTCCCGTCCGCCTCTAGCCCTTCTTGGCCCTCTGCCTGCCCTGTTGGCGCTTGCGCTTCGCCGCCTTCGCCTCCCGTGGCGAGACCGGCTCGAGAGCGTGGATCGAGGAGTACCCGTTGAGATAGAGGCGGCGGCCGTCGGAGATCGCCGGCGTGTAGGCACCGGTGTGGAACGAGAACACCTTCTTGCCGCCCTTGAGCTTGAAGCCGCTCGTGTTCGTTCCCTCGAACGTCGCCGCGTAGACGACGTTGCCGACGACCGTCAGGGAGCCCATGACCGGCCCGCCCACCGACTGTGACCAGCGCAGGTCGCCGGTGCGAGCGTCGAGCGCGTAGACGTTGCCGTCGTAGGAGCCGATGTAGACGGTCGGCGATGTGTTCTCGGTGTCCGCCACCGCGCCCCCGGAGTACACGTAACTGCCGGTCGAGTACGTCCAGGCCACCTCGCCGGTCTCCGCGTCGAACGAGTAGACGCGGCTGTCCTTGTTGCCGTTGTAGACCCGGCCGAAGGCGACGGCGGGCGTCGAGTAGAACCCGCCGGCGCGCCCGAAGCTGAGACCGAGCCCATCCGACTGCCACCTGATCTCGCCGTTGCGGGCCTTGACCGCTGACATCGTGCCGCTGTAGTCGCCGACGTAGAGGGTCCCGTGGCGATAGGCGGGTGCCGCCTTGATCTCGCCGCCCAGCTGGGTGCTCCACTTCGTCTTGCCGTTCTTCGCGTCGAGGGCGAGCAGCTCCCCGCACTCGCAGCCGAAGAAGACCTTGTTGCCGACCACCACCGGCGAGGATTCCGAGCGGCCCGGCAGCGATCGCTTCCAGATGGTCTTCCCGCTCTTCGCGTCGAGGCTGATGATCTGGCCCGGCTCGAGGTTGACGATGAACAGTCGGCCCCTCGAGTAGGCGGGCGAGGAAGCATTCAACTCGGCGATGTCGCGCTCCCACACCTTCTTGCCCGTGTCGGCGTCGAGCGCGAAGGCGCGGCCGTTGTTGTCGACGAAGAAGAGCCGGTCACAGCCTGTGCCCGGCCCCTTCACCGGCTTGCAGAACCGCCTCGGGGTCCGGACGAAGATCGGCGGGAACTCGAGCAGCGGGTTGTCACCGTACTTCCAAAGCCGCTCGTAGGGCGGCTTTACCTCGTTGGCCGGCAGGAACCTGGTCCGGGCGCGGTCGAACCCGAACATCGGCCAGTTGGTCGTCTTGGCGACCGGCGGGCGTTCCTTCTCATCCTCGAACGCGAGCTCGGTGCCGCGGTCGACGTCATCGGGGCGCTTGAGGGCGTTGTACGCGATCGCGACGCCGACCCCGACGACGACCACAGCGGCCGCAATCGCCGCCGCCAGCTTGCGCCTGTCGTGCCACCACCGCGTCGGCGAAGCGCCGGCGCCGTTCTCTGTCGTCTCGTCGGCCATCTGAGGAACGCGTCATGGTACGGAACAGTCCCCATGCCGAACCGGTTGCGGAGCACGGAGGAGGCCTATGCGGCCCTGGGCGGCGCGGTGCCCGAGCTGCCGGCCCTGGTGGAGGCCGCCGAGGGGGCGCCGCTCTATGTGGTCGGCGGCGCCGTGCGCGACCTCCTGCTCGGCCGGGGCAGGACCGACCTCGACGTCGCCGTCGAGGGCGACGCCGCCGCGGTTGCCCGCCGGCTGGGCGGCGAGGTGCTCGAACACCAGCGCTTCGCGACCGCGAAGGCGCGGCCCGGGGGCGTCGAGGTCGACCTCGCCGCCACCCGCGCCGAGAGCTATCCGCACCCCGGTGCACTGCCCGAGGTGCGGCCGGCCCGCCTCGAGGAGGACCTCGCCCGCCGCGACTTCACCGTCAACGCCATGGCGTTGCCGCTGCAGGGCGAGGAGCGGCTGATCGATCCGCACGGTGGCCGCGAGGACCTCGAGGCGGGTGTCCTGCGGGTGCTGCACGAGGGGTCGTTCCGCGACGATCCGACTCGGGCGCTGCGCGGCGCCCGCTACGCGGCCCGGTTCGGCCTCGCGCCGGATGACCGGGCCCGCGAGCTGATCGGCGAGGCCGACCTCGAGACGGTCTCCGAAGACCGCCGCCGCACGGAGCTGATGCGTCTGGCCGCCGAGGCGGAGGCGGCAGAGGCCTTCCGTCTTCTCGGCGAGTGGCGCATCCTCGACCTCGACGCCGACGCTCCCGGCCGGGTCGAGAGGGTCGCCGAGCTCCTGGCGGCCCCGCCGTGGAGCGGCGTCGCCGACCGGTCCCGGGCTCTGCTCGTCGCGGCTTCGCAACCGCGCGAACCGGTGACGAGCCTCGCCGCCGCCCGGCCCGACCGCCCGTCCGAGGGCGTCCAGCTTGCTCGCGGGGCCCGGCCCGAGGAGCTCGTCCTCGCCCGGGCACTCGGCGGCGGCTGGCTCGATGACTACGTGGCCGACTGGCGCTCGGTGATGCTGGAGATCGACGGACGCGACCTGCTGGCCGCGGGCGTCCCGGAGGGACCGCCGGTGGGGCGGGCGCTGGCCGCGGCGCTGCGGGCCAAGCTCGACGGCGAGGCGGATGGGCGGGACGCCGAGCTCGACGTCGCGCTGCGGGCGGCGCGGTCGTCGTAGTTTGGGCGGGAATGGAATGGCATGACGAAGAAGGGATCCGCTGGCTCGAGGCGACGCTGCCCGGCGCCCGGGCCGCGTTCTCGACCCGGCTCGGCGGGGTCAGCGATGAGCCCTACGACACCCTCAACCTCGGAATCCTGACCGGCGACGACCGCGAGGACGTGCTCGAGAACCGCGGCCGGCTCGCCGCGGCGCTGGGCCTTGACCGCGAGTCGGTCGTGATCGCGCGCCAGGTCCACGGCGCCGAGGTGATGGTGCACGAGGGGCCGCAGGAACCGAGTCCGTTCGTCGACCCCCAGCCCGGGATCCCCGAGCTCGACGGCCACGTCGTCAGGGATCCGCACCTCGCGCCGCTCGTCTTCGTCGCCGACTGCCTCCCGGTTGCCCTCGCGGGACCGCAGGGCCTGGCGCTCCTGCACTGCGGCTGGCGCGGGCTCGCCGGCGGGATCGTCGAGCGCGGGGGGGACGCGGTCGGGGCGAGGGCCGCCGCGATCGGCCCGGGCATCGGCCCCTGCTGCTACGAGGTCGGCGAGGAGGTGCTGGCCGAGTTCCGGGACCTGGGGCCCGGCATCGCCGTCGGGCGAATGCTCGACCTGCCCGAGGTCGCCCGGCGCCTGCTCGCCCGCGCCGGCGTCAAGCAGGTCGAGGCGTCCGGCCTCTGCACCTCCTGCAACCCGGACCTCTTCTACTCCCACCGCCGCGACAACGGGCGGACCGGGCGACAGGCAGGCGTCGCCTGGCTCGAGCCGGGGAAGGGCTGAGTCGTGCCGGGCCTGATCCGAGGCCTCGAGCCGGAGGCGATCGCCGCGAACCTCGAACGCGTGCGTGAGCGAACCGGGCCCGAGGTCGAGATCCTCGTCGCGACCAAGTACGTGCCGCTCGAGGAGATGGGCGCCCTGGCCGAGGCGGGCGTCCGCCTGGTCGGGGAAAACCGGCTTCAGGACCTCGAGGCGAAGCGGGAGCGCTGGGGCGCTGCCTTCGAGTGGGACTTCATCGGCAACCTCCAGAGCCGCAAGGTCAAGCGGATCGCGTCGCTCTGCCGGTTGATCCACTCGGTCGCGTCGGCCTCGGCGCTGGAGCAGCTTCGCCGCCACGCGCAGCCCGAGACCGAGGTGCTGGTCGAGGTCAACGTCGCAGGTGAGGAGGCCAAGGGCGGGATCGACCCCGGCGAGCTCGGCGAGTTCATCGAGCGTGCCGCCGTCACCGTGTCCGGCCTGATGACGATGCCGCCGTTCAGCCAGGACCCGGAGGCGTCGCGCCCGCATTTCGCGCGGCTGGCCGAGCTGGCGGCCGAGCACGGGCTGGTGCGGCTCTCGATGGGGACCTCGCAGGACTGGGAGGTCGCCGCGGAGGAAGGTGCAACGATCCTCAGGCTGGGTACCTCCCTGCTGGCGCCAACCGGCTGAAACGGCTTGCTGCTGCGCCATAATCCGTAAAGGAATCCGGCTGCCCGACCCGAAAGACGCCGATACCCATGGCCCTCCGAGACACATGGCACCGTGCGCTTGTCTACTTCGGCCTCGCCGAGGACCACGAGTACGGTCCCGAGTACGACTACGAGCCGGAGACCGGCTCGGAGGACTTCTTCGAGCGGCCCCGCGACCGTGAGCCGGCGCCGGTCCGCAGGCTGCCGACGGCCCGCCGCGCCCGCCGCGATGAGATCGATGACATCTTCGCCGACGACGAGCCGATCGCCGCGTCCCGCACCCGCGTCCTGCGCCCGGTCGACAGCGGCAACGGAGGCGGCGGCTCCGACGTCCAGGTCCACCTGGTAATCCCACGCAACTTCAACGACGCGCAGCAGGTCGCCGACCAGTTCAAGCGCACCGTCCCGGTCATCCTCAACCTCCAGACCGCCGACCACGAGCTCTCGAAGCGCCTGATCGACTTCGCCTCCGGTCTCACCTACGCCCTCGACGGCGGCATGCAGCGGATCGCCGAGAAGGTCTTTCTCCTCACGCCTCGCAACGTGGAGGTTTCGGCCGAGGAGAAGGCCCGCCTGATCGACAAGGGCTTCTTCAACCAGTCCTGAGTCCAGGCGGCCGGGGCCAATAGGCTGCGGCCGATGGTCGTCGGGTTCGCGGGCTCCGGGAACATGAGCGCCGGGATGGCGCGTGGCTGGGCGTCGGCGGACCGGCGACCGGAGCGGCTGCTGTTCACCGACGGCGGCTCGGGACGCGCGAAGCGCCTGGCCGGGGAAGTCGGTGGGGAGCCGGTCGACTCGAACGCCGAGCTGGCCGAGCGCTGCGACCTGCTCGTCCTCGGCGTCAAGCCGAAGGACCTCGCTGTCGTCGCCGCCGAGGCGGAGGCGGCGCCGGCGGTGCTCTCCATGCTCGGAGCCACCCCCGTCGCCCGCGTGGCGCAGGCGTTTCCGCGCTCGCAGGCGACCCGGGTGATGCCGAACCTCGGCGTCGAGGTCGGGAAGGGCGTGATGTGCTTCTCGGCCGCGGAGGGCGCGGACGCGGCTCTGGTGGACGGTGTCATCGACCTGCTCAGCGCCCTCGGGCGGGTCGCGGTAATGGATGACGAGCAAATCGATGCCGCCACCGCGGTGATGGGGTGCACACCCGCCTACCTGGCCGTGGTCGCGGACGAGATCGCGCAGGGCGGGGCCGGGGAGGGGCTGGACCCGGCCCTCTCCTACTCGCTGATGGTGGACACGATGGCCGCAACGGCGGAGCTGCTGCGCGAGCGCGAACCCGGCGAGCTGATCAAGGCCGTGGCCTCGCCCGGCGGCAGCACCGAGGCCGGCCTCGAGGCGCTCGACCGGGAGGGCGCGCGCAAGGCGTTTGCCGCCGCCGTCTCGGCGTCGATTGCGAGGATGCGCGGCAATGCCTGACCTGCC
>Ga0126309_10000600_pt1 | contig 12135 bp, 8 predicted proteins | sample Plot56_FD_92541 | JGI IMG/M metagenome (GOLD analysis project Ga0126309, IMG submission 92541) | Serpentine soil microbial communities from UC McLaughlin Reserve, CA, USA - Plot56 | ecosystem: Environmental > Terrestrial > Soil > Grasslands | place: USA: UC McLaughlin Reserve, Lake County...
CGCAACCCGTCCGTCCAGCGACCGCGCGACGGCGACCAGGTGGACGGGCTCGTTCTTGCGGAACTTCCTCGGGTCCAGGAAGACCCGGTAGGGCGGCGAGTCGTCGACCCCGAGCCGCTGCCACGGCTTGGCCTTGCGGAGCACCGCGAACGCGACGCTGACCGGAGCGGCGCCCGCCGTCGCTGACAATCGCCAGAAGTCGGTGAGGCCGTCGCCCGCGACCTTCAGCGCCGGCTTCGCAGGCGCGGCGGGCGGGATGGCGGCGTCGCCGACGAGAAGCGCCGACGACAGCGCCGGCACGGCTACCGCGGAGCCCTGAACCGCCGGGGTGCCGAGCAGCGTCGTCCAGGTGCCGGCGCCGACCGTGACGCGCGCCGGCGAGGTGCCAGAGTTGAAGACGGCGACGTACTCGCGGCGTGCGGCCGAGTCGATCCGGCTGACGGCGAGGACGTTCCGCGTCGCGGTGCGCACCGCTGTGGCGCCGCTCGCGAGCGCCGGGTGCTCTGCACGCAGGCGCCCGAGCTCGCGGAGATGCGCGGCGACCGGATGGTCGACCTGCGCGAACGACGAGCCGTTGCCGATCGGCCCGCTGCCCACCCGCGGCTCCGTCCGCCACTCGGCGACCTGCGTCGGGAACATGTCCTGCCGGGCCGCCTTGTCGCCGCCGTTGCCCAGGATCCCGACCTCGTCGCCGTAGTAGACGACCGGGGCGCCGCGCAGCAGGTAGAGGAGGTCGTACCCAAGCAGGACTCGCTTCAGCAGCGTGTCGCCGCTCGCGCCCGACTTGTTCCGCAGGAGCGCGCCCGCGCGGCCCATGTCGTGGTTGCCGAGGAAGGTCGGCGGCGTCGGCGCGATGCCGTCGGGCAGGCGAAAGTAGTCGTCGTCGCCCAGCCGGTTCGCGAGCGCCGTCGCCGGCGACTCGCCTGCGGCGAACGACACGGCCGCGTCCTGGAAGGGGAAGTCGAGCACGTTCGGCAGGCCGCGGTCGCGGACGAAGGGCAGGAGGTTCAGCGAGCTCGTGTCGAAGACCTCGCCGAAGAGCTGGAAGTCGGGCACACCGGCGGCGCGCGCGATGGCGAGGATCTTCGGCACCCAGAGCCGGAAGAACGCGGCGTTCACGTGCTTCGCGGTATCGATGCGGAAGCCGTCGAGCTTGTACTTCCGGATCCACTCGCCGTAGGCCTCCGCGAGCCCGTTCATCACGGCCGGCTGCTCCGTGAAGAGGTCGTCGAGCCCGAAGAAGTCGCCCTGCTCGAGGCACTGCGGGCTACAGCCGCCGAAGTCGACGTCGCCCCGGTTGTGGTACTTCGTCCCGTCGTTCAGCCAGGCGGGCTTCTTGGCGGTGCGGGCGTCGCCGAAGAGGATCGGCGGGCGCGGCATGTTCCCAGCCTTCAGGCACGGGAAGCTGCGCGCCGCCACGTAGCGCGCGGGGTTGAACGCCTTCCCGTGGCAGTCGCGGTAGCGGAGGTCGGAGTAGGTCGAGCCGCCGGACGGGATGATCACGTCGGCGGTGTGGTTCACGACCACGTCCATGATCACCTTGAGCCCGAGCGAGTGCGCGCAGTCGACGAAGGCCGCGAAGTCGGCGTCAGTACCCAGATGGGGATCGACGCTCGTCAGATCGGTAGCCCAGTAGCCGTGGTAGGCGGCGCTGTCGCCCTGGACCGCCTTCTGCCCCACCGGCGGCGTGACCCAGATCGCCGTGAAGCCGAGCTCCTTGATCCGCGCCAGCCCGGTAGTCGTGCTCGTGCAGTTGCCGGTGAGGCCCTTGAAGTCGCCGCCGTGGAACCAGCCGACGTCGGCCGGGTCGTAGCCGGTCACCGATCGCGCGCCCGAGCGGCCGCCGCGGTCGTTCGCCGTGTCGCCGTTCGCGTAGCGGTCGGTCATCACGAAGTAGATCCGCTGCGACGCGATCGCCGGCCGCACCGGCGGCTCCGAGAGCGCAGCGAGCGCAGCCCCCGACGGGGGCGCGACCGCAAGTAAGAAGTTGTTACTCGGGGTCGACGCTGCCGGGACCGCCGCGACGAAGGCCGCGGCGATCAGAGAGCTAACGAAGAGGCGCACCGGTCTCGCGGTCGAAGAAGTGGAGCTTGTCGACGTCGATCGCCAGGGGAGCCCGCTCGCCGAGCGTCGCCCGCACGTCCGGCGGGAACGCGCACACGAGGTTCGGCCTGGTCGCGGTGACGCCTTCGCCCGCCGGCTCGGCCTCTTCCTCCTCGTGGGCGCCCGCGGGGCGGACGGTCTCCGCGTCTACGCGGAAGTAGAACATCGACTCCGAGCCGAGCGCCTCGACGAGGTCGAGACGCGCGTCCAGCGTCGGCAGGTCGGGCCGGATCCGCGGCGGATGGAGGTTGCCGGCGCGGATGCCGACGACCACCTTCTGCCCCTCGCGCCCGCGGGCGCCGGGGTAGCGGGAGAGCGCCTGCGCCGTCAGCGGCAGCTCCTGTCCGGCGAGGGAGAGGGCGACGTCGCCGTTCCGCCCGACCACGCTCCCCTCGAGGAGGTTCATGGGTGGCGTCCCGATGAAGCCCGCCACGAAGAGGTTCGCCGGCTCGTCATAGAGCCGCTGCGGCGCGTCCACCTGCTGGAGCTCGCCGAAGTTCATGACCGCGACGCGGTCGCCCATCGTCATCGCCTCGACCTGGTCGTGCGTGACGTAGATCGTGGTCGTGCCGATCTCGCGCTGCAGCTTGGATATGTCCGCCCGCATCTGAACGCGCAGCTTCGCGTCGAGGTTCGAGAGCGGCTCGTCCATGAGGAACACCTGCGGCTGCCGCACGATCGCGCGGCCCATTGCGACCCGCTGCCGCTGACCGCCGGAGAGCTGCTTCGGCCGCCGGGTGAGGTACGGCGTCAGGTCGAGCAGCCTGGCCGCCCACTGCACGCGCTCGTTCATGACGCTCTTCGGCGTCTTGCGCAGCCGCAGGCCGAAGGCGATGTTCTCCGCCACCGAGAGGTGCGGGTAGAGCGCGTAGTTCTGGAAGACCATCGCGATGTCGCGCTCCTTCGGCGTCAGGTCGTTCACGACGGTGCCGCCGATCTCGATCGTGCCGTCCGAGATCTCCTCGAGCCCTGCGACCATGCGCAGCGCGGTCGTCTTGCCGCAGCCCGACGGACCGACGAGGACGAGGAACTCACCGTCGTGCACGTCGAACGAGAGGTCCTGGACGGCCAGGAAGCCGTTGTCGTAGACCTTGTCGACGTCGGTGAACTGAACTTCTGCCATCAGACAAGCCTCCAGATGTGGAATTCGGGACCGTCGGCGGGAAGGAGTGCGTGGCCGGCCGCGACCGACACCTCGGCGCCGGTGACCGGCTCGAGCTCACGACACCCAAGGTGCCCGAGCGGCAACGAGATAGGCGCGTGGGCGGAGCGCGAGGCGAGGCAAAGGAGCCGCTCGTCGGCCGCCTCGCGCAGGTAGCAGATGACGTCGGCGTCGACATAGGCGTAGCGGATGCCTCCGCGCGCGAGCGCGGGGCTCCCCCGCCGGATCGCGATTAGCCGCCGGTAGCCGTCCAGGAGCGCGCGGTCCCACGAGGCCGGCGCGTCCCACGGCATCGTCCGGCGCCCGTCCTCACCCCAGCTCCCCTCGAGCCCGAGCTCGTCCCCCGCGAAGACCATCGGGACGCCGGGCGTCGTCATCTGCAGGCCGATCCCGACGAGGTGGCGCTCGCGCGAGCCGGCCACCGAGCGGAAGCGCGCGACGTCGTGGCTGTCGAGCAGCGCCCAGGAGTGCAGCGTCGCCTGCCACGGCACGCCGGCGCGGAAGGCGCGCATCGTCGCCACCGACTGCTCGCCCGTGAACTGCGGCAGCGGGATCGGGAGATCGAGCTCCGGCTCGAGGTCCGGCCCGCGCAGCCAGGACCACGCGGGCTTGAGGAAGCCCGAGTAGTTCATGACGCCGTGCCAGAGCCCGGGAGCCACGTCCGCCCGGTAGTCGTGGAACTGCTCCGCGAGGAGCAGCTCGTCGTCCGTCAGCACGCTCCGGAGCGCCCTCGCCACGTCCGCGTTCGCATCGTTGCCGTGCAGGCGGCCGGTCATGTTGGCGACGTCGATGCGCCAGCCGTCGAGGCCGGCGTCGAGCCAGCGGCGCGCGATCGCCAGCATGCGCCGGCGGAGCTCGTCGGAGCCCCAGTCGAGCTTCGGCAGCGTGCGGACTCCCATCCAGGCCTCGTAGCCGTGCGGGAGCCCGTCGTCGAAGAAGTAGAACGGCTCGCGCGCGGCGAACCACTCGTGGCCGACGCCGGTGTGGTTGGTGGTCAGGTCGCCGAGCACGCGCAGCCCGCGCGCGTGGGCTGCCCGCAGCAGCGAGTCGAGCGCGGCGTCGCCGCCGAGCAGCGGGTCGACGCGGTCGAAGCTCGAAGCGTCGTAGCGGTGCGTGCTCCCGGCGGGGAAGACCGGCGTGAGGTAGAGGACGTTCGCGCCGAGCGACTCGACGTGGTCGAGGTGCGCCTCGATTCCGCCGAGGTCGCCGCCGAACCACTCGCGACCGCTGGTCCAGCCGCGCGGCGTCGGCAATTCGCCCCACTGCCGCGGGATCGCCCACTCCGGCGGCTCGCCACCGAGGCCGCGCGTCGCGAAGCGATCGGGATAGATCTCGTAGACGACACTGCCCAGGTGCCACGCCGGGCCGCCTGAATCGAGCGAGAAGACGAAGTCGTCCGCGTCGGCTACGTCGTACGGGATCGTCCCGAAGCCGTTCAGCCAGGCGTAGCCGAAGTCGCCGCCGGCGAGCAGCCATCGGTAGCGCGTCCCGTTCTGCAATGCAGGCAGCGACGCGCGCCACCAGGTCTCCGTGTCCGTCTCCTCGTCGAGCTCGGCGACCACCACTCGCGCCTCGCCGTCCCGCACGTACCGCAGGCCGATCGTGTCGACGGAGGTTCCGCGCGGGACGCGCAGACGCACGACGGCGTCTCCGCCGGCCTTCTCGGGCCGGTCGGCTACATAGGCGTCGGAGCCGTCGTGGTGGGGCGCGGCGAGCAGCGTCGCCACCTGGGCCTGGGCGACGGCCATGGCTACCCCTTGACCGCGCCCGCGGTGAGGCCGCCGACGAAGAAGCGCTGGAACGCCATGACCAGGATTGCGACCGGGACGGCCGCCAGCACCGCCCCCGCGGCGAACGGGCCCCACAGCTTCGCGTACTGGCCGTTGATGAAAGTGCGCAGACCGACGGGGAGCGTGAACTTGTCCGCGGTCTGCAGTACCGCGCTGGTGATGATGAATTCGTTCAGCAGGAAGACGAACGTGATGATTCCGACCACCGCGAGGACCGGCGCTGCCAGCGGCAGAATCACCCCCCAGAAGATTTGGGCCGGCGTGGCGCCGTCCACGCGGGCCGACTCGTCCAGCTCGGCGGGAATCGTGTCGAAGAAACCCTTCATCAGCCACGCGTTGACGCCGAGCGCGCCCCCGAGGAACACCAGGATCAGCGCGGGTCTCGAGTTCAGGCCCAGCGTCGAGAAGACCGCCCCCGTCCGCAGCAGGAGGATGTAGATGGCCACGAGCGCCAGGAACGCCGGGAACATCTGGATCAGGAGGAGCGCCAGCATCCCGAAGCGCCGCCCCCTGAACCGGAAGCGGCTGAAGGCGTAGGCGGCCAGTGCGCCGAGGAACACGTTGAGCATCGCCGCCACCGCGGCGATGACATAGGAGTTGGCGTACCACGCCAGGTAGCGGGTGTCGTGCTCCGGATCCGGGTCGTGGAAGATGTCTCGGAAGTTCTGGAGCGTGACGGAGCGGGGGATCAGGCTCGCCCCGCTCAGCGACGAATCGGCGTTGAAAGCGGCTGAGACGACATACGCGAGCGGGCCTAGTGCGACTGCGACGGCCGCGATGGCAACGAGATGACGCCACCAGTTCCCTCGCAGGCTCGGCCGGGGCAGCCGCCGCCGCTGGGCGACCTTGGGCTGGGCGAGGTCGATGGGCTGGTCAACGCTGGTCATCGCATCTCCTCCAGGGTGCGCGAGCGCCAGAAAGTCACCGCGGAGATCGAGGCGACGACGAAGAAGATCACGATCGAGAGGGCGGCGGCGAGCCCGAAATTGGCTCCCTTCCCGGACTCGAACGCGAGCTTGTAGGTGTAGCTGATCAGGATGTCCGTGGCCCCGGCGATCGACTGGTCCTCCGCCGGTGGGCCGCCTCCGGTCAGCAGGTAGATCTTCCCAAAGTCGTTGAAGTTGAAGGCGAAGGACGCGATCAGCAGCGGCGTGACCGCGACGAGCAGCAGCGGCAGCGTGATCTTGCGGAACACCTGGAGCGGGCCGGCCCCGTCCACGCGGGCGGCCTCCACGAGCTCGCTCGGGATCGACTGCAATGCGCCCATCGAGACGAGGAAGAAGTACGGGACGGTCATCCAGACCCCGACGAGGATCACCGACACCTTCGCCCACCACGGATCGAAGAGCCACGGGATGTGCAGGTGGAAGACCTGGTTGACGACCCCGAAGTCGTCGTTCAGCAGGCCCGCCCAGATCAGCAGCACGAGGAAGGCGGGGATCGCGAACGGGAGGAAGATCAGTGCGCGGTAGAGCTTGCGCAGGCGCATCGTCGGCTTGTCGAGCACGATCGCCAGGAAGAGCCCGACGAAGAAGGAGGCCAGCACCGTCAGCGTGGCGAACGCGATCGTCCAGATGAGGACGCGTATGAACGGTTTCCGGATCAGGGGATCCGTGGCGATCGACGAGAAGTTGCGGAAGCCGGTGTACGTGCGCCAACCCGGCTCGAGCTCCTCCGCGCCGGCGACGAAGGAGCCCTTGCCGTTGTCGCGGAAGACCTTGCCGTTGTCGATCCGCGTGAAGGTGTTCGCCGTCGCGTCGTAGCGGAGGGTCGGCTCGAGCTCCAGCGCCGTGCCGAGGCCCTCGGCCCGGATCGCCGCACCCTGGACGGGAACGACATAGTCGCTGAGCTCGGTGTCGACGGCCGCCAGCTGCTCTCCCTGGAGGATCTTGTAGTCCCGCGCCCCCGTGATCAGGCCCGTCTCGTCCACCGTCAGCGCGTCCTTGGGCAGCGGCTCCAGCCCCTCGCGAGTGCCCAAGAAGGTCTTCCCGCTCTGGTCGTCGATGAGCAGCAGGACGAGTCCGCCGGAGGCATCCGTCGCCGGGGTCATCGTGTAGATCTTGCCGTCCGCCGGCTCGGCGAGCGAGTTTTCCTCGATCGCCTGGATGGCCTCGGTCTTGGTGATGATGTGGCCGACCGAGTACTCCTGGAAGGCGACGTTCACCGTGTAGGCGATCGGGATCGCCTGGAAGGCGACGAGGAAGATCGTCCCGGGAATGAGGAACTTCAGCGGGACGGCCCGCTTGCTCAGATATGCGGCGTCGATCGCCGCCGTCGCGGCAGCGAGGACGACCAGAGCCGGCCATTTGCTCTCCTGAGCCAAGATGATCGCCGCCCAGACCACGATCGCGTTGACGAGCGAGAGGAGGACGAGCTTGACGACCCGTCCGACTGTGCCCGAGAACGCAGCGATGAGCTTCGACGGCATGCCCCACTCGACGTCAGGCGCCGCCGCCGGCGGCTGGGTCCGTACCGCGGTCGTGCTCATTCGGCTCCTTGATCGGACGTGGGGTGGGCGCCCTCGCAGGGACGCCCACCCCGGGTAGCTGTCGTTAGCCGATCTTGGACGCGATGTTGCGCGCCGCGACCGTGAAGGCGGTGCGGGCCTTCGTGGCCCCGGCGCCCTTCGTGGACTTCACCCACGCCCCGCCGAGCTCCGACCAGACGGAGCCCATCTGCGGGATGTTCGGCATCGGCACGCCGCCGACGCTGGCGGCGCCGAACTGCTTCAGCGCCGTGTCGGTGACCTTCTTGCCGGCCTCCGTGTTGGCCGGATACCGATTATTGGCCTTCGAGAGCGTGAGCTGCGCAGAGGAGGTCGCGAAGTAGCCCGTGACCAGGTCCTTCGCAAAGCTCTGGACGCCGTGCTGTCCCGCGAACTTCGTGACCATGAAGCCGTTGACGCCCAGGAACGGCGCCGAACGGTACTTGATCGACGGAACCTGGACAACCTTGAACCTGATGTTGGCCTTGCGGATCTTGTCGATGTTCCACGGACCGGTGACCCAGAAGGCCGCCTTGCCCTTGAGGAAGGCGGTCTCAGCCGTGGCGCCGTCGATCTTCGAGTTGATCAGGCCCTCCTTGTTCCACCTGTCGACCAGCGGAGTGTTGGTCAGGAAGCGCGGAGCCTTCAGGCCGATGTCCTTCGGGTTCAGCGTGCCCGCCTTGGTCCTGCCGAAGACGTAGCCGCCGAGACCCGAGAAGAACGGGTACATGTGGTACGCGTCACCGCCCGAGCCCTGCTGGACGGCGATCGCGAGGTTGCCGCTCCTCTTCCTCTTGAAGGTGAGCGCCTGCTTCTCGAGGTTGGCGAAGCTCGTCGGCACCCTCGCGAGCTTGGTGTTGACGACCAGGCCGATGTTCTCGACAACGACGGGCGTGCCGTAGAGGCGCTTGACGCCGGTGCCGTACGAGAAGGCGTCGAGCGTGTAGCCCGGGAGCTGCGCCTTGGCCGTAGCCTTCAGCGTCAGCGGGACGACGAGGCCGCCGGCTGCGAGCTCGCCGGTCCAGTCGTGCGCGCCGAGAATGACGTCAGGAGCGGTGTCCGCGCTGACGGTGCTGAGGTCGCTCCTGATGTTCCCGAACTGCTTGAGGACGACCTCGACGTTGACGCCGCGGCTGGCGGCCCACCTGCCAGCGACAGCGTCGACGGCGGCCTTCCGATCGCCGTCGGTCCAGATCCGGATCGTGGTTGCGGCGGTCTTCCCGGCCTCAGCCGGCCGGGCCGACGCGCTGCCGGCGACCGCAGCGAGCGCCGTCGCGGCAAGCGCCGTGACGAGCGCCGTAATGCGCCATGTTGACTTCATACCTTGGAGCCTCCCTGTGCTCGTGAAAAAGACGCCGGCATGCGCCTGAGCCCGGCTGAGGGAGCCCGAGCGGAAACGGTGTGAAACGCGTGCTACCGGCATGAAACAGCTAGGACGTTATTGCGGCCCGCGAGAAAAGTCAAGAGTTCCGCGTGATTGCCCAGAACGGCGCGTTCTAGCGCGTAGAGGATTGCCGAAAGCCGTGAAATCTGTTACATACCGGTGGGAAACCATGGCAACCCTCCGCGAAGTCGCACGCCGTGCAGGCGTCAGCGTCGCCACCGCCTCCCGTGTAGCCACAGGAGATGTGCGTGTCAGGCCGCAGACGCGCGAGCGCGTCGAGCAGGCGATGCGTGAGCTCCTCTACGTGCCCCGGCGGCGCGATCCGGCGACCGGCCTGATCGGGATCCTCGTCCCGGAGCTGTCGAACCCGATCTTCCCCGCGCTCGCCCAGGCGATCGAGATGCGCGCGACTCCGGTCGGCTTGGCGTCGATCCTCTGCGACACGATGAGCGCAGCAGAGCGAGAGGTCGATTACGTGCACATGCTCGTCGACCGAGGGGTCGCCGGGATGATCTTCGTCTCCTGCGAGATGGCGAACCTGGACGGCGAGCACGGCCACTACCGGCGGCTGCTCGACGAGGACGCCCGGATCGTCTTCGTGAACGGGGCGCTCGACGGCTTCGACGTCCCGTCAGTCGGGGTCGACGAGCGTGCGGCAGGCGAGCTCGCGACGCGGCACCTCCTCGAGCTCGGCCACCGGCGCATCGGCTTCGTAGCCGGCCCGAGGCATTACTCGCCGACGAAGCGGAAGGCATCCGGCAGGGAGGCTGCCCTCCGCAGCGCAGGGATCGAGCCCGACGGCCTCGTCGCCTATGCAGGCTTCGGCGTGCTGGGCGGTCGCGCAGCGTTGCGCGAGCTGCTCGACCGCGAGGACCCGCCGACGGGCGTGATCTGCTCCAGCGACGTCATGGCGATCGGTGCGCTGCAGGAGGCGGGCGACCGGGGCCTGCGCGTCCCCCGCGACCTCTCGATCGTCGGCTTCGACGGCATCGCGTCCGAGTGGACGCAGCCGCGCCTGACGACGATCGAGCAGCCGATCGCCGACATCGCCGAGACCGCCGTGGACGCGCTACGCCGGCTCATCGACGAGCCGGGGCGGTCGCTTCCCCACTTCGTCTTCCGCCCGCAGCTCAAGCTCGGCGGCTCGACCGGGCCTCCGCCCGACGCGGACACGTCCGGGGTCTGACCTTTGCTGTTCGGCCGCCGCCGCGAACGACACGGCGGGCGCGGCTCACGGGTGCTCGCCGCCAGCCGGAAGAACCGGCCGGAGTCGGGGACTAGGCCGACAAGCCGTTGCCGCCGCAGCCGTCGCTGCGGTAGAGCCGGTAGCGCCCCGGCGTCAGGATCCAGCGCCAACTCCCGTGGACGGCCACGACGTGCGACGTGTGCGTGATCGGCCCTAGCCCGCGCAGGACGAGCCGGAATGTGACGGACTTGCCCCGGACGCGACCGACGCCGGAGACGAGGAAAGGTTCGTCGACGATGCGGACGATCTCGAGCGACTGGATCTCGCCGGGAATGGGCGACTTGAGCTCGCAGTAGAGGTACTCCCAGCGCGCGGCCACGGTCTTGTGGGCCGGGTGCAGGGTCAGCCAGGCGTGCGCGTAGTCGTCGTGCACCATCTGCACGACCAGCCGCTTCACGAACGGCGTCGGGTCGGGAGCCGAAGGGGCGGATGCCCGCGGCGCCGCCGCGCCGGCGAGAGCGGCCGCGACGACGGCCAGCACGACGAACCCAGATGCGCGTCCCACCATGCAGGCTGAACGGCGGGGTCACCGAACCGGTTACTCTAGAGCCGCAGCGATCTCCGTCAGGTCCTCGAACGGCTCGTACGGCACGGCCCGCTCGTCGAGGTACCGCGCGAGCCCGTCCCGGGCGAAGATGCGGTCGGCGGCTAGCGCCGGACAATGGTCCGACCAGCCGTCCCCGGCGTACGCGAACGGCGGCTTCGGCAGCGCGCTGCGCTTGCAGACGTCGCCGCACTCGGGGCAGCTGCCGTCGTCACGCCAGAGCACGCGCCAGCCGCCGGGCTGTGCGTCGACGCGGTTGGCGACGACTTCGAGCTCGACCCGCTCACGCTCGAGGATCGGGCGGATCGTCTCCTCGAAGCTGCTCGAGACGACGAACGGCCGGTGCGCGCGGGCCAGCTCGTGGAACCCTTGCCGTACGCGGACGTTGCGGACGAGCCACTCCACCGCGTCCGGCAGCGGCAACCGCAGCGTCGCCATCTCGGCCTCCATCACGTCGCGGAACGTGCCCGCCCCGTCCGGCATCGGGTGCCCGAACTCCTCCAGCAGCATCACGAGCGTGTCCCCCTCGGTGACCGTCCCGTCCCAGTCGAGAACGAGTCTCAGAAGTGAGAAGTGACGCCGGCTGGGTTCTCGTCGGCGTTGGCCGACTGGTCAGGCGCGTCGTACCAGGAGTACGCGTACTCCGGCCGGTCGAGGTCACGCGCGAGCGTCGTGAGCCGCAGCGGCCGGAACGTGTCGCACATCACCGCCAGCTCGTGCGTCTCGGTCATGCCGATCGACTTCTCCGCCAGCCCGGGCTGCGGCCCGTGCGGGATGCCCGACGGGTGGAGCGTGATCGACCCGACGTCGATGCCCTTCCGCGACGAGAACTGCCCGTCGACGTAATAGATCATCTCCTCGGAGTCGAGGTTCGAGTGGTGGTACGGGATCGGCACCGCGAGCGGGTCGAAGTCGAGCTTGCGCGGGCAGAACGAGCAGATCACGAAGTTGCGGCCCGCGAAGGTCTGGTGCGAGGGCGGCGGCATGTGGATCCGGCCGGTGATCGGCTCGAAGTCGTGGATCGAGAACGTCCACGGGTAGCAGTAGCCGTCCCAGCCGACCACGTCGAACGGGTGGTAGTCGAGGCCGTACGTCTGGTAGCCGCCCCGTACGCGCACCTTCACCTGGAAGTCGCCGCGCTCGCGGAAGGTCTTGAGCTCGGTGGGGGCGTGGATGTCGCGGTGGTAGTACGGCGCGTGCTCGAGCAGCTGGCCGTACTCGTTGCGGTACCGGCGGGGGATCTCGATGTGGCCCGGCGACTCGAAGACGAGGTAGAGCTGCTCGGAGCCCACGTCGGGCGCGAACCGGTAAGTCGTGCCGCGTGGGATGACGACGTAGTCGCCGTCTTTGTACGGCAGGTCGCCGAAGATCGACTCCAGCGTGCCCGTACCGTGGTGGACGAAGACGACCTCGTCGCCCTC
>Ga0126309_10000601_pt1 | contig 12122 bp, 11 predicted proteins | sample Plot56_FD_92541 | JGI IMG/M metagenome (GOLD analysis project Ga0126309, IMG submission 92541) | Serpentine soil microbial communities from UC McLaughlin Reserve, CA, USA - Plot56 | ecosystem: Environmental > Terrestrial > Soil > Grasslands | place: USA: UC McLaughlin Reserve, Lake County...
AGGCCCGGGCCAGCGCCGAGCCCTGCCTCGCCACAGAGCGCCTCCACGGGGGGACCGACCGACACCGGGCCGGTTCCGCCGGGAGGCTGGCAGCAGGCCGCCGAAGGTGGCCTCCGCGCGGGCGACGACAGCAACACCTCGGCGACCGTCGCCCTGATCCTCGGCATTTTGGGGATTCTCGCGGCCTTCTTCACCGTGGGCATCCTCGGGATCATCCTCGGTATCGCGGCCATCGTGCTGGGTGTCAAGGGCCGGCGCAAGGTCGACCGTGGCCTCACGATGCAGCACCGGGGGCTCGCCACCGGCGGCGTCGTAACGGGGATCATCTCGACGCTCCTCGGCCTCCTCATTCTCGCTCTCCTGGCGATCGGCCTCGCCCTCATCGACGGGTCCTCTGACATCGAGCAGGAGCTCGAGCGCCAGCAGCGACAGCTCGAGCAGCAACAGCGCTAGTGCTGCCATGGCGACCCAGCCGCCCGAGCGTGAAGGTGGTTGGAAGGCGGCGAGCAAGCTTCGGGCGCACCGCGACCCTGGCTGACCGGAAAGTCCCACCGCACCGCACTCGCCCGGCTTTGTCCGGGCGGCCCACAGAGCCCCGGCTGCCCGCGATCGCCGGGGCTACCCCAATCTCCCGGCGCCCTCGGCGGACCGGCCTTACACGGGTCCTGTGCCTCGGGGTGGGTGGCAGCAGCCGGCGATCGCTCGGGCCGCCGCCGGCTCGCGCGGCGGAGTGGGGACCGCCGCTCGGGGCGACGCTGCTCGACTTCCTGCTCTTCTTCGTCGTGGGCACGATTGTCAGCCTGACCGTGAGGGTCGCCTTCGGCATCGGTAGCGCGGTGATCGACAGCGGGCTCGCAACGGCGGGCGGAATCCTCAACTGCTCATTGCGTTCGCAATCTACGCTGCCTACACCGGGGCCACAAGGACCCACGAGGGCGAGCGCAACGGCCAGGGGCTCGGTCTCCGCGCCGTGCGAACCGACGGACGACCGGTCACGCTCGGAAGGGTCGCCGTCCGCCACTTGATCATGAAGTACGTCGTCTTACCTGTACGTCGCGATCGTTACGCCTACATCGCGACGGTCCTCAAACCTTTGGCCGCTCTGGGGCGGACGAGAACCGCACCTTCCGACGACACGGTCGCCTCGACGCGAGTCGCTCGGGCGTGACGCCTTGAGGAGCACGAGACGCGTCATGCTCGGCCCCTTCCGCACCAGCGCCAAACCGGCCGCCGGTGAGCGCACCGTCGCCCGAACGCGAAGGTGGGCAGGGATCGCCGCGGTACCCGGGGCCCGCCCCGGCCGACGGCGCTCCGGGAGGTTGGGACGACTCCGGAACCCCCTCCGTCCCCGGTCCCACTCAGGCCGCTCCGGCTCCCCCAGGCGGTTGGCAGCAGCCCCTGGCGCAGATCTCGCCCTTGCTGCCGGGCGTCGAGCTCGCGAGCTGGGGCAGGCGCGTCGGGGCGACGCTCCTAGACGGGCTCGTGCTCTTCGACGCCCTGCTCGTCTTGGTCGCGCCCGGCGTCGCGGTGGGGATCCTCACCAACAGCGGCGGAAGCGGGGTCGCCATCGGGCTGCTCGGCGGCCTTGTGTGGGTGGTCGTCACCGTGGTCTATGCGCCGTACTTCATGCAGCGCCTGGGCGCTCGCAACGGTCAGACGCTTGGGAAGCAGTGGGTGGGCATCCGCGTGCACCGGCTCGACGCCCAACCGACGCGCTTCGGCTACGGCGTCCTGCGCGAGTTCGTGATCAAAAACCTTTTGTTCGGCTTCGTAGGCGGCTTCTTCCTCTCGATCCCCACCCTGCTCGACTGGCTGTGGCCGCTATGGGACGATGAGAACCGCGCGCTCCACGACATGCTCGCGAATAGCCGCGTCATCCGCGCCTAGCGCGGACGGACGCTCGCTCCGGACCACGACGCCCCACGACGCTCGTGGGCGCCCGACGGTCGAACCAGGCCGCGACGCCCATCGCCCGCTCCGCAACCTCGGTGGCGATGATCTGGTCGCGGCCGGGGCCGACCCCCACGAAGGCGATCGGCACGCCGACGTATTCGCTCACGAGCTCGAGGTAGCGGCGAGCGTTGTCCGGCAACTCGTCGAGCGAGCGAGCGGCGCTTATGTCCTCGTCCCAGCCGGGGAGCTCGACGAGCTCCCCGCGCGTTTTGTGGAGGATCGACTGGTGATAGGGGAACTCGTCGAAGGAGGCGCCCTCGGGGCCCGAGTAGCGGGTGGCCACCCGCAGCGGATCGATTCCGGTTAGGACGTCGAGCTTGGTGATGATGAGTCCGGTCAGCCCGTTAATGCGCGCGGCGTAGCGCAGGGCGACGAGGTCGAGCCAACCGCAGCGCCGGGGGCGCGCGGTGGTCGTGCCGTACTCGCCCCCGCGGTCGCGGATCTCGTCCGCGAGGTCGACCTCGAGCTCGGTCGGGAAGGGGCCGGCGCCGACGCGCGTGACGTACGCCTTCGCCACGCCCCACACGTCGTCGATGTCCTTCGGCCCGACGCCGGCACCCACGCACGCCGAGCCGGCGACCGGGTTCGACGAGGTTACGAACGGATACGTCCCGTGGTCGATGTCGAGCAGCGCGCCCTGCGCTCCCTCGTAGACCACGAGCCCGTCACGGTCGAGCGTATCCCACACGATCCGCGCAGTGTCGGCGATGTAGGGCTCGAGCCGGTGCCCGAGGGTGCGGTAATCCTCGGTCATCGCGTGCAGGTCGAGCGCCGGGTCCTTCTCGAACGGTCGCAGGGTCTGGCGCTTCGGCTCGAGCGCGGCGACGATCTTCTGCTTGAGGATCTTCTCGTCGAGCAGGTCCTGGACTCGGATGCCGAGGCGGGCAGCCTTGTCCGCATAGCAGGGCCCGATCCCGCGCCGCGTCGTCCCGATCTGGAGCTTCCCGAGCTTGGCCTCGCCCGCCTGGTCGAGCATCAGGTGGTAGGGCATGATCAGGTGGGCATTCGCTGAGATGCGCAGGCCGCCGGTGTCGACGCCGCGGCGCTTCAGCCCGTCGAGCTCGTCGGCGAGGACGCGCGGGTTGATGACCACGCCGTTCCCGATCGCGCACACGCGGTCGGGGTGCAGGATCCCGGACGGGATCAGATGCAGCTTGTAGACCGTCCCGTCGCGGACGATGGTGTGCCCGGCGTTGTTGCCGCCCTGGTAGCGGATCACCACGTCGGCGCGCTCGGCCACGAGGTCGGTGATCTTGCCCTTGCCCTCGTCGCCCCACTGGGCGCCCACGATCGCTAGTCCCGGCACGGTGTCGAGTCTAAGGCGCGTCTGAACGGGTTGCGGCGGCCGGCGCTGCGCGCGGCTAGGCCGCGACCGGCGTACCGGGAAGCTCCGACTCGCGTGCGAGATCGGCGAACTTCGGATAGCGCGACATGAAGGCGAGCGATACGCTCCCCACCGGCCCGTTGCGGTGCTTGGCGATGATCACATCGGCCTCGCCGGGGCGCTCGGAGTCGTCGTGGTAGTACTCGTCGCGGTAGATCATCATCACGAGGTCCGCGTCCTGCTCGATCTGCCCGCTCTCGCGCAGGTCGGAGAGGAGCGGTCGCTTGTCGGGCCGCGACTCGACCGCGCGTGAGAGCTGCGAGACGGCGATCACCGGCACGCCGAGCTCGCGCGCGAGGATCTTGAGCCCGCGGCTGAACTGGCCGACCTGCTCGACGCGGCTCGCGTCGCGCCCGCCCTCGTGGCGCATGAGCTGGAGGTAGTCGACGATGATCAGGCCGAGCGGCTTCTTGGCGTGCAGGCGGCGCGCCTTCGCCCGCAGGTCGAGGATCCCGAGGTCGCTCGAGTCATCGACGTACAGCGGCGCCTTGGCGAGCTGCTCGGTAGCCCGCACCACCTTCGGCCAGCTCTCGGGCTTGACGCGTCCCTTGCGCAGGTCGTCGCCGTTTAGCTTCGCCCGTGAGGCGATGAAGCGCTGTGCGAGCTCGGCCTCGGCCATCTCGAGTGAGAAGAGCGCCACTCCGCGCTCGTGGTCGACCCCCGCGTTCTCGGCCATGTTGACCACGAGCGCCGATTTGCCCATGGAGGGCCGCGCCGCGAGCACGACGAGGTTACCGGGCTGGAAGCCGCCCGTCAGCTCGTCAATGTCGCGAAAGCCCGACGGCGTGCCGGTGAGGGCGATACTCTCGCGCGAGAGGCGCTCGAGCCGGTCGACCTCCTCGTAGAGCACGTCGCCGATCTCGCGGACCTCGCTCGAGACGCCGTCGTGGGCGACCTGGAAGAGCTTGGCCTCAGCCTCCTCGACGAGCTGGCGCGGGTCGCCGTGAGCGCCGTAGACACGCTCCTGGATTTCGCGCGTCGCGTCGAGCAGGCGCCTCTCGAGCGCGTGACCTTTCACAATGCCCGCGTAGTGCGCCGCGTTCGCGGCGACGGGCACGTAGCTCGGCAGGTACTGGACGTACTCGCGCCCGCCGGACTCCTCGAGCACCCCCTCGGCCTCGAGCTCGGCAGCCACCGTCGTGGTGTCGATCGGGCCGGGCTCGGTGCGCTCCTTGAGCCGGATCATCGCCCGGAAGATGTGGCGATGGCGCTCCCGGTAGAAGTCCTCCGGCGCGAGCCGGACGTCGATCAGGATCGGATCGAGAGCCTTCTCGGAGAGGAGGATCGCACCGAGCACCGAGGACTCGGCCTCGGCGTTGTGCGGCGGGACCCGTCCGTTGGTCTCGGGCGCCGCGACGACCGCCACGTCACTGCGGCGTGACGATGGTCTTCACGTCGGCGGTGACGCCGTCGTGCACCCCGACGCTGACCATGTAGGTCCCCGTCGCCCGGATCGGCTGCTCGAGTTCCACCTTGCGCCGGTCGATCCGCACGCCGCGCGCCTGCTGGATCGCCTCGACGATCTCCTGCGCGGTCACCGAGCCGAACAGCCGCCCGTCCTCGCCCGCCGCGTGCGGGATGGTGAGAACCGTTCGCCGTAGTAGCTCGGCGGTCTCCTGGGCGCGCTCGGCCGCCTCCCGCTTCGCGCGCTCGGCCGCCTCCTGGCGCAGCTGCGCCTCGGCGATCGCCCCGGCCGTCGCCGGCTGGGCGAGCTTGCGCGGCGCCAGGTAGTTGCGCAGGTAGCCGGGCGCCACGTCGATCACCTCGCCACGGGTGCCGAGCGTATCGACGTCCTGGAGGAGGATCGCCTGGGCCATTACCGGACTGGACCCGATGGTGAGAGCCTCACGGCCGCTGAGGATCCGAAAACCGAGCAATCCGAGGACGCAGGGAGCGAAGCGTCCGAGCAGGACGCGAGCGACCGAGGACGCCGGAGTGCAATGTTTGCAGGGTCCTCACCGGTCGGGGACGTACGGGAGCAGCGCGAGCTCGCGCGCACGCTTAATCGCGCGCGCGAGCTGGCTCTGGTGGCGACGGCAGCAACCGGTGATTCGCGCCGAGCGGATCTTGCCCTTGTCGCTCATCGCGCGGCGCAGTGCGGCGGTGTCCTTGTAGTCGACGAAGTCGACCTTGTCACGGCAGAAGGGGCACGGCTTGCGGCGGCCGCCGCCTCCCGGCCTTGTTCTGTCGCGCCGGCGACCCGCCGGCTGTCGGCCACGCTGCCTTGCCACGCTCGAAGCTCCCTACCTGGTCTGGATCAGAACGGAATGTCGTCGTCCGACGACGACCCCACGCCCGCCGGCTCGAAGTCGCCGGTGTCGGTCGGGACGTCGCTCTGGGCGGAAAAGCGCCCGCCGCCGTTCTCGGACCCGTCGCGCGAGCCGAGGAACTGCACGGAGTCGGCAATGATATCGACCGCCTGGCGCTTGTTGCCCTGCCCGTCCTGCCACTCGCGCCACTCGAGCCGGCCGTCGATCGCCACCGGCCGGCCCTTCTGGAGGTAGGTCGCGCAGTTCTCGCCCTGGGCGCCCCACACCGTCACGTCGAAGTAGTTTGGCTTGTCGACCCACTCGCCAGACGCGTCGCGGCGGCGGGTGTTGCACGCGAGGCGCAGGCTGCACACGGGCGTGCCGCTGCCGGTCGAGCGCAGCTCGGGGTCGCGCGTCAGGTTTCCGGTCAGGACGACCCGGTTGATGTTGGTGGCTGCCATGGTGCTCCTTCTCTGCTGCTCGGGCGGCGGTCGCGGGAGTTCGTTCGAGGGCGACTGTACCGGCGCCCGAACCCGGAACAAGAGCGCTCCGCCGGAAGTTCCAGCAAAGAGGGCGAGCTTTGGCGACGGTCACGCTCGTCACTCCCGCGTAACGCGAGCGGCGACCGCAGAGCCCTCGTCGAGGGCGGCCGCTACTCGCGCTCGCCGCGCCGCGGGGCGTCGGCCGCCGCGCGCGCCGCCACCTGCGCCGGTCCTCCGGAGCGCTCCTCCTCACGCCGGGAGGCCTCTGGCCGCGCCGGCTCCTCCGACGCCGAGCCCGGCCTTAGCCGGACGAAGCGGAAGCGCAGGACGCCGTCCGTGATCTTGAGCGTGCGGTCGAGGCGCTCGAGCAGGTCGGGTGAGCCCTCGAACTGGAACAGGTGGTAGGCGCCGTCACTGCGCCGGTCGATCTCGTAGGCGAGTCGGCGAACGCCCCAGTCGTGCGCGCCATGGAGCAGTCCGTCGGCCTCGATCGACGAGCTCACCTCCTCGACGATCTCGTTGCGCCGTTCCTCATCGGCGTCGAGGATCAGCGTGAGGTCGTATAGGGCCATAGCGGCGGCGCACCATAGCAGTGGGCGAACGGAGCTAAAGACCCCCTAGGGGCGCCGCCGAACCACCACGCGGAGAGAACCCAGGCCTCTCGACTTAGGTTGGCAAGGGCCCGGCGGCAGGCCGGCGCGCCGAGCGGCCGCGGTAGCCGAGCGGTGAGGAGACGTCAGGATGGGTCGCTGCGTCGGTCGCCGCCGGGCCCCCGCCCGGGACTCGGCTGGAGTCCGCGGGCAAGCGCCGGACGCGGCAGACGCGCTCAAGGGAGCCCGCGCCGGATGGCGCCGCCTAGCCTACCCCGCCCCGAGCGCCCGCGCCGCCTCGCTGCGCTTCGCCTCGATGTCCTGCAGCTGGTCGTCCACCCAGTCCCCCGGGTCGCGCGCGGTCACGAGCCGCTTAAGTCCCTGCGCGCGCCACTCGCGCTCGCCGTCCGACATGGTCAGCGCCCGATGGATGGCGTCGGCCTGCTCCTGCACATCGAACGGGTTGACCGACAGCGCGTACTCGCCTAGCTCCTCGTGGGCTCCTGTGTTCTCCGACAGCAGGCTCACGCCGTTGCGCTCGTTGACGAGCGGGCCCTCCTTGGCCACGAGGTTCATTCCGTCGAACATCGCGTTCACCATCAGGAGGTCGTAGTGCTTGTAGCTCGCGATCGCCTCGGGCAGGTTCTCGCGCAGCTTGAGGTCGATCGGCATCCAGTCGGTCGTGCCGTGACGGTGGTTGACCACGGCCACCAGCGCCTCGATCTTCTCGAGGTACTCGACGTACTCGGGCACGTCCTGGCGCGAGGGGACGAGCTGCGCGCTGAACGTCACGCGCTCGCGGAACTCGGGGTGCTGGGAGAGGAAGAGGTCGAAGGCGGTGAATCCGCGCAGCACGTTCTTCGACAGGTCCGCGCGGTCGACGCGCACGATCAGGTGCTCGCGCCGGCGGCGCACGACCTCCTCCTCGTAGTCGTGGACCTCGTCGGAGGCGGCGTTGCGGCGGAACGTCTCCGCGGAGATCGGCAGCGGGTAACAGCGCGCCCACACCTCGCGGTCCTCGAATAGGACCGTCCCCGCGTGGAAGTCGACCTCGAGGCCGAACAGCTCGTGGCAACACATGAGGAAGTTGCGAAGGTACGAGTGGGTGTGGAAGCCGACGATGTCGTTCGAGAGGATCCCCTCGTAGATCTCCTCGCGGATGTCGCGCGGGAGCACGCGCCAGGCGTCGGGCTGGGTCCACGGGAGGTGGATGAAATGGTGGAGCGTCGCGTCGGGCCGGGCGCGGCGGATGAAGCGGGGGGCGAGGTAGAGGTGGTAGTCGTGGAGCATTACGACCGCCTCCTCGCCGCGCTCGATCTCCGCAAGCACCGCGCGCGCGAGGTCCTCGTTCACCACCTTGTAGCCGCGGTCGTACGCCTCGGTCTCGTTGTGTCGGATGTCCGGCGCGTTCGAGAGGTCCCACAGGTAGTGCTGGATGAACCAGAGCAGCGGGTTGGCGACGACGTTGTAGAAGCCGTCGTAGGCCTCGGCGTCCGACTCGACGAGGCGTACGCGGTAGGTCGTGTCCTCGACGCGGCAGTCGAAGCTCCGGCCGTCGTGGCGCCGTGCGGCCTCGACGTCGGCGTCGCTCATCGCCGAGGCAATCCACAGCGCGTCGCGATGGTGGACGAGACCGGTGAGCGCGGTCACGAGGCCGCCGCCCCCGCGATGGGCGACGAGCCGGCCGTCGTCGCCGTACTCGAAAGCGGCTGGCCCGCGGTTCGAGACGAGCAGGATGGGCGCCTGGCTGGTCATGCGGTCGCTAGGCGAGCTTACGGAAGATCTCAAGCCAGTCGCGCAGGAGCCGGGGCGTGAGGAAATGAGTGCGCACGTACTCCTTGCCGGCGCGGCCGAGGCGCTTGCCCACCTCGGGCTGCTCGAGGATGCGCAGCGCGCGCTCGGCGCACTCGTCGGGCGAGGTCACGAGGTAGCCAGTCTCGCCGTCCTGGATCTGGAGCGGTATGCCCCCGACCTCGCCGCCGATGAACGGCCGCCCCTTCCACAGCGCCTCGGAGACGGTCAGGCCGAAGCCCTCGCGCGTCGAATTCTGGATCACCACGTCGGCCTGCGACTGGAACGCGTTAACCTCGATCGAGCCCACGTTGTTGAGGTTGTTGAGGATCTTGATGTCGGGGTCGCCGTCGGAGTGCTCCATCGTCGAGTTGAAGAACTGCCAGCCCTCGGGGTCGTCGGTGGCCATCGAGCCGACGAGCGCGAGCTGGACGTCGGGCCGCTGCTCGCGCACCTGGCGATACGCGTCGATCACTCCGATCGGGTCCTTCCACGGGTCAAAGCGCGAGACCTGGCACATGAGCGGGCGGTCGACGTCGACACCGAACTGGTCGCACACGAAGGCGGCGTCCTCGGGCGAGAGCGCCATGTTCTTGGGCGACAGCGGATCGATCGCCGGCGGGACGATGTGGACGGCGTCGCTCGCGCCGTCGAGGCTCGCCGGCACGTACTCGGGCATGTGGAAGAGGAAGGCGTCGTAGTCGGCGATGACCGGCACGAGGCGGTCGAGGCTCGGTGGGTGCGGAGTCGAGAGGTCGATGTGGCAGCGCCACACCCAGCTGCGCGCCTTGTCGGGGACGTGCCGGCGCACAGCCGCCGGCTGGGGGTCGTGCACGATCACGACGTCCCACCCGCCGTCGAGCAGGTCGGCGTTCATCTCGTTGTACTCCTCCCACGTGCGCCACTCGATCGGCGAGAGGTCGAGCGGGTTGCCCTGGAGCGCGTTGTGGAGGAGCTTCGTCGCGTTGAAGAACTCCTCGCGCCCGATGATTACCTTCCAGTGTGCGTCGATCCCGACGTCGCGCATGAGCGGGACGACCGAGTACAGGAGCTCGGACACCCCGCCGCCGAAGGCGGTCGCCGACAGGTGCAGGACCTTGAGTCCCTCGAGCCCGTCGGCGAGCTCGAGGATCTCGTGGACGAGCGGGCGGCCGACGAGATGCGTGTAGTCGGCGAGCGTCTTGTGGCCGACGCTTACCGGCTGCAGCAAGGCGGGCTCCTTCCGGGGTGGTGGTCGCGGCGATCGAGAGAGCGTGCTCGCACGGGGTGGGGGCGCCGCCGCGCGCGGCGATCACCCTAGCTCGTCGTCCGCCCGAGCCGCTTCTCGAGCCGCACGGCGTGGCCAAGGCTCTCGCAGCCGTCCACCGTGGCCTCGAGGATCGCGCGGCCGAGCCGGCGCTCCTCGAGCGGTACCTCGGGCGGCAGGGACCCGCGCACCTCGAGCACGAGCCGGTCGGGCTCGAGCCGGTAGCGGAAACGGAGCCGCTCGGGGACCAGCGGAGGCTCGTCGCCGTCGTGGAGCACGCCAGCCGCCGCCTCGGTGACCGCGAGCTTGAGGTCCAGGACCTCGTCCGGACGCAGCGGCGTGAGCCGGCAGATCGCCCCGAGGGCGAGCCGCGCGAAGACCAGGAAGTCGGGGTCGGGAGGGACCTCGAGGGAGACGCTGCGACTCTCGTCGGGACCCTCCATGCGCGTTTCGTCGTTCCCGGCGGCGCGAGCGGCTAATCGACCGCGGCTCCCAGCCTGCCCTCGGCGGCGAGCGCGCCGACCCGCTCGATCCCGCGGTCGAGCACGGTGACGATCTGCTCGTGCAGCCGGGGGCTCCCGCTCGCCACCACCGACATCTGGAAGTCGGCGCTCGAGCCGAGCAGCGGCCGGTCGTCGAGCGGGCGGCCCGCCGCGTCGGTCACCGTGGCGCCGGCCTCGACGAGGCACAGCCACGCGCCGGCGAGATCGTAGGGCGAGTTGTTGAGCACCGCGCCTCCGCCCACGCGCTCGAATTCGCGCCGCAGGCCGGGGATCTCCTCGACGAGCCGCGGCCCGGGCTCGACGTAGGCGTCGAGCTGCCCGGTGAGGATGCGCGTCATGTCGAAGGCCGCCGAGCCGAGCTCGAACGTCCCGCCGCCGACCGAGGAGCGGTCGATGAGCTCGGCGATGACCTCGACGGTGGCCCGCGCCGGACGCCCGCGGAAGCCGTAGGTCCAGAACATGCGCTCGAGGGCGGCGCTCCGGGCGATCCGGAGCCGCGGGGCCTCCACGACGCCACCCCCGCGCTCGGCGAGGAACACCGCGCCCGAGGGGATCTCGGCCACGCATCCGAGCTCGACCTCGCCCATGGTCACCCCCTCGCGCAGCGGGGCGGCGGCGACCGAGACGCAGCACGACTCGAGCCCCGCGAGCGCTGGCCGCGTGCCGTCGATCGGGTCAACGACGAGGACGGCGGGCGGACCGGCGGGCGTCGCCACCTCATCGGCGGGCGCCGTTCCGTGTTTCCAGGCCGCGCCGGCCCCGGCGGGAGTCACCATCGCGCGATGCTCGGAGAAGTAGGCGACGCCTGCTCCCTCGCGCGCCATGAAGTCCGCCACCGCTTCCTCGGCGGTCGCGTCGATGTCAAAGGTGACGTCGCCGCCGGCGGCCTCGTCCTTGCCGCTCGCGCGCCCGCTGTGCGCCCCGAGGCGCGGGAGCACGGCGGCCCGCACGGACAGCGCGAGCTCGCGCACGAGCGAGCGCAGGCGCGTGCGCTCGGCCTCGCTCCAGGCCGCGGGCACGCGTGCTCAGCCCGCGCGCGTTGCGGCTTCGACGGGGACGGGCGAGGGCTCGCTCGGTGCGGCGGAGTCGCTCCCCTGCGACTCCGCCCGCCCGGCCGCTGGCGGTCGCGTCTCGCCCGGCGCGGCGGCCGGGAGGTCGACGGTGACCACGGTCTCTCCCGCGGTGGCCTCGAGATCCACCCCGCCCTCCATGTGCTCGGCGAGCTCGCGCGCGATCGCCAGCCCGAGGCCCGAGCCCCCGGCCGAGGCGCCGGTGTAGAAGCGGTCGAAGGCCTGCCGGACGACCGGTTGGTCGACCCGCCGCCCCGTTAGCTGCGGGCCGCGGTCGGAGACCGAGATGCGCGCGCGGGCCCCGTCGGAGCGCGCACTGAGCCGCACCGGAGCCCCGTCGGGGGTGTGGCGGAGCGCGTTATCTAGGAGGATGCGCACGATCTGGCCGAGCCGCTCACCGTCGGCGAGCGCGCACGCCTCCTCGGCCGCGTCGAGCTCGAGCTCCGAGCCGTGGCTCGCGAGCCGGGGGGTGAACTCCGCCGCGACCTCGCGCATGAGCTCGGGCAGGTCGATCGGCTCGACGCTCAGCTGGAGCACGCCCGCGTCGAGGCGCGACAGGTCGAGCAGGTCGCCGGCGAGCTTCTTGAGGCGCTCGGTCTGCTCGCGCATCTGGCCGAGGAAATCGTCGCGCGTCTCAGGGTCGAGGTCCTCGTCCTGCAGCAGCTCGGCGAACCCGCCGAGCGAGAAGATCGGCGTGCGCAGCTCGTGCGAGGCGTTGGCGATGAACTCGCGCCGCGCGCGATCGAGGCGCGCGAGCTGCTCCTGCATCTCGTTGAAGGCGCGCGCGAGGTCGCCGATCTCGTCGGCGGAATCGATCGGGAGCGGGTCGACGAAGTGGCCCGCGGCGACCTGTC
>Ga0126309_10000602_pt1 | contig 12115 bp, 11 predicted proteins | sample Plot56_FD_92541 | JGI IMG/M metagenome (GOLD analysis project Ga0126309, IMG submission 92541) | Serpentine soil microbial communities from UC McLaughlin Reserve, CA, USA - Plot56 | ecosystem: Environmental > Terrestrial > Soil > Grasslands | place: USA: UC McLaughlin Reserve, Lake County...
CGTACAGTCGCACTACCAGGGCGGGCGGGACCCCGCGTGGCAGCGCTCGTCGGTCGGGCTCGTTCTCCTGGCGCACTCGATCCGTGATGCGGTCGAGGACGGCGTGACGGAGTACCGGTTCCTCCGCGGAGCCGAGGGGTACAAGTACCGCTTCGCGAAGCACGACCCCGGTCTCGAGAGCATTGCGCTCGCGCACGGGCTCAAGGGGCGCGCCGCGCTGCGGGCGCAGGGAATGGCTCGCGTGGCCCGTTCGGCAGGCCGCCGCGTCGCCGACATAGGCCTCCGTCGGAACGGGGCCCGCTGACGTGCGGGCGGCGAAGGGTCGCGTGATCGTCCGGCGACCGCCGGAGGAGGTCTTCGACTTCGTCTCCGATTTCGAGAACGAGCCACGCTGGAAGCGGGGACTCGTTCACGACGTCGAGCGGCTCTCGCCCTCGGGCCAGGGAGTCGGAACGAGGTACCGCGAGGTCCTGAGTGTCGGCGGGGAGCGAGTCGAGCACACGTTCGCGGTCACGGAGTACGAACCGGGCGAGCGGATCGGCTTCGTCGCGGAAGCCAGCGGGACCCGGGGCCTCTACGAGGTCGAGCCGGTCGCTGAGGGAACGATGCTCACCTTCACCGTGTGCCCGAGACGCCGCGGGTTGGCGAAGGTGCTCGAGCCGCTTCGGGCCCGCCAGGCGGGAGAGCGTCTGCAACGGGAGCTCGAACGGCTTTGCGACCTGCTGGAGCGGCCCTCGACGTGATGCAGCACGCGATTGGAACCAACGACGAGCGCCTGCGCCTACGCGAACATCGGAGGGACTAAATGACAGCCCCGCGCAGCCTGCTAGAAGATTGTTGCGGATGGAACAAGAAGCTTTGGGCAGACGCGCTCGCATTCGCCCTTTCGAGCCTTCCGGAAGACCTTGCTGGAAAGACGGTTCTAGAGGTTGGCGCGAGCGAAGATTCATCTGTAGCTCCGATCTTTGCCAACCGGGGGGCTAATGTCATTTGCTCCCATTATGGCCAGACATCTGATCAAGTGGAGCACGGGCAATTGGACTTTGTCCTTCGAAAGTACGCGTTAGGAAAGATTCCCGTCGTCGAGCTAGACATCAATCAGCTCGAAGGGATCTATGACATTATCGTGCTGAAATCAGTATTGGGAGGCTTATGTCGAGGAGATGATTATGCAAAGCTTCGAATTATCATTGATCATCTGCTAGAACACGTCACAGAAAAAGGGTTTATCATCACTCTTGACAACGGCTATATCACGCTCTTCGATAAACTCAGAAGGATCCGAGGTGCAGGAAGAAGCGACTGGACATATTTCCGAAGAGAAAAACTGGTGCCATTTTTGGCGAATTACGACGCTCGCATTCAGGGATTTGGTTTTCTGAACTTCGGGACGGCGACGTTCCTCTTCAAGAGAGATCTCGAGATCGTCAATGACTCGATGTATTTCTTGGACAAGGTGCTCGTGCGCATCTTCAGGCCGAAGGAGCGCGCCGTCCTTGCCACCGTTATGGCAAAGAGGACCGGCTAGCACGTCGTTCTCGATCTCTATAGCGATGTCGCCCGCCGACAGCTGCAATCATCCCCGACCGCGACCGGGTCGGTCCGCCACCGGGCAAAGGCTCCATCGCGCGACAGCGGCCGTAGCCGGGCGTGCTCGAGTACCGGTGCGCCGGCTTGACTAGAGGCGCGAACGTCGAGGGCGGACACTTGCCTAGCACGGTTCGAAGGCGCTTCACGTCTCGCTTGGCCACGATCGGCGGCGACGACTTGTTGAGCCGCTGGCTGCGTAGGAGGCCGCGCAGCGCCGTTCCGATTTCTGGTCTGTTCCTAGCCGTTTCGGACGCGTCGACGCAGTCGTCGGGGCCGAGTTCGAAGAGGGCCTTGTGGAAACGACTACGATGGAGGCGAGTCCACGTGTCGCCGACACGCACGACGCGGTGTCAGGAGTCCGGCAAGCTCCGATACGGCCGCCTCTAACCAAATCGACGAGATTCGCGTACTCTGTAAGAAATGGTCGAAATCAGGCGAAATCTAAGGGAAACCATGTCGACGAGCGCAGTAGATAGCCCGCCACAGCCCGAACTCCCCCGAAGCGGCGCGTGAGCACCTACGGCGACGACCGCTCCGAGGCCGGCCGCTACCTTCAGGCACTTCGCGACCACTGGATCCTGATCGCCTGGCTCGTCGTGCTCGCCGTCGTCGTCGCGACCATCTACGCGCAGACGACGTCCAAGCGGTACGAGGCCCACACGGATCTCCTGGTGACTCCCATCCCCGCCGACGATGACACGTTCCTCGGCATCAGAGTGCTGAAGGAGTCTGGCGATCCGACGCGTAGCGTCATCACGGCCGCGCGGCTCTTGACGTCGCGGGACGTCGTCCGCGGAGTCGCGAAGCGTCTCCAGTTACCCGAATCCGAGCTTGAGGGCGTGGAGGTCAAGCCGCTCGGACAGGCGAACATCGTGACGATCACGGCCGAGTCGACGAGCGCGTCGACCGCCGCTCGGATCGCCAACGCGTTCGCCGAGGAGACGATCGCCGGACGCACCAGAGACTTTCAGGCCGACGTGGCCGACACGATCGACCGGCTTCGCTCCCAGCTGCTCGCGATCCCGGCCGGACGGAGGAATTTCGGCGAAGCGCTGGCGATCCAGGAACGCCTCGCGGCTCTCACGCCGCTGGTGGACAGCGATGACCCGACGCTTCAGATATCGAGCAGGGCAACTGCGCCTAGCTCTCCAGTCTGGCCTCGCCCGGCGCTCAGCATCGCCGTCGCTTTCATCGGGGCCCTGCTGATCGGGATGGCCGCTGCGATCGCACTCGAGCTTGGCGATCCACGCGTGATGCGCGAAGAGGAGCTGCTCCTTTCCCAGCGGCTTCCCATCCTCGCTCGGGTGCCGCGCCTGCCGCGTCGAGTCGTGCGTGACTACCTGTCCGGAATGCGCACGTTGACGCCGGATGTCTGGGACTCGTACCGGGGGCTTCTGGCCAATCTGTCCGTACTGGGAGAGCTGCCGCGGACGATCGTCGTGACGAGCGCTGGTCCCGCCGAGGGAAAGACGTTCACTTCTGTGAACCTCGCCCGCACGCTTGCGAGCCGGGGGACGCGTGTGGTTCTCGTGGACGGTGACGTGCGTCGTCCGATGCTCGCCTCCGTCTTCGGCGTCGCAGCCCAACCCGGGGGGTTCGCGGAGCTCGTGGCGACCGGCGAGATCGGTCCTCGCACGACGGTGCCGGCTCCCGGAGCGCTCGAGTCCCTCCAGCTCGTACTCGCGAGTCCGGAGAGGGTCGAGGACCGCGACTACTTCTTCGACCCGCGAAACGTCGCGCTCGCATTCGCCGCGCTGAAAGAGGAAGCCGACGTTCTCATCGTCGATTCATCACCGCTCACCGAGGTGCCCGACGCGCTCACTCTGGCCGGGGCCGCGGATGCCGTACTGATCGCCGTACGCCTCGGCCGCACCCGGCGCGACAAGCTCAACGAGCTGCGCCGCCAACTCGGGCAACGCGGGATCGCGGCGGCGGGTTTCGTCGTCACGACTCGACAGCAACCGCGTTCCGCGGGCTACTACCAGCGCTCCAAGAGGCCCGGGGCAACGCCCCGTGATGATCTCCCCGCGTCAACCGCTCCCGATCGCGAAATAAGCTCGCGCGAGGCGTGACCGGCGGGCGCGCGACCGCGGAGCGCCTCGGCGCGATCTTCCCCTTTGAAGAGTCGGCCGCTGTCGTTACGGGGCTGGCGGTCGCGGTTGCCGTCCTGGGCGCAGGTGCAGTAATCGCTCCCGTGATCGTGCTCGCAGGTGTACTGGGCCTCGTTCTGGTCGCGGTCTGTCTGTCGAACCTGGCGGCTGGACTTGCCGCCTTCACGGTTCTCACCTTCCTCGACCGGATACCGACGCTGGGAACAGGCATCACGTCCGTGAAGCTCGCCGGTGCGGTCCTCGCGGCCTCGTGGCTCCTGACCGTCCTGCAACCCGGCGGCGACTCGAAGCTGCTCGTTCGTCAGCACCCGGCACTGACGGCGGTGGCGTTCGGGCTGATCGTCTGGACCATGGCCTCGCTGCTGTGGGCCCCCGACGAAGCGGCCGCCGCAAGTGTCGAGTTTCGTCTGCTGCAGGGAATGTTGCTCCTCTTCATTGCGTTCTCGGCCATCCGCGAGCGCAAGCACTTGAACTGGGTCATCGGCGCGTTCATCGCCGGCGCGACGTTGAGCGCGGTGGTCGGCCTCGCCGGCTACACGTCACCTGACCGTCCGGGCGTCCCGCCCGGCGGTGAGCGGCTCACCGGCGGGATCGGCGATCCGAACGAGCTCGCCGCGATTCTCGTCCCGGCGCTCACGTTTGCGGCGTTCGCGCTCGCGACCGTGCGTTCGCTCCTGCTTCGCTGGGCCCTGCTGGCCTCGATCGTCGTTGGCGCGCTTGCCCTGGTCAGGACCGAGTCTCGCGGCGGGCTGCTCGCAATGGGCGTGGTCTTCGTGGCCGTCCTCTTCCTCGGGGGGCCGGTGCGAGCTCGGGCTGTTCCGTTGATTCTCACCAGCGTGTGCGCCGGGCTCGCCTATTACACGCTGGTCGCGCCGCCTGAGGCATTGGCTCGCGTTTCGGAGTTCCGCGCCGGCGGCGGATCGGGCCGCACCGACCTCTGGACGGTTGCCCTCGAAGTCTTCCGCGACCACCCGCTCGGCGGTGTCGGGATCGGCAACTTCCAGGTCGTGGAACCGCTCTACGCCCTCCGCGATGTCAGCATCAGCCGCGCCGATCTCATCGTCGGGCGGACGGTCGTCGTGCACAACACCTACCTCCACATACTGGCGGAGCTCGGGCTCCTCGGCCTCGTCTTCTTCGGCGCCCTCATCATCGGGGCGTTCGGCGTGGGTCTGCGCGCGACGCGCACGCTCGCGCGCTCGGGAGATCGGGATGCCGAGATGCTCTCGCGCGGCCTGCTCATCGGCACGATCGGGATGTTCGCCGCCTTCTTCTTCATCTCCGCCCAGTACGAGAAGCAGCTTCCGCTGCTGCTTGGCGTGCTTGCCGCGCTTTCTTCGGTCGCCGCGGCGGCTCGGGCACGCCCTGAACGGATGCCTGCGACCGTGGCGGAGCTACCCCCGCTTCCGCCCGGGCACGAGAGCGCTTGAGCGGCGACCGGTTTCAGCCGCTCGTCCTTTGCTACCACGCCGTCTCGGATTCATGGCCGGACCGGCTCTCGGTCGGCCCCCGAACGCTCGAGCGACAGCTGCGCAGCCTTCTTCGCCGTGGCTACCGTCCGGCGGGCGCCGACTCAGTGGTCGGCGGCTCCGGGAAGCTGCTCCACGTTACCTTCGACGATGCGTACAGAAGCGTTGCCAACGCGTTGCCGGTTCTCGAGCGACTCCGCCTGCCCGCGACCGTTTTCGCGTGCTCGGGCTTCGCGGACGGCGGGCGGGTTCTCGACGTCCCCGAGCTCGCGATGGAGGCCGCCGCGTACCCAGACGAGCTGGCCACGATGACTTGGGACGCGCTCGTGTCGCTCGTCGACCGCGGAGTCGAGGTCGGATCGCACACGGTCACGCACGCACACCTGACCCGCCTGTCCGATGCAGAGCTCGTGCGGGAGCTCGGAGAGTCGCGCGAGCGGATGGAGGCGCGCCTCGGGCGCCGGTGCCGCTATCTCGCCTATCCGTACGGCGAGGAGGACGCGCGCGTCCGCGCAGCTGCGCGTGCCGCGGGGTATGCGGCCGCCTTCGGCCTGCCCGGAAACGAGCACCCCGTCGACCGCTTTTCCCTTCCGCGCGTGGGCGTGTGGCGGGGCGACAACGTCGCGCGCTTCACCGTCAAGACGGTCACATCGGTGCGACGGCTTGCTCGCGCGGCGCCGTGGCTGGTCCCGCGCGGGAAGCCGAGGGTGCCACCCGCACCTGCGGCCGGCAGCCCGCGTTAACAGCCGCGCGCCCACCCGATCGCCTGGAGGAGCACGCCCCACTCGCGGATGATCGACTCGACGGTATCGCCCTTGTCGCGCGGTCGCGCGGCAACCGCGAGCACCTTGCCGTCGAAGCATCGGCGCAAGAGCATGCGCGCGCGCGTGACGTGCCAGGTCGACGTCACGAGCACGATCGAGCGCCATCCGCGTCGGGCGGCGAGCCGGCCAACAGTTTGTGCCTCACCCCGAGTGCTGAACGGATGCGGGGTGAAGCAGATGACCTCGAGCCGCTTCTGTCGCGGCGACCGGCACGGGAACCCCTGCGGAGCGGCGGAGAGGACGAGGACGGGCGCGACACCGCGATCGATCAGGCGCAACCCTGCAGGAAGCCGTTCCTGGCGGCTTCGCGCGCCGAAGACGACAACCGCGTCCGCCCGCCGTACGTCATCGGTCCGCGGCCACAGAAAGAGCCTTGCCGTCAAGGCGACCCCGATTGCGAGCAAGAGCACCCCGAGGAGCAGCCCCAAGAGGAGCAGCCGCGGGACCCGCCGTCCGCCCCCGCGGCCGGGCCTCACGACGCAGGTGACGAGGGAGCTTCTGTTGCCGCTTCCGCGTGAAGCCTCGGCTCATACCATGCGAGCGTCGCCTCCAGGCCCTCGTCGAGCGACACCTTCGGCTCGTAGCCGACGACACTCCGCGCACGAGAGATGTCGGGGCATCGGCGCTCGATCGGATCGTTCGCGGCCGTCTTGGGCTCGATGCCAACGCCCGGCGCCACCTTGGCGACGATCCGTTGGGCGAGGTCTTCGATTGCCACCTCTTCGCGGTCGTTCCCGACGTTGAACGTCAGCCCGTCCGCGCGCGGGTCTCGCATGACCGCGATGGTGGCGTCGACCGCATCCGAGACGTAGCAAAACGCACGCGTATGGGTCGGGGAGTACACCATGAGCGGATCCTCGTTGCCGAGAGCGCGCTCGAGCAGCTCTGGGATGACGTGTTCGCGGCCCATTCGGGGCCCATACACGTTGTGGTAGCGAACGACCGTGAACCGTGCGTCGTAGGCGCGACAGTACTGGTTGACCGCGAGCTCTCCGAAGATCTTGCTGCCTGCGTACGAGCTACGCGGGTCGGCCAGGGACGTCAGCGACAGCGGAACGTCCTCCGGCGTCGGCAGGGGAAGTTCGTGGAACTGGCGCGTCCACGCGTACGCCTCGCTCGTCGACGAGAACAGGACCTTCCGCGCCCCGCCGCGAACGAACCAGTCGAGGAGATGAATCGTCGAGAGTGCGTTGACCCGCACGACGTCGTGCGGCCGAGCGAGGACATGCTTGACGCCGATGACGGCGGCAAGGTGGTAGACCTCGTCATACCCCCGCCCGAGCTTCGCCCAGGCTGCCGGGTCCGTCAGGTCGGCGTTCTCGACGCTCACGTTCGGCTTCTCCACGAGTGAGGCGAACTCCTCGTCGGCGCTCCCTCGCGAGTAGTCGTCGACGATGGTCAGCTCAGCGCCGGCATCCGCCGCGAGCCGGTGCGTCAAGTGAAAGCCGATGAAGCCGGCGCCCCCGGTGACGAGGATTCGCCGCGCCGTCATGTGGGACAGTGCATTCCGTCCCTGCGCCAGTGTCCTTTTCCCACACCGACGACGAGCCAGCCGGCGGCATGCAGCTCGCGCGCGCTCTCGTCCGAGAGGACGTTCTGCGCGTCGACAATGAACGTCGGTCGCGGGGTAAGGCGGGTTAGCGACCGAGCCTCGAACTCGCGGTAGACGCGGTGGCCGACGGCCAGGACGATCCCGTCTGCATCGGCGAGCGTGGCTTCGAGGTCCTGAACGATGGGCACGTCGGGCCGTTCGAGCCAGGTGCGGACGCTCGGATCGTGAACGCGAAGCTCGGCTCCCTCCGCGAGCAAAGCGTCCACGAGCGCCTCCGTCGGGGAGTTCCGGGTGTCTGCGACGTCGGGCACGTAGGACACGCCGCAGACGGCGATCCGTGCGCCGCCGAGACCGGCCGGAGCGACCTCCTTCACGAGGTCGACCGCGTGCATCGGCATCAGCGCGTTCGTCCGCAGCGCGTCGAGCGTGTTCTCCAACAGGGCATCGCTCCCGAGCAGGTGCGTGACCCCCCACTGTGCGAGCAGCGAGTCCTTCGTCAGGCAGTAGCCGCCGACGCCGAACCCGGGGTAGCGCATGTTGTCGTGCGTCCCCGTCCGAACGCGGATCGAGTCGATGATCTCGAAAAGGTTGACGCCGATCTTCTCCGCCAGGAGCGTCCACTCGTGGATGAACGCGATGTTCGCCGCCCTGTAGGAGTTCTCCAGCAGCTTGCCGAGCTCGCTGCTCAGCGGGTTCTCGAGCCGCCAGAGCAGGTTGCCGTCGGGTGAGTCGACGAACGTCGAGAGAAACGCCCGCGCCTGGCTCGAGGAGCGCTCGTCGACACCCGAGTACGTGCGTGGGTAGGCACGGATCGAGCTCACGTAGTTCGGGCCGGGCATGACTCGCTCGTAGGCGTGCGCGAGCAAAACGGGCTCGTCGATCCCGCGACGCGCGCGCTCCTCGCGAAGCACCGGAAGCACGACGTGCTCGCACGTCCCGGGCGGGACCGTCGTCTCCACGACGACGAGCGCGTCGGGGCGCATGAGCCGTCCGATCGTTCGAATCGCTGCTCTGAACGGCTCGAGGTCGACGTGGATCTCGGCGTCTGCGCCGTTCGCGCGATCCGCGACGTCGAGGTGGACGTCGACCACGATCACGTCGGCGAGCCCATACGCATCCTCGCACGTCGTCGCGCGGAGGTTGCCGGTCTCGTGCACCGCGTGGTGTGTGAGTCCGGCGAGCACGGGGTCGGTCGAGTCGATGGGCACGAGCCCGGCGTTGATCTTCTCCACCTTCCAGTAGCTCCCGGGCGTTTGAAGGTCGATACCGATCACGAAGTAGAGAGGAGCTCCGTCGGGCGCCTTCGTGTCCGCGATCGTGGCGGCGACCGCCGCCCCGACGAACCCGAGCCCCTGGACGAGCACGACTTGTCCGCCGCGCCGGCTGTGCTCGGCCGCCTTGAGCGCGATCTCTCCGAACGACGCCCGCGCGTCCGCGGCCGTGGGCACGGGATGTACAGTGCCGTCCGGGGCAATCGATATCGGCGGCTTGTCGGGAAGCTCTCTCGGGCCGCCTCGGGTGTCGGTATTCGTGGAGATCATGCGGCCACCATCCTCACCGAAATCCGGGGGGTTCGATTCGCAGGCTCGCCTCGGCGTCTACGTCGACGACGTGTACCGGGTGGTCGAAGCCGGGATCGGGGAGCAGATCTCGGTCGACCGCGCGTTCCTCCTGTTCGCATGCGAGGTCGGACGGCACTTCGAGCGCCTCGTCCTGTTCGGGCGCACGGTGCGCTCGTCCACGCCGGCGGACTATGTCCTTCCACGCGAAACCGAACTCGCCGAGCTCCCTCACTACTCGAACCTGCGGCACATCCCCGAGGTGGTCAGCGCAACCGCAGGCACCGTGCGCGGGATGTGGCGGGGCCTCTCGCGCGTCGACTGCGTCTGGGTGCAGGGCCCGCACCCGTTCGCCGTAGTGCTCGTCGCGCTCGCCGCCGCGAGACGCAAGCGCGTCGTCCTCGGCGTGCGCATGGAAAGCGTTCAGTACTACCGCTCGCGCCTGCCCAGCCGACGGTGGGCTCCGGCGCTCGCACCCATCGTGGCCATCGACCGCGCCTACCGGCTCCTCGCGCGCCGCCTCCCGACGACCGTCGTCGGCGCGGACCTGGCGCGCCGGTACGGCGGCGAGCGACCCTCGCTCCTCAACATGACCGTCTCGCTGATTCGGGAGCGCGATCTGGTCACGACCCTCCCTGCGGGCCGACCTCCGGGAACGGTCGAGCTGCTCACGGTCGGCCGGCTCGAGCCCGAGAAGAACCCGCTCCTCCTGATCGAGGCGCTGCACAGGCTCGAGCTCGAGGCGCCGGGTCGCTACCGGCTGACATGGGTCGGGCGGGGCGAGCTCGAGGATGCGGTTCGCCGGCGAGTCGGCGAGCTCGGTCTCAGCGAGCGCGTGCGGGTGCTCGGCTACGTCCCCTTCGGGCCCGAGCTGCTCGACCTCTACCGGCGCGCGCACGCGTTCGTCCACGTCTCGCGAACCGAGGGCGTGCCGCAGGTCTTGATCGAGGCGCTGGCGAGCGGGACGCCGGTCGTCGCGACCGACGTGGGCGGGGTCCGCGAGCTCCTCGACGACGGACGCGCGGGAATGCTCGTTCCGCCGGACGACCTGGACGCGCTCGTCGCCGCGCTGCGGCGCATCGTGGAGGAGGAACCTCGCAGGGCGCTCGCGACGCGCGGCCTCGAAATTGCGCGTGAGCTCACGCTCGAGCGCCAGGCCGAGCGGGTCGCGCGGTTCCTCGCAACCCGCTAGCGTCGGCGGCCTCACCACAGCCGTCGTCCCAGCGCGCGGAACCGCTGTACCGCCTGCCTGTCCGGCCACGAATAGTACGACCCGCGTGCGAGATCGAGCGGGCGGCGCGTGACCGATCCCCGCTCGACCTCGCCTAGCACGTCGAGCAACAGCTCTGCCGCGACGTGTTTGGAGCGCCTGAGAAACGCGTCGAGCGTTTCGTCCGGACGGATCTCGAACGTCCGCTGACCGCAGAGGTCGCCGGCGTCGATCTCCTCGTTCATGAAGTAGATCGAGACGCCGGCCTGCCGCTCACCGTTGGCAAGCATCCAGAAGCTCGGCATGATCCCGCGGTAGTTGGGCAGCTCGGCTCCGTGGATGTTCAGGCAGCCAATCGCCGGAAGCTCCAGCAGCGGCCGCCGGAAAATCTGCGGGCAGCTGACGGAAACGAGGAGATCGGGCTGCAGCTCGCGGAGCCATTCGAGTAGCCCGGGCGCATTGACATCGGTGACGTTTCGCCACGCGACGCCCCGCTGCTCCGCCACGCGGCCGATCGAAGCGCGACGAAGCCGCGCGCCGGCTACCCGCCGCGCGAGTTGCGCCGTCGCCGCCGCCCCGAAAGTTCGGTAGTACCGCACCAGCGCCTGGCGGCGGCTCTGCCCACGATAGAGGGGGGGCACTATGCAAACGCTCACCGTGTCGCGCGCCCGCTCCTCGAGGACGCGCGCGAAGAAGCTCGGGAGGTAGATCGGATCGTCGGTCGTCAAAAAGACGATGTTCATGTGACCGCCCACGCTGCGAGCGTTTCGTCGAACCGCCCGAACGGAAGTCCTGTAAGGAGCCGGCGCACGCGATCGACGAGCGACCGGCGGCCAAAGCTCTGGGCCAGCCGGAGCCGACGCGGGACGACGCTCCGGTACTCGTCGAGCTCCCCCGCGTTGAACTCGTACGGATGCGTGTAGACGACGGGAGGGCGGCCGCTGTCGACGATTCCTCTGAGCGCCCGGTCGAGCACCCGCTGTGGCAGAAGGCGAAAGTAGCCCCCGCCCGCGACGGGAACGCGCCAGCGCCCCGTCGCCCAGACCGCGACAGGGACCTCCAGGATGGTCGCCCCCGACTCGAGTGTCCGGCGGTGCGGCCCGAGCTCGCAACCCGCGATCCCGTAGCGCCGCATCCGCATGGGGAAGATCGAGGAGTCGATCTGGAAGCCGACCTCGGCGAGGACGTCGAGTGCCCAGAGATTGTCCGACACGATCGAGAAGTCCTGGGCGCGAAATGCGTTCACTGGCAGTCCTGACGCGTCTTCCACGGTCTCCCGCGCCCGCTCGAGCTCGTCGCGGAGCTCACGGCGGTTCATCGCGAAGAGTGGCCTGTGGCTGTAGCCGTGGGACTGGATTTCGTGGCCCTCCGCCGCGAGGTCGCGAACGAGCCGCGGGAACGCTTCCGCCACCTTGCCCTGCACGAAGAACGTCCCCTTGACGCCGCAGTCGTCGAGCACGGAGAGCACGCGCTCGACGTTCCGCACGACCCGCTCGGTGATCGGGGCGTCGAAGTCGATGCAGGACTGGTACCAGTCCTCGACGTCGACGGTGAACGCCGCGAGCGGGCCCTCGCGGCTCATCTGCCGCCGAAGTCCTCCACGCGTGAGAGCGGCGCCGACGAGCGCTCCCGGCTCCCGCGCCCGACGTCGCTCGGAAGCAACCCACGCGCAGTGACGAGAGCACCGTAGAAGACGCCGAGCCCGTAGCCGGCGTGGAACGCAGGGAAGACGGCAGCGACGCGCGGGAGCAACCGCATCGGCTCCCGCCGGCGACGAACGCTCCAGGCCGCGAAGGTGAG
>Ga0126309_10000603_pt1 | contig 12103 bp, 15 predicted proteins | sample Plot56_FD_92541 | JGI IMG/M metagenome (GOLD analysis project Ga0126309, IMG submission 92541) | Serpentine soil microbial communities from UC McLaughlin Reserve, CA, USA - Plot56 | ecosystem: Environmental > Terrestrial > Soil > Grasslands | place: USA: UC McLaughlin Reserve, Lake County...
CCGCCGGCACGCGCCACAATTTCAGGAACACCGGCTCGGAGCCGCTCCGGCTCTGGACCGTGTACGCGCCGCCGGAGCACGCATCGGGAACCGTCCACCACACGAAAGCCGAAGCGGACGCGGCAGAGGAGGAACACTGATGGCCAATCGTTTCGGGACGCTCGACGAGCTCGGCGAGGGCTACGGCTTCCGGAAGATCCGGACGGCGCTCGGCGTCGAGGCGTTCGGTGTCAACGCGATCGTCTACCCGCCGCGTGCGGAAGGGATCCACCACTACCACGACGAGCAGGACGAGCTCTACTTCGTGCACAGCGGGACCGCGCGCTTCGAGGTCGGCGACGAGGTGCGCGAGCTCGGTCCGGGCGGCCTCGCGCACGTGGACTCGACGACCCCGCGCCGCGTCTCGAACATCGGCGACGACGACCTCGTGCTGCTCGTGATCGGCGGCAAGGGCGGGTACGTCGGCCGCGACGGTCAGGTCGTCAGCCAGGAGGAGCTCGAGAAACGCCAGGCGATGTCGCGCGGCGAGTTCACGACGACCTAAGGAGGGTTTGACGAAATACCGGCTGTGCCGCCGGGCCGCGCTGCTCGCCCCGATGCGGCGTCCTCAGTCGCGTCCGTATCTGTTCGATACGCACGCTCCCTGCGTCCTTGCCGAACGATCATCGCACCCCGACGACGAGCGCCATTCCGCCAAACCCTCCTACTAGCCGAGCGCACCGGACACGAACGCCGACGCCTCGGCGAGCAAGGCGGCGTCGCTCGACTTGAGGACCACGTCGACCTCGGGCCCGGTCGCGTCGAACCGCGGGTACGAGCCGACGAGCACCTGCGGCCAGCGCTCGCCCGTCTCCGCGAGCAGTGCCGCGATCTCGCTCTCGCGCGTGCGGTACGTGCGGCGCCAGACGCCGATCGGCGGGCCGGCGCGGAGCTCGTCGGCGATCGCGTCGAACATCGCCTCCATCTCGGACGGAAGCCCCGGAAGGACGTAGACGTTCTCGATCGCGAACCCGGGCGCGCCGCCGCGCGGGTTGGCGAGCGGCCGGCTCGCGGCTGGTAGGAGCGCCCACCGTACGGCGTACTCGGGGTCGCGCGCGAACCGGGCGCGGAGCTCGGAGGCGAGCTCCGGAACCTCGAGCTGCTCGACCCCGAACGCGGCGGCGAGCGCCTCGCGCGTCACGTCGTCGGGCGTTCCGCCGAGCCCGCCCGTGACGACCAGCACGTCGACCGCCGCCGCGCGCTCGCGGACGAACTGCGCGATCACGTCGATCTCGTCCGGGACGGACGCGACCAGCCGGACGTGCACGCCGAGCTGTCCAAGCCTGCGCGCCAGCCACGCGGCGTTCGTGTCGGTCACGTCGCCCGACACGAGCTCGTTACCGATCGTCAGGATCGCTGCGGTGGCCACCGGTGAACCCTATGCCGCGGTCCGTCCGGCCGAGGAACGCGACACGGACGCCGCGGCCGCGCTGATCGGCGCCGAGAGCCCATGGCTCTTCAGCGGCGCCGGGCTGCGCCACCGCCAGCGCTCGCTCCCCGCGCGGGCGCGGCGCGCGACGTGGGTCGCGGAGATCGGAGCGACGATCGTCGGTTGGGGCGAGGCGGAGTTCGACTGGGCCTCGGACGCGAAGGACGTCGGCTCCGTGTGGGCGCTCGTCGCGCCCGAGCACCGGCGCCGCGGCGTCGGCAGCGCGCTGTTCGAGCAGGCGGTCGCGCACGTCATCGCGCACGGCGCGCGCGAGCTTCGCAGCTGGACGCTCGCCGGCAGCGATTCCTTTCTCGAACGGCGCGGCTTCGCACGCGCACGCGAGGAGCGTGTCTCGGCCGTCGATCCGCGCGAGGTCGACACGTCGCGGCTGGACGAGCTCCCGCCGGCGGTGGAGATCGTCCCGTTAACGGCGCTGCTCGACCGTCTCGACGAGGTGCACGCCGTGTACGCCGAGGCTGCGGCCGACATGCCCGCCGACCACCCCGAGAACAGCATCGCCTACGAGGAGTGGCTGACCGAGACGATCGCGAACCCGGACCTGAGCCGCGACGGGAGCATGATCGTGCTCTCCGACGGCGTCCCCGCCGCGCTCTCGTGGCTCCTCGTCGTCGCCGAGCAGCGCGTTGCGATGCACGAGCTCACGGGGACCGCCCGCGCGCACCGGCGGCGCGGTCTCGCGCGCCTCGCGAAGCTGGCGGCGCTCCGGTGGTGCGCCGCGAACGGCATCACGTCGGTGCGGACGGGGAACGACTCGACGAACGTGGGCATGCTGGCGATCAACCGCGACGTCGGCTTCCGGCCGCTCGCCGTCGAGACGGAGTGGGTGCAGCGACTGTGAAGGAGATCCCGCTGACGTTCCGCGGCGACCGTGACGTGCGCGCGGTCCGGCTGCACTCGGACCTCTTCCGCCGGAACGGTACGCCGGAGTTCCGTCGGCGGGGGCGGTCGCGGACGTTCGAGCTGCTGCTGACGCCGCCGGCCGGCGTCGCGCGCGTCGAGTACCAGCTCGAGGTCGAGCGCGAGGACGGGTCGCGCGAGGTGATCGCCGATCCGGCGAACCCGCTCCGTGCTTCGGCGCCGTTCGGCGACCGCTCCGTCCTCGAGCTCGACGACTACGAGCCGCCGGTGTGGCTCGAGGACGAGGACGCCCCGCGGGGGACGCTGGAGCCGTTCTCGTTCCGCAGCCGCGCCCTCCGCGCCGACGTCGAGGGCTTCATGTGGTCGGCGCACGGCGTCCGCGCCGTCGAGTCGCTGCCGCTGCTCGTCGTGCACGACGGACCTGAGTACGTCGAGCACGCACAGCTGCTGCGGTTGTTCGACTCCGCGGTCGCGGAGCTCGAGGTGCGGCCGTTCCGCGCCGCGCTCCTGAAGCCGCCCGGTGACCGGAACGAGACGTACTCGGCGTCGACGCGCTATGCGAACGCGCTCGCCCGCGAGATCGTCCCGACGGTCCGCGAGCTGGCGCCGAGCCCCGACCTCCCGGGCGCGCGAGTTGGGATGGGCGCGAGCCTCGGCGGGCTCGCCGCGTTCCACGCCCACCGCGTGCATCGCCACCTCTTCGGCGCCTTGTTCCTCCAGTCGGGGAGCTTCTTCCGGCGCGAGACGGACGCCCAGGAATCGCGCTTCGGGCGCTTCGACCGGATCTCGCGCTTCGTCGGCGGCGTGCTCCGCGCGCGGGCGGCCCCGGCGCCGATTCCGGTCGCGATGACCTGCGGGATCGCCGAGGAGAACTTCGCGAACAACAGGGCGCTCGCCGACGCGCTGGCGCGACAGCGGTACGACGTGCGTCTGCACCCGCACCGCGACGTGCACAACTGGGTCTCGTGGCGCGACACGTTCCACCCCCACCTCGTGGCGTTGCTGGAGCGGTTGTGGGGGTGACGCGGCACCTCGACCTCGACGGCGGCTCCGTCCTCGCGTACGGCCACTGGGGCCGGCCCGTGCTCGCGTTCCCGTCGGAGCAGGGGCCGTCGTGGCAGTACGAGGAGCGCGGGATGGTCGACGCGCTCGCGTGGCTCCTCGACGCGGGCCGGATCAAGCTGTACTGCGTCGACAGCTACGACGCCCAGAGCTGGCAGGCGCACGACCTGCCGCTCGAGGAGCGCGCGCGCCGCCACGCCTTCTACGAGTCCTGGATCCAGGAGCGGGTCGTGCCGTTCGTCCACGGCGACGCCGGCGGCGGCGAGATCATCGTCACGGGGGTGAGCTTCGGCGCGTACCACGCCGCGAACTTCGCGCTCAAGCGCGCCGATCTCTTCCCGCTCGCGATCTGCCAGAGCGGCGTGTACGACGTATCGGTCGTCGGCTGGGGCGACCGGGGCGACGCGGTCTACTTCAACAACCCCGCGGACTACGTCGGCCACCTGAACGGCAGCGATCTCGACTGGCTTCGGGGACGGGCGTCGCTGCTCCTCGTCTGCGGGAGCGGCCAGTGGGAGGACACGACCGGCGCGCTCGCCTCGACTCGCTCGTTCGCCGGGCAGCTCGCGGGAAAGGGCATCCCGCACGAGCTCGACGTCTGGGGCTCAGAGTTCCCGCACGACTGGTCGGCGTGGCGGACGCAGCTCGCCCACCACCTGCCGAGGTTCTGCTGATGCCGGCGCAGCTCGTCGGGTTGCTGCTCGGGACGGAGGAGGACTGGCCGACCGCGTTCGAGGAGCTCGTGCGGCGGCTCGGCCCGATCCGCTGGGGCGGCGAGGAGCACGAGCTGCGGACCGAGCGCATCGTCAACGAACCGTTCGACCTGCGCTACGAGCCGCGCTACTCGCTCGTGATCGACCGGCTCGCGTGGTGGTACGACCTGCCGCGCGCGTGGCTGAAGAAGGTCGCGCTGATGGACGACGTCTACCTGCTGAACAACCCGTTCACGTTCCAGTCGATGGAGAAGCATTCGGCGTACTGCGCGATGCTGCGGCTCGGGCTCAAGGTCCCCGAAACGTGGCTGATCCCGCACAAGGTGCCGACGCCGATCGCGCAGTTCGAGTACATGGCGGAGAAGTTCCCGGACGTCGCGTCGCGCTACAACGCCGCGTTCGACATCGGGGACATCGGTTCGCGCGTCGGCTACCCCCTGTTCATGAAGCCATTCGACGGCGGCCAGTGGGTGGGCGTCTCGCGCGTGGGCTCCGCCGAGGAGCTGCGACGCACGTACGACGAGTCCGGCGAGCGGATGATGCACCTCCAGGCGGCGGTCGAGGACTTCGACGTATTCGCGCGCTCGCTCTCGATCGGCCCGGAGACGATGGTGATGCGCTTCGAGCCCGACCGTCCGATCCACGACCGCTACCAGGTCGCCCACGGCTTCCTGACGCCGCAGCTCGGGTGGGAGGTCGTGACGATCTCGAAGCTCGTGAACGCGTTCTTCCGCTGGGAGTTCAACTCCTGCGAGACGATCGTCAAGGACGGCGTCGCGGCGCCGATCGACTACGCGAACGCGTCGCCCGACGTCGCGCTGACCAGCCTCCACTACTACTTCCCATGGGCGATTCGCGCGCTCGTCCGCTGGTCTGCGTTCTGCGTCGTGACGCGGCGGGCGATGCGAGTAGATTTGGATACGCACACCTACTTCGCGGTCGGCGACCGCGACGACCTTTCGTACGACGACAAGCTGCGCGAGTACCGCCGGATCTCCGACGCGTACTTCGAGAGCGCTCGCTACGAGGAGTTCATCACCGAGACGATCGGACGGCTCGACGAGATCTGCCTCGAGTACTTCGAGAGCCCCGAGTTCGACGCGCTGCTCGTCGACACGGTGCGGACGACGTTCCCGGCGCACGAGCACGAGCAGTTCGTCGCACACTACCGGGGGCTCGTCGGCGCATGGACCGTAGACCAGCGCGGCGCCCGCCGGCCGGGCTAGCGCAGCGGGAACGGCTTGCGGACGACGGCCGGGAGCGCCTGGGCGGTGACCCACACCGGCGTCGCGTTCGGGTACGGCGTCGAGTACCGGTAGCTGCCGTCCGCGCGCCGCATGCGAGCGAGGAACGCGAGGGCTCGGCGCGGCACCGGCGCGCGTGCGGCGGCGTAGGCCTGGATCGCCCACGCCGTCGACTGCGTGTCCGACGCGCGACCGGCGCTGAGCTCGAAGCCGCCGTCGTCGTTCTGGTGGCGGCGCAGATACGCGAGCGCGCGCGAGATCGACCGGCCGCCGACGCCGAGCGCACGAAGCGCCTGCACCGCTGCGGCGGTGTCGTTCGAGTCCGCGGCGACGCCCGTCGCCCACCCCCACCCACCGGAGCGCGACTGCCGGCGCAGGAGCAGCCGCATCGTCGCCGTCGGTACCGGCGCTTCGGCCTGGCGGAGGGCAAGCGTCGCCCAGATGGTCGAGTTCAGGGTCGCGCCGATCGCACCGTTGGCGTGCGCACTCGCGCGCAGCCTCGCCACGAGCGGCGAGACGTCGTCGCCGATCGCCGCCCGGGCGAGCGCCACGAGCGCGACGGCCGCGATGTCGCGCGGCTCCTGGTGCGCGAGGTACTCGCGCGCCGAGGAGGAGACGGCCGCGCCGGACGCGCGCAGCCCGAGGACGGCCCACGCCGTCAGCTCGGGCGCCGGCTGTCCTCCCGGCTCGGCGAACGCGCCGCTCGGGAGCTGGCGCGACGCGAGGTAGCGCGCGGACTGCTCGAGCGGGCCGACGCGGGTCGCGCCGGCCGCGGACGTCGCAACGGCAGCCGCGAGTGCGAGCACGGCGACGGCGGCGCGGATCACGCCCACACGATCTCCGTGCGAACGCGCCGCTCGTAGCGGTCGAGCACCCGTCGCAGCTCAGGCCCCGCGAGGAGCGCGAGCGCGAGGTTGCCCAGCGCGTGCGCCGCGTTGAACGGGAATCCGCGCGCGAATACGGCGAGCAGCGATGCCTCGTTGTGCGGCAGGTACAGCCAGGTGTACAGGTCGAGCGGGAGCCCGTACGCGAACCCCAGCGCGAAGCAGAAGAGCGCGAACGGCAACCGCCGCCGGATCAGCGGCCGCGCGAGCCCCGCGGCGACGCCGCAGCCGCCCCACGCGAGCATCTGCCACGGCGTGTGCGGGCCCTGGCCGAGGAAGAAGTTCGAGCTCAGGGCGGCGAGCGCACCGACGGCGAAGCCGCGCTTCGGCCCGAGCGCAGCGCCCGCAGCCGCCGTGATCACCGTCACGGGCTGCACGCCGGGAACGGCGACGAACAGCACGCGGCCCGCAGCTGCGATCCCGGCCAGCGTCGCGACGAGCGTCACGTCCTTCGCCGCGTCGGGGCCGCTCTCGAACCAGGAGAACCCTGCAGCGACGAGCGCACCCGCGACGAGCAGCAGCGCCAGCGGCCCCCGGTCGGGGTCGAGCGCGGCCCACGCGGCCGCACCGAGGGCGACGACTGCGCAGGCGGCGGCGACCCTATGCGGCAACGCGCGCCTCCCCGAGCTCCCGGGGCCCGCCGAGGCTCACGCGCCGCGCCGCGGGGAACGACCGGTCGTGCGTCGCGAGCAGCACACCGCGGCCGGACGCCGCGTAGCGCACGATCGAGTGCGCGAGCTCGGCCTTCCGCTCCGGGTCGACGCCACGGGTCGGCTCGTCGAGGACGAGCAGGTCGGGCTCGCCGACGAGCACGGCCGCCAGTCCCAGGCGCTCCCGCTCGCCGCTCGAGAGGTCGCGCGGATGCCGCTTCGCGGCCCAGCCGAGCCCGACTTCGTCGAGCGCTCGGAGCGCCCTCGCCGCGTCGCCGCCGACCCCGAGCGCGACCTCGTCGACGACGCGCTCGCACGCGAGGTAGCGACCGGGGTCCTGCGAGAGGTAGCCCGCGCGACCGAACCGCCGGACGACGCCGCGCTGCGGGTCGAGCAGCCCTGCCGCGAGCTTCGCAAGTGTCGATTTTCCGGACCCGTTGGGTCCTTCGAGGGTGACGATCTCGCCGCGGCGGACCTCGAGCGAGACGCCGCGGAGGACGGGGTCGCGATCGGCGTACGAGAACCACAGCTCTTCGAGTGTCGCAACCGGATCGGACGGGACTGTTGCCTTGTCTGTAAACAACATGTCCTCGGCGTACAGAGGTCGATGCGCGGCGAGCCACTCTCGCGCCGCATCCGTCGGCGCGTCGAGCAGGAGCCGGCCGTCCTCGACGAACAGCACCCGCGTCGCGACGCTCAGTGCGCGCGCAACGCGCTGCTCCGAGAGGACGACGTTCGCGCCCGTTGCCGCGACGCGCTCCAGAAAGACGTGCGCCGCATCGGGATCGAGCTGCGAGGTCGGCTCGTCGAGCAGCAAGAGCGTCGGTCGCAGCGCAAGCGCCCCGGCGAGGCAGACGCGCTGAAGCTCGCCGCCCGAGAGCTCGGTGGTGCGGCGAAGCGCGAGGTGCCGCGCGCCGACCTCTGCGAGAGCGCGCTCTACGCGCGGCCAAATCTCGTCGGGGCGCACGCCGACGTTCTCGAGGCCGAACGCGACCTCGTTGCGCGCGATCGTCATCACCACCTGGTCCTCCGGGTCCTGGAAGACCGTCGCGACGCTGCCCGCCAGGTCTGCCGGCCGCGCCGTTCGCGTGTCGCGTCCGTCGACGACGGCGCACCCGCGGAACGTTCCGCCGTGGAAGTGCGGCACCAGTCCCGCGAGCGCGCGCAGGATCGTCGACTTCCCGGAGCCGGACGGCCCCAGCAGCGCGACGACCTCGCCCTCGGCGAGCTCGAACGAGATATCCGTGACCGCCGGCGCGGTCGCGCCGCCGTAGGTGAACGACAGCTGGTCGACCCGCGTCAGAGCCACAACACACCCGCCACGACGACAGCCACGGCGACGCCGAGCGCAAGGCGGTCGACGCCACGCCATGGCGGACGAGGCGCGCGTGTCGCCCCCGCCCGCCCGAAGCCACGCGCCTCCATCGCCTCCGCCAGGTTCAGCGCCCGCTCGAGCGATCCCGCGACGACGGGCGAAAGCAGCCGCGCGTGGCCGCGAAGCCCCTCGACGGCCACACCCCGGCCGCGCACCGCCTCGGCGAGCCCGAGCGCGTCGCGTTGCAGCGTCGGCACGAGCCGCGTCGCCAGCGCCGCCGCGAGCGCGGACCGTCGCGCGACGGATACCCCGGCGAGCAACTCGTCGTGGTCGAGCAGGAGCGCGTACGCCGTGAAGGCCAGACCGACGGCGATCAGGCGCGCGGCGTTCAACGCCGCCCCCCACAGCTCCTCGACCGTGACGTCGAGCGTGCCGATCACGGGCACCGACGGCCCCGACCAGAGCACCTGGAAGCCCTCGACCGAGAGCAACGGCCACAGGACGAACAGCGCGAGCCCCGGAACGATTGCGCCGAGGAGATACATCCGCCGCTGCGGCGAACGCGCGAGCAGACACACCACGAGCAACAGCGCGGCGATCGCGGCCACGGAGGCGAGCCGGTCGGCGAGGAGCGCCGCTGCGGCGAGCGCGGCGAGCAGCGCGGCGGCGGCTCCGGGCCTCACGACCCGGTCCAGGCGTAGCGGCGCCGCGCGGCGTGCACGACGTCGTCGACGCGTTCGGGTGCGGCGGCGAGCACGAACCGCACGGGAGCATCCGCACCGCCCGCGGACCGGCGCTCGGCGCGAAAAACCTCGCTTCCCGACCGTCGGGGGCGCCGGACGACGAGCAGGTTGAGCTCGGGGTCGACGCGCCGGCAGCACGCGACAGCGCGACCGCCGATCCGGGCCGCGAGCTGTCGCGCCACCGCCCGGAAGCCGCTCCCGTACTGGACGACCGCCGCACGCCGCTTGCCGCCGAAGCCGTGGACGAACGGCTCCGGGAACGCACCCACGACGACCGGCTGCGACATGCGCCCGCGCCACGCGCGGTAGTCGAACCAGACGACGTCGCCCGGGCGCAGCCGGTACTCGGCGGCGCTCCGGTCGGCCTCGATCCCGTTCACGAAGTAGAACCAGTCCACCCGTCGCCCGAGCGAGCCCGACAACCCGTCCACCGACTGGACGTAGCGCCCGCCGTACCGGGTCTCGAGGTCGGCCTTGCGGTCGAGCGCCTGGAGCGCCGTCTGGCCGGCGTCGACGCGGGCGTCGACGAGCACGTGCGCCCCACGGTCACGCGTCACCCACAGCGTCACCGTGCCGCTCGCATCGCCGCTCGACGCGCCGCCGCAACCCGCGACGGCTGCGGCGGCGACGACGAGCGCGACGAGGCGAAGCTTCACCGGACGGCGTTCGAGCGAACCGCTCCGCCCAGCATCGCGCGGACGAGACCCGTGTGGCGGCGGATGCACGCGCCGCCGTTCCGCGTTGCGAAACGGCGTGTGCCGACGAGGAGCGTCGCGCCGGCGGCGGGGCGCTCGACGCCGGCGTCGTTTTGACGGGTGACTCGGTAGCAACGTGGCCCGGCTCGCCTCAGGACGAGCGTGTCCGGCCCGCCCGCGACCCCGAACTGCGCCCAGTACCAGAGCACACGGTCGCCGTCCTTGAGCTGGACGTGGTCGGCACCCACCGGCGGCGAGGCACCGTTGACCTTGAACACCCAGCCAGTCTGCGCCGCGGCCGGGAAGCGACCGATCTGGTCGACGTAGTTGCCGAAGCTGGACGCGGAGACGTGGTAGTAGAACTCGCCGGCGATGCTCGCCCAGTCGAGCGCGGCGAGGGCGTTCAACGGCGTGGACGACGGCACGTCCGCGGTCGTGTCGGCCGCGTTGAAGATCGTCTGCGACTTGCCTTCCACGCGCACCTTGACGCGGACGGCGGCAGCGGTCGGGACGAGGACGAAGGCGACGAGTGTCGCCGTGAGGGCTGCGAGGCAGCGTCGAAACACGAATCCTCCTTCCGCGAGGGGTTCGGGTCTGTGACGCGCGGCAGGTCTTCTGACTCGGGGCTCCCCCTCCCTCCGCCTTCCCGGCTTTTCGCCAGTGGCAGTTCGGAGCGAGGGCATCTCCCCTCACAGCGGCGGGACCGTCCCGGATTCGCACCGGGTTCCCGGACCGTGCGTCTCTCGGTTGGAGCGCGAGCCTATCATCGCGCCCGTGCGGCGTCCGTTCGTGAGCCTCTGGCTGCCGGTCGTCGCGTGGGCGGCGGTGATCTTCGCGCTCTCGTCCGTCCCCGGCCTCGAGTCGGGACTCTCGTGGGACTTCGCACTGCGAAAGGTCGCCCACGTCACCGAGTACGCGATCCTCGGTGGGCTGCTCGTCCGCGCCCTCGGCCGTCCCCTGCCAGCAGTTGCCGCCGGCGTCGCCTACGCCGCGAGCGACGAGTTCCATCAGCACTTCGTGCGCGGACGTCACGGCAACGTGATCGACGTCGCGATCGACGCCGTCGGGGTGCTGATCGGCGTCGCGCTGACGCGACGGCTCCGCGCGTGAAGCTCGCAATCGACCTCGACGCGGTCGTCGGGGACACGCGCCGCCTCTGGGAAGCCTGGCTCGACGACGCTGCGCGCCGGTTCCGGACGATCGCGCCGCTCGAGCCGGCGTCGCTCCCGCGCGACCGAGGCGAAGCCGCCGAGGCGCTCGACCGGTGGGCCGCCGCCGGCGTCGGCGATTGGCGCGGGGCCCTCGAGCGGTTCGCTGCGGACCACGCGCCGCTCTACCTCCGTCCGGACCCGCAGGTGAACGCCGCGCTGCGGGCGCTGGCCGCGCGCGGCGCCACACTCATCGCGTTCACCGACGCGCCGGACACTCTGGCGCGCCTCGCCGTGGCGCAGCTCGGCGCAGCCCGCGCGCTCGAGGCGCTCGAGAGCGCGAGCGGCGCGCTGGGGCGCGCGCTCGAGCGCCTCGGCGACGGCGCCGTGGTCGTCGGGTCACGCGAAGAGCTGCTCCGGCTCCCGCTCTAGAATTCGATCGTGGAACGCAAGCGCCCGCCGCTCGACGACCGGCAGCTCGACGTGCTGCTCGAGCGGCTGGACGGGATTCGCGACGAGCTGCGGACGCTCAACCGCCGCCTCGACCAGCAGGAGCTGCTGCTCCGGATCGCGGGCGAGATCTCCGGGCTGAACGAGTCGCTCCAGACGCTCGCGTATGCAGCAATGGGGCAGCAGCCGCCACAGGTGCGTCGCCGACGCTCCGGCTGACGGCGGGCTACCGAACCAGCCTGTAGACGCGGCCGCCGAGCGACGTCGCGTACAGCTCGCCCCGCGCGTCTTCGCCGAAGGACGACAGCTCGGGGATCGAGAACGGCTCGCGCCTGACGTCCGCCGCGGCGCCGTTCTCGAGGCGCAGGCTCCAGACCGCGCCGCTGCAGTAGTCGCCGTAGAAGTAGCGGCCGCGCGCAGCGGGAACCGCCGTTCCGCGGTAGACGAACCCGCCGGTCACCGAGCACGCGGGGCCGTGAGCGTAGACCTGCACCGGGAACGTCAGCGTGCCACTCGGGTTCGGCTGCTTCTGCTCGAACCGAGCCCGACCCTCGTAGACGTCCCAGCCGAAGTTCGCGAGCGCGCCGATCCGTGCGCGCGGGACGAAGTCGATCTCCTCCCACGCCCCCTGCCCCACGTCGCCGATCCAGAGGTCGCCCGTCGCCCGGTCGAAGGAGAACCGCCACGGGTTGCGCAGCCCGAGCGCCGCGATCTGCGGCGACGGCCTCGCGCGCGAGACGTCCAGCCGTACGAGCTTCCCGAGCAGCGTCCGCGGGTTCTGGGCGCGGTTCTCGGGGTCGCCGCCCGACCCGCCGTCGCCCATGCCGACGTACAGCCTCCCATCGGGCCCAA
>Ga0126309_10000604_pt1 | contig 12099 bp, 14 predicted proteins | sample Plot56_FD_92541 | JGI IMG/M metagenome (GOLD analysis project Ga0126309, IMG submission 92541) | Serpentine soil microbial communities from UC McLaughlin Reserve, CA, USA - Plot56 | ecosystem: Environmental > Terrestrial > Soil > Grasslands | place: USA: UC McLaughlin Reserve, Lake County...
ATCGGGCGCGGCGACTCGGCGCGCCGCTACATCAACCAGAAGCCCGTGCCGGTCGCCCGCTTCGAGGAGGCGCTGCGGATGATCAAGCCGTTCATGAACGGCGAGCGGGTCCGCTGGAACGACACGGAGATCGAGCTCGCGTGGGTGCGCCCCGAGCTGCCGGAGATCGAGATGCACGTCGCGGGCTACGGGCCGCGGGTGCTGAGCGTCGCGGGGCGCGTGGGCGACGGCGTGATCATCCAGCTCGCCGACCCCGACATCATCCAGTGGACGATGGGCACGGCCCGGAGGGCGGCCGAGGAGGCGGGGCGCGACCCCGCCGCGCTCAAGTGCATCGTCTGCGCCCCCAGCCACATCTCCGGCGACCTCGCGGCGGCGCGCGACCAGGTGCGCTGGTTCCCCGCCATGGTCTCCAACCACGTCAAGGACCTGATCGCGCGCTACGGCGCCGACGGCTCCGTCGTGCCGCAGGCCTTGACGGACTACGTGCCCTCGGAGACGAACTACGACTACGGCGAGCACTCCCGGACGGGCGCGAGGCACGGGGCGTTCGTCAGCGACGAGATCTGCGACCGCTTCTGCGTGCTCGGCACCGCGGAGCAGGCGATCGAGAAGCTCGCCGAGCTCGAGTCCATCGGCGTCGACCAGTTCAACGTCTACCTCATGACGGAGGGCCAGGAGGCGACGCTCGAGACCTACGGCCGTGAGATCATCCCGCGCTTCGCGGGAGTCACTGGAGGTGCAGCATGAGAACGCTCGTCCGCGGCGGCACGGTCGTGTCCGCCACCCATTCCTCGGTCGCCGACGTGCTCCTCGACGGCGAGGAGATCGTCGCCGTGGGGGACGTGGGCGAGGTGGACGCGGAAGTCGTCGACGCGAGCGGCTGCTACGTCCTCCCGGGCCTGATCGACAACCACACGCACATGGCGATGCCGTTCGGCGGCACCCGCTCGATCGACGACTACGACACCGGCACGCGCGCCGCCGCCGCGGGCGGCACGACCTGCATCGTCGACTTCGTGATCCAGCAGGAGGGTGGCGGCCTGCAGTCCTCGCTCGACGAGTGGCAGGAGCGCGCCGCGGGCGCCGCGCACGTCGACTACGGCTTCCACGTGGCGATCACGCAGGCCGACGAGGGCACGTTCGCCGACATGCCCTCGATGGTCGAGCAGGGCATCGCCACGTTCAAGGTCTTCCTCGCCTACAAGGGCGTGCTGATGGTCACCGACGACCTGTTCCTGCGCGTGCTCGAGACCACGCGCGACCTCGGCGCGCTGACGATGGTGCACTGCGAGAACGGCTGGGCGATCGACGTCCTCGTCGAGCGCGCGCTCGCCGCCGGCGAAACCGATCCCATCCACCACGCGCGCACGCGCCCGGAGATCCTCGAGGCCGAGGCGACGCACCGCTCCGTCCGCCTCGCCGAGCTCGCCGGCGCGGGCGTCTACATCGTGCACGTGACCTGCGGCCTCGCGGCCGACGAGATCGCGGCCGGGCAGGCGCGCGGCGTCGCGGTCTCCGGCGAGACCTGCCTGCAGTACCTGACCAACACGGTCGAGGACCTCGCGCGCCCGGACTTCGAGGGCGCGCGCTACGTGTGCTCGCCGCCGCTGCGCGAGGCCCACAACCAGGAGAAGCTGTGGCGGGCGCTGCGCCGCGGTGTGCTCGAGAGCGTCTCGACCGACCACTGCCCGTTCAACAGTGAGCAGAAGGCGCTCGGCCGCGACGACTTCTCCAAGATCCCCAACGGCCTCGCGATGATCCAGCACCGCCTGGTGAAGCTGTGGGACCTCGGCGTCGCGGGCGGGCGGATGACGCCCTCCGAGCTGGTCGACAAGACCTCGACGGCGATCGCCCGCCGCTTCGGGCTCGCCCGCAAGGGCGCGATCGCGCCGGGGATGGACGCCGACCTCGTCGTCTTCGACCCTTCCACGCCGTTCGCGTTCTCGACGCGGACCTCGCACATGAACGTCGACTACGACCTCTTCGAGGGCGAGACGTCCTCGGGCAGTGTGCGTCACACGTTCTGCCGCGGCACGATGGTCTACGACCGCGGCGAGATCCTCACCTCGCCCGGCCACGGCCGCTTCGTCCCGCGCTCGCTCGGCGCGTCCGCCCCCGTCCCGTCGTGATGGACGCCGGCCGCGTCATCTCCGACCTGCGCGAGCTGGCGGAGCTGACGGGCGGGCCGGACGGCGCCCGCCGCGTGTGCTGGACCGACGGGTGGGTCAGGGCGCGCGAGCTGGTGCGCTCGAAGCTGGAGGAGCTGCCCGTCGAGATCGAGACCGACGCGGCGGGGAACGTGTGGGCCGATCTGCCCGGCGAGGAAGAGGGCTTCGTGATCGTCGGCTCGCACGTCGACTCCGTTCCTGCGGGCGGCTGGCTCGACGGCGCGCTCGGGATCTTCGCCGCCCTCGAGGTGCTGCGCGCGCACGCCGGCGGTGAGCGGCGCGTCGGCCTGCGCTTCGTCGACTGGGCCGACGAGGAGGGCGCGCGCTTCGGGCGCAGCCTGTTCGGCTCGTCCGCCTGCGCCGGGACGCTCGAGGCCGACGAGGTCCGCGACCTCGAGGACCGCGACGGCGAGCGGCTCGAGGACGTCGTCGCCCGCCACGGCGTCGACCTCGGGAGGGCGCACGAGTCGGGCACGAGGCTGACCGGGGCGCGCGCGTACCTCGAGCTGCACATCGAGCAGGGCCCGGTGCTCGAGAGCCGCGGCGAATCCGCCGCGGCCGTGCTCGGCACGGTCGGGGTCGAGCGCCGCGCCGCGGTGTTCCGCGGCCGCGCGGCCCACGCGGGCGCGACGCCGATGGACATGCGGCAGGACTCCTTCCTGGCAGCGGCGCGCGCCGCGCTACTGATCCGCGAGGTCGGGCTCGCCCACGAGGGCGGGTACTGCACGACCGGCGGCGCGTCCAGCGAGCCCGGGGTGGTCACCGCGGTCGCGGGCCGGACCGAGCTCCTGCTCGACCAGCGCCACCTCGACGCGGGCGAGCTCGCGGCGATGCTGAGGGAGGCCGACGACGCGTGCGAGCGCGCGGCGGAGGAGTTCGGCTGCACGGTCGACATGAAGCACCTGTGGTCGATCCCGCCGATCCCGTTCGACGAGCGGCTGATCGGCTTCGCCAAGGAGGCGCTCGGCAGTGACACCGCGATCCCGAGCGGCCCGCTCCACGACGCCGCGGAGATGGCGCGGCTGATCCCGACCGTGATGATCTTCTCGTCCTCCTCGCCCCCGGTCTCGCACACCCCGGAGGAGGACACGCCGGAGGACGACCTGCGCGTCGCGATCGAGGCCTACGGCCGCACGGTCGACGTCGCGCTGGCGGCCGCGGCGGGCGGCGAGCTGCCGCCGCGGCCGTGAGGCCCCGGCCGGCGCACCGCACCCTCGAGGGCGAGCGCGTGCGGCTCGTGCCGCTCGACCCGGACCGCCACGCCGAGGACCTGCTCGCCGCCGCGGCGGGCGACCCCGAGCTGTGGCGCTACCTGCCGTACGGGCCGTTCGCCGACGCCGGGGCGCTGCGGGGCTGGCTCGCGGAGCACGCGGACTCCACCGACCCGCTGTTCCTGGCGGTGCTGGACGCGGCGACCGGCCGGGCGGGCGGCGTGGTCTCCTTTTTGCGACCCGAGCCCGAGCACGGCAGCGTCGAGATCGGCCACATCTGGTTCGGGGCGCCCCTCCAGCGCAGCCCCGCGGCGACGGAGGCGATCTCCCTGCTCGCGCGCCACGCCTTCGACGACCTGGGCTACCGCCGGCTCGAGTGGAAGTGCGACGCCGCCAACGAGCGCTCGCGACGCGCGGCCGAGCGCTTCGGCTTCACCTTCGAGGGCGTCTTCCGGCAGCACATGATCGTCAAGGGCCGCAACCGCGACACGGCGTGGTTCTCCCTGCTCGATCGCGAATGGCCGGCCGCGCGGGCGGCGTTCGACGCGTGGCTGGCCCCCGGCAACTTCGACGCCGGCGGCCGCCAGCGCCGGTCACTCGCCGCCCTGCGCTGAGGTACGCTGGGTGCACGGTCGGCTCCGTCGCTCCGTCGCTCGGGACCCGGCCGCCATGTGACCCAACTCTCCCTGTCGCTGCCCTCCGAGCCGTCCTCCGGCGGCACCGCTCGCGCCGCCATCCGCGAGCGCTTCGGCAGCGTGCTGGACCGGGCCGGCTTCGCGGACCTCGAGCTCGTGGTCTCCGAGCTGGTCACGAACGCGGTCGAGCACGGCAGCGGCGCGATCCGGGTGGACGTCAAGCACCGCGGCGGGGAGATCCGGGGCTCCGTGTCGGACGCCGGCGCCGGCTTCGACTACGCGCTGCGGTCGTTCGACGGCGGGGCGAACCGCGGCCGCGGGCTCGCGATCGTCGACGCGCTCGTCACCCGGTGGGGCATCCGCGAGGGCAGCACGCAGGTCTGGTTCGTGATGCGTCTCGCGACCGCGCTCTAGGCGTCGCGGAAGGTGATCATCTCGTCGACGCTCGTGAGGTCGAAGATGCGCTGGACCTCGCGAGGCGCCTTCACGACCACGAGCCGGAACCCCTCGCGCGCGCCGCGGGCGTTCTCCTCCAGCAGGATCGAGATGCCGCTCGACGCGAAGAACGAGCACCCGGACAGGTCGACGACGAGCTCCTCGAAGCCCGGCTCGAGCCCCGCGATCGCCGCCTGCAACTCGGGCGCCGTGGCGATGTCGAGCTCGCCCACGACCGACACCACCGCGACCGGCCCGCGACGTTCGGCCTCGGCTGCGAACTCCGGCGCTTCGTAGATATCGGTCACGCCGTCCGCATCCGGGCCGCGACGATACAGAGATCGTCTCCGAGGATGTCGCCGGCGTGCGCACGCAGATCCGCCGTCAGACGGCGGACCACGGCACTCGGGGACGAGCCGGCGAGCTCCCGCAGCACCTCGACGAGGCGGTGCTCGCCGAACAGCTCGCGGCGCGGCTTGTGCGCCTCGGTGACCCCGTCGGTGAAGAGCAGGAAGCCCGCGCCGGGATCGAGCGTCTCGCGGCCGTTGTGGCAGGTGAGCGACGCTGAGACCCCGAGCGGGGGCGCCGCGCGACGGCCGTTGAGCATCTCGCCCGTGTCGAGGCGCAGCGGCGGCGGGTGGCCGGCCGACGCCCACTCGAGGCGCCCCGCGCGCGGGTGGACGACGGCCACGATGGCCGTCACGAAGGTCGAGGAGACGCCGGTCCGCTCGACCAGCACCTGGTTGGCGAGCTCGAGCAGCTGGCACGGGGCGTCCACGAAGCCGGCGAACGTCGCCAGCGACGTGCGCACGAAGGTCGCGCGCCTCGCCGCCTCGAGGCCCTTCCCCGAGACGTCGCCGACCGCGAAGACGGTGGAGTCCTCGTCCGGGCCGGGCGCCACGAGGTAGAAGTCGCCGGCGACCCCGTCGGTCGCGGGCGCGAAGGCCGAGCCGATCTCGATGCCCGGGCGCGGCGGCAGCTCGCTCGGCGTCAGGACGTCGCGCATGGCCTGGAGGTCGCGGAGCTCGCTGTCGCGCTCCAGCACCTCCCCTACGAGCTGGGTGATGCGGCCGTCCCGGACCTCGACGCGCGCGGTCAGCTCCGCGATCTCGCGTCTCAGGGCGGCGATCTGGGTGTCCTGCTCGGGCGGAATGCCCCCCTGTTACCCGTCCTGATGCGGCTCGAACGGGAGCACGTCGTCGATCCCCGCCGCCGCGAAGACCCGCTGCACGGGCTCGGGCCCCGGCACGATGCGCAGGGGGATCCCGCGCGACTCCAACTCGCCCGTGAGCTCGATGACGACGCCGATGCCGAGTGAGTCGATGAAGGTCAGGCCGGAGAGGTCGAGCGTGAAGTCGCGCAGGCCCGGGACCTCGAGCGCCCGCTCCAGCGCCGGCTCCGCGGTGAACGTCGCCGCCATGTCGAACTCGCCGGCGAGCGCCGCGGTGACGGCGTCGCCGGTGACGGTGATCGAGGGGCTGTCGGTGGCGGGCATGGGGTGCGGCGCCGCCGGCCCGGCCGGGCCGGCGGCGCGGGCCGCTAGGAGCGGTCCTCGTCGTACGGCTGGCGGCTGCCGGCCTTCGCGAGGCCGCGGGAGACCATGTACCCGACGGTCAGGATCGTCACGTACAGCCAGGCCTGCTTGGCGCCGAGGCCACCGGCGTCGGCCTCGTCGACCACGGCAGCCGCGATCAGGATGCCGGCCAGGACGGCGAGGAACGCGAAGAACTCGGTCGTCTTGAACGACGCCTTCGTCTCCGTGGTCAGCCGTCGAGCGTGATTGCGCTCGGTGGTGCCATTGCGGGTGATGCCGTCCTCGCGGGCGGGGGTGCGAACTGAGCTCATGTGTCCCTCCAGGGGATTTCAGGTTGGATCCTGGGTCGTCTCCGGCTCGCCGGCAGTGCGGCGAGCGGTTCCGTCCCAGACAACGGACAGGAGCGCGGAGAACACCCGGCGCGTCCTGTCCGTTCGGGCTACCCCTCGGGATCCGGCGGGCAAACGCGTGTTCGCCTCCTATGTCCGCACTCCGACCTCGCTCGCGCCCGCCAGCCGCGCGAGCGTGAGCGCGCCCAGCAGCAGGCCGAAGTCGCGCAGCGCGATGTCGCCGTAGCCGCCGACGATCAGCAGGTTGACGATGATGCCGCCGAGCCAGCCCGCGACCAGCAGGCCGCCGAAGCGCGGCATGACCGCCACCGTCAGCCCGGCGATGATCTCCACCACGCCGACGATGTGCATCGCGTCGCCGGCGCTGCCGGGGATGAGGTCGTTGAAGGCGGGCGCGAGGTAGCGCGTCCAGTCGTCGGTCAGGACGCCGGCGAACTTGTCGAGCCCGAACAGGATCGGGGCGACGGTGAAGGCGATCCGCAGCAGCGTGAACGCCTGCGCGACGGGATCGCCGCGCAGGGCGCGGACGGTGGGGAACGGAACGGGTCGCAGTGCGGTGCTGGTCATGAGGCTCCTCCTTGGGAGACGGTGGACAACTCGGTCAGCGGGGCGTTCACGCCCATCTGGGCCAGGACGCGGCCGCCGGCGAGCCAGAACGCGTTGAACTCGAGGCCGGCCGGGTCGCCGCGCAGGACGACCTCGTCCCAGGACGCCGCGAAGCCCGAGTACTCCATGCCGACGTCGTACTGGTCGGAGAAGAAGTACGGCGTGCGCGCGTACGGCTCGTCCGCGCCGAGCATCGCGCGCGCCGCCGCCGGGCCCTGGTGGAGCGCGTTGTCCCAGTGCTCCACCCGCAGCCGGCCGAGGTCGGGATGGAGGTGGTTGGCGACGTCGCCCGCGGCGAAGATGCCCGGCACGCTCGTCTCCAGCCGGCCGTCGACGAGCACGCCGTTCTCGACGGCCAGGCCGGCCGCCTCGGCGAGGCCGGTGGGCGGAACCGCCCCGACGCCGACGACGACCGCGTCGCACTCGATCGCCGTGCCGTCGTGGAGCCTGACGCGCTCGACCCGGCCGTCGCCCTCGAACGCCGTGACGCCCGCCTCCATCCGCAGGTCGACGCCGTGGTCGCGGTGCAGGTCGCGGTAGACCGCGCCGACCTCGCGCCCCAGCACGCGCTCGAGCGGCACCGCCTCCGGCGCGATCATGGTCACGTCCATCCCGCGCTGCCGCGCGGAGGCGGCCACCTCGGAGCCGATCCAGCCCGCCCCCACCACGACCAGACGGCCGCCGGCGTCGAGCCGCGCGCGCAGCGCATCGCTGTCGGCGAAGGTGCGCAGCCCGTGGACGCCTGCGAGGTCGGCGCCCGGGATCCGCAGCCGCCGCGCCTCGGCGCCCGTGGTCAGCAGCAGCCGCTCATAGCCCAGCCGCTCGCCGTCCGCGAGCTGGACCTCGCGCGCGCCGGGGTCGACGCGGGTGACGGTCGCACCGAGCCGCAGCTCGATCTCGAGCTCCGCGTAGAGGCCGGCGGCATGGACGTAGGCGCCCGCGCGCTTCGACTCGCCGCGCAGGTAGTCCTTGGAGAGCGGCGGGCGCTCGTAGGGGCGCTCGTCCTCGGCCCCCAGCAGGACGAGGCGACCGTCGAACCCCTCTTCGCGAAGGGTCTCCGCGGCCTTTGCGCCGGCCATCCCGGCCCCCACGATCACGAACATGTCAGTGCCAGGAACTCCTGGCGGGTCCGGGGGTCGTCGCGGACGACCCCGTGGAGTGCGGAGGTCACGGTGTGGGTGCCGAACTTCTCCACGCCGCGCAGCGACATGCAGAGGTGCTCGGCCTCGAGCACCACCCCGACGCCCTTGGGTTCGAGGTGCTCCTGCAGCCAGTCCGCGATCTGGACCGTGAGGCGCTCCTGGATCTGGAGGTCCCGGGCGAACCGCTCGACCACCCGCGCGAACTTGGACAGCCCGAGGATCCGCTCCCCCGGCAGGTAGCCCACGTGGGCGACCCCGTGGAACGGGAGCAGGTGGTGCATGCAGAGCGAGTGGAACGGGATCGAGCGGGCGACGACGAGCTCGTCGTAGCCCTCGTCGTTGGGGAACGTCGTGGCGCGGAAGGTCTGCGGCGTGAGCATCTCCGCGTAGGCAGCGGCCATCCGCCGCGGGGTCTCGCGCAGGCCCTCGTCCGCCAGGTCGGCGCCGAGCGCGGCGAGCAGGTCCGCGGCCGCCCGCTCCGCGGCCTGGATGTCGATGGTTCGGCCGGTGTCGTGGATCTCCGGCAGGGCGATGATCGTCATGCCCTGCTTCGTGTCGGCCGCGGCCACGGTCTTACCTCCGGGTAAGAAGTCGCGCCCGGCGGACACCAACGACACAATGCTGGTGACGATGTCCTCCGTGCACCTCCTCGACCCCGAGTCACAGGCGTGGCTCGACCGGCTGGATCCGAGCAGCGCCGAGCGAGACGCGGCGGTCGCCGAGCTGCACGCGCTGCTGCTGAAGGCGGCGCGCTTCGAGGTCAGTCGCCGCCGCGGCTCGATCGGCGCGGCCGAGGGCGAGGACCTCGCGCAGCAGAGCGCCGACGACGCGCTCGTCGCCGTGCTGCGCCGGCTCCGCGACTTCCGCGGCGACAGCCGCTTCACCACCTGGGCCTACAAGTTCGCCCTGCTGGAGGCGGGCGTGAAGGTCCGCCGGCGGGCGTGGCAGGGCCGCGAGGTCCAGCTCGAGCCCGAGAGCTGGGCGCTCATCCCCCGGGGCGGCGCGACGCCGCACGAGGAGCTCGAGACGGCGGAGCTGCTCGCCGCGCTCGAGGAGGCGATGCGGCGCGAGCTCACCCCCCACCAGCGCCGCGTCCTCGTCGCCGTCGCAATCCAGGACGTTCCCATCGACGTGCTCGCCGAGCGGCTCGACACGACGCGCGGCGCGCTCTACAAGACCATCCACGCCGCCCGCCGCAAGCTGCGCGCGGCGCTGGCCGCACGGGAGATGTCATGACCGCATTCGACCGCAGGCTCGCCGGGCGGCTGCTCGGGCCCGAGGGCCCGGAGCTGACCTGCGAGCAGTGCTTCGACCAGCTCGACCGCTACGTCGAGCTCGAGCTCTCAGGCGACCGCGCGGACGAGCAGGTGCCCGGCATGCGCGCGCACCTCGAGGGCTGCCCGGCGTGTGACGAGGACCACGCGAGCCTGCTCGCGTTCGTCAGCGCAGAGCGCTGATCCCGCCCTCGATGAACTGCAACGGGCGGTTGACGACCGCGAGCGCTGTCGGTTGCGCTCGCAATAATCGGTCGCGTCGTTTCCCCAACAGCGCTCGGAGAACCCATGTCGTCCCTGCTCGCGCGGCTCGCGCGCACCCTCACACACCACTGGAAGCGCGGCCTCGCCGGCGCGATCGTCGCCGTCGTGCTGCTCGGTGCGGCCGCGGGCGCCGGTGGCGAGGCGGCGGACGACTTCAACATCCCGGGCACGGAGTCCCAGCAGGCGCTCGACCTCTTCAAGGAGCACAGCCCCGCGTTCGCGGGGGCCGACTCGACGCTGGTCTTCACCGTCGAGCAGGGGAAGATCTCCGATCCCGGGCCGCGCGCCGCAGTCACGGGAGCGCTCGACCGGGTCCGCGAGCTCAAGGGCGTCCAGGTCGTCGAGGACCCGTTCGCCAAGGGCGGGACGGTCTCGCGCGACGGGCGGCTCGCGTCGGTCGCGGTCCGCTACTCCACCGAGCCCCAGGACCTGGAGAAGCCGGACGGCGACGCGCTCGTGAAGGCGGCGGAGACCGGCGAGCGCAACGGCGTGAGCGTCGCGGAGCGAGGCATCCTGATCGACCTCGCCTCGGAGCAGACCGCGCCCGTCGGCGAGCTGATCGGCGTCGGGATCGCGATCATCCTGCTGACGCTCCTGTTCCGCTCCCTGGCGGCGATGGCGGTGACGCTCGCCGGCGCGCTGATCGGCGTCGTCGTCGGCCAGATCCTGCTCGCCGCGCTCGCCGCCCCGCTCGACCTGCCGGCGTTCGCGACCGTCATCGCGGTCATGCTCGGCCTGGGCGCGGGCATCGACTACTCCCTGTTGATCATCGCTCGCCTGCGCGAGCAGATGGCGGAGGGCGACAGCGTCCGCGACGCGTCGGCGAAGGCCGCCGCGACGGCCGGGTCCTCCGTCGTCGCCGCCGGCCTGATCGTGATGGTGGCGATCGCCGGCCTGCTGGTGATCGGGATCCCGCTGATCGGCAAGCTGGGCATCGCGGCGGCGCTCGGCGTCGGCGCCGTGGTCGTGTCGGCGCTCACGATCCTGCCGATCATGATCGGGGCGTTCGCCAAGCGCCTCAGGCCGAAGAAGCCCGCGCACGTCGAGCCCTCGCGGGCCTTCGGGCGCTGGGGCGAGATCGTCACCGCGCGCCCGTGGCTGTCGATCGCCGCGGGCGTGCTCGTGCTGCTCGTCTTCGCCGCGCCCGTCACCCAGCTGCGCCTGGGCCAGCCCGACGACGGCAACCAGCCCACCTCGCGCACCCAGCGCGTCGCCTACGACCAGCTCAGCCGGGCCTTCGGGCCGGGATCCAACGGGCCGTTCCTGCTCGCCGTCGACACCCCGAAGGGGGACGCCGGCACCCAGGGCCAGCTCGCGAGCCTGCAGAAGGCCGTCGCCGCCACGCCGGGCGTCGCCGCCGTCGCCCCCGCGACGCCGAGCCGCGACGGCGAGATGGCGACGATCATCGCCGTCCCGACCACCGCGCCCCAGGACGCCAGGACCAGCGACCTGCTCGAGCGCCTGCGCACGGACGTGATCCCGAAGGCGACGCGCGACACGCCGCTGAAGGTCTACGTCGGCGGCCAGACGCCGGGCTTCGAGGACTTCTCGGACAAGGTCGCGTCGCGCCTGCCGCTGTTCATCGGGGTCGTGATCGGCCTGTCGGTACTGCTGCTGATCGCCGCGTTCCGCTCGCTCTGGATCCCGCTCGTCTCCGCGGTCTTCAACCTGCTGTCGGTCGGCGCCGCCTACGGCGTCGTCGTCGCGGTCTTCCAGGAGGGCGTCGGCGCGAGCCTGATCGGCGTCGACAGCGGCGTGCCGATCGTGTCGTTCATCCCGGTGATGCTGTTCGCGATCCTGTTCGGGCTGAGCATGGACTACAACGTCTTCCTGCTCTCGCGGATCCACGAGGCCTACAACGAGGGCGACCGCCCGCGCGCGAGCGTGATCCACGGGATGTCGAGGATCGGGAAGGTGGTGCTGTTCGCCGGCCTGATCATGGCCGCGGTGTTCACCTCGTTCGTCACCCAGCCCGACGTGATCGGGAAGATGTTCGGCATCGGGCTCGGGCTCGCGATCCTCATCGACGTCGTCATCGTCCGCCTCGTGATCGCGCCCGCGGTCGTGACGCTGCTCGGCGACCGCGCCTGGTCGCTGCCCCGGTGGCTCGACCGCCTGCTCCCCAACGTCTCGCTCGAGGGCCACCTCGTCCAGGGCGTCGACGAGAGGACGCCCGCGAAGGAGCCGGCCGGCGTGCGCGTCTGATCTAGCCAGCCCCTCGTCACGGGTCTAGGATCGGGATGTGCTCTACGGCAGAGAGGCCGAGGCCGCCGCTGTCGAGGGTCTGATCGCCGCTGCACACCGGTCGCGCAGCGACGCGCTGGTCATCCGTGGCGGGCCCGGCGTCGGGAAGACGGCTCTCCTCGCCCATGCGGCCGAGCGGGCGGAGGGCGTGCGCGTGCTGCGCGCGCAGGGGATCGAGGCGGAGTCGGAGCTCGCGTTCGCCGCGCTGCACCAGCTCGTCCGGCCCCTCGTCG
>Ga0126309_10000605_pt1 | contig 12094 bp, 12 predicted proteins | sample Plot56_FD_92541 | JGI IMG/M metagenome (GOLD analysis project Ga0126309, IMG submission 92541) | Serpentine soil microbial communities from UC McLaughlin Reserve, CA, USA - Plot56 | ecosystem: Environmental > Terrestrial > Soil > Grasslands | place: USA: UC McLaughlin Reserve, Lake County...
CATCCACTCGGCGTCGCGGCGCGCCAGGTAGTCGTTGACCGTGACCAGGTGGACGCCCTGTCCGCCCAGCGAGTTGAGCACGATCGGAAGGGTGGCCGTGAGCGTCTTGCCCTCGCCGGTCTTCATCTCGGCGATCGCGCCGTCATTGAGGACCATCCCGCCGATCAGCTGGACGTCGAAGTGGCGCAGGCCCAGCGTGCGCCGCGACGCCTCCCGCACCAGCGCAAAGCACTCGTAGAGGAGGTCGTCCAGCGGCTCGCCGGCACGGGCCCGCTCGCGAAGCTGGTCGGCGTGCTCACGCAGCTCGGAGTCGTCGAGCAGCTCCATCTCGGGCTCGAAGGCGTTGATCCGCGCGACACGCTTCTGGTAGGCCCGGTACTTGCCGGCCTCGCCCGCGCGGAGGGCGCGCTCGATGATCTTCGGCATCCGGGCCTAGCCTAGCAACGGGTCCCCGGGGGGCCCCGCAGCCCTCCCGGGGCTCAGGCCGCGGGTGATACGTCGCCGCCGGGCGGTCCTCCCTGCAGCTCCGGGCCGGTGCCGGGCAGCTGGGCGGACCGGGCCTCGCGCCGCCTGCGGCGCTTGTCCCGGTGGCGTTTCACCTGACGGGCGAGCTCGTCGGCGCACAGGTTGACCGATCGCAGCATGTCGGGTGAGGCATCGTGAGCCCGCAGCGTGACGCCCTTCAGGTGGAGGGTGGCCTCGGCCACCTGCGAGTCGGGAATGGCCGGATTGCGCTCCTCCCGCAGCTCGACCTCCAGCTCGGCCAGATCCGAAACCTGGCGCGAGATCCGAACGAACCGCCTCTCGACGTGCTCGCGCAGCTGCTCGCTCACGGCGGTGTTGCGTCCCTTGACCGCGATCCGCATCGGCGCCCCTCCTGGCCTCGGAAGCACGTGGTCCCGGGTGGGCGACCCGGATGGTGATCGTACGCGGGGACCCTGGCTTTGTCACACGTGCGGATCACCGCAGGGCGCGGGCATACGCCAGGCAGACCACGCTGGTGGCCCCGGCCCGACGCAGGGCCGTGGCGCAGGCGTCCAGCGTGGCGCCGGTGGTGTGGACGTCGTCGACCAGCACCAGACGCCCCGGCGCCGTCCGGCTGGCGGCGAACTCCAGGCGCCCACGCGAGAGCCGCGTCTGGCGCCCCGCGCCGACCTGCCGGCTGACCGGGCCGTGCCGGACCAGACAGCGGGCGGTCGGCAGGTCGAGCCGGCGGGCCACCGCGCCGGCCAGCCGCTGCGCCTGGTCGAACCCCCGCGCCCGCCGGCGGGAGCGGTGCAGCGACACTGCGACCACTGTCCGACCGCGAGTCAGCTCCTCCGGCGCGTTGGCTGCGATCTGGGCCGCCATGACATCCACCAGGCCGAGCGCCCCGCCGAACTTGAGCCGGGTCACCAGCTCGCGCGCGGTGCCGGCGTAGGCCATCGGAGCCCAGGCGCGGTCGAACGCCGCGTCGGCGGCCGGGCAGGGCCGGCACGGCGCCGGAAGCGCGCAGCGGGGACATCGGGGCCCGCGCAGCCATGGCACGGCGCGGCGGCAGTCGCGGCACATGAGCTCGTCGGCGGGAACCTGCCCCCCGCAGGTCGCGCAGCGGGGTGGCACCGCCGCCGCCACCAGCTGAGAGACGATCGAGTCCCAGCCCATCCGCCCATCGTGTTCCTCGAGCTGCACGCAGGGGCGAGCCGGTTGCCACAATCGCCCGCGGTGAGCCCGGACCAATCGTGGACGTCCTCGCCCGGCGTGCTGCTCACGCTCGGCGTCGCCGCGGTGCTGTACGCCCGGCGCTGGCGCCACGCCCGAGCGGAGGGCGGCCCGGCCGCCGCCTCCGGCTGGCGGGCCGCGGCGTTCGCGGGCGGCCTGGCCCTGGTCTTCGTGGCGCTGATCTCGCCCGTGGACGCGCTGGCCGAGCAGCTGTTCGTCATGCACATGGTCCAGCACATCCTGATCCTCGACCTCGCGGCCATCCTGCTGATCGCGGGCCTGACCAGGGTCCTGCTGCGCCCGGTGACCCGCCGCCTGATCGCGCTCGAGCGGGCCGCCGGCCCCCTCGGCCATCCGGTGTTCGCCGTGGTCCTCTACTCCGGCGGGATGATCCTGTGGCACCTGCCGGCGGCCTACGACGCGGCGCTCGAACACCCGGTCCTGCACGTGCTCGAGCACCTGACCTTCGCGGTCGGCGGGCTCCTGTACTGGTGGCACCTGCTTTCCCCGATCCGCGCCCGCCACCGCCTCGGCGGCTTGGGCCCCGTGGCCTACATGCTCAGCACCAAGCTCGCGGTCGGCCTGCTGGGAATCGTCCTGACGTTCTCCCCCGAGGCGCTCTACGACTTCTACGCGGACCAGCCTCGCCGCTGGGGCCTCAGCCCCCTGACCGACCAGAGCCTGGGAGGCGCCCTCATGGCGCTGGAGCAGACGCTGGTGATGGGAACCGCCCTGGTCGCCCTGTTCATCCGCCAGCTCGGGGAGGCCGAGCGGGAGCAGCAGCGGGCCGAGCGCTACGGGGCGGCCTGAGCGCGAGCGCCGACGGCGCTAGGGCAGGCGCTGCAGCGGAGAGACGTAGACGTGGATCGTCTTGAGAAAGACGCCCTGGGGGGTTCGGGCGACGATCGTCACCGGGATCGTGCCGGCCAGGCGGACCAGGCGGGCGCCCGCCGGATAGAACCGGAACCGGATGAAGCGCGACAGGCCGGCCCCGATGCCGAAGCGCCCGCGCCCGAGGACGAAGGGCGCCCAGTGGCGCCCCCGGGCCTCGATCGGTCGGGCCAGCCGGGCCTCGAGGCGCCCGCCGCAGCCGCCGGCCGGCCCCAGGCAGCCCAGCCGCAGCACGATCACCCGGGCCAGGCTCATCCGCAGGTCGCGCGGAGCGACGACCACGGTCGGCGCCGGAGCGGCGGTCGCAGGCGGCGTGCCCTCGCCCGGCCCCTGCCCGAGCGCCGCCGGGGCGCCCGCGGCGAGCACGACGCAGGCGGTCCAGCCCGCCAGCCCGCCAGCGGCGGCCCGCCGCACCCGCCTCTCGCGGAGCTTGGCGCTCACGCCTCCGGGTTCCGCCCCGGCTGCGTCAGGTGCCCTGGTCCCACGAGTTGAGGTAGCGGGTCTGCACCTCGGTCAGGCTGTCGATCCGGACCCCCATCGAATCCAGCTTGAGGCGGGCGATCTCCCGGTCGATCTCCTCGGGGACCCCGTGGACACGCTTCTCCAGCTCGCCGCCGCGCTGGACCATGTACTGCGCCGCCAGAGCCTGGTTGGCGAACGACATGTCCATCACCGCGGCGGGATGTCCTTCCGCCGCGGCGAGGTTGACCAGGCGTCCGTCGGCCAGGAGGTTGATGCGCCGCCCGTCCTGCATCTCGAACTGCTCGACGTTTGGGCGGCTCGGACGCGAGCCCCGCGCCCGGCTCCGCAGCTCGCCGATGTTGATCTCGACGTCGAAGTGGCCGGCGTTGCAGACGATCGCGCCGTCCTTCATCGCGTCGAAGTGCGGGCCCGACAGCGCGTCGCGCCCGCCGGTGACCGAGATGAAGATGTCCCCCTTGGCCGCCGCCTCCACGCCGGGCATGACCTCGAAGCCGTCCATCCGGGCCTCCAGCGCCCGCAGCGGGTTGACCTCGCACACCACCACCTGGGCGCCGGCGCCCTTGGCGCGCATGGCAACGCCCTTGCCGCACCACCCGTACCCGAAGATCACCAGCACGCGCCCCGCGATGAGGACGTTGGTGGCACGCAGGATCCCGTCGAGGGTGGACTGCCCGGTGCCGTAGCGATTGTCGAACAGGTGCTTGGTCTGGGCCTCGTTGACCGCCACGATCGGGAAGGCGAGCCTTCCCTCCGCCTCCAGAGCCCGCAGGCGGATCACCCCCGTGGTCGTCTCCTCGGTTCCCCCGATCAGCCCCTCGATGAGATCGGTTCGCTCGCCGTGGATGACCGAGATCAGGTCGGCCCCGTCGTCCATCGTGATCTGCGGGCCCTTGTCGGCCACCGCCTGGATGTGCCGGTAATAGGTCTCGGTGTCCTCGCCGTGGATCGCGTGGACGTCGATGCCGTGGCGATCGACCAGCGCCGCCGCCACCTCGTCGTTGGTGGACAGCGGGTTGGAGGCGCACAGCCCGACGTCCGCGCCGCCCGCGACCAGCGTGCGCATGAGGTTGGCGGTCTCAGTGGTGACGTGCAGGCAGGCGGCGATCGTGATGCCCTCGAGCGGGTGCTCGCGCTGGAAACGCTCGCGGATCGAGGCCAGCACCGGCATCTGCGCGTCGGCCCATTCGATGCGTGCCTGCCCCGCCTCGGCGAGGGCGAGATTCGCGACGTCGTGGTCGGTGGGAGTGGTGGCCATGGTCTGGCGCCGGGTGGGTTGGGCCCGCCGCCCGGGGCGGCAAACTACCACCGCGGCTCGGCGCACCGCCTTGCGTGGGCCCGACTCGGCAGATCACCAGCGTCAAGGTCCGCGACAGCAGCCTGGCGGGGACGGACATCAACGAGGCGCCCTGGCCAACAACCACGGGGCGCTGGTGCGTGCCAATGGCAGCCTGGCCGCCGAGCGGCCGTTCTTCGTGATGGTCCCCAGGGGCCCCCGGCTAAGGCGCCGGTTCGCCGCTAGGCCGGATCGGGGCCGTCTGCGCCCAGCAGGGCGGCCCGGAACACGCGCTCCTCGTCGGCCCGGAGCGCGCCGCGGGCATGTTCGGCGCCCACTAGGAACCGGCGCTTGACCTCCCGAGCCGTCCAGGCCGGCAGACGCGCGATCGAGCGGGCGATCTCGAGCGCCCGCGGCAGCAGCTCGTCCGGCGCCAGCACCTGGCTGGCCAGGCCGCAGTCCAGTGCCTCCCGAGCGTCCAGCAGGCGGCCGGTGAGGCACAGCTCGCGGGCCAGCGGCTCCGCCAGCGCGGCCCGGGCCGCGGCGTAGCTGGGAGGGATGCCCCGTGGCAGCTCGGCGAAGCCGAAGCGGGCGGTCTCCGAGGCGAGCCGCAGGTCGGCGTACAGCGCCAGGACGAACCCACCCGCGATGGCGGGTCCGTTCACCGCCGCCACCAGCGGCTTGGGGAAGCGGGCGACGGCCCCGAAGGCGGCCAGACTGGTCTCGACGATGCGCTCCCGGTTGGCCCGGTCGCCGCCGAACTGGGTGGTGTCCATCCCCGAGCAGAACGCGCTGCCCGCGCCCGTGAGCACCGCGCAGAGCACCCGCTCCTCCTCGGCCAGGCCCGCGAAAGAGGCCGCCAGCTGCGCCCGCAGCTCGAGCGAGAGCGCATTGCGCTTGTCCGGTCGCCGCAGCGTGACCAGCGCCACGCCGTCCGCGGTCTCGATCGAGAGCGGCTGGGCCACCGCGGCTACGGCCCGTCGGCGAGCTGCGCGGTGAGGCGGTCGATCACCTCCACCGGCGCCGGGTCGACCCCGCGCAGGACGGCCAGATAGATCGAGACCAGGTCTCCCAGCAGCACCAGCGACAGGACGCGCTCGGTGCGGGTGATCCCCCGCGTGGCGACCAGGAAGGTCACCGCCGCGGCGGGCTCGACCAGGTTCCGGGTGAGCTCGATCCGGCGCCGTGTCCGGGGGTGCAGATCGCAGTCGTCGAGGAACACCGCCGAGAAGCGGCCCAGCTCGGAGGCGGCGCTCCAGCCGACCACCTCGTTGTGGTCGAGCTCCGGCAGCTCGTGCGCGAAGGCCGGCATCTTGGCGTTCTCGTTGATCTGGGTCTTCCAGCGGTAGGCCACGGCAGACGTCGGCCCAGCCCCGGAGACCTGCGGCACCGTCCCGTGCAGCCCACGAGCCAGCGACTTGGCGAGGCTGTCGTCGCCGGCGTCGGGGCCCCACTCCGCCGCCAGCTGCTCGGCGTGGGCGGCCGCCACGTCGATCTCCGAGTGCAGGCTCGGGCCGGCCCCGCAGACGGCCGCCATCTCCAGCGCCGCCACGGTCGTGTAGCCCACCGAGGCCCGGGGCTGGAAGCCACCCGGAAGGGGAATCACCGGCACCCCGTCGCCCCGGGCGAGCTCGGCCAGGCGGCCTCCGGTGGTGGCCACCGCCCGCGGCGCGCCCAGGGCGCCGGCCGCCTCGTAGCAGGCCAGCGTCTCCTCGGTGTTCCCGCTGTACGAGGAGCACAGCACCGCGGTGTCGGGGGTCGTCCAGGGCGGCAGCTCGTAGCCGCGGACGCCCAGGATCGGCCGCGACGCGCGGTCGCCGAGCGCCGCCCGAGCCAGCGCGCCGCCCACCGCCGACCCCCCCATGCCGGCCACGATCAGCCCGCCCGGGGCGTCGAACGGGGGGATCCCCGCGGACTCGACCCGCCACAGGGCGTCCCTCAGGTGGCTGGGCATGTCGAGGACGTCGAGCAGCTGCCCGGAGCGGTCGACCGATTCGATCGCCGCGCGGCTCAGGTCCTGGACGGCCGGCGCGCTCAAAACCTGATCGCCCCGTCCGGCAGGTTCACGCCGGGGTAGACCCGGGCCCCGTGCGCGAGCACGGTGTCGGCTCCCACGGTGACCCCCTCGCCCAGGACGGCGCCGTCCTCGATCCGGGTGGCGTCCCCCACCCGCGCCCCCGCCCCGACGATGCAGTAGCGCAGGCGGCACTCCTCGCCGATCTCGGCGCCCTGGAGGACCACGGCCTGCTCGATCGTGCTGCCGCGGCCGACCTTGACGCCGGGTCCGAGGACGGCGAGGCTGCCGATGCGGGCGTCGGCCTCAATGCGGCAGCCGTCGTCCACCAGCGCCGGCGGCACGATGCGACCCTCGAGCTCCACGTCCTCGCCGACCGACAGGAACGAGCGCTCCAGCCGCTCGCCGACCGAGGTGCGCACGTTGCGCTCGAGGATGTCGAACGTGGCCTGGAGATACCGCGAGGGGGTGCCGATGTCCAACCAGTAGCCGTCCGCCGGGTAACCGAACAGGCCGTCGTCCACCAGCTCCGGGAACACGTCGCGCTCGATCGAGAAGTTGGTGTCAGGCGGGATGAGCGAGACGACCTCCCGGTCGAGGACATAGGCGCCGGCGTTGATCAGGTCGGTGTCGATCTGGTCGGGGCTCGGCTTCTCGACGAACTCCTCGATCGCGTTGTCGCCGCGCAGCCGCACCAGGCCGTACCCGGAGGGGTCGTCGACGGCGATCAGCGCGAGGGTCCCGCGAGCCCCGGTGCGCTCGTGCTGGGCCAGCTGAGCGCTCAGGTCGAGGTCGCTCAGCACGTCGCCGTTGAGCATGAAGAAGCGCTCGTCGAGCAGCGACTCGGCGAACTTGAGCGCGCCGCCGGTTCCCAGCGGGTGCGGCTCCTCCACGTAGCGCAGCCGCACGCCCAGGCCGGAGCCGTCCCCCAGCACGTTGCGAACGCCGGCGGCCAGGAACCCGCACGACATCACCACATCGTCCACGCCGTGCGCGCGCAGCCACTCCAGCATGTACGCGATGACCGGCCGGTCGACCAGGGGCACCACCGGCTTGGGAATCGTCGAGGTCAGCGGCCGCAGCCGCGTGCCCTCGCCTCCCACCAGGATCAACGCCTGCATGGCGTCACCGGCGCCCGATTCCCTCGTACACGAGCCCGGCGGCGCGAACCGCCTCGGGGTCGAGGGCGTTGCGGCCATCGACCACGAGCCTACCCGCCATCCGGTCGGCGGCCAGCCGCCACTCGAGCTCCTGGAACTCCGGCCACTCGGTGACCAGCACGCAGGCGTCCACGCCCTCGAGCGCCTCCAAGGCCGAGGGGGCGAAGTCGACCTCGGGCATCAGGGCCCGGGCCTCCTCCTCGGCCACGGGGTCGTAGGCCCGTATCCGGGCCCCCTCGGCGTGCAGCCGGCCGGCCAGCACCAGCGACGAGGCTCCCCGCATGTCGTCGGTGTGCGGCTTGAACGCCACGCCCAAGAGCGTGACTCCCCTCCCGGCGAGCTGCCCCAGATGGCGCTGGAGCTTGCCGATGACGCGGCGCTTCTGAAGCTCGTTGACCTCGATGACCGAGTTGAGCAGCTGAAAGTGGTAGCCGGTGTTGCTGGCCAGCTGCTTGAGCGCGCTCACGTCCTTGGTGAAGCAGCTCCCGCCGTACCCCAGGCCGGCCCGCAGGAAGGACGGCCCGATCCTCTGGTCCAGCCCCATCCCGCGCGCCACGTCCAGGACGTCGGCGCCGGTGTCCTCGCACACGTTGGCGATCTCGTTGATGAACGAGATCTTGGTGGCGAGGAAGGCGTTCGAGGCCAGCTTGATCATCTCGGCGGTGGTGATGTCGGTGCGGATCAGGCGCGCGTCGAGCGGCTCGTAGAGCTCCACGACAGCGTCGCCGGCCCAGCTGCCGTCGTCGCCGATCACCACCCGATCCGGGGACCGGAAGTCCGCCATCGCCGCGCCCTCCTTGAGGAACTCGGGGCAGGAGACGTAGGCCAGCCCGGCGTTGCCGCGCTCGGCGAGCATGCGCTTGATTCCCGCCCCGGTTCCCGCCGGCACGGTTGACTTCATCACCAGCGCGTGGCGATCGGAGCGCGGCAGCTCCTCCACCACCTCGCGGACGGCGGAGAGGTCGGCGTCGCCAGAGTACGTGGGCGGGGTGCCCACGCACACGAACAGCAGCCGCGCGCCCTCCAGCGCCGGGCCCAGCTGGGTGGAGAAGTGAAGCCGCTCGCGGTGGGCCCGGACCGCGTCGGCCAGCCCGGGCTCGTAGATCGGCACCTCGCCGGCCTGCAGGGAGGCGATCTTCTCCGCGTCGACATCCACGCAGAAGACCTCGCTTCCCAGTTCGGCGAACCCCGCGGCGGTCACCAGGCCGACGTATCCGGTCCCGATGACGGCGATCGGCTCGCGTGTGGCGCTCATGGGCGCGACAGGCTACCTGCGGCCCCGCGCGCGGCTCAGCGGCCCGCCGGCGTCAGCGATCGCGCAATCGCCAGCATCTGGCGATTGGTGAGGGAGAGCAGCAGCGTGTTGGACACCCAGTACACCGCCCCGGGCGTGCGCACCGCGACCAGGCGCAGGTGATCGCCGTCGTAGACCAGCTCGAACCTGCGTCCGCCGGGGCCGCGGGCGGGCCGGGCTCCGGTGAGGATCGGCGGATCCGGCCAGCTCATCCCCTGGACGCCGTAGTAGTCGCCGATTCCCTGCCGCAGGACCAGCCGGTAGGCCTCGTGGTGGCGTCCGTCGTAGTCGTCGATGCCGTAGGCGCGCGGCGGGTCGACGTAGGTCGAGGCGGCCAGCCGCAGGCGCGGGTAGAGCACCGGGAAGTGGACGGCCCCGGCCAGCTGGCGCGCCTCGTCCTCGCCGAACTGCTTGTCCGGCTCGAGTCCGCTCGACGAGCTGGACGGGCGAGGCCGGCGGTGCGCCCGACCGGTCGCCGCCGCCGGCGGCGGTGCGCCGGGGCCGCCCCCGTTCAGGAACTCGTTGACGGTCTCGTCGATCTGCTGCGGGCTCGAGGTGACGAAGGACGGCCCGAGGGTGGTGCGGAAGTGGACCTCGCGGATCGGGCGGCCGACGGAGAAGGCGCACAGCTTGAAGATCTGGAGGATCTCGTCGGTTCCCCTGATGTCGGTTTCCGCGTACCGGCCGAACAGCCGCACGAACTGCTTGCGGTCCTCGATGATCCTGCGCACTCCGACCTGATCCTTAGCGTGGCGCAGGAAGTCCTGCTGCCGGGCCGCCCGCACCAGGTCGCTATCGTCGTGGCGGAAGCGCACGTAGTCGAGCGCCTTCTCGCCGCACATCTTCTGGTAGCCCGGCTGCACGTCGATCGTCGCGTAGGCCAGCGCGTCGGCGTTGAAGTAGCGGCGATCGATGTCGACGTAGACACAGCCGATCCGATTGACCGCCTCCTTGAAGGCGCGGAAGTTGAGGTTGACCACGTGGTTGACCTCGACGTGCAGGACCCGCCTGATCGTCTGCACGGTGAGGCGCGGGCCTCCTTCGAAATAGGCGTTGTTGATCTTGGCCGTCTTTACCGCCCCGCTGGGGAGGTCGATCGTCACCTTGAGGTCGCGGGGGATCGACAGGAGCGCGCTGGCGCGCTGGGCGGGGTCCAGACGGACCAGGATCATCGTGTCGGAGTTGCCGCGGATGCCCTTGCGGCGCTCGGCCACGCGGGCGTCGGAGCCGATCACGAGGAAGGTCTGCGGTGCCCCGGCCTCGGCCGCGGTGATCTCCGAGCCGAGGTGGAGCCGCTTGCCCCCATGGCTGAGGGAGCTCGCGTAGTCGCGCAGCTCCAGCAGGCCGGCCGCCGCGGTGGCGACGGCCGAGAGCGCAGCGATGATCACCCCGGCCGCGAGGAAACGCCTGCGCATGGCCGACGCCAGGCGGGGCGGTCCGGCCGGACTCACCGCAGGCCCCCCTGGACCGCCCGCAGGCGCGGGCCGGCGGCCACCTCCGGCAGGGCGGCCACGAAGGCCCCCAGCGCGTCGCGATAGCGGCGCAGCGAGGACAGCGACACCCACTCGTCGGGGCCGTGGTGCCCGGCACCGGAGGGGCCGAACTCGACCGCCGGGATGCCCGCCTCCAGGAACGACACCGCGTCGGAGGCGCCGTCGCGCCCGACGCTGAGCACGTCGCCGCGGATCGAGCGCCCGACCGCTGCTCGCAGGGCGCCCACGTAGGGGTCGGCGCGGGAAACGTGGGCGGGCACGCGCATGAAGGTGCGCACGACCTCGACGTCCGGCAGCTCCCGGACCGCGGCCAGGATCTCGCCCGGGTCCTGCTCGGGCAGGTAGCGCACGTCGATGTCGAGGATGCAGGTGTCGGGCACCTTGTTGAGCGCGTCGCCGCCGAGGATCCGGCCCAGGTTGATGGAGGGCCGGTCGAACAGCTCCGAGGACTCGCGGCTGAACGGCAGCGACTCGATGGCGCGGAAGACGTCCACCGCCTTGAGGACGGCGTTGTCCCCCAGCCACGGGGTCGACCCGTGCGCCGCCTTCCCGGACACCCGCAGGCGGACGGCCAGGACGCCCTTGGCCTCGACGCCGATGTGCAGGTCGGTGGGCTCGCCCGTGATCGCGAAGTCGGCCGAGACCCCCTCGCGCGCCAGCGCCGCGGTCGAGCAGTGCTCGATGTCCTCGGATTCCTCGTCGGGTACGCAGACGAAGCGGATCCGCACGGCCCGCTGGCAGGCCGCCTCGGCCACCACACCGAGCATGGCCGCCAGCGCGCCCTTCATGTCATACGCCCCGCGCCCGATCAGGCGGTCGCCCTCGACCCGGGGCGTGAACTGCTCGGGGCGGCCGGGGACGACGTCGAGGTGGCCGTGCAGGATCACGGTGGGTGCCCGTGCCGACTCCGGCGCTCCCACCTCGGCCAGGATGACCGGCAGGCCGGCGTGGTCCCGGTCCCAGGCGTCGATGTCGTGGGACTGCAGCCAGCCCTTGACGAACCCGGCCGCGGCCCGCAGACCGTCCGGCGTGGAGGTGTCGTAGGTGATAAGGCGCTCGGCCAGGGGCCGTTCGTCCATGGCGCTGGGGGGGTATTTCAGCCCGCGTGCCGCGGGGGGAGGACCACCGGCATTGCGACAGGGTAGTGGACGCTCAGGCGGTGCCCGCCGCGTCAGTGCCGGCCCGACGCTAGGAGCCCTCGGCGATCTCCAGGAACGTCTCCCAACGGCGCTTGTCCCGGCTGGCCACCCGCTCCTCCTCGGAGTCCTCCTCGGCGCTCTCGAGCTCGCGCTCCGCCCGCTGCACGCGGTCCCGCAGGTCCGAGGCGTCGAGCTCGTCCGGAGCCTTGGCCTCCTCGACCAGCAGCAGGGCCCGATTGCCCCCGACCTGGACGTAGCCCTCGCCCTGAGCGAACCGGATCACCTCTGACTCGGACTCGTAGATCCGAAGCTCGGTGGGGTCCAGCATGCCCAGCAACGGGGCGTGATTGGCCAGCACTCCGAGGGACCCGGTCGCGGTGCGGGTCGAGACCATCTCGGCCTCGCCCGACCAGACCAGGCCCTCCGGGCTCAGGACCTCGACCGGGAACTTCTCGTGGGCCACGGGCTAGCCCTTCTTCTTCTCGCCGTCGCCGTCCCCGCCGTCCTCGCGGTCCCAGTCGTACTCGTCCTTGTCGTCGGGGTTCCCGTCGTCGCCGGGGTTCCCGTCGCCCTTCTTGTCCTCGCCCGAATCGCCGTCGCCGTCGTCGTCGGACTTCTCGTCCTCGTCGTCCTCGTCGTCCTCGTC
>Ga0126309_10000606_pt1 | contig 12084 bp, 5 predicted proteins | sample Plot56_FD_92541 | JGI IMG/M metagenome (GOLD analysis project Ga0126309, IMG submission 92541) | Serpentine soil microbial communities from UC McLaughlin Reserve, CA, USA - Plot56 | ecosystem: Environmental > Terrestrial > Soil > Grasslands | place: USA: UC McLaughlin Reserve, Lake County...
GCGCGCCGGCGAGCGGTCCTCTCGACTCGAGCCCGGGACGTCGTGAGCGAGCAGGCCGTACCGCGAGCGGAACGTCCGCCGGTCGACGAGCCCGTGACGACGCGATCGCGGGTGCGGGGGACGATGGGGCAGCGGCTCCGCGCGTTCCTCCTCGCGATCCTGTCGTGGATCGCGTGTCGTCTCCCGGAGCGGTTCACGCTGCGCCTCGCCGACGCGGCAGGCGGCATCTGGTACCGCGCCGCACCGGCGCGCGCCGCGCAGGGCCGCCGGAACCTGGAGCGCGTGTGCCGGTACCTCGCGCAGCAGGGAATGGGCGACGAGCGCGTCCGTGCAGCGGCCACGGATCCCGCTGCCCTCGAGCGGCTCCTCAAGTCCGCGTTCCGCCACGCCGCCCGGTACTACCTCGAAGTCGCGCGGACGCCCGGGCTGACGCCCGCGACCATCCGCGAGCGGCTCGTCGTCGAGACTCCCGACAGCGTCGACGCGGCGTTCGCCAGTGGCCGGCCGGTCATCTTCGTCGCCCTCCATTTCGGCGCGATCGAGCTGCCGGCGCTGTTCCTCGCCGAGCGCACCGGCCGGCATGCCGTCGTGCCGATGGAGACGCTCGGCGACCCGGAGCTGCAGGGCTGGTTCGTTCGAACCCGCGGCAGCGTCGGGCTGCGAATCGTGGGACTCCGTGAGGCGCGACGCGAGCTGCTCGCCGCGCTCCGGCGGGGCGAATCGGTCGGGCTCGTCGGCGACCGCGACCTGACGGGCGGCGGCATCCGCGTCCCGCTCTTCGGCAGCCCCGCGCCGCTCCCGATCGGCCCACCCCTCCTCGCGATGGAGGCCGACGCGCCGATCTACCTCGCCGCTGTCCGACGCGCCGGGCCCGGTCGCTACCTTGGCCGGCTTCTGCCGGTGCCGATCGCCGTCGACGGCGACCGTCGAACGCAGCTGACCGCGACCCTGACCGCGCTCGCGCAGCGGTTCGAGCAGGTCGTCGCCGACGCGCCCGACCAATGGTGGACCATCTTCTTCCCGATCTGGCCGGACCTCGCCGGCGACAGGACATGACGGAGCGTCGCGGGCGAGCGGACCTCCACATCCACACGCTCGCGTCCGACGGGACGTCCGGCATCCTCGAGATCCTCGACGTCGTCGAACGACGGACGGACCTCGACGTCATCGCCATCACCGACCACGAGCGAATCGATGCGGCGCTCGCGGCGCTCGCGATCGCAGCGGACCGTGGCGCCCGCGCACAGGTCATCGTCGGCGAGGAGGTGACGACTCTCGGCGGCCATCTGCTTGCGTTGTTCCTCGAGGAGCGGATCCGGCCGCTGCGCTCGCTGCGCTCGACGATCGCTGAGATCCACGCGCGCGGCGGCGTCGCGATCCCGGCGCATCCGCTCGTCCCGTACCCGCTCTGCGCGCAGGGCTTCGTCCTTCGGCGGCTGCTCGACGAAGACGAGCGCTTCCACCCGGACGCGCTCGAGACGTTCAACCCGACAACGCTGGGACGACCGTGGCACGACCGCGTCGTCCGGTTCGCCGCGGAGCACGGGCTGGCGGGGGTCGGCAACAGCGACGCCCACGCCGCCGGCGCAATCGCCACCGCGTGGACGACGTTTCCCGGCATCACCGCCGCGGACCTCCGCGCCGCAATCGCGGCGAGAACGACGGAGTCGCACGGGTCGTTCCATGGCGGCGTAGACCAGCTGTCGACGTTCGGACGGCAGCTTCGCAAATACGGGCGCGACGCCCGCGACACCGTCCGGGGCCGCGTCCGCGGCGACGGCAGCGGCCGCGACCTCGGCTACCCGGTCGATGGCCCGCGCCGGTGAAGATCGGCCTCGTCTCGCCATACGTCTACCCGCTGCCGGGCGGCGTCACGGAGCACGTTCGGTACCTGTACGAGAATCTGCGCCTCCGCGGCCACGACGTCCGGATCATCACCAGCTCGCACGGCCTCCAGCGCTCGTCGGAAGGTGACGTGATCCGGGTCGGCAAGGGCTTCTCGATGCCCGCCAATGGTTCCGTCGGCACGGTGACCCTCTCTCCACGCTACCCGTCGCAGGTCCGCCAGATGCTCCAGCGGGAGCGCTTCGACCTGCTCCACTTCCACGAGCCGTTCGTGCCCTTCCTGTCGCTCGTCCTGCTGCGCGAGTCGACGAGCGTCAATATCGCCACGTTTCACGCCTACGCCGGTTTCTCGCCGTCGTACGAGTTCGGGAAGCGGATGCTCGGCGGGTACGCCGACCGCCTTCACGGCCGCATCGCGGTCAGCGCGGCGGCGCGCCACTTCATCGACCGCTTCTTCCCGGGTGACTACAAGGTCATCCCCAACGGCGTCGATGTCGATCGCTATCGTCGCGCGGTGCCGCTCGCGCGGTGGCAGGACGGAACGCGGAACCTGCTGTTCGTCGGGCGGCACGAGCCGCGGAAGGGCCTCCTCGAGCTCCTCAAGGCGTTCCGGATCCTCCGCAAGACGGGCTGCGAATGCCGACTGCTCGTCGTCGGCTCGGGGCCGCAGGAGCGCGAGGCGCGCCGCTACGTCATGACGCGGCGACTGCGCGGCGTGGAGTTCCTGGGCCGCGTGTCGGACGACGAGAAGGCCCAGCTGTTCAAGACGGCCGACGCATACGTCTCGCCGGCGACGGGCGGTGAGTCGTTCGGGATCGTGCTCCTCGAGGCGATGGCGGCCGGAACCGCCGTCGTCTGCAGCGACATCCACGGCTACAAGGGCGTCGTCCGCCGCGGCCGCGAGGGGCTCCTGGTCCCGCCGCGCAAGCCGAAGGCGCTCGCCGCGGCGCTCGCGGCGCTGCTCGCAGACGACGACCTTCGCCACCGGATGGGCGCGAGCGGCGTCTCCCGCGCGGAGGAGTTCAGCTGGGAGCGCGTCGCCGCGAAGGTCGACGACTACTACGGGTTCGTGATCCGCCGCCTCGCTGCGCAGGGCCAGCTGCCGGCTGGGTACCACGCCCAGGTTCCACCCTCGCCGCGCGTGATCCTCCCCGTCGCCTGACGGTCAGGCGAGACGGGACGCCGCGCCGATCAGCCGCCGCCTGTGAACGCCCCGCCTTCGGGTTCCGGCGGCAGCGACTCGGCGACTCGCCGCTCCGCCAGCGTCACCCGCCAGACCCAGGCGCTGTAGGCCACGACGACGCACGTGAACGTCAGCGCTGCGAGGAGCAGCGCCGGGGCGAGCGCCAGTAGCGGCGGGCCGTTGCCGGTTCGCTCGACGGTGTTGACGGGGAACTGGAACGGGTAGACGTAGGTCGGCAGCAGCCCCTGGTACGCGTTCGCGATTGCCGACGGGAGTGGCAGCGCCGAGAGGTTCGGGTAGAACACCACGAACGTCGCGACGATTGCCATCAGCAGCCCGACGACGAACCGACGCCCGTCGCGCGCCGTGGCGACGACGATCGCCAGCGCGACGAGCGGGATCAGGACCAGGATTGCGATCGGCTCCACCGCGATCCCGCGCGACTGGAACAGCGGCGTGTCCGCGAGCTGCGTCGAGACGACGACGAGTGCGACGCTCGCGATCGCGGCTGTCGCGACGAGCGGCAGCAGCGCCCGGCCGCCGTCGTCGTACGAGGCATCAGACCGGTCGAGGCGCCAGAACTGCCGGGCGATGACGGCGAGCGCGAGGAGGAGGATCACGCCGAGCGCCAGCGTCCGCCCGGTCAGCACGAACTCCGGGATGACGGTCGGGCAGGCCTGCGAGCCGGGATTCACGGCGGTGACGCGGACGAACCCGCAGAGCGGGCGGTGGAACAGCCACATCGCCGCGGGGCCGACGACGACGGCAGCGGCGGCCAGGCGCGCGAGCAGCCACGTCCGGGCGGACGCGCCGTGCCAGATCTCCGCGACGAGATAGGCGACGGCGACGAGCACGAACGGCAGGCTCGTGTAGTAGTGGTACTGGAAGGCGGCCCGGTCGATCCGCGCCCACGAAACCCACTGGCAGGCGAAGGCGATCGTCACGAGGCCGAGGCCAAGGCTCCGCCGCGCGAACGCCTGCCAGGCGCAGAACGCGAGCGCCGGCACGCCGATCCACCACGTCACGAGGTTGCCGGCGTCGTAGATCGAGGCCGCCGTGCCGCCGGCGAACGAGTCCTGGTAGAACCAGACCGGCTTCAGGTCGAACGGCCAAGCCCACCACGGTGACGATGCCGCGTGCGGGGTCACGAGCGTGTTGTGGTAGCGGTACATCTCGCCGGTCAGCTGAAGGAGCGTCTGCCCCGTGTGCCCGGCGGGCCACGTGTCCGTGATCCGATGGCCCTCGATGAACGCCCACGGCAGGTACGACGCCACGTACACCGCGAGCGGGATGGCCAGAAGGCTGCCGACGATCCAGACGACCGGCAGCCCCACGGCCCAGCCAGGGCGGAGCCACCCCTCGGCCGGCGGCGCGGCGGGCTCGAGGAGACGCATCGCATCGTCGGGCGGGGCCGGACGCGCGCGGGGGCCGAAGCCGACGCGGCCGGCGAGCCAGAAGGCGACGTACACCCCGATCCCGGCGAGGATGAGCCCGAAGGCGACGTTGAGCGGCGTCGAGCGGATCGGACCGACGGTGAACGCGGTGTTCATCCGGCCCGCGGCGAGCGCGATGAGCGCGACGAGGACGCCGACTACGGCCGGCGCACCGACGGCGAACCGCGCCTCGTCGCTTGACCACGCGATCGGGTGCAGGATCGTGGCGACGACCGCGACGAGGGTGAGGCCCGCCATGATCAGCATGAACGTCAGGTTGGGGCTCTGGCCCGCGGGCGGGCTGATCGCGAGATACCCGAGGACGGTCGTCACGACGATCATGCCGAGGATCAGGACGACCCGTCCGAGGGCGCTCCTCGCGAGGATGAGGATCCCGAGCGCCCCGATCGCATACGCCGCGACCCACTTCGAGGCAAGTGCGAGCCCCAGCAGAAGACCGATCGCCGGCATCGCGATCCAGAACGCACCCCGCCACCGCCACGCGCCCGTCCAGATCGCGGCGAACAGGACGTAGGCCGCGATGATGAAGAGGGCGACATACGCGTCGTTCATCCCGATCCGCGACTGGACGAACAGCATCCCGTCGACGAGCGACAGGAGCGCGACCACGACGCCGACGGAGCGGCGACGGAACAGGATCCGCGTCAGGACGTAGAGCAGGCCGGCCATCAGCGCGCCCGCGATCACGCCGGGCACCCGCCACGCGAATGCGTGTGATCCCGTGTCGACCGCGGCGGTCCTCCCGTCCGCGTCAATCGCGAGGAGCTGCTCGCGATCCGATGACTGGTATTGCTCGTTCGTGTCGAGGACGACAGCCGCGGGCGTGAACGAAAGAGCGGCGTCGGCGTAGACGGCGTTCGCGTGCGGCTCGATGACATAGACGGTCCGCGGATCGGACGTCGCGCGACCAGCCGGCGGGGCGCCGAGCACATGGACCTGCTGCGTCGCGGAGTCGTACCCCACCCACGTTCCGCGCCCCGGCAGCTTGATGGGCGCGCAACCGCCCTGGCACCCCGCAACCGCGTTTCCGGGCGCCCACGTGCCCCCGACCGTGACGATGGCGACCTCCGGGCCAGTCGACGGGTTCGTCGTGACATAGAGCCTCGCGTCGTCGACGTCCGTGACGCGCGCGACGCCGAGTGCGCCGCCACGGAACTCCATCGTCTGCACTGTCGCCCCGGTCTCTGCCGACAGGAACGCGAGGCCCGACCCGTACGCGACCGCGACGCGCGTCGATGTCTCGACCGTCATCCCCGCGAGCCGCTCGTCGGCGATGGCGAGGTCGACCGACGTCCGCTTCTCGCCCGACGCTGGCACCGTGGCGATGACGACGCGGTCCTCGCCCGCCGTCAGCCGCTTCTCGTAGTCCGCGGCCGATCCGCCCAGGATGTCCGAGAGCTCGCTGGCCGCCGCCGCGGCGTCCGGCACGTCCGGGGGGCGCGCGACGAGCGCCGGGGTGGTACCAGCGTCGGCGAAGCCGGTGACGCCGCGGAGCGTCTCGCGCCCCGTTTCGGATCCATCCGCCGCGTCGATCGTGATGACGGTCTGGTCGCTGCTCGCCACGAGCAGCGAGGCGCCGTCGTCCGTGACGTGGAGATGCCGAACGGGCCCGTCGACGGTCGCAAGCGTCGCGACATCGGGGAGCCGCGCGGATGCATCCTTGCGCCGCGCGTCGAGCGCCGCGAGGTCGACGGTTGCGATCCGGCCGTCCTCGGCGGCGATGAAAAGCCGGTGCCCGGCGGTGTCGACGGCGAGCGCCGTCGACCGCGGCACGGGCAGCGTCGCCTCCAATGCCCGCGTCTGCAGGTCATAGCTCCGGACCTGCGACCCGGTGTCGACGAGCAGCCGGTCGCCCGTCCGCTCCGTCGCGCCCACGTCGTCCCAGCGCGGCTCGATCGCCGCGTCGACGACCGGGGTGCCGAGCTCGCTCGTCGCGACGACCCGGTCGTTGCCGAACGCGACGAGGCCGCCCGCCATGGCGTACTTGGCGAGATGCGGGTGAGTCCACTCGTAGATGCCGTGCTCGATTCCGTACCGCCAGTCCTGGAGGAACTCCGTTGCGGTCCGCGCGTGGTACACCTCGTCGAAGTGCATCCGGTACGGCTCGTCGAGGCGCCACATCCGGAGAACGAGCGACGCGACGACGAGGACGACGAGGACCCACACGTCGAGTCGGTCGAAGCGGCCGCCGGACTCGCGGTCGAGGGAGTGACTGCGGTCGGGCCGGACGGGACGGTCGAAGATGCGGCTGCGAAGCCAGCCCCACGCGCCGACGTCGCCAAAGCCCGGGCGCCCCAGCCACACCGGTCGCGCGCGACCGACGGGCGGGTCCATGGCGTCCGGAGTGACGGCCGCGGAACTGATCGCGGGAGGCGGCGACGCGCCTCCGAACCCGCCACTGACGGCAAACGCCGTCGTGGCAAGCGCCGCCTGCGTCGCGGGTTGCGGCCAGGCAAAGCGCCTGCCGGTATCGCGCGCCGTCTCGGACCAGCCGTCGACGGCGAGCGACGGCGCGGCCGGCCACGCATTCGGGGTCCGTGCTGTCTCGTCGTCGCCCGCGATCTCCTCGTCGAGCCGGCTGAGCGACCCGTCGGTCAGCTGCGATGCTGCCCACACGAACCCGAGGAGATGCACGATCGACACGACCGCCACGCCGGCCGGCGCGCGGATCGCCTCACCCAGCCCGAACCAGTCCCGGATCTGCGGGTTGTTCGCGTAGATCGTCGTGAGGACGACGTACATGTTCGCGAACGTCGCCGCGGCGAGGAGGACGTACGCAAGGCGCCAGCGGATCGAGACTCCGGCAAGGATCGCCGCGACGGCGTAGAGCGGGAAGAGATACCGCTCGTGGACGCGAGTGGGGACGACGAAGAAGGCGATCGCCATGACCGCGACCCCGACGAGGATCGTGCGTCGGTCCGGCCGCCGGGCGACGACGAGGCTGATCGTGACGACGGCGACGACGAGCAGCACTGTGCCGACGACGACGGCGGGGACGGGGCCGAACATGAGCGCGGGCGAGCACGCGACGGTCGGTCTCGTCGCGGGCGGAACGACGACGTCGCAGACCCACTGGCCGTTGGCGGCGATGCCGTCCCCGCCGAGCTGGAGCAGCGCCCACGGGTTGTACGCGTTGACGGTCAGATACGGGTACCCGCCCGCTGCGTTCGCCACCTGCCCGATGAGCCCAAAAATCGACAGCCCGAACGGCGCGGACAGGACGATTGCCGTGACGACGCCGGCGATCGCCGTCGTCGCGATCCGGATGGGGCCGCGGATGTGGCGCTCGACGTCGAGCATCGGGAATGCCGGCGCCGACTCGTCGCCGTACCCGCCGCGCGGAAACAGCGCGCGGCGGATGACGACCGCGGCGACGATGGGGACGAGGATCCCGAGCTGGGGCTTGATGACTGCCGCGATCACCGTGAAGATCGCGGACCGTTCCGGGCGGTCGCGCCACAGCTCGCGCATCCCCAGCAGCAGGAACACGGTCCCGACGGCGTCGACCTGGCCCCACACCACGCTGTCGAACCACGTCACGGGATTGACGACGAGGATCGCCGCGCCGAGGAGCGCAGCCCGGCGGCTGCCGCCGAGCTCCTGCGTCATCGACCAGACGAGCCACCCGAGCACGAGGTCGGCGAGGATCGGCGGCAGCTTGATGAGATCCAGGCCGAGGATCGAGGGGAGCGCCATGACGCGCCCGATCGGCTCGAGCACGTGGCCGGCGAGCCCCACCAGCCAGAGCACGTACAGGTAGCCGGGCGTGTAGTCGTGGAAGAACGGGCGCCCGTAGAACCCGAGCGGGCCCTGCGCCGCGAGGTTCGCCGCCCACGCCCGGAATGACGTGAGGTCGACCTGGAAGCCAGAGCCCGGCAGCCGTTGTGCGATGATGAGGCGGAAGGCGAGGCCGAGCGCGAGCACGATGAGAATCGCGCCTGCGGCATGCGTCCCGGAGGTCCGCGTCGCCGCTCCCGTGCCCCGATCCGGCACACCCGTAGCGGGGTCAGTCACCGGGAGAAGTTCGGACTCCTGCACGAGCGTTGAGGTGGACCGCAGGGTAGCACAGGGTCGCCCACCGAGCCCTCGGCCAGGCCGAACGACGCTCCCGCGGAACTCCACCCTGGACTCCCCGTGGATGCCACTCGCGATCGGCCTCGGGTTCGTCGCGGTCGCCCTGGTCACGTACAGCGTCAGCCATCCGGTCAGGTACTACAACCACTTCGTGTGGCAGGCGCTCGCATTCCTCGAGGGCCGCGTCGCGATCGAATTCCCGGTAGCGGACTCCGTGGCCGGCGCGGGCAACGCGGGCTTCCAGGACGTCCTCGCCATCCTGAATCCGGACGGCTCGTTCTCCGGGCGCGGCCTCATCCCGTTCCCGCCGCTGCCGGCGATCGTCCTGCTCCCGTTCGTTGCCGTCTGGGGGCTGAGGACGGACGAGCAGCTGATCTCCGCGCTCCTCGGCGCCGTGGATGTCGGGATTGCCTGGTGGATGCTCGGACGTCTTGGCGTTCGCCTCGGCGCGCGCTTCTGGACGACGGTCTTCTTCGCATTCGGGACCGTCTTCTGGTACAGCGCGCAGCTCGGCACGACGTGGTACTTCGCGCACGTCGTCGCGGTCGGGCTGCTGCTCGCCGCGGTCGGCGTCGCGGTCGGACGTGATCCGGCAAGCGTCGGCGTGGACGAAGACGAGCGCGCCGAGCCCCCCGTCGACGACGCGCACCGCGCCTCGACGTCGGCGGTTCGGGCGGCGCTCGGCGGCGCATTCGGGCGACTCGACCGCCCGCAGCTGCTCGCCGGGCTGCTGTTCGGCCTCGCTGCGACCGCGCGCGTCAGCGTCCTGTTCGGGGCGCCGTTCTTCGCCTTCGTCGGAAGCGGCGGGACGTGGCAGCGGCGCGCGGCTTCCGCTGGCATCGGCGCAGCGCTTCCAGTCGCGATCCTTCTCGCCTACAACCTCGCCACGACCGGACACCTCGTCCATCCCGGCTACGAGCTGTTGTACCGCCAGGAGGCGGTGGGCTACCCGACGCTCAATTACCACCCGGGCTGGGGGATCGAGGATCCGCGGTACCTGCCCCAGAACTTCCAGATCGCGTGGCTCAGCCCGCCGGCGATTCTCCCAACGGAGCTCCCGACGGCCCTCGGCGACCCGACGCCGCTGTGCACCGAACCCGGAGCGACACGCGGCCTCTTCGACGCGAACTGCCCGATCGCCATGCCGCGCGACACCGGCATGAGCATCCTGCTCAGCAGCCCCGCCTACCTCCTCGTCATCCCGGCGTTTCGGCGGCTCTACGGCCGATCGCGCCTCGTGACAGGCGCCGCCATCGCGATCCTGTTCGTCGCCGTCTTCAACCTCATGCATTTCAGCCAGGGCTGGGTGCAGGTGGGCTACCGGTTCAGCAACGACTTCGTGCCGTTCGCGCTGCCGCTCGTGGCCCTTGGCGCCGAGCGGCTCCGCGATCACCCGCGCGTCGTCGGCGGCCTCGTCGTCGCGTCGGTCGTCGTAAGCGTCTGGGGCGTCGTATGGGGCAACATCCTGGGATGGTGAGGGCCGCGGGCCGCGCGGCGGTCGCCGGTGGTTCGGTCGTCGTGGCCGCCGCAGCGGTGCTGCTGTTCCGCTCGACGCTGCTGCCCGGCGTCGGGTTCTGGGACACCGCCGAGTTCCAGGCAGTCGCGCCGCTGCTGGGCACCGCCCACCCAACCGGCTTCCCGAGCTACGTCATCCTGGGCTGGCTCGCATCGCTGCTGCTCACGCCCGTCGGCGAGCCTGCCTTTCGGATGAACGTCCTGTCCGCGTTGCTCGTGGCCGGCGCGGCGGCGACCACGGTCGTCCTCGTCCGACTCCTCACGCGCTCGACGCTTATCGGAATCGGTGCCGGCTTCGGGCTCGCGGCGACGCCGATCGCCTGGTCGATTGCGACCCACGCGGACCCGCACGCGCTCCACCTGCTGCTCGTCGCGATCCTGCTGGCGCTCCTTGTCGCGTGGGAGCACAGCGGGTCGGGCCCGGGCGATCCATCGCGGCTAGACGACTCCGAGCCCCGCGCCCGGAACGATCGGCTGCTCGTTGCCGCCGCCGCCGTCTTCGGCGTCGCCGCGACGAACCACTCGCTGACGCTGCTGCTGATCCCTCCGATCGGCCTGTTCGTGTTGGCAATCGAGCGGGGGATCTGGCGGCGGCGCGGCATCGTCGCGGCGTGCCTGGTCGCGAGCCTTGCGACGGCCGCCCTCCTGTACCTGGAGCTGCCGCTCCGAGGCGGCCCGCTCCGCGCGTCGCTCGTCTACGGCGAGCCCTCGACGCTGCAGGGCTTCGCCTACATCGTGCTCGCGGAGCAGTTCCGCGGCAGCTTCGTCGACCCGCTCGGCGACCTCCCACAGAAGTTCGTCGCGCTCGTCGATCTCGTCGTCGCGCAGTTCGGCCCGTTCGCCCCGCTCGTTCCGATCGGTCTCCTCGTGACGGCGATCAGGCAACGGCCATACGCGCTCCTCAGCGGCGTGGCGGCAGCGATCGCCTGCTTCTTCGCGGCGTCCTACGCCAACGCGGATATCGCGCGCTACTACCTCGGCCCGGCGCTGATGGCGTGGACGTGGCTCGCGATCCTCGCCGGCGCAGTGGTGGACGCGGTCGCGGAAATGATGGCGTCCGGGGGCGCGTGGCTCCGTCGCTGGTGGCGGGAAGCGGCGGCTTTGGTCGCCGCCGTCGCGCTCATCGTGCCGTCCGTCGCCGTCCTGCAAGATCGGTCGCGGCGCGTCGATGAGAGTCGCAACCACCAGGCGCAGGAGTGGACGACGGCCGCCCTCGATGCCATGGACCGCGACGCCGTCGTCCTCAGCTGGTGGAGCTACTCGACGCCGCTATGGTACGCACAGCGCGTCGAGGGTCGGCGTCCGGACATCGCGATCGTCGACGACCGGACGCGCCTCGACGAGCATCTCGGAGAGGTGACGGACGTGATCGACGCGCAGCTCGGCCGCCGGCCGGTCTACGTCATCCGCAGCAACGACTCGGACCTCGCCGCTCTCGCGGTCCGCTACCAGCTGGAGCCCGTCGCCACGGCCGCTCCGAACCTGCTGCGGGTCACGGCGAGCCTGGCGGCACGCCCTTGACCGTGGTGACGTCGACGTCGACCTCGACGGCGCCGGACGGTCGCGAGGCTATTCGGCGCGTCGAACGGCTGTCGTATTTCTTCCCGGCCCACAACGAAGAGGCCAATCTCCGGCCGCTCGTCGACGAGGCGCTCGCGACGTTGCCGGAACTCGCGGACACATGGGAGATCGTCATCGTCGACGACGGGTCACGAGACGCGACGCGCCAGATCGCCGACGAGCTTGCCGCCGCCAACCCCGACCGCGTCCGCGCGGTCCACCACCCGACGAACCTCGGCTACGGCGCGGCACTCCGGACGGGGCTCGCATCGGCGCGCTTCGAGCTCGTCGCGTTCACCGACGGCGACCGCCAGTTCCGCGTCGCCGACCTGCGCCGCCTGACCGAGCGTCTGTTTGCACCGGACGCACCGGACGTCGTCGTCGGCTACCGGATCCGGCGCGCCGATCCACTCGCCCGCACGGTCTACGCACGGCTCTACCGCCTCGCCAACC
>Ga0126309_10000607_pt1 | contig 12081 bp, 13 predicted proteins | sample Plot56_FD_92541 | JGI IMG/M metagenome (GOLD analysis project Ga0126309, IMG submission 92541) | Serpentine soil microbial communities from UC McLaughlin Reserve, CA, USA - Plot56 | ecosystem: Environmental > Terrestrial > Soil > Grasslands | place: USA: UC McLaughlin Reserve, Lake County...
AAGGACGACACGACGATCATCGACGGTGCAGGTGACGCCGAAGCGATCAAGGCCCGGATCAAGCAGCTGAAGTCCGAGATCGAGAACACCGACTCCGACTTCGACCGCGAGAAGCTCCAGGAGCGGCTCGCGAAGCTGGCCGGCGGCGTCGCCGTCGTCAAGGTCGGGGCTGCGACCGAGACCGAGATGAAGGAGAAGAAGCATCGCGTCGAGGACGCGCTGCAGGCCACCCGGGCCGCTCTCGAGGAGGGCATCGTGCCGGGCGGCGGCGTCGCGCTCCTGAACGCGATCCAGTCGGTCAAGGTCGATGGCTTCGAGGGCGACGAGAAGACCGGCGCACAGATCATCGCGCGTGCTCTCGAGGAGCCGGTGCGGCAGCTCGCCGACAACGCCGGCATGGAGGGCTCGGTCGTCGTCGACAAGGTCCGCCAGGCGACCAAGGGCCACGGGCTCAACGTCGACACCGGTGAGGTCGAGGACCTCGTCAAGTCGGGGATCATCGACCCGACGATGGTCACGCGCTCGGCGCTGCAGAACGCCGCGTCGATCGCGAAGAACATCCTCACCACCGAGGCCGTCGTGGCCGAGGCCCCGGAGAAGGCACCTGCGGGCGCCGGCGCCGGGATGCCCGACATGGGCGGGATGATGTAGGTAGCACGGGGGAAACCATGTTTCCCCCGTGAGCCCCCTTCTTTTTGGGGTTCTTCTGATCGTGAGCGGGGCCGGCAAAGCCGGCTCCGCTTATTTGCGGATTACCTTGTTTGGGGGATCGCCCCTCCGTCCAGCTCGCCGATACCTGGGCTACCCACCTCCCCACCCCCTCGCGAAGCGGCCCTCCCCGGGGCCGTTTCTCGTTTTCGGGGGGAAACCCGGTTTCCCCTGTGTTAAAACGAGTAGCGCTCTTCCTGCCAGTAGTCCGCGTCGTTGTGGTAGCCGTAGCGCTCCCAGAAGCCGGGCTGGTCGCTCGCCGTCAGCTCGATGCCGCGGAGCCACTTGGCGCTCTTCCAGAAGTACTTCGACGGGATGACGAGCCGAAGCGGCCACCCGTGCTCGGGTGTCAGCGGCTCGCCGTCGGCCTCGTAGGCGATCAGCGCGTCGTCGTCCTCGAGGGCGCGGAGCGGCACGTTCGCAGTGAAGCCCTGCTCGGCATGGGCGACGACGTAGCGGCCGGACGGCTTCGGCTGCACCAGCTTCGCGAGCTCGCTCCAGTGCACGCCGCGGAAGCGAGCGTCGAACCTGCTCCACCGTGTAACGCAGTGGATGTCGCGCCGGATCTCCGTGCTCGGGAGCGCCTGGAGCTCGTCCCAGCTCAGCGTCGCCGGCGTCTCGACCTCGCCGAAGACCCTGAAGTCCCAGGTCGCGAGGTCGGTGTCCGGAACGCTCCCAGCATGGAGGACGGGCCACTTCTCGGTCAGGTACTGACCGGGAGGCAGGCGGGCGGGGTCGTATCCGGCGTCCGCAACCTTCTTCTCGGCCCGGGAGCGGAACATCGGCTCCCTACACTAGATGCGTGGACATCGTCCTCACCCGCTCCTACCGGCGGCCGCGCGCCTTCGTCCGCGTGGCGGGGCCCGACGCGGCCGACTACCTGGAGCGCATGGTCTCGAACGAGGTCGCCACGCTCGCGCCGGGAGAGAGCCGCGAGGCGTTGCTGCTGACGCCGAAGGCCCGCGTGATCGCCCCGCTCGTCGTCGTGCGCCGCGGCGAGGAGGACTTCCTGCTCCTGACCGAGCCGGAGCTCGGCGAGGTCGTCCGCGCGCAGCTCGTCCGAGGCCGCTTCGCCGCGAAGTGCGAGATCGAGCCGGAGGAGCACACGTCGACGGTCGTCCTCGGCGAGGGGGACGGCATCCCGACGGCCGATTACGGCGCCCCGGCTCGCGAAGTGCTCGACGTGGACGCCGACGGTGAAGCCGACGAGCTCGAGCGGCTGCGGATCGACGCCGGCACGCCCCGCTTCGGGGCCGAGATCGACGACCGCGTCCTTCCCGCCGAGGCGGGACTGGTGGAGCGGGCGGTCTCGTTCACGAAGGGCTGCTACCCAGGCCAGGAGCCGATCGCGCGCCTTCACTATCGCGGCAAGACGAACCGGCGTCTTCGCATCCTCGCGCTCGAGGACGACCACGCTCCCGCATCCGAAGCGGAGCTCGAGCTCGACGGAAAGGCCGTCGGCCGGGTCACCAGCTCGGTCCCCGGCCGGGCGCTCGGTTACGTGCGAACCGAGGTCCCGGACGACGCGGAGCTCGTCGTCGAGGGCCGTAGGGCCCGGCTACACTAGGTCGCCGCGCGCCCGTAGCTCAGGGGATAGAGCGCTGCCCTGCGGAGGCAGAGGTCGCAAGTTCGAATCTTGCCGGGCGCACTCCCTACCGCGGTACCGGTTCCTCGGGGTAGTTCCTCTCCACGAACTCGACGACGCGCGGGGCCGCCGTGCCCGCGACGGGTGGTTCCGCCGCCCGGGCTCTCGGCCTGCCTTCGAGCTCGTCCATCAACTCGAGCAGGTCCTCCTGGAAGTCGTCCAGCGGTTGCTCGGGCGGGACGAGCTCGGGCGCTGCACGCGGCGCGGCGGCGTATGCGGCCAGGTCGGGAGTCTCGCCCGCCCCTCGCGGCGCGTTGCGATTCAGGAGACTCGCGAGCGACGGCGCGGTGGACTCGCGCTTGCTGAGCGTGTCGGTGATCCCGAACAGGTCCCGCACCGTCGCCGAGATCGAGCAGTGCTCGAAGGTCGTCTCATGCTCGACCGTTCCCTGCTCGATCCAGGGTGAGACGGCAACCATCGGCACGCGCGGGCCGAGCAGGTCGAACGGAAACTCATGCTTGTCGCCCTTGTCCCCCGTCGACGGCACCCGCGGCGGTGGCACGCGGTCGTAGAACCCGCCGTGCTCGTCGTACGTAATCAGGAGGAGCGTCTTCTCCCAGACCTCCGGAACGGAGCGGAGGGTCGTGTACACCTCGGCCAGGAGCCGCTCGCCGCGCGCGACGTCGCCCGTCCCCGTGAGGAGCCCGAAGTACTGAGACGTCGGATGCTGGCTGTCGCACTTCCCGAACGGCGAGTCGAAATGCCGCGGCTCGATGAACGTGTACGACGGCAGCTTGCGGTCGCGCACCGCGCCCTTGAAGTGCCGCATCTGTCTGGTCCGGTTGACCATGCGACGGCCGAACGTCAGCACCTGCGCCACGTCGCCGGCGAAGACGCCTGATTTTCGCCCCGACCCCTCGACCAGGTCGAAGACGGTTTTCTTGCCGTCGTTGTTCTTCGGGTCGCCGGCCATGCCGCCGTACGACGTGGCGGCGGCGGCGAACAGGCGGTTCGGCCACGTCTCGCTCGGGAGGGAGCAGTGGTAGCGGGTGCACACGGCGAACTCGCTCGCCAGGGTCGAGAGCACGGGCACCTTGTCCGCCGGGTAGCAGCCCATGATCTCGTTCGCTCTCTTCGGGCCCTCGCCCTTCTTGTTCTTCCGCTTGGCGTAGTTCCAGACGAACCCGTTGTTCGTCAGCTGGTACGGCCTCGTCCAGCCCTGCTCTCGGCCGGTCAGCTGGCGCATGACGTCGTCGAAGCCGTGGCCGGGGTCGACGGTGATGTCCTTGTACGACGCGTGCCAGAAGACGGGCACGCGCGCCGAGCCCGCATCCGCGGGGTCCAGCGGGACAAAGTCGCGAGTCGGGTCGAGCGCGGGCAGGTGGCCCTGGTCCAGGTGTCCGAGCATGTGGTCGAACGACCGGTTCTCGAACATCAGGACGACGACGTGCTCGATGCGCTCGTCCATGGCGCGATGCTAGCCGGTCAGGGGCGGACGACGACCCGGCCGACGACCTCTCCGGCCTCGATCAGGCGGTGCGCCTCGGCGGCCTGGTGGAGCGGCAGCTCGCGCTCGACCCACGGGTGGAGCTCGCCGCGCCCGAGCGCTTCGACGAGCCGGGCGAGGGATTCGGGCGGAGAGGCCTGGCCTGCTACGCCCTCGATCCGTGCCCGCTTGCCGACGATCCCCCAGACGCTGAACGAGACGGTGGGGTCGCCGACCGCGCCGGGCGTGACCAGACGTCCTTCGCGGCCCAGGGCGCTGACGCTGCGCTCGAACGTCCGCGCGCCGAGCGGCTCCCAGACGACGTCGGCCTCCAGCTCGGGGACGCGCGCGTCGTCGTACGCGAGCGGCTCGGCGCCGAGCTCACGGAGCCGGTCGTGCTTCGACTCGCTCGCGGTGGCGAAGACCGAAGCCCCGATCCACCGGCCGATGTCGATCGCCGCCTGGCCCGTGGCGCTCGACCCGCCCTGGACGAACAGCGTCTGTCCCGCCGCGAGCTCGCCTCGGGCGACGACGCCCCACCAGGCAACGCGGTACGGCGTCGGCAGCGCAGCAGCGAGCGCCGCGTCGACCGAGTCGGGGAGCGCGAAGACGTTCGCCTCCGCCGCGACCGTGAGCTCGGCGTAGGTGCCCTTGCCGCTCGTGACGACGACCCGCTCGCCCGTGTCGGCCCGCGTGCCCGCCGCATCGCCTGGATTGCCGAGGATGAGCGGGAACGAGGAGGCCCCGCCCTTGCGCTGGTTGACGTCGAACCGGTTGACGCCGGCGGCCTCGACGCGGACGAGCACCTCGCCCTCGGCGGGCTCCGGATCGGGCACCTCCTCGATCCGGATCACCTCGGGCGAGCCGGTGTCGTGAATGAGAGCCGCGCGCACGGGGCAAAACGTACCGGTGCGCCTTCTGCCCCTGTTGGTCGCGCTCGCCCTCCTTCTCGCGGGGTGCGGCGAATCCACCGAGCCGAAGAAGCAGGCCGAGGATCTCGGCTCGTTCGCGGCCGAGGGCGCGCTCCTGGCTCACGACGCCGCCGCCGGCGCTTCCACAGGGCCGTTCACGCAGGTGCACTCAGAGGTCCTGCGCGAAGACGTCCACAAGCTCGAGCCGAAACTGAAGCAGCGCCGACTCGTCCGGCTCGCCGACGAGATCTCGTCCGCGCTCGTCGAGCTTCCCGACCAACCCGATGCGGCGGCCCGGCGGCTCGACGACGCGGCCGACCGCGCCGACGAGCTCGCGAAGTGAAGAACGTCTTCGCGATCGCGCTGGGGATCCTCGCCGCGATCGGCGGGTTCGTCGACATCGGAGACATCGTCTTCAATACGGCCGCGGGAGCGACGTTCGGCTACGAGCTGCTCTGGGCCGTCGTGATCGGCGTCGGCGGGATCATCACCTACGCCGAGATGTGCGGCCGGGTCGCCGCCGTCTCCGAGCGCGCCGTTTTCGACGCCGTGCGCGAGCGCCTGGGCTTCCAGGTCGGGCTCGTCGCCCTCGTGGCCGCCCAGTTCGTCAACCTGCTCACGATCGCCGCCGAGGTGGGCGGTGTCGCGCTCGTGCTGCAGTTGCTGTCGGGCCTCCCGTACCGCGCCCTGCTGGTCCTCGCGTTCGTCGCGCTCGCCCTGGTGCTGTGGGTGATGCCGTTCAGCTGGATCGAGCGTGTGTTCGGCTATGCGGGCCTGGCGCTCTTGGTGTTCGCGGTCGGTGCGATCAAGCTCCACCCTGACTGGGCCCAGGTCGCGCGCGGCTTCGTGCCGAGGGCCGAGACCGACAACCTCGCGGTCTACGGCTACTACGTCGTCGGGCTGATCGGCGCCGCGATGATCCCGTACGAGGTCTACTTTTACTCCTCGGGCGCCGTCGAGGAGCGGTGGCGGCCGAAGGATCTGGGCGTCAACCGTGCCAACGCGATCGTCGGCTACAGCCTAGGCGGCATCCTCTCGTTCGCGCTGATGATCTCGGCCGGCGCGCTGCTGCTCCCGCAGGGGATCAGCCCCGAGCACCTTGGCTCGGTGGCGCTCGTCGCGGAGGTGCCGGTGGGCCAGATCGGCCTGATCCTGGCACTTGTCGGAATGCTTTTCGCGATCTCGGGGGCGGCAATCGACTCCGCCTTCGCGGGTGCGTACAACCTGGCCCAGTTCTTCGGCTGGGAGTGGGGCAAGTACCGGCACAACCACGGCGCTCCGCGCTTCACGATCACCTGGGCGGTGATGCTCCTCCTCGGATTCCTCGTCGTCATGACCGGCGTCGACCCGATCCTCGTGACTGAGATCTCGGTCGTGTTCTCGGTTGTCGCGCTGCCGTTGACGTACTTGCCGATCCTGCTCGTCGCGAACGACCGCGCGTACATGGGCGGCTATCGGAACGGGTGGCTCGTGAACGTCTTCGGCGCCGTCTACCTCGTCGTTCTGCTCGTGGTCGCCGTCGCTGCGATTCCGCTCCTCGTCGCCAGCAACATGGGGCAGGGATGAGCGAGATCGACCTCGGTCTGGGGATTCTCGACCACCAGCTGGTCGATTCCGACGGCCACCACTGCGGCAAGGTCGACGACCTCGAGCTCGAAGGAGTCCGCGACGGTACTCCGCGCGTCGCCGCGATCCTCACCGGCGCCTCCGCGTGGCGCGGGCGTGGGCTGCTCGGCCGGCTCGCGGCCGCGGTCGCCCGCGGCCGCCTCGTACGAATCGCCTGGGAGGACGTGAAGGACGTCCATGCGGAAGTGGAGCTTCGGCGCACGGCCGAGGAGCTCGGGGTGGCCCGTGAAGATCGAGCGCGCCGCCTCGTCGAGCGGATCCCGGGAGCGTCGCTGTGAACGTCTCCGACCTGCTGGGGTCCCGCGTCCGGACCGAAGACGGCGAATCGCTCGGGCGCGTCCACGACGTCCGTGCCGAGCTCGGTCCCCGGAGCCTCAAGGTCACAGGCTTGGTCGTCGGAAAGTGGGCCGTGCTCGAGCGCCTCGGGCTGGGCGCGCCGGGCTCGCGCGTCCGAATCCGCTCGCGCGACGTCGTGCCGTGGAAGGACGTGGTTCGCGCGGATCGGCGCGGCGTCGTCGTCCGGCGACCGCCCCAGTAGGAACGCCGCGGCGTTCCTAGACTCTCTCCGTGCCGCTCTACCTGACGGAGGCCGATGTGGAGTCGCTGTTCGAGCCGGCCGACGGGCTCGAGCCGATCGAGGAGTGCTTCCGCCGGCTCGCGCGCGGCGCCGTCGACAACCGGCCGCGCTACAGGGAGGCGTTGGAGGCCGGTGCCTTCGCCGTCATGTCCGCCGTGGATCGCGAGCTCGGGCTGGCCGGGGTGAAGGCGTACGCGGCGGTACCGGCCGGCACGCAGTTCGTCGTGGATCTCTTCGACGGGACGAGGGGCGAGCTCGTGGCCGTGCTCGAGGCGAACCGGCTGGGGCAGCTGCGCACCGGCGCGGCCAGCGGCGTGGCCGCGCGCTACCTCGCCCGCGGCGGTGCGACAAGCCTGGGCGTGATCGGCTGCGGCTTCCAGGCCGAGACCCAGGTCGCCTGCATCCGCGCGGCCGTGCCCGGCATCGAGACAGTCGTCGCCTACTGTCGCACCGAGGAACGGCTCGCGGCGTTCTGCAAGCGCGTGGGCGCCGAGCCCGCCGAGTCCCATCGGGAGGCCGCGGACGCGGACGTCGTCGTGACGATCACGACGTCGCGCGACCCGGTCCTCCGCGGCGAGTGGCTACGGCAGGGCGCGCTGGTCTGCGCCGCCGGGGCGAACGATCGGCGCAAGCGGGAGCTCGACAACGTCGTGCTCGAACGGGCGGCGTTCGTCTGCTGCGACTCGAACGAGCAGGCGCGGATCGAATCGGGCGACCTGATCGAACCCGTCGAGGCGGGTGTGCTCGACTGGCTCGAAGTGCACGAGCTCCAGGAGGTCGTGGCCGGCGACGTCGAGGGCCGCCACTCGGACGACGACATCGTCGTCTTCAAGTCGAACGGGCTCGCCGCTTGGGACGTCGCGATCGGCGCGGCTGCCCTCGACCGCGCACGCGAGCGCGGCGTCGGAACGACGCTCTAGACGGTTCCGGAGCCGCGGACCGACGCGATGACGTCGTCGCCGATCGCACGGATCAGCTCCGGACGATCGAGCAGCCGCTCCCGCTCCTGCGGCGTGGTGCGGTTGCGGATGTAGGGATCCTCCAGGATCTCGCTCAGCGGCCGGCCGCGCTCGTGCTCGCGGATGACGTAGGCGGCGACGCGCTCTTCGTTCGAGCTCCGGGTGAAGAGGAACGAGAACGGGTTGCGCAGGAACTCCGAGAGCCTGGCCACGGCGGCGATTGTATCCTTGGCCCGCGATGCGTCCCAACGCGTCTTCGGCGAGATTCGCTGAACGCATGCTTCACGGCGTGGACGAGAACGGGGCGGAAGAGCGGATCGTCGTCTGGATCGAGCGGCGGCAGGGCGCGATCTGGGCGGTCGGCCGGGCCGTCAATCCGCAACACCGTTCGAGCGACGAGCCGCGGCGGGTGGACTATCTCTTCGAGGGGTACGAGCTCGAGGACGCTCTCGAAGCGGCGAACGGAGCGCTCTCCGACGACTCGCGCGTCTCGGCGCAGGACGGGCGCGCGGAGTCGGTGGCGCCGTTCGACCGCGAGGAGGTGCTGAAGAAGCTCGAGCGCTGGTTCTTCGGGCACGAGCGCTAGGGAGCGCGCTAGCCTCGACGCCGTGCTGATCCGCCTCGGGCACAGCCCGGATCCCGACGACGCGTTCATGTTCTGGGGGCTCGCCTCCGGCCACGTCGACCCGCGCGGCTTCGAGTTCGAGCACGTCCTGGCCGACATCCAGACGCTGAACGAGTGGGCGCTCGAGGGGCGGCTCGAGGTGACGGCTCTGTCGCTCCACGCCTACCCGCACGTCCAGGAGCACTACGCCCTGCTGCCGCACGGCGCGAGCATGGGGTCCGGCTACGGGCCGATCGTGGTCGCGCGCGAGCCGATGTCGCGCGAGCAGCTCGCGGACGTTCGGATCACCGTGCCGGGGAAGATGACGACGGCATTCCTCGTCCTGAAGCTCTACCTCGGCGACTACGCGTACCGCGAGGCGCCGTTCGACCGGATTCTCGACCAGGTGAGAGACGGCGCCGCCGACGCCGGCCTGCTCATCCACGAGGGCCAGCTGACGTATGAGGGCCTCGGCCTCCAGAAGGTCGTCGACCTCGGGGAGTGGTGGCTGCTCGAAACCGGTCTGCCGCTGCCGCTCGGGGTCAACGCCGCGCGCCGCGATCTCGGCGACGACGCGCTGCACGAGCTGTCTTCCGTGCTCGAGGAGTCGATCCGCGCCGGGCTCGACAACCGTGCGGAGGCGCTCGGCTACGCGAGTCAGTTCGGGCGCGGGCTCGACGCCGAGCTGACCGACCGCTTTGTCGGCATGTACGTCAACGAGCTGACCTGCGACTACGGGGACGAGGGCCGGTCGGCGGTCCAGGAGCTCTTGCGCCGCGGCGAGGCGATCGGGGCCTTCCCCGAGCCGGTGCGCCTCGACTTCGTCGCTTGACGCGCGCCGTCGTCCTCAGCGCGGTTCGCACGCCCGTCGGGCGCTATGGCGGCGCGCTCTCGGACGCCCGTCCCGACGACCTGGCCGCGACCGTGATCGCCGCAGCCGTCGAACGGGCCGGCGTGGAGCCGGGGAAGATCGAGGACGTCTACTTCGGCTGCGCGAACCAGGCGGGCGAGGACAACCGCAACGTCGCCCGCATGGCGTCGCTGCTCGCCGGCCTCCCCGAGAGCGTGGCAGGCGTGACCGTGAACCGGCTCTGCGCGTCGGGGTTGTCGGCGGTCGTCGCCGCCTGTCATGCGGTCGCGGCCGGGGACGGCGACCTGTTCGTCGCGGGCGGCGTCGAGTCGATGTCGCGGGCGCCTTTGGCCATGGCGAAGCCCGACGCGGCCTTCCCGCGCGGCAACCAGACGGTCTGGGACACGACGCTGGGCTGGCGCTTCCCCAACCCGCGGCTGGAGGCGATGTTTCCGCTGGAGTCGATGGGCGAGACGGGCGAGAACGTCGCGGAGCGGTGGGACGTCTCGCGCGAGGACCAGGACGCGTTCGCCGCTGCTTCTCAGCGCCGCTGGGCCGAGGCCGACGCAGCCGGCCGGTTCGCCGACGAGCTCGTTCCGGTGGGCGAGGTGCAGCGCGACGAGCACCCGCGGCCGGGGACGACCACCGAGAAGCTGGCGACGCTGAAGCCCGCGTTCCGGGCCGCCGGGACGGTGACCGCTGGGAACGCGAGCGGCGTGAACGACGGCGCGGCTGCGCTCGTGATCGCGAGCGAGGAGTGGGCACGGGAGCTGGGCGCCGAGCCGCTCGGCTCGTTCGCCGCCGCCGCGGTCGCGGGTGTCGACCCGCGCGTGATGGGGATCGGCCCCGTCCCTGCCGTGCGGAAGCTCCTCGGGCGCGCCGCGGTCGATATCGCTGACGTCGACCTCGTCGAGCTGAACGAGGCGTTCGCGTCACAGAGTCTGGCGGTGATTCGCGAGCTCGGCCTCGACCCGGAGCGCGTCAACGTGAACGGCGGCGCGATCGCCCTTGGCCATCCGCTGGGCATGAGCGGGGCACGGCTGGTGGTGACGCTCCTCCACGAGCTGCGCCGCCGCCGCGGCCGCTACGGGCTCGCGACGCTGTGCGTGGGCGTCGGCCAGGGCCAGGCCGCGCTCTTCGAGCGCTCGCCTATTTGACTCTTTCGAAACGGAAACTACGATCCTCTTGCTGCGGTCGAAGGCTCGACCTCACCCCGAGGGGAACGCGAGATGCCGGGCAGGTGGAGGAGACTGGTCGCAGCGCTGTTGGTCGGCGGCGGCGTGGCCGCAGTGATCACCGCCGTGGCGCTGGGGCAGGCGGCCATTCGCATCACCGCCCTGCAGGCCCGCGCGAGCGGGACGGTGATTACGTCCGGGCCGAACGGCGCCGGCTTCGACGTCTACGTCGCCGCAACGGTCACCGAGACGTCGTGGCGCTCCACCCGCGTGACGATCGGAGGCGTGTCCAAGTGCGTCGACCACCAGGATCAGTCCGCCGGCGACCGCACGCTGACGCTTCAGTACCAGTTCGGCAACGCGGTGCTCCGGGAGGGGCGCGCAGCCCGGCTTGATCTTGCGGGCTCACGGACGCAGGTGTTCCCGCCGCCGCCCGGCGGTAGCTCGGCGCTCAGGGTCGCGCTCTTCGACAACAACGGCTGCAGCGGTGCGGAGCTCGCGGCCGAATCGCTGGCGCTGACGACTCGAGCTCCCAGCGCCAACCCGGGCCTCACCGCAGCCTGCGAGACAATGAAGGTCGCGGTCGTGCTCGACGAGTCCCACTCGATCGAGGCGGCCGGGGCGACGCAGAAGCTGAGGGACGCGACCCGGGCGCTCGCGCAGGGCCTGGTCGGCACGGGGGCGAGCATGGCGGTGTTCAAGTTCAACACCACGGCCAGCAGCTCGTTCATCGCTCCCTACCAGCAGGTCACGTCGGGCTTCGTGAGCGGCGCGCTGGCGACCTATCTCAACAACTATCAGCCCAGCATCTTCAGCCCGTACACGAACTGGGATTCGGGGCTGGCGAAGGTCCAGACCGAGACGCAGGCGAATGCGCCGCAGCTCGTCGTCCTCCTGACCGACGGCAACCCGAATCGCCTCGCCGACGGAGCGACGGCGTACCAGGAGGGCTACTACACGCCGGTGAACGCGGCGGTGGGGGTGGCCGAGACGCTCAAGCAGCGATCGCACATGTTCGTCGTGGGCGTCGGCGCCGGGGTGACGAATCCGTTGAGCGCGCTGCGGATCGAGTCGATCTCGGGCACCCGCAGCTTCCCCACCTACCCGATCTCGGTCGCCGACTACACGCTGGTGACCGACTTCGACGACCTCGAGGACGCGCTGCGGGAGCTCGCCTCGAACCTCTGCAACGTCACCGTCACCGTCCGAAAGGAAACAGACGCGCAGGAACGCGACGTGTGGACCTCGCAGGCCGGCTGGCCGTTCAGCGGGCGCGTGCAGCTCCAGGGGCCCACGCCGTTCGCGTACAGGTGGTTCGAGCCGAACGCGGTCGACGTCGTCGACAGCAGCACCGCCACGCAGTCCGGCGTGACGGGGACCGACGAAGAGCTGCGCTTCGTCTGGCGACCGACGTCGTCCGCGGCGCTGAGCGACATCACGATCTCCGAGAGCGTTCCGGCGACGCTTGCCGCGCACTCGGTCAGCTGCCAGTCGGGCGTGACTGTCGTCGACAGCGAGGACCCAGCCACCGTGACGTCCTTCACGATCACGGGGCTGAAGGTCCGGGACAGCGTCAGCTGCGTCGTCCGCAACCGGGTCA
>Ga0126309_10000608_pt1 | contig 12059 bp, 14 predicted proteins | sample Plot56_FD_92541 | JGI IMG/M metagenome (GOLD analysis project Ga0126309, IMG submission 92541) | Serpentine soil microbial communities from UC McLaughlin Reserve, CA, USA - Plot56 | ecosystem: Environmental > Terrestrial > Soil > Grasslands | place: USA: UC McLaughlin Reserve, Lake County...
CATACTGGCAACAGCGGTACGACGACTGCCGCATACGCCACCCAAGGGGCTCCCTCAAGCCCCAACGGGTTGCGTACCCCCCCGAGCTCCTCCACCGGGCCGGGAGCGAGCGCGATTCCGACGCTTCCCAAGACGATCACTGCCCCGGAGAGCCAGCCTAGAGGGCGCCACCTCCTCGACGGTAGCCTCCCGTCGGGGAACAGCAGGGGCAGGTAGATCGCGAGCAGCCCCACGGTAGGCACCCACAGCCACAGGCCTAGCGCCTCGCTCGCTACCGGGTACGGGATTGAGCCGGGCTTGGCAATGCCGTAGGTGCCGTAGGAGTCGCTTAGGACAATGAGCATCCACAAGAAGCCGGCAGTGAGGCAGATCCAGCCGATCGGGTTCTGGGGGCGCTTGGAGGCGATCAGGGCGCCCACCAGAGGGAAGGCTAGGAAGGGTAAGAAGATCACCAGACCGCCGATGAGTCCACCGGTGCCCCATGTGCTAGGAGGCCGCGTTGCTGGGACAGCGTACAAGGACATGATGGTAAGCGCGACGCTGGCTAAGAACATGGCCACCGAGAGACCGGCGAGTGACCAAGCGAGCCAAGCGGCGCGGAGGTTCATCCCACCGGTCTCTCGACCCTGTTCCCTTGTTCCTTCCGTCACTACACCACTCTACAGCACTACCATCTCCTAAAAGTTACGAAAGCCGTTACGAGGGAGCAACTTGTGGATCACTTTCGCCCACACCTCGGTGATGTACAGGTGATGTAGAAAGCACCCGGCGATAAACCGGAGGCTATCTCTATTCTGAATATTCCGCTTATCTATGGACAATAAAGAGAGCCGACGAGCGGATTCGAACCGCTGACCTGCTAATTACGAGTGATCGGTCATGCGTTGCGGGGGTTTGCACAGCCTTGCAAATCCCGCGTTTCTAGGCGGCTTTCTTTTCTGTGGGTTGCTCTCTGTTGCACCGTATCGCGCTCCCGGTGGTGTTAGTGTGGTGTCAAAAGTACGCGTGTACATTTCGGTCGACGCTCATTATTACCTGTTTCATGTCCTTCTTCGCGATGCACTCAGGCACCATCGCCATACTCGCCACCATCCGTTACCTTACTACAGGAAGCATCTTCAGTCGGCTGGACAATCCCCTGTGTTGTGCACCGTGGCCGAAAGTGTCCGCGCCGTATAGTCCAAAGACACGGCAGACATAAAGTAGAAAGTCCTTCCTCAAGCTTGGCACTCTACCCGGCTCGGATTCGGCTTCCCAAGGGACGTAGCTGAGGGCTCGTAGCTCTCTACTTCGGACACCTCCTACGCCACCTTTCTCCCTCCTTGGCGGGGTTCGTTTGCCAACCAGTCCAGGGTGACCGCAGCGGTCCAAGACTGGTCGGCCGCGCCCAGGGACTCGCCGACGAAGGGATCAAAGTACTCTCCGAAACCGCTACTCGCGATCTGCTGTAGAGATCCCTGTCGTAGGCTCTCGGCCCGCCGCAGTTCTCCGGCTCGAAGGAATGACCACCACAGGAGCCAGTTGACTACCGGCCAAGTCGGTCCCCGCCAGTAGCTGCGCCGGTGGAACCCTTCGTCGAAGGGACTCGTGCTTGGAGGCAAGGACCAACGTAGCCAGGGATGTCCGAGGAACGCGGGCGAATCTAGCGTGACCATGAGGGCTTCGAGACGTCTGCGGCCCTGCCGTCCCGCTATCAGCGCAGCAAATCCCGCCACCGTGCGCGCCCGCAACGACCTTCTGGTCCGCAAATCGTAATCGAGGGACAGACCGAGTTCGGGGTCCCACATGGCGTTTAGCCCCCGATGTCCGCGGGCGATCCAGCTGGCAATCAAGGTGTGATCCCCGCGTTCCGCCCCGATCAATGCGGCAATCTCCAGCAGGGTTTCGTTCGCCGCCACCAAGATCGCGCTTAAGAGGACATCTTTGACCAAGAACGGATGAGAATGGTAGATATCCTTCTCGTTACAGCCGGCCTTCTTGATCAGTTTCACCAGCCATAGGTAGCGGTCGTAATCTGCACCGGTCGGCCTCTCTGAAACGTTCGCGACGTGCCTGAGGTCGTACCGAGGATAGGGCGGTAGATCGCCGACTTCGACATTCGAGAGGGGCGCATCCCAGCGGGGGCTGTTGTCTGTGCCGCTCTCCCACGGGTGGTAGATGGTGACCAACCCGGTTTCCTCTGGGTCCCTGTGGGTCATGAGGTAGCGGTGCCAAAGGAGGAGCTTGGGGTAGAGCTGCCGCAGGAAAGCTCGCGCTTCTTGAGCCTCCTCTCCCCCGCTTCTCTCGGCCACCTCCCAGACGCGTAGGGCGGCGATGGCGTGGACCGGTGGCTGACAAAGACAACTGGTGTAGGGTGGCGCGGGCGGGGCGTCGGGAGAAGCCGCCGCGCAGGCCCAGTGGTCAGGGCCTGGGAAGTAGCTGTCCTGTGGAGCCTCCGGATTGAAGACTATGTGGGGCACCTTCCCGGTTCTCCACTGGTGCTCGAAGAGGGCGAGGAGCTCCCTCGCGGCGCGACGGGGGCCGAGGTGGGCGAGTCCGATGGCGATGAACGCGCTGTCCCAGCTCCACTGGTGCGGATATAGGTTGGGGGCGGCGCGGGTCCAATCTCCCATGTCGTTTTGGCGCAAAACCTGCCTTGCTCGCGCGGCGAAACTGGACTCCGTACCTGGAGCAGTCTCCGCCCGCAGCATGCGATTGTTCTCTAAGATCATCTTCCTAGTTTCCCTTCTCAACAAATGCTGATGTAAGAGCCTCCCTCTCCTCCACAAGTACGCCGAACCTTGTCGAAGCAGATTTCACGCCCCTTAGTCGACGAGGAGTACGATCTTGCCGCGTACGTGCCCCTTCCTATTTTCTTCCAGCGCCTCGTGAGCTTTCTTGAGTGGAAAGGTGCTCTCGAGGCTCACGGAGATCTCCCCGGCGTCGACCAGCCGCGAGAGCAGCGCAAGACGCCGGGCGTCTGGTTGCATCCCGACGTTCGTTGCCTTGATGCTGCGCTCTGCGAGGCCCTCGTCGTCGGCGGCGTACAAGGAGGATGCGACGCTCCCTCCCTTCTTTACCAACCCAGCAATGCGGCAGAGTGATTCACAGTCGCTCACGACGTCGACGATTGCCTCTATGCCGCCGGGGTGGGCGACCAGGACGGACCCGACGAGATCTTCCCTGGTGTGGTCGATTGTCTCCGCCGCTCCTAGCTCCCGCGCGTACTCTTCGTTCGCCCGGCGTGCCGTGGCGATCACGCGAGCGCCGCGCCGCGCGGCCAGCTGGACGGCGTAGGAGCCGACGCCGCCCGTGGCTCCCACGACCAAGGCGGTCTGTCCCTCCGTGGGGTCCACCGCGTCCACGAGATCCATGGCCGTAAGTCCCGGGGTGGGTAGGGCCGCCGCCTCGGCGAAGCCGGTTGACTCGGGCTTCTTAGCAACGATGCTAGCGGGTGCACTAACGTAATCGGCGTAGGCGCCTCCTCCCACTACCGGTTTGAACAGGTAACCGTACACCTCGTCGCCTTCGGCAAGCGCGGTCACCTCGGCGCCGACCCGCTCGACCACGCCGGCGGCGTCGAAGCCCAATATCAGGGGGAAGCGGTGTTCCTGCTCGCCCTTTAGAATTTCGTCTGCGACCTTCCAGTCGAAGGGGTTGACCCCGGCGGCCCGAACGCGGATCAAGACCTCGCCCCTCCCGATTTCCGGGGCCGGCAAGTCCATCAGGGCTATCGGCCCTCCGAACCTCTCTTCGGCTATCGCGCGCATCTCGTTCTCCTTCCCGTGCCCGGCGGGCACCTAGTTCCTCTTGCGGCCCATACCATCCACGAGTTCGACACGTCGCCCGCATACGGCGCGCTGCTCTTGCGACCAGTAGCGGGTTCCGCATTCGAGTACCCTCGTGCGGCGTCCGAACCTCTCATTCCGACTCCGGGGGTCCCGCTTTTACCCGAGCCATCACCTTGTCGAGCGGGCCGCGCGCGTCGTGGATGCTTTCCAGCCACCAGGTCGCCCCCGCCGCTCCGTAGGCGCACGGCAGCCCGGGATCGCCGGCCTCGGAGTAGCCGTCGATGGCCACCTCGAAGGGCGCGGGCGTGGTCCGGTGACGGCGGATCTCTGCCACCATCTCGGCGATACGCTCGGGACTCTTGGCCATGGCCGGGGTCCCGTCGGGCCTCGTGGCGGGCGCGAGCCACCCGTCCCAGCGGGCGGCGCGACGCAGGGCGGGCGGGCCTTCGCCGCCGATCCAGATGGGAATGCGAGGTCGCTGGAGCGGGCGCGGTGCCATGGGGACCCCTTCGACGGCGTAGTTCTTCCCGCGGTGAGTAACCGTTGCACCCGACCAAAGCCCGTCCAATACCTGAAGCCCCTCGTCGAGCATGGCGGCGCGCTGCCTGGCGTCGCCCGGATCGCCGAAGGCGGTGAACTCTTCCGATGAGCCCCCGAGTCCAGCCCCAAAGACGACGCGCCCACCGCTAAGCAGGTCCAGGCTAGCCAGCGCGTTGGCCACGACCTGGGGGCGGCGGCGTGCCAGCGGGGTGACGGCGAACCCCAGCTTCAGGCGCGTGGTGGAGGCCGCAACCGCGGACAAGATGACCCAAGGGTCTCCTGAGGGCACGCCTCGCACGAAGCCGAGGTGGTCCCACACGAAGAAGGCCTCCCAGCCGGCCGCCTCGGCAGCGCGAGCCAGACGAACCACCACGCGCGGATCGGCGTACTCCCCTAGGTTTGACGTCACTGTGCCGTAACGCATCATTCGCACACCTCGCTTTCCATGGTCGCTGGGGTGAGGGGATACTCGACCCGGCCGTCGAAGACCAGATCTGCACCGTAGGGGGTGACCGACGTATCGGTAACCGTCAGGGACCGGGCCAGTTCGCGGATGCCAAGATCTCCTACGGCTTCGATACCGGTCCCCAGGATCTTGGGGGCTACGCACACTACGAGCCGATCGACCAGCCGCTCTCGCAGGAGCGCGGTGATCATCTGCGCCCCTCCTTCCACCAGCACCGAGCCAACGCCCCTCTGGTGCAGCTCTGCCAGCAGGGCGATAAGGTCTACGCGCCCTTCGGCCTCGGTCGGCAAGCACAACACTGTGGCGCCGAGCGCGCAAACCTTATTGCGCTTGGCGGCAGGGGCGCGATCGGTCACGGCGAAAACGGTGCCGGGTGCCGCTCCCTCCGTGAGTACGGCGGCGGTGAGCGGCGTGCGCAGGGCGCTATCGACTACGACCCGAAGCGGATCACGGCCCGAGGCGAGACGGACCGTCAGGCGCGGATCGTCCGTGCGGACCGTGCCGGCACCGACCATGATGGCGTCGTGCTCGGCGCGTAGCTCGTGGGAAAAGCGCAACGACTGCGGGGCGCTTATCCATCGAGAGCTCCCAGTTGAGGTGGCCAGGCGTCCGTCTAGCGTCTGGGCGAAGCCCAGGATGACGACGGGTCGGGGGGCAGGGGTACCGTAGGTGGCGTCCACGGAGTCGCCTATTCCGCTCATGCCGATCCTTCCCACGCATCTTCGAGCGTGGAGGCCACGGGGAAAAGGTGCCCCATCTTCTCCCTCTTCGTTATCAGATACCCGAGATTCGAGGGGTTCGGCGAGATCCGAAGCGGCACGCGCTCCACGACCTCCACGCCGTGACGCTCCAGTCCTTCGACCTTCGCCGGGTTGTTGGTCAGCAGGCGGGCCCGTAGCACTCCGAGGTCGAGCAGCATCTCGGCGGCCACCCGGTAGTCGCGCCCGTCCTCCGGCAACCCCAGCGCAAGGTTCGCCTCGACGGTATCGAGCCCCCGCTCTTGGAGCGCGTAGGCGGAGATCTTGTTGGCGAGGCCGATCCCGCGGCCCTCCTGCCTGAGGTAGAGCAAGACGCCGCGTCCCTGCTCCCGCAAAAGCCGCAGGCTATCGGCAAGTTGTTCTCCGCAGTCGCAGCGAGACGAGCCAAAGACGTCGCCCGTGAGGCACTCCGAGTGAGCGCGGACCAAGACCGGCTCGCCGTCGTCGATCGCTCCCAGGGCGAGCGCCACGTGCTCCTTGTGCTCGGGGGTGTCGTAGACGAACACCTCGAAGGTACCGTAACGGGTTGGGAGGTTGGCCCTGGCAAGCCGTCGGGAGACCGGCGCGATCACGACCTCACTCCCTGCTCCTCTCGAACGGCCCTCTCCGCCGCCCGGAAACCGACCTTCGAATGGGTGCCGTCGCAGAAAGGCTTGTTCTGCGATCCACTGCAGCGACAAAGCGCAACGGTCGCACGCTCGGTAAGAAACTCGTTGCCCTCAGCGTCGAGCAGCACGCCCGCACCTTTAACCAAGTACGGTCCGTTGTCGAGGGCGGTTATCTTCGTTCGTTCGCCCATGAACATCCTCCTTCTCGAGTTTGCACCTATTCGCTGGTCGTGCTCACTATCGGAACATCCTTTACCCCTCCCGGACGCCCCTCGATCCTTCTCCAGGCGCGGGCCCGGAGGACGATCCCGACGTGTTCGGGTTCGCCCCTTCCGCAACTCCTATGCCCATCCGGAAGACCAGCTCACCCCCGAGGAAGCCTCCGAGCGAGGCGAGACCCACCCCCAAGAAGGACAGGACGATGGGCAAGACACCCGGGGACCCGGGCCCGCGCGCAACAACCAACTCGAAACGAACAGCGCCACCATGAGGACGTTGCTCAAGCCGTGACCCAACCCGACGGCCTTCGCACGCGTACCGGAAGGTATCGCGAGCCAGTCGATGACGCCGAACACGGCCGCGATGAGCCCCCCTACGACGCCTACGGCTATCATCCAGAAAGTTATCTCCTCCCACCTCGCGCCGCCGGTGAACAGATGAACAACGTCGAAGATCACAGACGTCGTTAGTAATCCCAGAGGGAAGGGGACCAGTATCGGGTGCACAGGGTGCCCCATCACATTGACTTTGCTCTGCATAACTCTCCTCTCTCAGAGCCGAACGCTTTCTCCAACCTCTAATGGCACAATACCTAGATAAACAACATAAGTCAAGTATTTATTTGATTTATTTGAATAATCAGAGCAAGTTTGCTAAAGTGGGGACGATGACGATTAGGAGATAGGCGACATGACGACGAGTTTGGGTCAGAAGTTCTTCGCGAGCACTCGCGGGAGGATAGTCACGTTACTACGACGGAGGGGCCTGACCGTCGACGAGCTGGCCGTCGAAGTGGGCCTCACCAACAATGGCATTAGGGCGCACCTTGCCACGCTCGAGCGAGACGGTCTCGTCACTCAGCAGGGCTCGGTCCGCTCGTCCAGCGGCGGTGGCAAGCCCGCCTACGTCTACCAGTTGACCCCGGAGGCCGAGGCTCTGTTCCCCAAGGCCTACGAACCCGTCCTCGGTCGGCTGCTCGATGTCCTCTCCGAGGGGCCAGGACCCGAAGAGTCGGAGGCACTGCTTAGGGAGGTGGGGCGCCGCGTAGCCGAGGGGCGAAAGGTACCGGACGGAGGGTTGAGGGCTCGACTCGAGGAGGCAGTCGCGATGCTAAACGAGCTGGGTGGTCTCGCTGAACTTGAAGAGCACGACGGGGGTTTCCTCATCCGCGGCTATAGTTGCGCGCTGGTCGCGGTGACGCCGGATCACCCCGAAGTGTGCCGCATGGTCGAGACTCTAGTCTCGAAACTCGCTAGTGCGCCAGTGCGCGAGCACTGCGACCGCGAAATCGAGCCTCGCTGCTGTTTCGAGGTGACACCCTCCGAAAGCGCCGACGAAAAGTAACGAACAGCGGCGTCACCTAAGGAGAGAGTTTGGTGCAGCATACGGTCTGGGCTCCTTCTCCGTTGGCCCAAGTTACACATCACTCGTCTAGGGGTTGCGCTGGGTACCACTGATCGCTCAGGATAGTTGTTTCGAAGTACCACATTTAGATTGTACTAGGATGCCGCTTTGCTAAAGCGATGGGTGGAAAGTATCTGGTGGGGTGCCGTTACCCTTCGCTAACGAGCGAGTCGACACGGTCGAGCACGGTGCCGTCGGGCTCTACAGCCTCCAGGGAAAGTCTTCCCCCGTCTACGCACACCACCACCGCGTGGTGGACGGACCTAGAGCAGGCCGTCAGGAGCCCCTTGCCCGCCGGGTAGAGCCTCCTGCCACCTCCCCCACTCACGACGTACGTAACACCCCTTATCTTTAAGCGCTTGACCGTAGCGGTCAAGTCGCGCTCTAGGAACGTCTTCTGCCGCTCCGCGCTTCCGTCCTCGCCGCCATAGTACAGTTCGCTGTCCAGGGCGACGAAGTGGGCATCACTCCAGTCGAAGGAGTAGTAGCGCTTCGTGCTGCCGAGGGAAGGGTGGAAGTTCTCCAGGAAGGCGGCGCCGTTTCCCTCTCTCACGTCGTGGTTGCCGAGGACGGGGAAGACGGGAATCTCTCTTATGAGGTCCCCGTAAGGTGAGAAGAAGCGGCGGTTGTAGTGACCTTGCTCGCCGTTCGGGTATACCACGTCGCCAGTGTGTAGGATAAAGTCCGGCTCGAGGCGTTCTAGAAGATCCGCCAGCGCCATCTGCCCTTTGCCCCCGTTGCCGCTGTCGCCGACCACGGCGAAGGAAAAGCGAGAGTCCTCGCCGGCCGGTGCAGTGCGGAAGGTGCCCGGCGCGGACAGTGCACCGGCACTGTCTACCCGGTAATGGTAAGTCGAGCCAGGATCCAGAGTCGTGATCACTACGGCGTGGCGTCTACCAATCCCAAGATCGACCTCCTCACGCCCGAGCTCCGGCGTCTTTCCGTACTTCACGACCCCCGCACCGGTTTCTCCGCTCATCCATGCGATTACGGCTGAGGTTGGCGTGACACCCTGCACGTACGGCCCACGCGGGGACCACTTCGATGCCACGGCACTGTTGAGCAGGCAGCGAGCGGCCGAGAGAGCCTTCCCCAGTCCCATGGCCCGAAGCACCGACTTCGACCACTCCCTTACGAAGTTGTTATAAGCCATCCCCGAAGATGCTACCCCAGGGGCTTGTGGAATCCACGCTTACGATCGGTTAGTGTGCAGGCGGTGCGGTCGATGCCGGCGATAGTCAGATGCCTTATTGACCCGGCCTCGGTTCTCAAGAACCACACGTGGGCTTGGGTAGTCTATCTCGAGGGTCTGAGGTTTAATAGGCCGCTGTCGCGCCAAGAATCTCGGAGTGTCTGCTATGGAAGAGTTCGTCAACGATCGAAACCGCGCTGCTGGAGATGACCCACCCGTTACGGCGGTTGCCTCACGGCGAGTCAAACAGGGCCGGGAGCAGGAGTTCGAGGAGTGGCTCTCCGGCATCCTCGCCGCTGCAAACGAAGCCCCCGGTTATCTGGGCTCAGAAGTGCTCCGCCCCAGCGACAGCGAAGACGATAACGAGTACCGGGTAGTCTTCCGCTTCGACCATGCCAGCAACCTCCACGCCTGGGAGAACTCCAAGGAGCGCCAGCGCTGGCTCCGCAAAGCCTAACCCCTCCAGCATGAGGAGAAGGTCCACGTCTTGACGGGCCTTGAGACCTGGTTCACGCTACCCTCAAAGGTCGGGGAGCCATCGCCGCCCCGCTACAGGATGGTCGTCGTGACTTGGCTCGGGGTCTTCCCGATCGTGACGATCATCTTTTCCGTGTTCGGACACTGGCTGAACCTGCTCCCAACGCTGGTGCGCACGCTGGTGATGGTGACGCTCATGACCTACGTCGTCATGCCGCGCATGACGCGCCTGTTTTCCTTCTGGCTCTACCCGGATCGCCGCGAGTAGCGCTTGACGACGCTACAATGTCATCGGACAGCCCGCCAGATCACTACCTGCTGACCACACAGCAGGCCGTGTCGCTTACGGCCTCTTCATAGGTCCAAATCCGTAATATTCAAAGGAACCCACCTTCATGATCCTGTCCAATACCGCGGCAAGAGTCTCCAGCCACAAGCCTTGAGCAGGTCCGAGCTGATGTTCGTGGAGCCGCTGTTCTCTCTAAGACAATGTGGATACGGTCGGCACTCAAAGCCATCTTAAAGCCCCCCTAAGCGGTGGAGATCATCCAACGAGGACGAAGGTCTGCTACTAGCTATGAAGCTCTCTAAATGGCTCCTCGCACGTGGCGCAGGGACCGCGCGACTATTTCCGCCGCTTCTAAGGGAGGGGGTTGCGGCGGAATGATTCTGCGATGAAGCCGTCCGTCAAGTCGTGGGTGACGTTAACGTGTGCCGTCTGACCCATTCTCTTCCTTGGACTGCTGAAAGGATTTGCATCTTCCGCTGCCGTCGGATCCGTATTGGTGTACGGAAATGACCGAGGTTCCACTAAACGGTACAATCTCCGTTCCATAGACATCCCAATAAGCTCACGTAGAGAAGTGTAAATTGAGGAGACTTGATGAGTATTTTCCCAACGAAGATCCTCCTAGCCACAGACGGTTCTAGAGAGGCAAATTTGGCTGCCCACACTGCAGTGGACCTTGCCGATAAGACCAGTTCCGAGCTACACGTGGCTTTCGTCTTGCGTACACAGGATACCTCCGAGTACGACACTATGGGCTTCGACACCGAGAAGGCACACGAGGAGGAGATCAAGCAGATGGGGCAACGGTTGCTCGACGAGCAGGTGAGGCGGGTCGAGGAGGCCGGTGGAACCGTTGCGAGAGCCCACTTCAGAATGGCTCGACCAGATCACGGGATCCTCGCTGTAGGGGAGGAGGTCGGTACTGGACTGATAGTACTGGGAAGCCGAGGTCTCGGGGGAGTTAAGCGCGCTCTGATGGGGAGCGTCTCTGACTCGGTCATGAGGCACGCTCACTGTCCTGTCTTGGTGGTACGCAATGAAGACGACCCTGACCAGCAAGAGGCATACCAAGGGATGCTCTTGTCTTGAGATGGGCAAGGTCGTGAAGAGAACAGAGTACGCTATCTAAGCAGGTGGGCAACCGCTACTTTCCAGTCATTCTCTGCTATCTATTTGAAGTACACGCTAGCGCTTAGTGGGATATACTGTAGGCGCTCACAACCGATTCAGTGTCAATTAGGATCCGGTGACGAACCTGCGAGTCTCTCTTATTTTGAGTAACCAGCTTAGATAAGCCGAATCGGGAGACCCGACGAGCAGACTCAAACCGCTGGCCTAGAGGCTCATTATAGGTTAGCTGTCATGAGGGGTCTGCCTAGTACCGCTACGTCCGTAAAGGCTTATAACTAGGCTCTGTTCGCCGTGCCTGCCCATCCCAGCAAACGGGTGATGAAGGGCGCCTTCGCCAACCATAAAATTGTTGTAGTGCAAGACTAGTTCGTTGTGACCTCGCGGCGAGGAGAGAGGAATTGTTTTCTAATGACGAGTACCGATACCATCTCGTCTTATCACCCGATTCGCAGTTTGTACGAGCAGATCCTTATCGGCTGGAACAAGCAAGACGCTCCTGCGATGGCAGCCTGCTTCGAAAAGGACGGCAACCTCGTCGGATACGACGGCACGCAAGCTGATTCGCGTGCAGATATCGAGGACCATTTGCGGCCCATCTTCGCCGATCACCCCACTGCGGCCTACGTGGCAAAGGTTCGCGAGATTCGGATGCTGAGCAGCAAGGTGGGAATCCTTCGTGCGGTCGTCGGGATGATCCCTCCCGGCTCGGATGACATCAATCCAGCAGGCAACACCATCCAGACGTTGGGGGCAGTCCAGAACGCGGATGGGTGGCAGGCCACTCACTTTCAGAACACACCGGCCGCTTGGCACAGCCGCCCACAAGACAGTGCGGCTTTGACCGAGGAACTACGTTAGGTCATGCGCTGCGGTCTAACATGCCGCTGAAGTGCTCAGCGTGCCCTGAGAGGGCCGAAGGCATAGACGAGGCCTTGGGATACAGCCTACTGCTGACGTATTGCTGACAAAGCCCCGTTGTTCGCGACGGAAGCTTCTCGTTTTTACAGGATTTGCAGGCAAAAAAGAGAGCTGACGAGCGGACTCGAACCGCCTACCCCTGCTCATTACGAGTGATCCATCAGGCGTTGCAGGGGTTTGCTCGGGCTTGCAAATGCCGTATATCTAAAGAGGTTTCCTTTCTCTGCCTTGCCCAGTGTTGCACGGTATGGCGTTCTCGGTGGTGTCAAAGTGGTGTCAATCTCAGG
>Ga0126309_10000609_pt1 | contig 12045 bp, 13 predicted proteins | sample Plot56_FD_92541 | JGI IMG/M metagenome (GOLD analysis project Ga0126309, IMG submission 92541) | Serpentine soil microbial communities from UC McLaughlin Reserve, CA, USA - Plot56 | ecosystem: Environmental > Terrestrial > Soil > Grasslands | place: USA: UC McLaughlin Reserve, Lake County...
GCGAGGTTCAGCCGCTGGCGGTTCCCCACCGAGAGCCGTCCGCTGGGGAGGTCGTCCCCGGGGAGGTCGAACCTGTCCAGCAGCTCACGCGCCACCGCCCGGGCGTCCGCGGCCCCTTCGAGGCGGGCGAAGAGCTCGAGGTTCTCGCGCACGGTGAGCAACCCGTAGTGGGCCGGCTGCTGCGGCACCCAGCCGACGTGGATGCCGTCCGCCCACTCCACCGTCCCGGCGCTCGGCGACAGCGCGCGCGAGAGCAGCGAGATGAGCGTCGACTTTCCGGCCCCGTTCGGCCCGACCAGCGCGATCGTCTCTGCGCGCCGCAGCTCGAGGTCGAGCGGCGCCAGGGCCCGCCGCGAGCCGAACGCCTTCGCGACGCCGCACGCCTCGACGAGGACGCCGTCGGTGGTCATCGCGACGCCGCGGCTGGAGGCTCTCGCTCTATGACTTCCACGACCGACGCCACGTCCTCGTCGCCCCAGGGCTCGAGGTCTACCCGGCCGGAGAAGAACTCCCAGCACGCCCGGCCGGCCGCGAGCACGGGCAGCGTCACCAACGCGCCCGGGATCCCGTAGATCTCGAAGCCGGCGACGAGCCCGAAGATCACGAGCAGTGGATGGAGCCGCAGGGAGCGGCCCATGACGTTCGGTACGACGATGTGGCCTTCGCCCTGGTGGACGAGCAGGAAGAGGCCCACGACCCAAAGAGCCGAGATCGGCTCCTGGACGAGCGCGTAGACGACCGCCGGGATGGCGCCGAGCCACGGCCCGAGGTAGGGAATCAGCTCCATCACGGCGACCCAGGAGCCGAGCACGAGCGCCCACCGGTCAGCGCCGGGGACGAGACCCAGCGCGCCGAGCGCCCACACGCCGAGGCCGGCGCTCACGCCGATGATCAGCGAGAGCAGCACCTGCCCCTTGAAGTAGCCGACGAGCGCCCGCTCCACGTGCTCCGTCAGCGCCGGCCCGCCCGCCGCCGGCGGAAAGCGGCGATCGACCGCGCGACGGAAACGCGGCAGGTCGAGGAGCATGTAGATCGAGACGACGACGATGAGGACGATCGCGAAGGCGACCGCGGCGGCCGACACGGCGGCGCCTTCGAGGAAGTCGATCGCTTCCCGCGAGTACCGGGTCACGTCCTGCGCCGTCAGCCGCGACAGGAAGTCGTCGGTCCTGCGGATGCGGATGCTCTCGAGGCCGTGGCCGTCGAGCCAGCCCTGGAACCGGTCGACGTCGTGCTCGGCGCCGGTGAGACGGGTTCGTCCGTCCTCGACCGTAAGGTACGCCTCGATGCGGTCGGCCGCCGACTGCGCTCTCGCAACGACGATCGTCGTCACGCCGACGGCCGCCAAGGTCAGGACCGCCGCGAATCCTACGTACACGACTGCAACGGCCAGTCCGCGGCGAACGCGGAAGCGCGCGACCGTGACGGCGGCGACGGTGCGCACGAGCGGGTCGAGCAGCATCGCGACGACGCCGGCCGCCAGGAAGATGAAGATCGCGTGACGAACCGCGCCCGCCACCGTCCACGCCAGCAGCAGCAGCACCGGAAGGCCGACGAGCTGGATCCAGCGCGGAACGACGATCCGGTGCGTCCCGCCCGGCATGCGCACGATCGTACCGCCGCCGTTCGGCCGGTTCGCCCGCGGGCCTGGGAGTGGCAGGAGCCGGAACCCTCGTTGCGACGCCCCCGGACCTACGCTACGGTCCCGCCCATGCCGCCGCCCCGACCCCCCGGGTCCACTCGCCGCGGCCGCAAGAGGACGAGCGCGCGGCGCCTCCAGCGGTTCGCCGGGCTCACCGTGGTCTCGACCGTCCTCGTCGTGACCCTGCTGCTCACGGCCTTCGGCAGCCCGTCCTCCCCGCCCGCGACGGCGGAAGCCGCGTCGTCGCGGCCCGAGGTCGGCACCGTGCTGCCGCTGGCGCAGATCGTCGCGACGCAGGGGCCTCTGCGCCTTCAGCTGCCGATCGCGCAGGCGAGCGTCACGGCGATCGGCTACCACGCCGCCGGGGAGGGCACGCTGCGACTCGATCCGCTCGGGACGCGCGGGAACAAGGGCCTGCTCGGCCGACTCCGTGACCGGATCTTCGGGACCGGCGGCGACTCGCTGGTCTGGTACCAGCTCGGCGGCGGCAGCGGCCCGTCCACGTCCTCGCTCGACATCGGGGCCGCTCGCGGGACCGACGTCTTCTCGCCGACGGATGGGACGATCGTGGGCATCCAGGACGTCGTCATCGACCAGCGCCGCCGCGGCGTGCGCATCGACATCCAGCCGACGAGCGCGCCGTCGCTGATCGTCTCCGTCAGCCGCCTCCGCGCCGATCCGGCGCTGACCGTCGGCTCGGCGGTGGTCGCGGCCAAGACGCGTATCGGCACCGTCATCGACCTCTCGCGGGTCGAGCGCATGGCGCTCGCGGGCTTCACCCAGGACGCCGGCAACCACGTGTCGCTCGCCGTCCGTGCCGCGGCGACGTTCTCCCTGCCCTGAGGATCCTGTTCCTCGCGGACGTCTTCGGCGCCGCGGGGCGACGCGCCGTCGAGGAGCGCCTGCGGCCGCTCAGGGAGGAGCTCGGAGCCCACTTCTGCGTCGTCAACGGCGAGAACGCCGCCGACGGGCGAGGGCTTACGCCCAAGCTGGCGGAGAAGCTCCTCGCCGCGGGAGCCGACGTGCTGACGCTCGGCAACCACGCCTGGGCTCGGCGCGAGCTGCTGCCCTACCTCTCCGGCACCGACCGCGTGATCCGTCCGGCGAACCTCTCACGGCACGCGCCCGGCCGCTCGCTCGCGGTCGGGACCGCGACGGACGGGACGCCGGTGGCAGTGATCCAGCTGATGGGCTGGCTGTTCCTCGACGTCGCCGTCGGTCCGTTCGAGCTGGTCGACGAGCTGGTGGAGGAGGCTCGTGCCGAGGCGCCGGTCGTGGTCCTGGTTTTCAAGGACGCGGCGACCAGCGAGAAGATCGCCATGGCGCGCTGGCTGGACGGGCGCGTCACGGCGGTGATCGGGACGCACACGCACGTCCAGACCGCCGACGCCCGCGTCCTCCCGGGCGGCACGGCGGCGATCACCGACGCGGGCATGACCGGGCCGCACGACTCCGTCATCGGCGTCAAGGCGGAGCTCGCGACTCAGCGGATGCGCACGGGCATCCCGGTGCGGTTCGAGCCGGCGGAGGACGGCGTCAGGATCGAGGGAGTGCTGGTCGAGTGCGATCCGGACGGGCGGGCGCGGTCGTGCGAGCCCGTTCGTGTGCCCGTCCCGTAGGCCAGGCGAGGAGCGCGGCGAGCGCGACGAGGAGGAGGTCGCGCGCGAGCACGAGCCCGGCGACGTGGTCGTCGAACCGGAGCGCGTAGTCCCAGTAGCGGTAGGGGAACCAACCCTGCGTCAGCACCAGCGATCCGGCTAGGGCGCCCGACGCGGCGAGCCCCCGCCGGCCGGCGACGAGCGGGACGACGGGCGCCAGCCAGATCATGAACTGGGGCGAGAGGACCTTGCCCAGCGCCACGAAGACGACGAGCGCCAGCGCGGCGTAGCGGAGGAGCCGTTCCGCGGTCGCGGGACGGCGGGCGAACGCGATCCAGACGAGGAGGAGAGCCACCAGCTGGAGACCGGTCGTGGCGGCGCCCACGCCGTCGCCGACCGGCCCGGCGATGTTCTGGGAGCCGTGACTGGAGTCCACGTGGACATCGAGCCCCCCTAGGTCGTGGAAAGCGACGAGGACGGCCGCCCCGAGGCTCTCGATCTGGAGCGGCCGCGAGAGCTGCCGCGTGATGCTCCCCACGAGGCCGTCAGGAGACAGCACGAGGAAGGGCAGGAACACCGCGAGCAGCACGCCGGCGAACGTGGCCGCACAGGCCAGCAGCGCGCGCCGTCGCCGCCTCCGCCAGACCCAGAGAGCCGCCAGCGGGACGAGCACGGCCGGGAAGAGCTTCGCGGCGACGGCCGCGGCGAGGACGCCTGAGCCGACGACGTCGCGGCCCGCGACGAACGCCGCGAGCGCGCCGAGCGTGAGCGCCGCCGGCCAGAGGTCGAAGCGCGTCAGCACGACGGGCCCGAGCGCGAGCGGCCAGAGAGCGGCGAACGCCAGCGCCGCGGCGAAGCGCGTCCACCCGGCGCCGAGGCCGAGGAGCGTCGCCACCGCCAGCACGACGGTCGCGGCGCCACACGCGCCCATGAGCCAGCCGAAGGCCCGCTTGTAGCCCACCGGGGAGTCCTCCGGCTGGATCAGCGAGGGCGCGGCGAACGCGGGCAGCGCGCCCGGCGGGTACTCGAGCTCGAAGTCTCGGTACGGGACCTCGTGGCGGGATACGACCGCCTCGCCGTAGCTCTCGTAGACGGGCGTGTCGACGATCTCCCGCCCGGGGTCGACTCTGCGCTGCACGATCACCCACGAGCCGACGAACACGGCCGCGGCCAGCGCCGCGACGACCACGACCAACGGGTGCTCAGCGGTCACGGCCGCCGCCCAGCACCACAATCGCTGCGAAGGGGAAGAACCACGGGATGTAGAGGTAGAACCAGTGCGTCTGCACGAGCTCGAAGCCGGCGATCAGCGCGCCGGTGAGGGCTGCGAGCTGAAGCGGTGACTTGCGGCGAGGGAAGAAGGCCGCAGCGACCGCCCCGAGGACGAGGAGCACCTGCAGCACGCGCTGGCCCAGGTGGAGGTCCGGAATCCCGGCGGCGTGGTACTGGCGCCAGTCCCAGATCGAGAACGGCGACTCGCGGCCGATCTGCCAGACGAGCGAGCGCTCGCCGAAGGTGCGGGCGGCCTCGAATGGGTTGGGCTCGAGCAGGAGGAACGCGAAGGCTGCGAGCGAGGCGACGAGAAAGCCGACGAGGAAGCGCCCGCTCGGGCGGCGGACGGGGTAGGTCGCCCAGAGCGGCGCCGTGATCAGCGACGCGAACTTCGACCAACCGGCGAGCGCCGCGAGCGCCCCCCGCGCGGCGGGCCTGCTCACGAGCCAGAAGCCCCAGACGAGGAAGGCCGGCATGATCGCGTCGTTCGTGTTCGAGTTGGCCGCGTAGAGGGTGAACGGGTATGCCGTCCATGCGAAGCCGAGTGTCGCGGAGAGGCCGACTCCGCCGAAGCGCAGGCCGATGAGGACGAGGCCGACGAGCGTCAGCAGGTCGAAGACGATCGCGGTGAAGTGCGCGGACGGGAGCTTGTCCCACTTTCCGCTCCAGCCGAAGAGCCAGTAGCCCGGGAGGTACGCGAGATAGGCGACGGGGCCGTAGGTGTCGCCGCGCTCGTCGGCATGCTCGCAGCGAGCGTTCGTCTGGACGTAGTCGCGGACGTTCCCAGCCGGGTCGGGGGGACCGCATTCCCGTCCCGTCGCCACGGGCATGTGCCCGTACGGCATTTGCCCGCTCGCGATGCGCTGCGCTCCGATCACGCCCGAATAGCCGACGTCGATCACGTTCGAGTCGCTGACGTTGAGCGCGACGCGGAAGCCGGCCAGGAACACGGCCGCCGCTGCGAGCAGCCAGATCGGCCAGACGGCCTTCCCCCGCGGCGCCCGGCCGTTGGCGCCGACCCAGACGAGCCGAGCGATCAGGTACCCGAGCGACGGGTAGGCGAGCGGCATCGCCGTGAAGACGTCGCCGCGGTTGAAGAACCAGAGCGACGCAGAGAACGACGTCAGCGCGACGAGATCGAGCGTGCGCAGCGTGAGCGGGCGCCGCCAGTCGATCAGCCCGAGCAGGAAGAGCCCGACGAACCCGTACCACACCAGCGGCCGGTTGATCGTCTTCCCGCCGAAGGCGCCGGGCGACCCTCGCGCCATCGTCCAGGCGACCTGCGGCCCCGTCCAGGCCTCGAGCACCGCGGTCGTGCCGTCGTCGACGGAGCCGTCGGCGATCTGACCCGCGTCCCCGGACCAGATCTTGACCCGCCAGCGCTTCGCCCCCGCGTCGTACGTCGCCTCCGTCGCCGGGTTGGGCGGGTAGCGCTTCAGCCAGTCGGCCACCTTGGGATGCGCCATGAAGATCGTGAGCACCCGTTGGCTGTTCAGGCGCGGGGCCTGTTGGCCCGCGGGCCCGGCCGCGTTCGCGGGAGCGGCGACGAGGGCGGCCGCCGCGACGATCGTGCCGATGACGCGGAGACGGCTCAGGCGCGCGCCCGGAACGACCACAGCTTGTTCCCCACGAAGTTGAGCGGGGTGACGAGGACGATCGCCAGCGCCTGCGCCGGGATCTTCCCCAGTCCGGCGCTGACGAGGCTGTGGAGGATCAGCAGGTTCGCCCCGAGCGCCGCGACGGACACGGCGAGGAAGCGCACGCCCTGGTAGGCGACGTGGCCGCGCTGGCCGCGAAAGGTCCAGAGGCGGTTCCACGCGTAGTTGTTCGTCACCGCGACGAGGAAGGAGCACACCGCGGCGGCGAGATAGTGGAGGTCTGCGCCGCTGACGAGCGCGGCGTAGACGGCGAGGTTGACGACGTAGCCGCTCGTCCCGACCGCGACGAACTTGCCGAGCTGGACCCAGTTCTGCGTGCGTCGCAGCGCGCGCACTGCGCGTGTGCCGGCGATCACCGGCGCGAGCGTACCGGACTAGGCTGCGGGCACTCTTTGCGCCGACGCGAGCACGACCCCTGCCCGCGGGTGCTCCCGCTCACCGGAGCCGTTCGCGCTGACCCACACGCCCTCGGCGTCGCCGTCCGGCCCGACGGTGAGGTCCGATAGCTGTCCGAGCGGCCGCCCCGCCCGTTCGACGAACGAGCCGACGAGGGCGGAGAACATCGTGGTCCTGCGCCGGTAGAAGTCCCGCACGTCCTCCTCGAGCAGCATGAGCGCGGAACCGACCGCGACATGGTCGTCGCGGATGCGCGCCGCCGCCAGCGGCAGGAAGCGCCGCACGCCGTCGTCGCATGCGACCTCGAGGCCGACGATCCGCAGCGACTCGCTGTCGACGACGGCATCGGTGGGCTCGCCCAGACGGGTGTCCTCGAGCATCACGGGCCGCTCCAGGAGCTCCCGGAGCGAGGTCCTTCCCGTGGTCATGGCGCCGTCACGCCGCATTTTCTGCCCCTGCGGGGAGCGGTAAAACGCACGCCGGGCATGGTAGGGCGCGGGTCGGCCGTCAGGCCCGAGCGTGCACGCCGAGGTGCCCGAGCACGAGGCCGGCGACGTCTGCGATCCGCTCGGCGTCGCCGTCGACGCCGATCGTCAGCATCGGAACCTCGGAGTCGCCGGCCGTCAGCGACCCGTGGCTGCCGCCGCCTGCATGATGGCGGCCGCCGAGATCGCAGAACTCCCAGCCCGGCGCGGCGGACACGAGCACGTCCCCCGCATTGGGATTCCGTAGCGCGGCCGCCATTCGCGACCGGCCGTCGGGGTGGGCGTCTACGTCGCCGAGCACGACCGGCTCGCCGGCCTCGAGGAACGCGGCGACGTCGACGGCAGGATGCCCGTCGAGCCGCTCCGCGAGCGCGCGTGGGTCGTCGCCGTAGACCATCGCCGCGCGGTTCGAGGCCGTCACGCGGACGTCGCCGAGCCCCAGGTACGCGTCCTCGAGCCGCGCGGCATCGGTGACCTGCGTCTGGCCGTGGTCGGAGCAGACGATCACGCCATAGCGCTCGAGGAACTCGTCGAGCCCTCCGGCGGCCTCCACCAGAGCGTGCACGTGCGCGTCGGTCCGGGCGAGCTCGCGCCGCGCTTCGTCCGGCCCGAGAGCGTGGGACGCGAAGTCGTAGTCGGAGAGGTAGTAGACGAGGAAGTCGAAGCCGTCGCGGACGACGAGCCAGCGGGCGACCGCCTCGGCATACCCGTCGATCGTTCCGGACGCACGATTCCGGACCGCGAGCGGCGCACCCGTCGGATCCGACTCGAACAGGTTGTAGAAGAAGAAGCGCTTCGGCCCGAGCACGGGCGGCACGCCGGGCAGCGTCGCAGCGTGGAGCGTCCGGCCCCGGTAGCAGGTGAAGTTGATCGCCGCAGGGACGAGGCCCGCGTCCTCGAGCGCCTCGAACACGGTCACGGCTCCCGCGCCCAGATGGCGCTTGTTCATGTCGACGATCGTGTCGCGGATCGAGCGCGTGAGCCCGGCGGCCCGGAGAGCGCCGAAGGACGAGCCGTATTCCACGAGCCGGCGCTCGCCGCGGTGCCACCAGACGAGGTGCGGGATCTCGTGCACGTCCGGCGCGGCGCCGGTGGCGATCGTCGACAGGCAGACGGGGGTCAGCGAGGGGAAGGTCGAGAGCGCCCGCCGGTAGCGGCCCTCGCGGGCCAGGAGCCCGAGAGTGGGAGCCACGTCGTTCTCGACTGCGGCCTCGAAAGCACCCGGCGTGAGGCCGTCGATGACGATCAGTACGAGCTTCTGCGCCATGGCCGTTCTCAGTCGCGCGCCAAGATGCGAAGGCCGGCGTACGTCCGGCCGGCGCGCCGCCGCAGCCGCCCGGCGAGGGCCGGGACGACCACGGCCTCGAGGTAGCCCAGGAGCGGCACGAGTGCGAGGGCGGCGAGCGCAACCGCCGCGAGCGCGACGAGCAACACCGTCGCGGCGCGCGTGCCGCCGCGACCGAGGGCGCCGCGGACGATCTCGACGGCGCCGAGGCCGCCCACGGCTCCGCCGAAGCCTCCGGCTGCGGCCTCCTCCCAACCCCACGGCAGCGCCCCGATCAGGACGCCGCCGACCAGGCCGGCGACGAAGGCCGCGATGGTCGCGCCGCGGACGCCCGCCAGCAGCGTCGCGAGGAGGACGCCGAGCGCGGTCCCGAGACCCGCGACGAGGCCCGCGGTGTACCAGGCGGCGCCGAACATGCCGCAAGCGTACCGCTCCGTTTGCGGGTGCCCCCCGCGGGGTAGGAGCACGCGGTGAGTCGCGAAGCCCGGCCCCTGCTCGTGTTCTTCACGCATGCTCGCTCTGGGCCGGCGCGGCGGATGGAGAGCCTGCTCGCACACATCGCCCGCAAGGAGCGCGAGCGCCTGCGGGTCACGAAGGTCGATGTCGACCACCGCCCGGACCTCGCCGAGCGCTTCAGCGTCGGTGACGTGCCGACGCTCGTGCTGGTCAAGGACAAGCACACCGTCGCGCGGCTCGACGGCAGGGCGAGCGCCCCGCGGATCGAGCAGATGCTCGAGCCGCACCTCGACGGCGTCGCCCTCGCGGGCTGAGGCGGTCGGGCGGAGGCGCCGCAGCCCCTCCGCCCGAAGAGGCCGTTACTAAGGCGTGTTGCCCCTGATCTCGCCGCCCGGGAAGTCGCCCGGTCCCGTGTTGATGGGCGCCACGCCGTCGTTCGTGTGGACGTTGACGTACGCGCCGCCGTTCTGGAGACGTCCGATCACGTCCGCAAGGGTGGCGACGCCCGCAGGGCACGCCGGGTTCGCGCCCGGCGCAAGGTCGATGACGTTCGCGTCGGTGAACGTGCCCGTCGCGAGCACGCCGTCGTGGCGTCCCGAGCCGAACGGGCCGGCGACGGGCGCGGTGCTCGGATAGAGCCAGACGACGATCGGCCCGTTGTCGGTCGGCGCCCCGCAGTGGATGTGGGCCATGAACGCATTGTCGATGTTCGAAGCGATCAACCTGTAGTCGACGGACTGGCCCTCGTCCGCGATGTGGAAGATCGCCTGCCCCTGAGCGTTCGTCGCCCGTGCCGGAACCTCGAAGTCTCCGGCCAGGTGGATGCTCGAGTTGCGGTTCAGTCCGGCGAGCGCGATGCCCCCGAGGGCGATCGCGACCACCCCGGCGACGAGGATCGCCGCGGTCCGCTTCATTCTCTCCTCCTCCTTCTGCCGACGTCGTGTCGAGGGAGATACGCGGATGGTTGCCGGCCGGTTTTACGCGGCTTCGAGCCGAGCGATGACGGAGAGCCCGAACTCGGCGGCCCGCTTGCCGTGGGCGACTCGGTGGTCGAACGTGACAGAGACGTTGCCGATGCGGCGGATCACGACCTGGCTGTCGCGAACGACCGGCCGCTCGGCGATGCGATGCACGCCGAGGATGGCGACCTGGGGCGGGTTGATCAGCGGCGTGACGACGAGCCCCGCGAACTTGCCGGCGCTGGTGATCGTGAACGTGCCGCCGCGGAGCTCCTCGGGCTTCAGGGAGCCGGCGCGCGCCGCCTCGGCCAGCCGCCGGACCTCGGCGTCCAGCTGGTCGAGTGACGCCGAGTCGCAGTTGCGGACGACCGGCACGACGAGCCCGTCTTCCGTGGCGACGGCCACGCCGATGTCGTAGCGGTCGAGGTAGACGAGCTCGTCGCCTTCGATTCGCGCGTTCAGCTCGGGATATTCGCGGAGCGATTCCGCGGCCGCCTTGAGCACCAGCGGGACGAGCCGGTCGAGCTCGACGTTCGTGAAATCGCACTCCTCGACCCACGTGACGGCTGGGATCTCCGTGTGCGACCGCGTCATGTTCTCCGCCATCAGCCGCCGGATGCCCCGGATCGGCTCCCGTCGTCCCTCGGAGACAGGTCCAGGGGACTGTCCGCCCGACGTGGCGGCGCCCCGTACGTCCGCCTCGGTCACCCGCCCTTGCAGCCCTGTGCCGGCGAGCGCATCCAGGTCGACGCCGAGCTCCTGCGCGAGCCGGCGGACGAGCGGCGTCGCGCGGACACGGCCATCCGGGCGACGGCTAGGGGATTGTCCCCCGGTCATGGCTGTTGCGGCCGGTTCCGAGCGGGGCCGCTCCGGCTCGGCGGTGGAGGCTGCGCCGTCGCCGATCACGACCAGGACCGTCCCGACCGGTACGACGTCGCCTTCCCGCACGAGGATCCGCGAGACGACGCCTGCGGCCGGAGACGGGATCTCGACCGTCGTCTTGTCCGTCTGGATCTCGACGAGCGGGTCGTCTTCGGCGACCTTCTGGCCCTCCGCCACGAGCCAGCGCGCGACCTCTCCCTCCGTCAGCCCTTCGCCGAGGTCGGGCAGCTTGAACTCGTACGCCACGCCGTCGTTCTACCGGATCGCGTCATCGCGGAGCACGGCGTGCACGCCCTTGACGCCGTTGACGATCTGCGTGACGCGCAGGTCCACGGCGACGCTCGCGAGGGCCAGTGCGTAGTTCCGGTCGATCGCGAGCTCGCGCTCCATCAGGTCGAGCACCGTGGCCGCCGCCTGCTCCGCCGCGAGGTCGAGATCCGCATCGAAGCCGAAGGCGAGCCACGCGCCGTCGATGCGGGCGATCGGCGCGCGGAGCTCGAGGTCGGCGCGCAGCTCGAGGCGAAGCACGGCGCGCTCGACGGGACACTCGATGGCGGTTCCGGACAGCTCCCCGTCACCCTGCGCCGCGTGACCGTCGCCGGCCGAGAAGAGGGCTCCGTCGACCGGGATCGGCAGGAAGAGCGTCGTCCCGGCGACGAGCTCCTTGCAGTCGATGTTGCCCCCGCAGCGGCGCGGGGGACCCGTCGGATGCCGGCCCGGCTCTGCCGGCGGCATCCCCAGTACGCCGAGGAACGGCGCCAGCTCGACGAGCCGTCCCTGCTCCTCCCGCCCGACGCCGCCCGAGAGCGTCCACTCGACGCGCAGCTCGTGCCCCCACGTCACGCCCCAGGTCGCGGGCCGGACCTCCTCGATCGTGACGGCCAACGTTCCTCCCTCGCCGGCGCCACGCACCTCCACCGGGCCGATCAGCGCGTGCCCGGCGTCCAGCTCGGGGTCGTACGGCTCGAACCGCTCGCCGGAAGCGAGATCCCAGCCGGCGTTGGGACAGGCGAACGCGATCGAGTCGCCGGGGTCGATCGTCAGGATCGGGTCGAGCTCGCGCGAGAAGTGGCCGTGGAGCGTACGCCGCTCGAGCGGGATCTCGTGGATCAAAACTCGAGCAGCCGCGTCGCCGCGTCCACCACCCGCTCGGCGGACGGCATGTAGGCGTCCTCGAGCTTCCAGTACGGGTACGGGACGTCGTAGCCGGTGACGCGTATCACCGGCCCGCGTAGGTCGAGGATCGCCTTCTCCGCGAGCACGGCGGCCAACTCGGCCGCGTAGCCCACCGTGCGCGGCGCCTCCTGCACGATCACGACGCGACCGGTCTTGGCGGCGGTCGCGAGCAGCGCCTCCTCGTCGAGCGGCTTCAGCGTGCGAACGTCGAGCACCTCGACGGACGCGCGGTCCGC
>Ga0126309_10000610_pt1 | contig 12014 bp, 15 predicted proteins | sample Plot56_FD_92541 | JGI IMG/M metagenome (GOLD analysis project Ga0126309, IMG submission 92541) | Serpentine soil microbial communities from UC McLaughlin Reserve, CA, USA - Plot56 | ecosystem: Environmental > Terrestrial > Soil > Grasslands | place: USA: UC McLaughlin Reserve, Lake County...
CCGGGTCGCGCGCCAGGCGGTCGACACGGCCCTTGAGCATCTCGTCGAAGAGGACCCCGAACTCCGGGTTCAGGTGCTCGCTGGTCTCGGCCAGGCGATCCTCCAAGTTGTCGGACTGGAGGATCCCGACCTCGTCGTAGAAGCGGTTGAAGAACTGCACGTGGCGCGCCTCGTCGGCGATCTGGGTGCAGAGGAAGATCCTCATCTCCTCGGTGGGGGCGGCGCGCATCATCGGCCCGAGCTCCTCCGCCACCCGCTGCTCGCCGATGAAGAACGAGCTGAGGCCGTACATGCGCTGGAAGCGCTCCTCCTCCGGGATGCGCTCGTGCCAATCGACCCGGTCGCGGCTGAAGTCGATGTCCTGGGTGCGCCACTGCTGGCGCTCCCAGAGCGAGTAGAGCTGGCCGTAGCTCAGGAGGTGGACCTCGCCGCGGTCGGCAGACTCCAGCAACCCCGGATCGCTCGTGGCCTGGAAGTCCTCGCGCTCGGTACGGTGCGGCGCAGGCTCGGTCACGCCGACCAGACTACCCCTAGGGGCCCGGCTCTGCCGAAGCCTCGATGCGCACGTCGCCCCCGCCGCCTGCGCGCCCGCTGTAGGCGGCGCCGGGGCGCAGCCCGTCGAGCGTGATGGACTTGCCTGCGCCGACCTTCCGGCCGCCGATCACAAGGTAGTAGGCGCCCCCGTCGGCCGAGCGCAGAGCCACCTGCACCGCGATGTAAGGCGGCACGCGCACGACGCTGGGTGAGACGTGCCCGGCGCGGCCGGTGAACTGCGCCTGCGAGCGCGCCGGCTCCTCGTCGCCCGCCCCGCCCGGCTGCTTCTCGGGACTCGCCGTCTCGGTCGGCTGCGGCGCCTTCTCCGCAGTCGCCGGTCCCATGTCCCGCGAGGGCTCCTCGGCGGTGTGGGCCGCGGTCTCCCGGCCGCCGCCCGCAGTCGGCTCGGGCTCGTCGTCGCCTCCGCAGCCGGCCGCTGCCAGCACCAGTGCCAGCCCGGCCGCGGCGGCCGCCGCGCGCCTCAACCGAGGTGCCGCTTCAGGAACTCGACCGTCTTGCGCCAGGCCTCGTTCGAATGGCCTTCGTCGTAGGTGCCCAGCCGGTTGTGGTCGTTGGCAAAGGCGTGGCCGGCGCCCTCGTAAAAGTCGAAGTCCACGTCGGCGCCGGCGTCGCGCAGCTCTTGCTCGAGCGCCCTGGCGTCCTCGACCGAGATGAAATCGTCGGCCGTCCCGAAGTGCCCGAGCACCGGCGCGTCCAGCTTCGAGAAGTCGGGCTTGCCGTGGGGCATCACGTAGTAGTAGGTCACGACCGCGTCGACCTTCGGGTTGATCGTGGCCGCCCACACCGACAGGCCCCCTCCCAGGCAGAAGCCCACGGAGCCCACGCCCGCTCCCTCGAAGCCCTCGTGGCCCGCCAGGTAGTCCACGGCGCCGCGCATGTCCTTCTCCGCCTGCTCCATCGACATGGCCATCATCTTCTGCTGCGCCTCGTCGGGCTGCTCGGTGGTCTCGCCGCGAAAGAGGTCTGGTGCGAGCGCGAGAAAGCCCTCCGCCGCGAAGCGGTCGCAGTATCCCTTGATGTGGTCCTCGAGACCCCACCACTCCTGCAGGACGATCACGCCCGGGCCGCTCCCCGACTCGGGCACCGCCAGGTAGCCCGGGGCCGTGCCTCCGTTGGCCTGGAACTCCACATCGGGCATCGGTCAATCTCCTCTCGTTCCGTTCTCCAGCTCGTGGGCGAGCTCGAAGCCGACGGCTACGCCGACCAGCATGCCCATGCGCGTCTCCTCGGCGAGCAGGGTGCGGATTCTCTGGGCGCGCTCCTCCAGCTCCCCGGCCGTGGCGGCGGCCTGCACCTGGAACTCGTGAGCCTCGCCGAACCAGCCGCCCTCGTGAATGGCCTGGGCGAGTATGCGCTGGAGCTGCGGGGCCACTTCGGCCAGCCGCTGCTCCGCCCCCTGGAAGCGCCCCGGATCGGACAGCGCTCTCACGGCCGCCTCCACCTGCTCGTCCGTGAACACGGTCGGGATACTACGGACGGTGTCGCCGCTCAAGCTCACCGCTCTCTCGCACGGCGCCGGCTGCGCCTGCAAGCTGCCGGCGTCGGAGCTGCGGCCGCTGCTGGCGCAACTCGCGCTGCCGGGCAACGGCGCCCTGCTGGTCGGTGCGGAGACGGCCGACGACGCGGCCGTAGTGCGGCTGTCGGACGAGCTGGCACTGGTCTCGACGGCGGACTTCTTCACGCCGATCGTCGACGACCCCTACGACTTCGGCCGCATCGCCGCCACCAACGCGCTCTCCGACGTCTACGCGATGGGTGCCACGCCGGTTGTGGCGCTCAACCTGGTGGCCTGGTCGCTCGAGTCGCTGGGCCGGGACGCCCTGCGTGAGCTGCTGCGAGGCGGCGCCGATGTGGCGCGCGCGGCGGGTGTCGCGGTGGCTGGTGGGCACTCGATCGACGACCGCGAGCCCAAGTACGGCATGGCGGTCACGGGAACCGTTCACCCGCAGCGGGTAATGCGCAATTCCGGCGCCCGCCCCGGCGATGACCTCTTCCTGACGAAGCCGCTGGGCGGCGGCGTGGCCTCAACGGCACTGAAGCGAGGCATGGCCTCCGAGGAGCTCTCCCGCCGCGCCACCGAGGTCATGTGCGAACTGAACGCCGAGGCCTCGCGGGCCGCCCTGGCCGCAGGCGCGAGCGCCATGACCGACGTCACCGGCTTCGGCCTGCTCGGCCACCTGCGTGAGCTCGCGAGCGCCAGCGGGGTAGCCGCGGAGGTCCAGTCGGACTCGGTGCCGGCGCTCCCCGGCGCGCTGGAGCTGCTGCGCACGGCGGAGCCGCCGGTCGCGGGCGGCAGCCGCCGCAACCGCGCCTGGATCGAGGAGGTCACCCGCTTCGGCGAGCGGGTGCCAGAGGAGCGCCGCTGGCTGCTCTGCGACGCCATGACCTCGGGCGGCCTGCTGATAGCGGCTGCGCCGGGCTCGGGCGCCCCCGGCGCGCGCATCGGCCGGCTCGTGGAAGGCCGGCCCGGCGAGATTGCCGTGACCTAGCGGCGGGTGAACAGCGGCAGCGCGGGCCCGAGTAACGCCCCTGCGGCCGCGCCGCCCAGCGCCGCGCCGATGTTGGCCTCCACCGCCGCGAGCGAGAGCAGCACCAGCACGCCGGCGATCACGTAGACGCCGATCAGGTCCGACTCGCGGTCCTGGCCGCGCCGCGCGGCGCGGCGGTCGTCCACGTACCAGGCCGACAGCAGGCCAAGCGCGGCCCCGTTGGCCCCGAGCACCGGATAGATGGGAGCGTCCTCGAACAGCGCCGGCAGCTCCAGGCCGACGGCCAGCGCACAGCCGGCCGCTCCCGCGAGCACGAACACGGCCACCACGGGTATCGGCCCATAGCGGCGCTCGAGCAGCGAGCCGAAGATGGCGATCGCGACGAGCGCGACGAACTGGTAGCCGAGTCCGTCGTGCACGAAGGGGGTGGTCAAAAAGCGCCAGGGCTCCTTGTCGAGCGGCATGACGATGCCGCCGACGTCGCGCAGGCCGAGGTCGCCTGTGGAGACCACCAAGGTCACCAGCAGGGACAGCGTGATCAGCGCGAAGGTCGCGTACGGCCGGCTTTCCGGTGCAATGCCCTCGATCTCGTCAGGCCGCAGGCGCGGGAGCCTCGTCCTCCGCCGCCGTGGCGTCTCGGGCTCCGCGCCGCGCTCGAGCTTCGGCGCGCGCTTGCGCACCCGTTGCCCGCAATACGGGCACTCGGTCACGTACGGGCTGACCTCGGAACCGCAGTTCTTGCAGACGACGAAGAGGTCCGGCTGGGACACGGCTCTCAGGGTACTGGCCGCCGTCGGGCCGGCCGGCTACTCGCCGGGGGTCTCGGCGCCCTCCGGCACGGTGGCGTCAACGATCTCGCGCACGACCTCGCGCAGGTCGTGGTTGGCGGCGTAGACCACCGACTGCCGTTCTGCCCCGTTCCCGTTCTCGAGGAGGTCCTCGAGCTGCCGAAAGTCCTCGAGCGAGCCGAGCGCCTCCGCGTGCGGGCGCAGCCGCTCGATCAGCCGGCGCGTGAGCTCCGGCACGGGGACGCGTCCGGTGCCGGGCAGGTCCACCAGGGTTCCCTCGAGGCCGTGGCGGGCCGCCAGCCACTTGTTCTCGTCGAGCATCTCGTAGGGGTAGCGCGAGAGCTTGGTGCCGGCGTCGAAGTGCTCGCTCAGCTCCTTGACCATCGCCTGCACCATGGCCGCCAGGGCCAGCGTGTGCTCGACCCGGGTCTGCGAGTCCATCACCCGGATCTCCACCGTGCCGAGGTTCGGGTGGGGGCGCACGTCGTACCAGAGGTAGGTGTAGTCGCGGATCACCTTGCAGCCGGTCATGAACTCGATCCGATCGGTGTAGTCCTCCCAGTCCTCGTACCGCGGCGGAATGCCCACGCGCGGAAAGGCCCTGAAGATCGGCGTGCGCGTGGAATCGAGGCCCGTCTCGGCGCCGCGCCAGAAGGGCGAATTCGCCGACAGGGCCAGCAGCAGTGGCAAGTGCACGCGCATGCCGTTGGCCACGTGCACGGCCTTGTCGGGGTCGTCGATGCCCACGTGCACGTGGATGCCGAAGATGATCTCCTGGCGGGCGACGAACTGAAGCCCCGCGATCAGGTCGCGGTAGCGCGGACGCGACACGATCCGCTGGTCCTCCCACATCGCGAATGGGTGGGTGCCAGCCGAGCCGATGGCCAGCCCGCGCTCGGAGGCCACCTGCTGCACGGTGCGGCGCAGCGCCCGCAGCTGCTGGCCTGCCTCGCGGGTATCGCGGCAGGGCGTCGTGGCGATCTCGCACACGGACTCCATCAGCTCCGGCTGCACGTGGCCGTCCTTCGGAATATCCTCGAGGTCGGCGAGCAGCCCCTCGATCGAGTTCGTGAGGTCGAGCGTCTCGGCGTCGACGATCATGAGCTCTTCCTCGATCCCGAGGGTGTACGAGGGGCCCGTGAACCGGTGCTCCACGCGCGCATCCTAGCCCGCACGTCCCCGGTATAAACCAGGGAGTACGGGGGCTGGCGACCCCCTACATCCGGCCCTGCGGCCGGAGCACTTCCCGAATAGGAGGACGAATGGCACTCGGCTACGACGGCAAGCTCTACATCCTGGCTTTCGACCACCGCGGGTCGTTCCAGAAGAAGATGTTCGGCATCGAAGGCGATCCCGACGAGGAGCAGACGGCCACCATCTCGGATGCGAAGCACCTCATCTTCGAGGGGCTGCTGAAAGCCTCGGAGCAGGGCGCCGAGCCCGGAGTGACCGGCTGTCTGGTGGACGAGCAATTCGGCGAGCCGAAGGGCATCCCGTCCCAGGCGAACGAGCGTGGCCTCAAGCTGGCGATGCCGGTGGAGAAGTCGGGTCAGGACGAGTTCGACTTCCAGTACGGCGACGACTTCGGGGCACACATCGAGAGGTTCGATCCCGACTTCGCCAAGGTGCTCGTGCGCTTCAACCCGGACGGCGACAGTGAGATGAACAGCCGCCAGGCCGAGCGGCTCAAGCGGCTGGCCGACTGGCTGCACGAGCACGACCGCAAGTTCCTCTTCGAGCTGCTCGTGCCCGCCGAGGACAGCCAGCTGGAGCAGGTCGACGGCGACACCGACCGTTACGACGCCGAGCTGCGTCCGGAGCTCATGCGCCGAGCCATCACAGAGCTCCAGGACGCCGGCGTGGAGGCCGACATCTGGAAGATCGAGGGAATCGAGTCCGCGGAGGACTGCCAGCGGATCGCCGACTGCTGCCGTCGCGGCGGGCGCGATGGCGTGATCTGCGTGGTGCTGGGCCGCGGCGCGGACGATCACAAGGTCGAGCACTGGCTCAAGCAGGGCGCCCCGGTGGACGGCTACGCCGGCTTCGCCATCGGCCGCACGATCTGGTGGGACGCCCTGAAGGCCTTCCTGGCCGGCGAGGTGGAGCGCGAGGACGCCGCCGCGCGGATCGCGAAGAACTACCTGCGCTTCGTCGAGGTCTACAGGCAGGCCGAGCGCCAGCCGGCGCCCGCCTGAGGGCCTGATGATGAGGGGGCCCGGCGTGCCCTGGGTCCGGACCGCCGGCCGAAACACCCCCCGATAACACTGGTAGCCTTCCGCACCGCCATGCGGATGAGGCAGTCAATCGCAGAGTTCGAGCGGGAGTTTCGCGAGGAGGCCCAGGAGCTTGTGGCCCGCCGCGAGCGCCTGCGCAAGGAGGCGGCGCAGCGGTCCCGCCTGCGCCGCAAGGAGGCCGTCGAGAAACGGGGGAAGCTGCGCTTCGCCCTGCTCGCCGCCTCGATCGTGCTTACCGCGGTCGTTGTGACGATCGCGATGTTCGAGACCCTGGCGCTGCTGGCCGGATAGAGCTAGCTGGTCGTCGAGGCGCCCGCGTTGCCCTTCTCCTGGATCTCGACATAGACCTCTTTGCGGAACACGGGTATCGAGCGCGGCGCCTCGATTCCGATCCTGACCTTCTCACCCATGACCGCCAGCACCGAGACCTCGATCTCGTCGCCGATCATGATGCTCTGGTTCGACTTGCGCGTAAGAACGAGCATCGGCGTCTCCCTGGTCAGACGGCGTGGACCCCTGCCGGTTACAGGCTACCCCGTGCTAAACACCCCTTGCTAGTCTGCGGCGCGCCTTGGCACGGCGATCCCTAAAGCCGCAGCTCAATCAGATCCGGACCTGGGTCCGGCAGGGTCGCACCGATGCATGGATCGCCCACCAGCTCGAGGTCTCGGTGTCGGACATCAGGGGCTTCAAGCGCGAGCACGGGCTGTCGCCCGCGGAGGCCGGGAACGGCGACGGGGAGCCCGCCTCGGGCGAAGCCGGCCCGGAGGAGGAGCTCGACCTGCGAGCCGAGGACGACGCGCTCGTGGCCGCCGCCCTGGAGGAGGAGGCCGACGAGGAGCCGGAGCCCGAGCCGGCCGCCGATGCCGGCGACGGACCCGAGCAGGGCGAAGGTGAAGACCAGCCGAGGTCCCGCCGGCGCGGTCGGCGCGGAGGGCGCGGCCGCGGCCGCAGCGCCCGCGGAGGCCGGCCGCGCGCGCTCGAAGGCACCTTCGACCACGGCGACGAGGGCTACGGGCTGTGGCTCGACCCCGCCGTGCAGGACGATCCCGTCTACGCCGAGCACTGGGCCGGCCACCGCCCCGTGACGATCATCGTGGAAGCCGAGCGCATAGTGATCACCCGCGCCGGCGACGACGGCGCCGCGAGCGAGGAGTAGTCAGGGCCGAGAGTGACGCTCGCGGGCGCGGCCGCCCGCGAAGTTGGAGGCCTCGCGCGCGTAGCGGGCGAAGGCGGCGTCGACCACGGCCGCGGCGTCGGTCCCGGCGGCGCAGCGAACCGCCAGCTGCTCGGCCCAGTCGGTGCCCTCGGAGTAGTAGCCGGCCAGCTCGTCGAGCACGAAGCTCGAGCCCAGCCGCCGCCTGAGCTCGTCCAGCACCACCTCGACGGCCGCCTCCAGGTCGGCGCGCTCCAGGTCGGGCGCCTGGCTCACGCGCCTCTCCCCCTCCTGCCACTGGAAGAGGGCGTTCTCGACGGCGTACGGCATGTCCGCGTCTTACCTGGTCGGCAGGTTCTCAATCACGTAGGCGCGCTCGCCCTGGCGGACCATGCCGAGCCGCCTGGCCTCGCGCTCGAGCGCCCCGGGCGTGCGCATGTCCTTCACACGGCGCTCCAGCTCCCGGTGCTTCGCCAGCAACTCGCTCAGCCCCCGGTGCTGCTCGCCGGCGGTCCGCGACTGCTCGATCCAGTGGTGCGTGGGCGAGACGTACAGCAGCATGATCACGCCGAGGGTCACGAGCAGACCCACCCTGCCGACCCTGTCCCAGCGAATGCCGCCGCGGCGTGCGCTCATGCAGGGGCCTTCGGGGCCGGGAGTAGGCCTCCTGCTAGACGCCGGCGAAGGCGGTGCTGCCGGGGTAGGTCGCGTCGGATCCGAGCGCCTCCTCGATCCGCAGCAACTGGTTGTACTTGGCCACGCGGTCCGAGCGCGACGGGGCGCCCGTCTTGATCTGTCCGCAGCCGGTGGCCACCGCCAGGTCGGCGATCGTGGTGTCCTCGGTCTCGCCCGAGCGATGGGACATGACCGCCGTGTAGCCGGCCTCGCGTGCCGTCCGTATCGCGTCGAGCGTCTCTGTGAGCGTGCCGATCTGGTTGACCTTCACGAGGATCGAGTTCGCGACGCCCGAGTCGATGCCCCGCCGCAGGCGCTCGGTGCTGGTCACGAACAGGTCGTCGCCGACCAGCTGCATGCTCTCGCCCAGCCGCTCGGTCAGCGCCCGCCAGCCGTCCCAGTCCTCCTCGTCCATGCCGTCCTCGATCGACACCACCGGGTAACGCGAGGAGATGTCGGCCCAGTAGTCGGCCAGCTCCTGAGACGAGAGGCTTCGGCCCTCGTGCTCGAGCACGTACGCCCCGTCCTCGAAGATCTCGCTGGTAGCCGGGTCGAGGGCGACCGCGACCTCCTCGCCGGCCCTGTAGCCGGCGGCTTGGATGCCGGTGATCAGCGCCTCGAGCGCGGCCTCGTTCGAGTCGAGGTCCGGTGCGAAGCCCCCTTCATCGCCCACGGCCGTGGAGAGACCGCGCTCGTGGAGCGTGCGCTTCAGCGCGTGGAAGACCTCGGCGCCGGCGCGCAGGCCCTCGTGCAGCGAGTCGAAGCCCACCGGCACGACCATGAACTCCTGGAAGTCGACCTCGTTGTCGGCGTGCGCGCCGCCGTTCAGGACATTCATCATCGGCACCGGCAGCACGTGGGCGGCCTCGCCCCCGAGGTAGCGCCAGAGGGGCAGCCCGGCCTCGGCGGCCGCGGCCTTCGCGGCAGCGAGCGAGACGCCCAGGATGGCGTTGGCGCCCAGGCGGCCCTTGTTGTGGCTGCCGTCGAGCTGGATCATGGCCCGGTCGAGCGCCTCCTGGTCGGCCGGGTCCATTCCGCGCACCGCCTCGGCCAGCTCGCCGTTCACGTTCGCGACCGCGCGCCCGACTCCCTTGCCGCCCCAGGCCTCGCCCCCGTCGCGCAGCTCGACCGCCTCGAACTCGCCGGTCGACGCCCCCGACGGGACCGCCGCGCGGCCCGCCGCGCCTGACTTGAGCAGCAGGTCGACCTCGACAGTCGGATTGCCGCGGCTGTCGAGGACCTGTCGGCCGTGGACGCGCTCGATCTCGCTCATGCGGACCCGCGTTCTACCTGTTCGCGATAGCGCCGGGCGGCCCGCCGCAGCTCGAGCTCGGGATCGACGCCCGCCTCGACCGCGGCTCGCACCGCCTCCAGAAGGCGCTCGCCGTGGCCCTCCCCGCCGCTCGGCTGTCTCGCACCTGCGCTCTGCGCACGCTTGAGCACCTTCTTGGCGTACAGCGTGGAGGGCAGGATCTCGGGGATCTGCCCGAAGATCTCCCCGCCGCGCTCTTCGTCGCGCTTGATCTGGCTCCAGTTGCGGACCACCTCACCGGCGGTTCGAGCGTCGCCCAAGCGCGTCGGTGGGCCAACAGCCGATCCCGCGGCTCCCTCACGGCCGAAGACATGCGGGTGGCGGCGGACCAGCTTCCGTCGGCAGTGCTCGGCCACCTCGGTCAGGCTGCCGGCCCCTCGCTCCTCGAGCAGCAGGGCGAGGAACAGCACCTGGAACAGCACGTCGCCGAGCTCGTCGACGAGCTTCGCATCGTCGCGTGATTCGGCCGCGTCGGCCAGCTCGTAGGCCTCCTCGACCGTGTGGGGCACGATCGAGCGCTCATCCTGCTCGCGGTCCCACGGGCAGTCCCGGCGCAGTCGCCGGGTGATCTCCTCGAGGCGTGCGAGGGCGGCCGCGGCCTCGGCCACTACGGGCTCTGCGGCGTCTGCCCCGGAGTCTGCGGCTGGGGCGCCTGCTGCGGAGGCGCCTGCTGCGGAGGCTGCTGCTGCGGAGGCTGTTGCTGGGGCGCGCCCTGCGCGCCGCCCTGCCCGGGCACCTGCTGGGCGCCGCCACCCTGCGGCGCCTGCTGCCCGCCGGGCGCGCCGCCGGAGGCGGGCCCGCTGTTGGTCTTCGACTTCGGCGCGTTGTTGCACTCCGCGATCCGGAAGTCCTCGGCGCAGACGGTCTTCTCCTTGTAGCGCGCCCGGAAGTCCTTGATGAACCTGTCGAGCGCCTTCTGCTGGCGCTGCGACTTGAGCAGGTTCCGGATCGTGTCCTTCGACTCCTCGAGCGACTGCTGCGACGCCGGCGTGACCTTGGTGACCTCAAAGACGTAGTAGCCGAACTGTGTCTTGACGGGACCCTCGAGCTTGCCCTTCTTTGCTCCGAAGATCGCGTCGTTGAAGGCCTTCTCCTGCTGGCCCTCGGCCACGTCCGGCAGCTTTCCGCCCTGTGACTTCGAGGCCTGGTCGATCGAGTACTTCTTCGCGACGGCCTTGAAGCTCCGGCCGCCACTGAGGGCCTTCCTGGCCTTCTGCGCCTTCGCCTTGCCCTTCGTGAGCACCACGTTCAGGCTGCGGCGCTCGGGCTGTGCGAAGCGCTTCTTGTTCTTCGCGTAGTAGGCCTTCACGTCGGCGTCCGTGACCTTCGCCTGCTCCTGGGTGACCTTCTGGGTGAGCTTCTGCTGGAGCGTCTCGAGGCGGAAGCGGAAGAGGATGTCGTCCTCCTTCATGCCCGAGGTCTTCAGGAAGGCCTGGTAGCGCTTCTCGCCGTTCTTGCCCGGGAAGGCACGCTTCTTCTCCTCGTCGAGGCGGTTCTCGACTTCCTTGTTGGAGACCTTGACATTGCGGTCGTCGGCCTCCTGTTGCACCCATTGGGCCTGGATCAGGAACTGCATGACGTCGCCCTTGAGCTGGTCGTACTCCTGCCTGCACTGCTTCTTCAGCGCCGCGGCGTCGGGCTTCTTGCCGCCCTGCGGGGCGGGCTGCCGCTGCTTCGCGGCCACGCACTTCGCGTATGTGGGCGGGTCCGGCGCGGCGGCCGTGGCGGCGCCGCCCTGCGAGGCGCCCTGGGCGGCGCTCCTCAGCCACTTGTCGAAGTCGGACTTCTTGATCGTGGCGTCGCCGACCTTGGCCACCGAGCCGGCGGGCACGTCGTTGCCGCAGCCGGCCACGAGCGCGGCGCCGAGCACGGCGGCGCAGGCGAGCTGAGTGCGGGCGAATGTCATTCGGCGAATCTGTAGCGGCGGTTCGTAAAGCCTGGGTAAGGCACCGGCGAAGCGACCCCTGTGCCGGAGCGATCGCTGATGGTAGCTAAGTCTCAGGCGGCCGCAGCTCGGACGCGATCTCGAGGATCGCCTCCGAGGCGGCCACGACCGCCCGGAAGCGCTCGGCCGGCTCCTCGGGCAGGCGCACCCTCACCGTAGAGCGCCCGGACTCGTAGACGGCCTCCGGCAGCCGCGCGCGCAGCGCCCTGGCGCCGCGGGAGTCCAGCTCGATCGGGGCCACCGAGAGGCGGCCCCCGGCGAAGTCCACCGAGCGCGCACCGGCGCGGCCGAGCTTGATGCGCGCGTCCTGCATCCGGATCAGGTTCTCGAGCGGCTCGGGGAGCGAGCCGAAGCGGTCCTCGAGCTCCTCGCGCAACATGATCAGCTCAGCGACCTCGCGGGCCCCGGCCACTCGGCGGTGCACCTCGATCTTGGCGGCCTCGTAGGGCACGTAGTCGGCCGGCACGTATGCGTCCACGGGCAGGTCCATGCGCACCGGTTCGGGCGCCTCATCGGCGGCGCTGCCGTGGAGCGCCGCCACGGCCTCGTCGAGCATGCCCACGTAGAGCTCGAAGCCGACGGCCGCCACATGACCGGACTGCTCGCCGCCCAGCAGGTTGCCCGCGCCGCGGATCTCGAGGTCGCGCATGGCGATCTTGAAGCCCGACCCCAGCTCCGTGTAGTCCGACAGCGTCGCGAGCCGGGCGCCGGCCTCTTCCCCCAGCGCCGCCGCTGCGGGGTAGAAGAGGTAGGCGTAGGCGCGCTCGCGCGAGCGGCCCACGCGGCCGCGGATCTGATAGAGCTGGGCCAGTCCGAGCTCGTCGGCACGCTCGACGATCAGCGTGTTCGCGCTGGGGATA
>Ga0126309_10000611_pt1 | contig 11997 bp, 16 predicted proteins | sample Plot56_FD_92541 | JGI IMG/M metagenome (GOLD analysis project Ga0126309, IMG submission 92541) | Serpentine soil microbial communities from UC McLaughlin Reserve, CA, USA - Plot56 | ecosystem: Environmental > Terrestrial > Soil > Grasslands | place: USA: UC McLaughlin Reserve, Lake County...
ATCCGCGCCTTTCGCGGCCACTTCACGGGCAAGCAGCACCGCGGGATCGAGGTGCCCGGCATCTACTGGCACTTCGTGGACGTGATGTGGATCTTGGTCTATACGACGATCTACATTCTTTGACCGCCCGCCCTGCGAGCCGGCGCCTGTCGGGCCCTCTCCATCGCCACGATGCTTAATCCCTTGCGCAGTGAGCGAGAGGCCTTCCGTTTTTTGCTCTACGTGCTCGCCGTCGCTGCGGTGGTCGTGGCCGCGGTACTGATCGCGCGCGCGCTTTGAGCGACGATCTCGCGCTCGCCGAACGCGCGGCCAGGGCCGCCGGGGCGGTGCTGCTCGAGCGCTTCGGCGGGCCGGCCGAGGGCCTTGGCGTGAAGTCCAGCGCCACCGACCCCGTCTCGGATGCCGACCGCGAGGCCGAGCGGGCGATTCGCGCGCTGCTCGAGGGTGAGCGGCCCGGGGACGGGATCGTGGGTGAGGAGGAGGGCTCGCGCCAGTCCGGTGGGAACGGGCGGCAGTGGGTGGTGGATCCACTGGACGGGACCGTCAACTTCCTCTACGGCATCCCGCAGTGGTGCGTGAGCATCGCCCTCGAGGACGAGCGCGGGACGCTGGCCGGAGTCGTGCTCGACCCGGTGAGGGACGAGCTGTTCGACGCCACCCGCGGCGGCGGGGCACGGCTGAACGAAGGGCCCCTCCGGGTGCGGGAGCCGGCTGAGCTGGCGCGGGCGCTCGTGGCCACCGGCTTCGGCTATCAGGAGGAGCATCGCGCAGAGCAGGCGGAGGTGGTCCGCCGGGTGCTCCCACGCGTGCGCGACGTCCGGCGGGCAGGGTCGGCGGCGCTCGACCTGGCCTGGGTCGCCGCCGGCCGCCTGGACGGGTTCTACGAGCGCGGCCTCCACCACTGGGACTGGGCCGCGGGACGCCTGCTGGTGACCGAGGCGGGCGGCGAGGTGCGCGAGCTGCCGGGCGAGCCGTTCGGCCTGGTCGCGGCCGGCCCCTCCCTGCTCGAGCCGCTCGAGCGGCTCGTGGCTACTTGACGGTCAGCGTGCCCTTCATGCCGCCGGCCTCGTGGCCGGGGACGCTGCAGTAGAACGTGTACTTGCCGGGTTTGAAGTCGGCCGAGACCTTGGAGACGCCGCCCTGGCCGACGACCGGCCCCTTCTTGTCGACCCCCGGGCCCTTGACGGCGATGTTGTGCTGCACGCTCGCCTTGTTGTCCATGTCGAACTCGAGCTGACCCGCGGAGCCGATCGCGTTGATGGCCGTGAAGGCCAGCGCGCCGGTTGGGTCGGAGTCGATCGTGAGCGTCCCGCCCTTGGCCTTCACGGGCGCCTTCGACACCTCCGGCCGTCCGGCCGAGGCCAGCAGCCCGGCGTCCCGGCCCGGCTGCCCGGCCGCCTTGCCCACGTAGGCCGCCACGTCGTGGGCGTCGTCGCCCGTGACGAGGTTCGGCGGCATGATGCTGCCGCGGCGGACGTTCTGGATCTGGCGCAGCACCACCCCGCGCACCGTGGCGTCGGTCATGCCCTGCCCGCGGGAAGCCCTGAACGCCTCGTCGAGGTTGGGCCCCTGCACGCCCCTTGCGTTTGCCCGCTGCAGCGTGTGGCAGGAGGCGCACTTCTGCGTGAACAGCGCCTTGCCGTTGACCAGGTCGGCCTCGTGCGAGCGGCCACAGCCGGCGGCGGCCGCAGCCAGCCCGACGGCCGCGAGGGCGGCCAGCGGCCTGTGTCCGGAGAGCCTCACGGGGCGGGAACAATATCCGCTGGTTCGGGCAGGTCGTCGAGGCGTCCGAGGGCCGCTTTGACCACCCCTTCCGCCACGCTGTGCCAGCTGTACCGGGCCCGTGCGAGCTCGGCAAGCGCCCGGCGGGCGCGCTCGCGCCGGCCCGCTTCAAGGCGCAGCCACGCCACGGTCTTCGAGGCGATCTCCTCCACCGAGCCCGGCCCGACGCGAAACCACATGAGATCCCTGAGATCTCGGTCCAGCGCGGGCGCCAGCGTGGCCGTGACCTCGGCCATGCCGGAGTGCGCGGCCGACAGCGGCAGGGCGCCGCACGCCGCGGCCTCCGCGGCCACCATGCCGAAGGCCTCCGGGAAAGTGCTCGGCATGACGAGCGCCTCACAGGCCGGCAGCAACGCCGGCAAGTCCTCGTGCTCGAGGCGCCCGGTGAAGCCGACCCCCTCTGTCAGCCCGGGTGCCGCGCTCAGATAGGCGCGCCGGCGCTCGCCCTCCAGCCCGTCCAGGAACGAGGCCAGGTGGGCCAGCTCGCCGGGCGGTCCACCCTCCAGCTGGCGCCCGCGGGCAGCCACCTCCCGTGCACCGTCGAGGTCGCCGCTTGCCAGCGCACCGAGGAGCCGCTCGAGCCCCTCGCGGTACTCGCCGAAGCCGACCACCAGCAAGCGGGCCGCCGGGACCTCGGCCAGCACCAGCGGCCAGGCGGCGATCAGCAGGTCGACCCCCTTCGAGACGATCAGCTTTCCGACGAACGCCACGGGGCGGTCGCTGGCCGGGTCGAGGCGCCGCAGCTCGGCCGCGGCGCCCGCCTCACCGCCCCATGCGGCCGCCTGGCCGCCCTCGAGGCGCTCGGCCAGCGCAGCCAGCCGCTCGGCCGCCTCGCCTGGGTCGAGCGGCCGGAAGGCGTCCACGTCGACCCCGGGCGGCCCCAGGCGCGTGCGCTCCGGCAGGCCCGCCTCGCCGGTGACCTCCCAGAGGCTCTCCGCGGTGTGGCGCGAGCCCACCAGCACCCCGCTGGCGCCGCGCAGACCCTCGAGCGCATAGGGGAGGAAGCGCTCGCGGTGCGGCCGCACCGTGTACTCGAGCGCGCTGCCGTGCACCTTGACCGCGTACGGGACGCGCCCGGCGAGGGCGCGGGCGAGTATCACGGGGCCCATGACCAGGTGGTTGGCCAGAGCCAGGTCCGGCCGGGCTCGCTCGGCCACCTCCCGCACGGCCGCCACATTGGCCTCCAGGTAGCGACCCAGCTGCTCGTCCGAGAGCTCGGGGAAGGGGATCGCCTCGAAGCCCTCGTAGCGGTCGGCCACGTAGACCGGCAGCAGCCCGTGGATGTCGGGCACGTGGATCGCGCAGCCGAGCTCGGGCGGCGCCTTGTCCTGGCAGAACAGGTGCACCTCGTGGCCGGCGCGCACGAGCGCGCGGCAGAGGCTCGCGTTGTACACGTTGCTGCCCGTGCCGCGTAGCAGGTAGCCGTGGAAGATCAGGATTCTCATGTGGCCCGGACGCTATATTTCCCGCCCCCGATGCCGCCCCGCCAGCTATACCGCCTGCGCGCGCGCTCCGACCGCGAGATCGTCCGCGAGGTCGAGCCGGGCAAGACCTACGTCGACCACGACAGCGGCGAGGAGTTCGAGGTGGTGGGCGCCGTGCTGCCGCTGGCCCCCTCGCCCAGTGACCTTCCCTACTCGGTCGAGAACCTGCGGCTGTGTGGCTGCTCGCTGGAGCAGCTCGTGCAGCGCGACCTGAACGACTGCCCGCACTGCGGGCGGCGGCTGCCCGCCGTCGAGCGTCCGGCCGATCGGTAACCCTGCGGGGGTGTCCCGCCTGCGCGCCGCATGGTTGCTTGCGCTGCTCGCGCTCGCCGGCCTGCCCGCGGCCGGCTGCGGAGGCGAGGACCAGGCCGCGAGGAAGCCTCCGCCGGCGCCCGAGCTGACCGTCCCGCGCACCCAGCCGGAGCGCACCGGCACGGCGCCCGCCACGAACAGGCAGCCGGACGGTTCCTCCCCGGATCCGGCCGTGGTCCCTGGTCCGGGCCCGGCCCCGCCCGAAGAGGGCGACGGCGGCTCCGGCGGCACGCGGCCGCCTCGGCCTGACAGCCCCCAGAACGACACCCCGCCTCCGCCGGGCAGCCCGGCCGATCGCTTCGAGAAGGACTGCGAGGCCCGAAAGGCCTGCGGCTAGGCGAACACGCCGGACAGGCCGCCCAGCGCCTGCTCGCGCGAGCCGAAGATGCGCAGGTGGTCGACCAGGCCCGTGATCTGGAAGGGGCGCAGGATCCGCTCGGTGGGGCAGACCAGGACCAGGGCGCCCTTTCGCAGGCGCATGTGCTTGAGCGCGTTCAGGAGCACGCCGATGCCGGTCGAGTCCATGAACGTGACCTGGGAGAGGTCCACGACCACCCTTGTCTTGCCCTCGTCGGCGAGCCCCAGCAGTCGGCGGCCGAGCTGCGGCGCCGTGACCACGTCGACCTCCCCGCAGGGCGCCACCACGTGCGTGCGGTCATCGACGGGCTCGTCGTTGAGCCCGAACTCGAGGGTTCCACCCACCCGCCTGACGCTATCAGTCCTGCCGGTGGGCTGGAGTGGGATTGCGTCCGGGGCTGCGCACCCGGGCAGGGGTGGGCATCGGGACGGGGGGCTCGCTGCCGCGCCGGCGCGGCAGGCGGGCCGGCGGCGAGTGGTCGCGGTCGCGGCCACGGCCGGGGCGCCAGCGGCCGAGCGGCAGGCGGATGCCATCGCCGCCGGGTCCGTCCCCGCCGGGCCGCGGCTCCGGGCCCTCGCCCCCACCGCCGTCGTCTCCTCGCGAATCGTCGTCGTCGTCGCGCAGCTTGAAGAACCAAATCAGCCACACGATCAGTAATCCGACGTCGAAGACGCGAAAACCGACCATGAAGATCCACCCCTCGGTGGTCATCGCCGCCACGATGCTAGCGCGATGCCCGCGCCCGTCAAAGGGCCGAGTGCGTCTAGCGGGCCGAGCCGTCGGTGGGTCGCGGATCGGGCACGTAGCTGACCGTGTAGAGCAGGCGCGCCCGGAAGTAGGTGCAGCCGTACACGCGGACCCCGCCGGGCCTGCTCTGGGCGGCCCGCTGGGAGACGTTCCCGCACTGGCCCTTGGTGCGCGAGGAGCGCCACCAATTGGTCTTCGGCAGGTCGATCGCGAAGGCCGGCGCCCAGGTGGGCACGGTCAGCGCGACGATGTTGCCCTTCGAAACCTTGATCGGCGCGTCGAGCGCGAAGGTCGGGCTCGAGCCGAAATAGCGGTCGACGCGGAAGAGGTCGGACTGGCGCAGCAGCCGGTGGTGCAGGCGCGTCTTGCGCTTGTCGCCCCGGCGCACGACCGACAACCGCACCTGCGGCGGCCCGCCGTAGAGGTCGGTGAAGAACTTGACCTGGTTGGCGTCGGGCTTGCCCAGCGAGATCGTGAAAGCGACGATCTTGCCGGCGCGAGGGACCTGGAACGGGTTGGTCCCCTTGCCCGAGCGGCCCATGTAGCCAGAAACCCTGCCGATCGCCTGGCAGTTCTCGGGACAGCTGGCCTTGACGTCCCCGGGCGCCGAGTCGGCGCCGAGCTCGGTGACGGCGGCCTGAGCCCCCGGCGCGAGCGCCAGGGAGGCGAGGGCGAGAATGACTGGGAGGGCTGGTCTCATGATCGGGGTACCAACACCCCGTTCGTCGGTGAGTTGCGGCTTCCTACTCGGCTACTTGTAGCGATAGGTGATGCGCCCGCGATCGAGGTCGTAGGGCGACAGCTCGATCTTTACCCGGTCCCCGGGCAGGATGCGGATGTAGTGCCGCCGCATCTTGCCCGAGATGTGACCGAGAACCTCGTGCTCGTTGTCGAGCCTGACCTTGAACATGGTGTTCGGGAGGGCCTCGAGGATCACACCCTCCATCTCGATCTTCTCTTCCTTGGGCACGAGGGGCGGGAGACCTAGATCGCCCGGACGTTCACCGCCTTCGGCCCCTTGTCGCCGACCTCTTCCTCGTACTCGACCTTGGCGTTCTCCGCCAGCGACTTGAAGCCGCCGCCGTCGATCCCCGAGTAGTGGACGAACAGGTCACGGTCGCCGTCATCGGGCGTGATGAACCCGTAGCCCTTCTCGTCGTTGAACCACTTTACGGTCCCGGTAGGCACGTGTGCTGCCCTTCCCTTCTTGCTTGTGCCTGCTCGAACCAGCTTGCGAATCCGAATCTCGGCACGTGCGATTTGTTCCTGCCGGCACGAGCCGGCCCAACGGGACGAAACGCTAGCAAGAGTGCCCGTCGCTAACGGCCCTCGAAGGAAGCCTTGCCGGGTCCCTCCTCGAGGAAGCTCTCGACCGCGCGCTGGAGATCACGGGTGGCGAAGAGCGGCGCGCCGATCTCCGCGGCGCCCTCGTCGGCGCCACGCACGCCGTCCTCGAGGAAGGCGCGCACCATTCGCTTGGTGGCATGGTGGGCCAGCGTGGGCCCGGCGGCCAGCCGCTGGGCGAAGCGCATGGACTTCTCGGCCAGCGCTCCGTCGGGTAGCACCCTGCTCACGACGTTCCAGCGCATCAGCTCGGCCGCCTCGTAGAGCCCGCCGCTCATCACCAGCTCGCGCGCGCGAGCGGGGCCCGCCCGCTCGGCGACCCGCTGGGTGCCTCCCATCAGCGGCGTCAGGCCCACCACGGCCTCGACCAGCCCGAAGCGCGCCGACTCCGACGCCCAGATCACGTCGCAGCCGAGCGCCAGCTCGAAGCCGGCGGTCAGGCAGAGGCCGTGGACCGCGGCGATCGTCGGAAACGGCAGCGCCTCCAGCCTGTGGGTGACCTCGAGCAGGCTGGCGATGAACTCACGCGCCTGCTCTTCGGTGCGCCCGTGGAAGACATGCACGTCGGCGCCGCCGGTGAACAGCTCCCCCTCGGCCCGAACGACCAGCGCGCGCAGGCCATCGCCCGCCGCCTGCTCGAGTGCCGCCACCACGTCGGCCACCATCTCCTGCCCGAACAGGTTGAGCGGCGGGTCGTCGATCACGAGGACGCCCAGGTCGCCCTCCCGCTCGAGCCGGGCCTTAGCCACGGAGCTCGTCGGCCACCCGCTCGAGCTCGTCCTGCTCAACCTGCTGCGCCTGGCCGGGGAGCCGGAGCGGGTCGTCCTCATAGCGCGGGATCACGTGGACGTGATAGTGGAAGACCGTCTGCCAGGCGGCGGGCTCGGTCGAGTTGAGCACGTTCACGCCGTCACAGCCGAGCCTGTCGCGCATCAGCTGAGCCAGGCGCTTGGCGGCGACCGCCACCCGCGACAGCTCCTCGTCGTCGATCTCGTAGAGGCTCCTGGCGTGCCTGCGCGGGATCACGAGCGCGTGCCCGCGAGTCCACGGGTTGAGGTCCATGAAGGCCACCGTGTGCTGGTCCTCCTGGACGATCTCGGCGGGGCCCTCGCCGGACGCGATCGCGCAGAAGATGCAGTCGTCGTCGGCCATCGCGGCAGCCTATACGGCTACAGCCAGCCGACCCGCTTGAAGTAGCGGTACAGCCCCGTGCAGATGAGCGCCATCAGCGCCACCACCAGCGGATAGCCGAAGGTCCAGCGCAGCTCGGGCATGTGCTCGAAGTTCATGCCGTAGATGCCCGCGATCATCGTGGGCACCGCGGCGATGGCCACCCAGGCCGAGATGCGGCGCATGTCCTCGTTCTGGCGTACCCCCACCTGGGCCAGGTTCGCCTCGAGCACGCCGGTGAGCAGCTCGCGCTGGTTGTCGAGCGCCTCGTGCATCCTCACCAGGTGATCGTTCACGTCGCGGAAGTAGGTGCGCACCTCCGGGTGGATCAGGTCGTAGTGGCCGCGCGCGAGCCGGTCGATCGGCTCGGTGAGCGGTGCGACCGCGCGGTTGAACTCGAGCACCTCGCGCTTGAGCTTGTAGATGCGCTCCGAGGGGTTGGTGCGAGCCGGCGAGAACACCTCGTCCTCGACCTGCTCGATGTCCTCCTCGAGGCCCAGCACGGCCGTGGAGTAGTCGTCGACGACCTGGTCGGTGATCGCGTGCAGCACCGCGCCCGGTCCGTGGCGCAGGTGGTCGGGCTCGCGCTCCAGGCGCTCGCGCACCGCGTCGAGCGAGCTGGCCTCGCCGTGGCGGACCGTGATCACGAAATCCGGGCCGAGGAAGATCAGGATCTCCCCGAGCTGGACCACCTCGTCCGGGTCCACGTAGCGGGCCGTCTTCAGCACCACCAGGATCGTCTCGCCGTAGACCTCGAGCTTCGGCCGCTGGTGGGCGTGGATGGCGTCCTCGACGGCCAGCTCGTGCAGATCGAACTCCCGCTGAATCGAGTCGAACTCCTCGGCGCTCGGCTCGTAGAGACCGATCCAGACGAAGCCCTGATCGCGGCGGGCCTCCCCCGCCTGCTCCACGGAGAGGTTTCCCTCGCGGCGGTGGCCCTTCTCGTAGACCGCGCAGTCGACGATCACCGGCTGGGATTGTGCCGCAGCCGTCGGGCAAGTTGCAGCGCCTGCTCGCGCGTGCCCGCCTCCCCCGCGAACGCCGCCTCCTCGAGCTCGGCAAGCAGCCGGCCGAGCTCCGGCCCGCCCTCGATGCCGAGCTCGGCGGCGAGCTCGTCGCCACGCAGCGGCGGCCGCGGCGGCCCCGAGGCGCGCCACGCGAGCGCCTCCGCCATCAGCTCGCGGGCAAGGTCGAGGTGCGCCGCTATGGCCTTGTCCGCGTTCTTGCCGCGGGTGGCAAGCCTGTCGGCGCACGAGAGCAAGGTCACCTCCACCTCGACCGGGCTCGTGTGCTTGAGGTAGCGGTAGACGATCCGGCGGTCGAGGGGGCGCTCGTGCACGAGGAAGCCGAGCACCAGGTGATGGCGAGTGAGGCCCTCGAGGAAGCGGCTGAGGCGCTCGCTCGTTCGCAGCCGGCGGCAGAGCGCGCGCACCATCTCCTCCCCGACCGCGTCGTGGCCGATGAAGGTGATCCGGCCGTCGGCTCGCACGCCGCGGGTGGGCGGCTTGCCGATGTCGTGCAGCAGCGCGCCGAAGCGCAGCGTCTGGCCGCGGGTCAGCCCGTCGGCCAGGGGCTCCTCGAGCACCGCCCGCAGCTGCGGGGACATGGCCCCGAAGACCTCCTCCAGCCGGCCCTCGAGCTCCAGCTGCCGCGCCAGCACCTCGAGCGTGTGGCCATAGACGTCGAGATGGTGGAATTGGCTCTGCTCCACCTCGTGCAGGCCGCTCACCTCGGGCAACACGGCGGCGAGCAGGCCCAGCCGGTCGGCGAGCGCCACTCCCTCGAGTGCGCCATCGGCCGCGATCAGCCGCCGCAGCTCGGCGAACACGCGCTCCGGCGACGCCTGCCCCGTGCGCGGGGCGGCGGCCCCGGTGAGCCGCTCGGTCTCGGGGTCGGGGGCAAAGCCGAGCTCGGCGGCGAAGCGCACCAGCCGCAGGGGCCGCAGCGGGTCGGCCTCATAGGAGCGCGGTCCCAGCACCCGCAGCACGCCCGACTCGAGATCGCCGCGGCCGCCGTGCGGGTCGATCAGCTCCCCCTCCCCGCCCAGCGGGCGGGCCATCGCATTGATCGTGAAGTCGCGCTCGCCGAGGTCGGCCTCGATCGAATCGCCCTGCAGCCGGGCGAAGTCGAAGACGCGGCCGCCGCGGCGATCGATCACCCGCCAGGCTCCGAACGCCTCCGACAGCCGGAACACCGGGCCGCGTACCTCCTCGGCCACCGCCCGCGCCGCGCGCTCCGGGTCGCCGGCCACCGCCAGGTCCACGTCTGTCACCGTGCGGCCGAGCAGCTCGTCGCGCACGCTGCCCCCCACCAGCCACGCGCGCTCGCCGGCGAGCGCGGCGATCATCGGCCGTGCAGGCGCCGCACCCTTGGCAGCAGCCCGGTCACCACCTCGTAGTTGATCGTGCCGAGCCGCTCGGCGACCTCCTCGCAGAGGATTCGCTCGTCGCCCTGCGCGCCGATCAGCACGGCGGGCTCGCCGGGCTCGACGTCGGTCTCGGGGCCCAGATCCACGGTCACGTTGTCCATGCTGATCGTGCCCACCAGCGGGTGACGGCGGCCCCGGATGAGCACGTCGCAGTCGTTCGAGAGGGCCCGGCGCCAGCCGTCGCCATAGCCGATCGGCAGCGTGGCGACCCAGGTGTCGCACGACGCGCGCCAGCTCCGCCCATAGCCGGCGCTGTCGCCTTGCCGGAAGCGCTTCACCGCCGCCACCCAGGACTCGAGCTGCAACGCCGGCTCGAGCTCCCGCTCCGAGGGGTCGGCGCCGAAGGGATCGAGCCCGTAGACGGCGATCCCGCAGCGGACCATGTCGAAGTGGGCGGCGGGCTCGCGGAACGTTGCGGCGCTGTTGGCCGCGTGCACCACGAGCCCGGGATGGTGCCCCTTCAGCTCGCGGGCGAACGGGGTGAAGCGCTCGAGCTGGGCAGGGAAGTGGTCGTCGCCCCGCTCGTCCGCGGTGGCGAAGTGGGTCATTGCCCCGGCCAGCTCGAGGCGTTCGTCCCTGCTGATCAGCTCGGCGAGGGCCCGTGCCTCTTCCGGGTCGGCGGTGCCGAGCCGCCCCATGCCCGAGTCCAGCTTCACGTGGACGCGCGGGGCGCGCGCGCCGGCAAGGGCGTGCTCGGCGACGCCGCGGGCGAAGCCCTCGCGCCACGCCACCACGTCGGCGTCGGCCTCGAGCGCCACCCGCAGCTCGTCGGCCGAGAGCGCGCCCATCACGAGTATGCGCTTCGCCAGCCCGTGGCGGCGCAGGTCCTCCGCCTCCGCGGCCGTAGCCACCGCCAGCCACTCGGCGCCGCCGTCGATCGCCGCCTTGGCGGCCCAGACCGCGCCGTGGCCGTAGCCGTCGGCCTTCACGACGGCGCACAGCGCGGCGCCGCCGGACAGCAGCCGCCGAAGACGGGCGCAGTTGCGCTCGATGGCCCCGAGCTCCACGCGGGCGACGGCGCGCTCGGCAGCGCTCACATCGCGAGCGCGCCCAGCACGTCCAGCCGGGTGACCACGCCCACCAGGCGCCCGTCCTCCACCACCGGCAGCCGGTTGTGGCCGGTCTCGTGGATCGCGTGCGCGGCCTCCCGGATGGTCGTCTCGGGGCCGACGCTATAGGGATGCTCGGTCATCATGTCCGCGGCCGTCGAGGCGAACGCCTTGCGCAGGCGGTCCTCGAAGCGGCTGAGCGGCTCAAGGAAGATCGTGCCGCCGAAGAGATTGACGTAGTGGGGGATGTGAAGGTCGCCCTCGTCGTCGGGCAGCACCAGGTCGGCCTCGGTCACGATGCCCACGCAGCGGCCGTCGCCATCCACCACCGGCACGCCGGGAAGCTCGTGCTCGCGCAGCGTGCGCACGACCTCCTCGACCGGGGCCTCCGGCGACACCCGCACCGGGTCGGCCTCCATGATCTCCCGCACGAGCTCCGCCATGAGCGGCCGGGACGTTAGCGGGAGAGGGCGGCTGGAAGGGCCTCGATCACGTCGCCCGCGATCACGTGATCGGCGCCGTGCCGCTCGGCCGCCGCGCGGCCGGCGAGCACGTGGGCGAGCGTGCCCAGCGAAGCCGCCTCGAGCGGCTCGAGCTCCTTCGCCAGCAGCGCGCCGATCAGGCCTGAGAGCACGTCGCCGGTGCCCGCCGTGGCGAGGGCCGGCGTGCCCCCCGGGCTCACGGCCGCCATCCCATCCGGCGACACGACGAGCGTGTCGTCGCCCTTCAGCAGCACCAGCGCCCCGCTGCGCACGGCGGCCTCGCGCGCGTGCCGCAGGCGGTGACGCTCCACCTCGTCCGGATCCACGCCCAGCAGCCGCCCGAGCTCGCCGGCGTGCGGCGTGAGCACCGTCGGGGCGCCACGGCCGGCCAGCGACTCGAGGCGCTCGGCGTGGGCGTTGAGGCCGTCGGCGTCGATCAACATCGGCGCCTCCACCGCGCGCGCCACCCCGCGCGCGAACTCGAGCGCGGCGGCTCGATCGTCCTGGGGCCCGGGCTGTCCAAGGCGCCGGGCGCGCAGGAGTTCGCGCGCGCCGTCGCCCGCGGGGCGCGCGTCCCGCTCGTCCTCGACGCCGACGGGCTGAACGCCCACGCCGGGCGGCTCGCCGACCTGGCGGCCCGAGGGGCCCCGACCGTCCTCACGCCGCACGCCGGCGAGCTCGGGCGGCTGCTGGGCGTGGAGAGCAGGGAGGTCGACGCCCGGCGCCTGCGCCACGTGCGCGCGGCCGCCGCCGAGGCCCAGGCGGTCGTCGTGCTCAAGGGCGACGACACGATGATCGCCGAGCCGGGCGGCTGCGTCGCGATCAGCCCGGGCGCCACGCC
>Ga0126309_10000612_pt1 | contig 11986 bp, 10 predicted proteins | sample Plot56_FD_92541 | JGI IMG/M metagenome (GOLD analysis project Ga0126309, IMG submission 92541) | Serpentine soil microbial communities from UC McLaughlin Reserve, CA, USA - Plot56 | ecosystem: Environmental > Terrestrial > Soil > Grasslands | place: USA: UC McLaughlin Reserve, Lake County...
GGCATCAAGCTGCACCCGCGGGCGGAGCAGTTCACGCTGTCGGAGCCCTCGGTGCGCGAGCTCGTGGCCGCTGCGCACGAGCGCCGCGGCACCGTCCTGATCCACGCCGGCCGCGGGATCCCGGCGCTCGGGCAGGACACCGTGCGGCTGGCCGAGGAGTTCCGGGAGGCGCGGCTGATACTCGCCCACTGCGCGATCTCCGACCTGTCGTGGCTGTGGCGGGACCTCCCGCGGCACCCGAACCTGTTCATCGACACCGCGTGGTGGAACCCGGCCGACATCATCGCGACGTTCTCGCTGTGCCCGCCGGCGAACGTCGTGTGGGCGAGCGACTCGCCCTACGGCCAGCCCGTGATCGCGGCGACCCAGACGATGCGCTGTGCGCTCCAGGCCGGGTTGTCGGGCGAGCAGCTGCGCGGGGTCATGGGCGGGCAGGTCGAGCGCATGCTCGACGGCGAGGACCCGCTCGACCTCGGGCCGGCGCCGGGTCCCTCGGACCGCGCGCTCGACCCGCTGCTCGGGCGCGTCGTCTCCCACCTCACGGCGACCATGGGGCGGGCGTTCGCCCGCGTCGACTTCTCCGAGCCGCTGGCGCTCGCGCGGCTCGCCTGCGCGGTCGGGCAGGACAGCCACGTCGCCGCGAACTGCGGCGCCGTGCTCGAGCTGCTCGACGCCTTCGACGAGCACATCGGGCCGCCCGAGGACGGCCGCCCCGTCCCGCCCGCCGCGCGTCTGCTGGTGTTCGCGCTGATCGTCGCCCGTACGCCCGACGTGCCGCTGCCGAGCCTCCCCGGCGCGCCCCCGCCGACGCGCGCGGAGGCCGAGTCGCACGAGCCGGCCTAGCCGATCAGCAGCGTGTCGAGGCCGCGGGTGAGGCCGACGAGGTCGCGCACCCTCCGGACCGCGATCAGGGTGCCCGCGACGTAGGGCTCCGGCGTGCCCCCGGCGTCATGGCGGATGGTCAGGCGCTCGTCGGGCAGCCCGAAGATGACCTCGGTCGAGACCACGAAGCTCGGCAGGCGCACCGAGTGGACCTGCGTGTCCGCGACGTTCGCGCCGCGAGCCTCCTGCGGGCCGTGCAGGTCCTCGACGGCATGGCCGGGCTCGGGCGCCCGGACCTCGCCGAGCCGCTCGGCGAGCTCGCGCGCGGTGCCGCTGGGGACGTCGGGCTTCGTTGCGCTCGCGTAGTCGATGACCTCCCACTGCGGGAGATGGCGCGCCGCGAGCAGCGCGCCGGCCTGGCACATCGCGGCGGTCAGCGAGAAGTTCCCCGACGCCACCACGCCGACCCCGCGCTCTCGCGCGGCCGCGTCGATCTCCTCGAAGTCCGCCGCCGTCAAGCCCGAGGTGCCGATGACGACCGGCACACCCGCCTCGAGCGCGGCGAGCGTGTTGCCCTTGACCGCCGTGACCGAGGTGTAGTCGACGAGGACGTCGACGCCGTCGAGCGCCTCGCGGACGGTGGCGTAGGTGGGAGCGCCGACGGCGTCCGTGCCGGCGGCCCGGCGGCTCACCGCGGACCGCAGCGCCAGGTCGGGCGCCTCCAGCACGCCGCGCACGAGCGCCTGACCCGTCCAGCCGGTCGCGCCCGCGATGCACACGGACAGCTCCTGCGCCATCACACGCGGAGGCGCGGGCTAGCCGTCCTCGCCGCCGCCGACCTCGACCGGTGCGGGCGTGGCGCGCGGCGCGGCGCGGCGCTTCGGGCGCGGCTTCGGCGTCGCACGGGCGGTGGTGCGGCCGCAGTGGCGGTAGCTGCGGGCCGCGTGCACGACCTGGCCGCCGAGCGTCGTCCCGCTCACCCGCACGTCGGTGCGCGCGCCGCTGAGGAGGATCGTCGTGCTGGCCGCGCGCGGGACGCCGGTCAGGCGGGCGGCCTCGCGGCCGTCGGCCGTGACCTGCAGGACGCCGAAGACGGCGCCGGGCGGCGGCAGGAAGCGCACGGTCGCGCGCGTGAACCGGATGCACGAGTCGTCGGAGGGCAGGCGCAGCACCTGGCCGGACGTGACCGAGGGCTCCTGGAGCTCGTACGCGTCGGGGTTCGAGCCGGTCTGCGCGATGGCGGTGGCGCCCGCCACGAGCCCGAGGACGACGACGATGAAGAGGACGCGGCGCACTCCGTGCGACCGTATCCGACTTCGCGCGGCTCGTGTGAGGATTAGTCTGCCCGCCGCATGGCCCCCCTCCTCGATCAGCTCGTCGACTGGCTGCGCATCCCGTCGATCTCCACCGGCGGCGGCGACCCGGCCGATCTGCGGCGCGCGGCCGAATGGGCCGCGGACCACGTGCGCCGCGCCGGCGGCGAGGCCGAGCTGGTGCAGGTCGGCGACGGCAACCCGCTGGTGGTGGGCGATCTGCGCGCCACGCGCGCCGACGCGCCGACCGTCCTCATCTACGGCCACTACGACGTCCAGGGCGCGGGCGAGACGAGCGCGTGGACCTCGCCGCCGTTCGAGCCCGAGGTCCGCGACGGGCGGCTCTACGCCCGCGGCGCGGCCGACGACAAGGGCAACTTCTGGCCGCTGCTGGCGGCGGCCTGCGGGCTCGCGGCCGCCGGGGAGCTGCCCGTCAACGTCCGCGTGGTGGTCGAGGGCGAGGAGGAGGCGGGCAGCGCGAGCATCGCGGAGTGGATCCGCGCCGACGAGCGCGGCGCCGACGCGGCGATCGTCTTCGACTCCGGCATGGTCGACGAGCGCACGCCCGCGATCACGGTCGGGCTGCGCGGCCTCGCGATGGCGCAGATCGAGGTCCGCACGGGCGTGCGCGACCTCCACTCCGGCATCTACGGCGGCACCGCGCTCAGCGCGCTGCACGTCCTCCACCGCATGCTCGCCGAGGTCGTGCCCGGGCCCGACGGCGCGGTCCGCGAGGAGCTGCGCGCGGGCGTGCTGCCGCCCGCGGAGGCCGAGCGGATCTCCTGGGAGCGGCTGCCGCCGGGCGAGCAGGTGCTGTCCGAGGTCGGCGGCCGCCCCGCCTATTCCGGCGCGGAGGCCGAGTACTACGAGCGCAACGGCGCGGACACCTCGGTCGAGGTCAACGAGGTGGTCGGCGGCGAGCCGCGCACGGTCGTGCCCGCGCACGCGCGCGCGGCGGTCTCGGTGCGCCTCGCCCCCGGCCAGCGCGCGGACGAGATCGGCCCGGTCCTCGAGCGCCTGCTGCGCGACGCCGCGCCGGCGGACGCCGACGTGACGATCGCCTGGCATCTCGCCGACCCGTCGCTGTTCGAGCCCGACCTCCCCGCCCTTGCGCTGGCCGCGCAGGCGCTCGAGCGCGCGACCGGGACGGCGCCGGCACTGGTGCGCTCGGGCGGCTCGATCCCCGTCGTGGCGGAGTTCGCGGCCCGTGGGATCCCCACCATCGTCACGGGCTTCACGCTCCCCGACGACGCCTTCCACGCGCCCGACGAGTCGTTCCTCGTCGCGAACCTCGAGCTCGGCGAGCGCGCCGCGCGCGAGCTGCTGATCACGCTCGCGGAGCTATGAGCGCGGCGACCCGGCGGCACGTGCCGGGGCCGGCCGGCTCGAGCCGGCGGCCCCCCGCGACGTCGACGAAGAGCACGTCGGCGTAGCGCGCGGCCTGCCGCTCGAACGCGTCGTTGTCGTTGTGCAGCTCGAGCCCGGAGCGGCCGCAGCGCAGGCGGCTGCCGGGGAGGACGGGGTAGGCGCGCAGCGTCGGGTCGGAGTAGCGCAGCCGGAGCGCCCCGCGCAGGTCCCACACCGCGGCGAACACCGGCACGCCGGGCGCGGCCTCGACCGGCGCGCGGACGGTGAGGACGGTCGCGCCGGCCGGCGGGCGGCCGACCGCATCGAGGATGCGCTCCTGCGCCGTGCGCGCGTCGGCCCAGGGGGCCGTGTCCCGCCGGAGCTGCACCACCGAGCCGAGGGCGACGACGAGCCCCAGCGCGACCGCCACCGCGGTCGCGCCGCGCCGTCCCCGGCCGGCGAGCTCGACGGCGAGCACGATCAGCCCGTAGGCGAGCGCGGCGTAGCCGATGGCCGCGGTGAGGTTGCCGCGGTTGTGCTGGCCCGGGAGGCCGGGCGACAGATCGGCGGACGGCACCAGCATCAACAGGGCGATCGCGGTGACCGCCGCGCCGGCCAGGCAGAGGGCGGCATGCCCCCGCCTCCCGCTCCGCCACCCGAGCGCCACGAGCCCGGCCGCGGCGAGGCAGACCGCCACCACCACGGGACGGCTCGGCTCCGCCGGGGCCCAGAAGCCGTCCGCGAAGCGCGTCGCGCCCTCGCGCGCCACCCGCAGCGCGTGGGCCGGCAGCTCGGACGCCGGGAGCGGGTCGTAGAACGTCCGCCGGGTGAAGAGCGCGAGGGCGAGCACCGTGAGCCCGGCGTCCGCGGCCCAGCGCCGCAGGCCGCGCCGGCCGGCGTCCCACACGTAGGCGGCCCCCGAGGCGAGGATGAGCGTTGCGGCGATCTCGTAGAGCAGGACGCTGCCCAGGTAGAGGGCGAGCGCGCCCGCGTGCACGGCGCGGCCGCGCCGACCCTCCGCCCGCAGCCCCGCGAGCGCCACGAGCAGCCCGCCGAGCCAGGCGCAGACCGCCAGGACGTTGGCGCTCATGGACGGCCAGACGCGCGTCGAGTCGGCCGCGGGAGAGACCAGGACGAGCAGTGCCAGCACCGCGGCGTGGGGACGCTGCACCCCGAGCCGGCGTGCCACGGCGAAGACGAGCGTGGCCTCGAGCACCGCGAGCGCGATCAGCAGGACCTGGTGGGTGCCATAGCCCGTCCCGAGCCCGCGGAAGGCCAGTGGCCAATACAGCATCTGCAGCGGCCGGAACGAGAGGTAGTCGTGCACGCGCACCGCGTCGCCGAAGCCGGGCGCGAACACGGACGCCGGCGCATAGTTGTAGTCGTCGTTGTAGAAGCCCGTCTCGCCGAGGACGGGCCAGAGGGCCGCGGCCGCCGCGAGGGCCAGCGCGGGGAGCACCACGAGAAGCTCCCCCCGGCGCGTCATCGCCGGAAGGATCGCAACTTTGCCCATGGCCCCCTGCTGCACTAGGGTGGACGGCAGGCGGGAGGCCTCCTGCAGGCGGGACCGCCGACGGGACGACCCAGATGTCACATCGCTCCAAGAGGCTGCTCGTCGCCGAGGCCGTGCTCCTCTTCGGCGCGCTGGTGGCGGCGGTCGCCTCGTCGCGCGAATCCGATTGGGACCCGATCGGCCTCGTGCTCGTGCTCCTCGGGCTCGCCATCGTCAGCGACCTGCTCGCGCTCCAGCACACGTCGCAGCGGATCACGGGGGCGTTCTTCGCGCTCGTGCTCGCGATGGCGCTGTGCGGGCCCGCGCCCGCGGTGCTGATCGGCTTCGTGTCCGTGTTCGTCGACTCGCTGCGCCGCCGGCTCGCGGGGCACAAGCTGCTCACGAACCTGGCGACCTACTCGGCGATCCCCCTCGTCGTCGCGCTGGGGATCCGGGCGCTCGAGCCGGTCACCGACCTCGAGACGGACGAGCTCACCTTCGCGTTCGTCGTCTTCGGCGCGTTCGTGCTCGCCAATGTCCTCAACTTCGCGATGATCTCGGGCGACATCTCCGTGCACCTCGGCATCCCGGTCAGCCGCCAGGTGCGCCAGATCTTCGTGCCGGTGCTGCCTTCCGAGCTCGCCGGCGCGGTGCTCACGGTCAGCATCGCGGTCCTCTACCGCGAGACGGGGCTCGCCGCGCTCGCGCTGCTCGCGCTCGTGCTCGTCGTCTTCCAGTACCTGATTCGCGAGCTGCTGCGCTCACAGCGCCGCGCCGAGGAGCTCGCCGCGCTCCAGCTCGGTGTGCTCGCCAGCATGCTCGAGACGCTCGCGCTGCGCGACCGCATGACCGCCCGCCACTCGGCGGCGGTCGCCCGCTACGCCCGCGCGCTCGCCGAGGCCGGCGGCTGCAGCCGCGAGCAGCAGGAGCTCGCCCACACCGCGGGGCTGCTGCACGACATCGGCAAGTTCTCCTTCCCGGACTCGATCCTGCTCGCCGAGCAGCCCCTGAGCGACGAGGACTGGCGGATCGTGCGCCGCCACCCCGAGGAGGGCGCGCGCGTGGTCGCGCGCATGGAGGCCTACGGGCCCGTGGCCGACATCATCCTCGGCCACCACGAGCGCTGGGACGGCCAGGGCTACCCGCGCGCGCTCAGGGGCGACGAGATCCCGCTGCTCGCGCGCGTCATCATGATCGCGGACGCCTACGACGTGATGATCGCGCGCGACTCGTATCGCCGGCCGCGCACCTCGTCGGAGGCCATCACCGAGCTGCGGCGCGCGGCGGGCACGCAGTTCGACCCCGCGCTGGTGGAGACGTTCGTCGCCCTGCTCAGCGACCGCGGCCTGCGCTTCCGCCACGCGGACGACGCCGACTTCGAGGCCGAGCTGGCCTTCGAGCGGCGTGTCCGCAAGTACGCCCGCGCGGGCCGCGTCTTCGCCTAGCCGCAGCCCGCGTAGCGGCAGGCGACCACGGCCGGCTGCTCGACCGGGCGGCCGGCGTCGATCGACCACGCGAGGCGCACGAACTGCGCGTGCGACCACGCCAGCGGCGAGGCCGAGAGCGTCGCCTCGCCCTTCGGGAAGCCGGGCTGGCCCGACGGCGGGAACTGGTCCCAGACCTGCTCGGGGATCATGTGCCCGTCGCCGCCGGCGCGCGCCATCGCCGCCAGCCGCGAACGGGCACCGGCCGACTGCCCCGCCGCGACCTCGTACTCACCGCGCTCGCCCGCGAAGATCGGCCAGATCCGCCCGATCGTGACGTTGTTCTCCCACTGCTCGGTCGGGTTCGCCGGGAAGCCGAAGTTCCACTCGCTGCCGTCCTTCTGCTCCCCGTAGCCGTCGAAGTTGAAGCGGTGCCAGAAGCGGCCGTTGGGCGTGTCGGCGGCAAGCTGCTGGTCGACCACCGGGAGCGTCGACAGGATGTGCGGGTCGTCGGCGCGCTTGATGCCCAGGCGCACGAGCTCGAGGTAGCTCGGGTCGACGACCTTGCGCTGGTCGACGTCGTTGGGCCCGCTGTCGCCGATGTTGTACGCGGTGCCGGCGTTCGGGTTCGCGTCCTTGGTGAGGCGCAGGTAGTAGGAGCCCGCGCCGTAGGGCCCGCTCGTCGTGTACGTCCAGGCGTCGACCATGGCCCGCCACTCGTCGGCCTTGGCCTCCCATGCCTTCGCCGACTGCGGATCGCGGTTGCGGCGCGCGATGTCCGCGGCCGTCACCAGGCCGGCGATCTCGGACGCGATCGTCGCCGGCGACCAGCCGCCCTGGTTCTCCCAGCGCTCCTGCTGGGTCTGCGGGCCGTTGGCGAGGATGCAGGCGACGGCGGGCCGGACGTCCTCCAGGTAGGTCGCGCGGTCCGTGCGCCCGAGCTGCCAGGCGAGGACGATCGGGAACGCTACCTGGTCGAGCTGGAGGTTGGTCCAGTGCTCCTCGCCGTTCACGGTCGAGTTCTGCGGGAAGCAGCCGTTCGGCTTCTGCTGGCGCTCGAACAGGTAGGTGAGGGCGCGGTCGGCGCCCGCGCGGTCGCCGGCCGCGAGCAGCGCGGTGGCGATCTGGTAGAGGTCGCGCGACCACACCAGGTGGTAGGCGCCCGACGGGTTCTCGATCGCCGTCGTCCCCCACACCCAGGGCATGCTCGGCGAGGCCACGTAGGCGCCGGGGTAGGTCTTGTCCTCGTGCGCGGCGAGCGTCATGACGGAGACGTCGTAGTCGGTGGGGAAGGCGCCGGCCGACGCCGGCCGCGGCTTGAGGCCGGCGAGGTAGGCATGCCAGCCGGCGGCGTAGCTCGCCGCGGCGGTGTCGTAGCCCCCGGCGAGCGCGGCGCGCGCCGTCGACACGGCTTCCGTGCCACGGGCGCCGAAGCCGACCACGAGCGTCATCCGCTGGCGCGTGGTCCCGTCGAGCGCGGTCTTCCCGGTCTGCACGAGGTTGCCGCTCGCGGCCGAGTCGTAGGCCCAGTCCATGCGGAAGTCCGAGCGCAGATCCGTCCAGCCGTCGCTCGTGCCGAGATAGCCGTTCGAGGTGCGGGTGAACGCGGGCGACGCGACGAGCGCGCTGCCCGCGAGGCGGTCCTCCGCGACGAGCGCGTCCCCCGCGGTGGAGCCCGAATCGTCGTCGCCGGTGTTGGAGAGCGCGGGGTCGAACAGCGCGTAGAGGTCCAGCTTCTTGCCGGTGAGCGACTCGAAGCGCACGTCGATGACGAGCGCGTGGCGCGCGGGGTCGGCGACGTAGGACTTCGTGATCCGGTAGCGGGAGGCGGAGTTGACCTGCCGGTAGGTCAGCGAGCGCGCGTCCGCGAGGGCGAGGCTGTGGCTCGCGTCCTCGCGCTCGCGCTCGGCGAAGGTGCGGCCGTCGGACACGGCGAACTGGAGGTCGCGCACCGCCGGCGTGCCGAGGTCGGGGTAGTAGACCTCGGTCAGCGCGCCGTCGTCGAGCGTGTGCCAGACCTTGCTCGTCGCGGTCGTCGACGTCCCGAAGCCGTCTTTGTCGGCCTCCGCCCAGCGGTGCTTCTGCCCGGGGCCGCCGGGCGCGGTCGCGGCGAGCGCGGTGCCGGGCGTGAGCAGGACGACGAGCAGGGTGACCAGCCGCAGGAGTCTCATGTGCGCTCTGGTACCCAGTCGGCGAGATAACGTGCGGCCGATGCTCGCGGAGCGGCCGTGGGAGGAGCTTCCCACCGAGATCGCCCCGGCCATGCGGCCGGGGCTGTCGGCGCTCGCCGAGGAGATGATCGCGGCCATCCGCGCGACGGTCCCCGCCTACGCGCGACCGCTCGAGGGCGCCGTCGCCGAGGGGGTCCGCGCGGGCGTCGAGGGCGCGCTGTCGCAGTTCCTCGACGTCATCGAGAAGGGCCACGCGGGCCCGCTCCCCGAGCGCGAGCTCTACGCCGAGCTCGGCCGCGGCGAGGCCCGCGAGGGGCGCAGCCTCGAGGCGCTGCTCGCGGCCTACCGGATCGGCGCGCGCGTGGCGTGGCGCCGGGCGGCTGCGCGGGCGCGCGAGCTCCAGATGGGCGAGGAGATCCTCGCGGGGCTGGCCGAGTCGATCTTCGCCTACATCGACGAGCTGTCGGCCGCCTCGGCGGAGGGCTTCGCGCGCGAGCAGTCCGCCGCCGCGGGGGAGGCGGATCGCCGCCGCGCGGCGCTCGCGCGGCTGCTGATCGGGCATCCGCGCGCCGACCCGGCCGAGATCGAGCTCGCCGCGCGCGACGCGGGGATGGAGCTGCCCGACCGCTTCGCGGCCGTCGTCTGGGCGCCGCGCGAGGGCGACCGGACCGCCTCGTGGCTGCCGATGGGCTCGCTCGCCGTCGCCGACGGCGAGCTCTCCTACGCGCTGGTGCCCGACCCCGACGCGCCGATGCGGCGCGCGGAGATCGTGCGCGCGTTCGGCCGCCGGGCGGCGGCGCTCGGGCCGTCGGTGCGCTGGCAGGACGCCGCGCACAGCGCGCTCCGCGCGACCGAGGTCCACCGGCTGATGTCCGCGGGCGCGATCGCCGCCGACGGGCTGGTGCGGGCGGAGGACCACCTCACGACGCTGCTGATCGAGCGCGACCCGTCGCTGCTGAGCGAGCTCGCCGAGCGCCGGCTGGCCCCGCTCAGCCGGGCGAGCGCGTCGGCCCGCGGGCGCCTGCTGGAGACGCTCGAGGCGTGGCTCGAGCACCACGGCAGCGTGCCCGACGTCGCCCGCGCGATCCACGTGCACCCGCAGACCGTGCGCTACCGGCTCAACCAGCTGCGCGACCTGTTCGGCGAGGAGCTCGACGATCCCGACGCGCGCTTCGAGCTGATGGTTGTCACCCGCGCACGGACTCTGCGCGGGCAGTCGTGGCCGGGGTGAGCAGAAGTCCGCGGGTCGAGGCCCTAACGTCCTGTCGATGAGCGCTGCCGCCGAGAGCCCGATCGAACTGCCCGTCCCCGACGAGCCCGTCCCCTTCAACCTCGACCTGTCCGACGACCAGCGCGACATCCGCGACTGGGTCCACGGCTTCGCCGCGGACGTCGTCCGGCCCGCCGCCGCGGAGTGGGACGAGCGCGAGGAGACCCCCTGGCCGATCATCGGCGAGGCGGCCAAGATCGGCCTCTACGGCTTCGAGGCGCTCGCCCAGTTCTACGCCGACCCGTCGGGCCTCACGCTCCCGATCGTCAACGAGGAGCTGTTCTGGGGCGACGCCGGGATCGGCATGGCGATCATGGGCACCTCGCTCGCGGCGGCCGGCATCTTCTCGAGCGGCACCCCCGAGCAGATGGGCGAGTGGATCCCGCAGTGCTTCGGCACGCCCGAGGAGCCCAAGGTCGGCGCGTTCTGCGTCTCCGAGCCCGACGCGGGCTCCGACGTCTCCTCCCTGCGCACGCGCGCGGTCTATGACGAGGCCAAGCACGAGTGGGTCCTCAACGGCCAGAAGGCGTGGGCCACCAACGGCGGCATCGCCACCGTCCACGTCGTGGTGGCGTCGGTCGACCGCGAGCTCGGCTCGCGCGGCCAGGCCGCGTTCGTGATCCCCCCGGACACGAAGGGCCTCGAGATGGGGACGAAGGTCAAGAAGCACGGCCTGCGCGCCTCGCACACCGCCGACGTCTTCCTCGACGACTGCCGCATCCCCGGCTCCTGCCTGCTGGGCGGCAAGGAGAAGCTCGACGAGCGGATGGCGCGCGCCCGCGAGGGCCGCAGCGGCAAGCGCCAGGCGGCGATGCAGACCTTCGAGGCGTCGCGCCCGACGGTCGGCGCCCAGGCGATCGGGATCGCACGGGCGGCCTACGAGTACGCGCTCGAGTACGCCAAGGAGCGCTCGCAGTTCGGGCGCCCCATCATCACCAACCAGGCGATCGCCTTCGCGCTGGCCGACATGAAGCTCGAGATCGACGCGGCGCGGCTGCTCGTGTGGCGCGCCTCGTGGATGGGCCGCACGGGCAAGCCGTTCACCGCCGCCGAGGGCTCGATGAGCAAGCTCAAGGCCGGCGAGGTCGCCGTGTGGGCGACGGAGCGGGCGATCCAGATCCTCGGCGGCAACGGCTACACGCGCGAGTACCCCGTCGAGCGCTGGCACCGCGACGCCAAGATCTACACGATCTTCGAGGGCACCTCGGAGATCCAGCGGCTCGTGATCGCGCGCGCGATCTCGGGCGTGCAGATCCCCTGACACCGCGCCGCGGAGCGGATAGTGTCGGCGGATGCTCCGCGAGCCGAAGCGAGGGCAGGGCTCCGAGGCGCCGTCAGCCGCCGCTCCGTCGCCGCGCGCGCCGGCGCCCGGCAACAACGGGGTGGTCGCGCTCGCCCGCGCGCTGGCCGGCCGCGGTCTCGGCAACCGTGCGACGCAGGCGCTGATCCAGCGCGACGGGCTGCTCTCCGGGAGCACGCTCGAGCTCCACGAGCAGGTCTACGGCGACTCGTCGCTCGCGCACGCGCCCAGCGGGCCGGCGCCGGAGTACGAGTTCAGCGACGACCCGCTGGCGGACGGCGGCTTCGACGCAAAGGACTCGATCCGGGTCAAGCCGGGCCCGGTGCGCGCGGACTTCATCAAGCCGAAGCCTGCGCTCACGCCGCCCGGCGAGTGGCTCGAGGACGCGCTCAAGCGCGACAAGCTGCTCAAGGAGCTGCCCGACTGGGCGCGCGAGAAGGCGATCGACGCGCTCAAGGACGTCGACGAGACGATCGCGGAGAAGATCATCGACGCGCTGCCGTGGGACGACCAGGTCAAGAGCGCCGCGACCGCGGCGCTGAAGGCGCTGCTCCAGACGGCCAAGGGGAAGAAGTTCAAGCTGCCGGAGGCGCCGCCTGGCACGCGCGCGCCGGACTGGAGCAAGCAGCCCGACTTCCAGTCCGCCCCGGGCCAGGTGATCATCCCCGGCCCGGTGTGGCGGTGGTGAGCCGCGCGGTCTGGATCCTCGACACCGAGCCCGAGCGCGTGCAGGCCGCGCGCGAGATCTGCGCGGGCTTCACCCGCAGCCGCGGGATCAGGGTCACGGTCGAGGCCCTCGGGGGCGACGGCCTCGCGCCGCGCGTCGCACTGCAGATCCCGTAACGAC
>Ga0126309_10000613_pt1 | contig 11960 bp, 12 predicted proteins | sample Plot56_FD_92541 | JGI IMG/M metagenome (GOLD analysis project Ga0126309, IMG submission 92541) | Serpentine soil microbial communities from UC McLaughlin Reserve, CA, USA - Plot56 | ecosystem: Environmental > Terrestrial > Soil > Grasslands | place: USA: UC McLaughlin Reserve, Lake County...
CCCCCGCGCCCACCACCGCTGCCAGCGCGCCGACCGCGGGGCCGCTGCGGAGGACGCCGAGCCCGACCGGGCCGACGTGCAGGACGTCGCGCGCGAAGAGCGGCAGCAACGCGACGGCGCCGCCGAAGAGGACGGCGACGAGGTCGAGCGAGATGGCGCCGAAGAGCACTGGCGTGCGCCTGATGAAGCGGACGCCGGCAACGAGGCGCGAGAATCCCGGCGGCTCGACGGGCACCGCTTCGTCGACCGCCTCCGGCTCGCGCAGCGCGAGCACGCACGAGAGCCCGACGGCGAAGAGAACGACGGCGATCGCGTAGACGGCCTCGGCGCGAATCGCGAAGAGCACGCCCCCGAGTGCCGGCCCCGCGATCACTGCGGCCTGCATCGCGCTCGACCGGATCGCGAGCGCGCTCGCGAGCAGCTCCGCGGGCACGAGCATCGGCGGCATGGCGCGTGCGGCCGGAAAGCCGAGCGCTCCGGTCGCGCCGGTCGCGGCCGCGAGCGCGGCGTATGGCCAGATCGACGACGTCCCGACGACGGTGACGACGATCAGGAGCGCCGCGAAGCACGCCTCGAGCGCGATCGAGACCGCGAAGATCAGGCGGCGCGAGATCCGGTCGGCGAGCGCTCCGGCGGGCAGGGCGAGGAGCGGGAGCGGAAGAAACTCGGCGAGCCCGATCAGGCCGAGGTCGAGCGGGTCGCGGTGGAGCGCGTACACCTGCCAGCCGACGGCGACCGCGATCATCTGGTTCGCGAACCCCGTGCCCGTCATCGCGATCACGAGCAGTCGGTAGTCCCGGAGCTGCAACGGCGCAGGAAGCGTCATCCGACGCCCGCTTCGGGGAACGGAAACGCTTCGGGCGGGGGAGCGTCCGCGACGACGTGCCGCCGCATGGCGGCGTCGCAGACCGCGTAGCCCCAGTTGATCAAGCGCTGACGGAGCAGCTCGGGCGTCGCCGTCAGGCGCGTGCGCGTGTGCGCGAGGGCGCGCGTCTGCTCGAGCGGGCAGGGGAGCGAATCGCGCAGGCGGTAGTGCGCGATGTTCGTCCGGATCCCCCAGTACGCCCCGTCGCGGAGGCCCGCCTCGTAGGCGTCGATCGCCTGTCGCTTGCGGAGGCTGCGCACCTGGTTGTCGATCACCCGCAGGACGCGCACGACCTGCACGGGCCACAGCGCCAGCGGCCGTGGCTGCGGGCCCATCCTCCCGCCTGCGTCGCTGATCAGGATCGTCCGGCTGGTGCGCCAGGCTGCCTCGAGCCCGAGGTTGTCGTACACGCCTCCGTCCGTCAGGACGACTCGCGTCGTGTACGGCGGGTGCGCGAGGTCCTCGCCCGAGCCGGGGACGTGTGCGTCCGGCGGCAGATCGAGCACGAGCGGCGACAACCACGGCGGCAGCGCCGACGACGCTGCGACGGCGACGGCGAGCTCGAGCTCCGGGTCGTCGATCTTCCCCACGCGGTAGTCCCACGCGAACGGCCGCGCGAAGCGGCGCAGCACCCCGGACTGGAGCGACGTCGCGTTGAAGACGAACAGCGGATGCCGCGGGAGGTCCTGCAGCGTCGCCGTTCCGAATGCGTGCCGGCGGTACAGCGCTGCGAGCCGCATCCCGACGGAGCCCGGGCCGAGCGTCCCGCGCACGATCGCCGGAACGTCGAGCCTGTGTCCCGCCAGTCGGTAGAGCGGGTCGAGTACCTCGGCATCGAACCGCCGCCCGATCCGGTCGTCGCCGAACTCGAGCCGAGGCCATGCGAGCCCCAGCACGCCGGCGGCGATCGACCCGCCCGAGACGCTCGAGACGCGGTCGAGTCGGCGGAGCCAGCCGAGCTCGTTCAGCCGCTTGAGCGCACCCGCGTGGAAGAGCATCGCCCGGAAGCCGCCGCCCGAGAGGCAGAGCGCGATCCCGCGCGAGGGCCCGTCACCGGCGGCGGGCGCGTCGTGCACGGGCGCGGCCGCCCGCTCGATCGCGGCCGCCCTGTCAGCGCGCCCCCCCACGAACCAGAGAGTATGTGTGGGTGCGTTACGCGCCGGACGCGACCCGCTACGCGCGGATGCCGTACCGGCGGAGCGGGCGCAGCGGCCTCCTCCTCCCGGCGATCTCGCTCGGGCTCTGGCAGAACTTCGGCGGCGAAGTGCCGCTCGAGCGGAGCCGCGCGATCGTCCGGCGCGCGTTCGACCTCGGGATCACGCACTTCGACCTCGCGAACAACTACGGGCCTCCGTACGGCTCGGCCGAGGAGACGTTCGGGCGGCTGTTCGCGCAGGACCTCGCGCCGTACCGCGACGAGCTGATCGTCTCGACCAAGGCGGGCTGGGACATGTGGCCGGGACCGTACGGCGACCACGGCTCGAGGAAGTACCTCCTCGCGAGCCTGGACCAGAGCCTGCGCCGGCTCGGCCTCGAGTACGTGGACATCTTCTACTCGCACCGCCTCGACCCGGACACGCCGCTCGAGGAGACGATCGGGGCGCTCGACACGACGGTGCGGCACGGGAAGGCGCTGTACGCCGGGATCTCGATGTACCCGCCCGAGGAGACGCGGCGAGCGTACGAGCTGCTCGGCGAGCTCGGAACGCCGCTCCTGATCCACCAGCCGAACTACTCCCTGCTCGACCGCTGGGTCGAGGACGGGCTGCTCGACGTCCTCGGTGAGCGCGGCGTCGGGTGCATCGTCTTCTCGCCGCTGCAGCAGGGGCTGCTCACGGAGAGGTACCTGCACGGGATCCCCGAGGGGTCCCGCGCGAGCCGGGAGGGAACGCTCGGCCGGCGCGACATCACCGAGGAACGAGTCGCGCAGGTGCGTGCGCTGAACCGCGTCGCGGCGCGGCGTGGGCAGTCGCTCGCGCAGCTCGCGCTCGCGTGGACGCTCCGCGACGAGCGCGTGACGTCGGCGCTGATCGGCGCGAGCAGCGTCTCGCAGCTCGAGGAGAACGTGGCGGCGCTCGACGGCCTCGAGTTCTCCGAGGAGGAGCTCGAGGAGATGGACTCGATCACGCGTGGCGGCGTTTAGACTCGGCGCCGCAGTGCCCGCCGTCGCCGCCGTCGAACGGCTCCGCCAGGTTCTCGAGGACGCTCCCGCGACCGAGGCCGAGCTCCGCTCGCTCCTCGAGCAGGCCGGCGGCTGGGAGCGCACGCTGCGGGGGCGGGTCGCGGCGAGCGAGCAGCGGCTGCGCGCTCTGGCTGACGACACTGCGAGTCCGCTCGCGCAGATCGCGGCGGAGCTCCGGCACGTCGAACCGCTGCGCCGCGAGCTCCACGAGACGCAGTCGCTGATCGAGCAGCTCGAGCAGCGCGCGCGCGAGCTGCGCTCCGCCTGGCTGCTCCGCTCGGCCTCGCGCTAGCGGCGTTGTCGAGCCACCCGCGCAGCGCGCCGCCGCGCGCCGGCCGCCGCGCGCCGCGCACCGGGTTCGTCAACAGCCCTGTGGACGAATCGATCCGAATCTGTGGACGAGGTGCGTGAGTTCGCGCGTCGCCGCGCGCTCTCAGCGTCTCGCCAGGAACTCAGGGCACGATGGGACCGTGCAGAACGGCGCCACCGCGCAGCGAATCCTCGTCGTCGACGACGAGCCGTCGATCGTCGACGCGGTGTCGACGGCGCTGCGTTACGAGGGCTACGACGTCGAGCAGGCGCACACGGGGCGCGACGCGCTGAGCGCGGTCGACCGTTTCGAGCCGCACCTCGTCGTGCTCGACGTGATGCTCCCCGACGTCGACGGCGTCGAGGTGGGGCGAAGGCTCCGCGCGAAGGGCTACGAGACCGCAGTCCTGTTCCTCACGGCGCGCGACGGGACGGAGGACAAAGTCGAGGCGCTGCGCGCCGGCGGTGACGACTACATGACGAAGCCGTTCAGCCTCTCGGAGCTCGTCGCGCGCACGCAGGCGATCCTGCGGCGGACGACCGGCCGCGCGGAGGGGAGCGTCCTCCGCTTCGCGGACGTGGTGCTGGACGAGGCGCGCCACGAGGTGACGCGCGGCGCGACGGCGATCCCGCTCACGGCGACCGAGTTCGAACTGCTGCGCTTCCTGATGATGAACCCGCGCCGCGTCCTGTCGAAGGGCCAGATCCTCGAGAACGTGTGGCGCTACGACTTCGGCGGGAACTGGAACGTCGTCGAGACGTACGTGAGCTACCTCCGCAAGAAGCTCGCCGCGGCGGGGCCGCCGCTGATCCGGACCGTGCGGCAGGCGGGCTACATGCTCGAAGCTCCGAAGGAGGGGTGATGTCGCTGCGGAGGCGGCTCGCGCTCGCGCTCCTCGGGGTGGCCGCGGTCGGGCTCGTGGTCGCCGACGTCGCGACCTACGCCTTGCTGCGCTCGTTCCTGTTCGACCGCACCGACCGGACGCTGGCCGCTGCGCACCACGTCGTCGAGGCGTCGCTGCGCCACGGCGGGCGGATCACGCCGAGCGAGTTCCGCGCGCTGACGACCGCCGCGCCCGGCATGTACATCGAGGTGAGGGAGTCGAATGGAACGGACGTGCTCGGCCGCGACCAGCTGCCACAGCTCGGGCAGGAGACGACATCTGCTCCTCCGCACCTGCCGAAGACGATCGGCGCGCCCTCGACTCCCGAGGGCCCGGACGCGGCGAGCTACTTCACCGTCGAAGCGATCGAGGGAGGGGGCCGCTATCGCGTCCGCGCCTCGGTCGATCCCGGCGCCAACGTTGTCCTGGTCGTCGCGGCGTCGCTGGATGACGTCGACGGCCTCCTGCACCGGCTCCTGCTCATCGAGCTCGTCGTGACATTGACGGTGCTGACGGCGATCACGCTGCTCGCGCTCTGGATCGTGCGCCTCGGGCTCAGGCCGCTCGAGGCGATGGGCCGCACGGCCGACGCGATCGCGGCCGGCGATCTGACGCGCCGGGTCACCGACGCGAACGAGCGGACCGAGGTCGGCCGCCTCGGGCTGGCGCTGAACGCGATGCTCGGCCACATCGAAAGCGCATTCCGTGCGCGCGAGGCGTCGGAGGCGCGCCTGCGGCGCTTCGTCGCCGACGCGTCGCACGAGCTCCGCACGCCGCTGAGCGCGGTCCGAGCCTACGCCGAGCTCTTCACGCGAGGCGCCGATCGACGTCCCGACGACCTCGCGCGTGCGATGTCGGGCATCGCCCGGGAATCCGAGCGCATGAGCGTGCTCGTGCAGGACTTGCTCCTCCTCGCGCGCCTCGACGAGGGCCGCCCGCTCGACCGCGAGCCGGTGCAGCTCGACGCCGTCGCGCACGAGGCGGTGGAGACGGCGCGCGCGGTCGAGCCCGACCGCGAGCTGACGCTCGAGGCCGAACCCGTCGTCGTGCTCGGCGATCGCGAGCGGCTGCGCCAGGTCGTCGACAACCTCCTCGGCAACATCCGCTCGCACACGCCCTCGGGGAGCGCGGCCAGCGTCGCGGTCGGTCTCGAAAACGGCAACGCGGTGCTCGAGGTTCGCGACTCGGGACCCGGACTCGGCCCGGAGGAGGCGGAGCGGGTGTTCGAGCGCTTCTGGCGCGCCGACCCGGCGCGCGCGCGGTCGCGAGGCGGAGCCGGGCTGGGCCTGTCGATCGTGTCCGCCGTCGCGGAGGCGCACGGCGGCCGCGTCAGCGTCAGCTCGACGCCCGGTGAGGGCGCCGTCTTCCGGATCGAGCTCCCGCTCGCGAAGGAAGCGCTCAGCAACCTCCCAGCGGCTTCCCAGGAACATGCGCTTCGATGAGGGCATGAAGCTCTCCAGAAGAACCACGCTGATCGCAGCCGGTATCGCGGCGCTCGCAGTCGCCGGCGGCGGCGGCGCGCTCGCTGCGACGCAGCTGACACCGAAGCAGGAGCGGCAGGCCGTCCTGAACGACGCAGCGAAGCAGCTCGGCGTGACGCCGGCAAAGCTCGAGAGCGCGCTCAAGCAGGCGCTGAAGAACCGCGTCGACGCGGCGGTCGCCGACGGTCGGCTGACGCAGGCGCAGGCCAACGAGCTGAAGGCGCGGATCGACGCAGGCAGCCTCCCGTTCTTCGGCCCTCGCGGCTTCGACCATCGCGGCGGTCCGCACCTCGATGCGGCGGCGGCGTACCTCGGGCTCTCGGCCGCCGAGCTCCGTGCGCAGCTCGAGAGCGGGAAAACGCTCGCGCAGGTCGCGCAGGCCCGAGGCAAGTCGGTCTCCGGGCTCGTGGACGCGCTCGTCGCCGACGAGAAGCAGGAGCTCGCCGCCGCGGTCGCGGACGGACGGATCACGCAGGCGCAGGCGGACAGGCATCTCGCTCGCGCGCGCGAGCGGTTCGAGGAGCTCGTGAACCGGACGCCGCGGCTGCGCGGCGGCTTCGGCTTCCGCGGCTTCCGGAACGGCCACGGCTTCTAGCTCGCAAAGCGGCTCAGCGCAGGCGCAGGCGGCGCCAGAACAGGAAGCTCGGGATCCCGAGCAGGATCGGCGGCGCCCAGGTACAGAGGCGGTAGAGCAGCACCGCCGCCACCGCCTCGGCCTGGTCGGCGCCGGCGGCGACGAGCGCGCCCGTGAGGCCGAGCTCCACGACGCCGATCCCGCCCGGCGTGATCGGGATCGCCGTGACGAGCCGGACGAGCGACCACCCGGCGAACGCCTCGGCGACGCTGACGTCGTCGCCGCCGATGCCGACGGCTCGCATCGCGACCAGCAGGACGAGGAAGACGGTCAGGTTCCCGACGAGCATGCCGGCCGCGATCCACGCGCCGCGCGTCCCGAGTAGCCCGACCATCTCGCGCCGGAAGTGGACGAGGCGGTCGCCGAGCGGCTGCCCCGGTGGTCGGCGGAGCAGCGCACGCACGCGTTCGAAGACCCGACCGCCGAGCGTCCCAACACGGTGTGCGGCGGCGTCGCTTCTCAGCGCCAGCGTCGCGACGACGACGACCGCGGCCGCGACGGCGACACCGACCACGGTGAGGACGGCGAGCGGTCCCCCGGCGCCTCCGGTCGCGAGCACCGCGGCGAGCGCGAGCAGCGCGAACACCACCTTCGTCAGCAGGTTGAAGGCGGTCAGGACCGCGAGCCCAGCGGCGATCGCTCCGCGCGAGAAGCCCCACGCGCGGAGGATCCCGACCGAGAACCCCGCGCCGACGGCCTCGCCTCCCGGTAGCAGGCTCGCCGTCGCCGTCGATGCCTGCGTAACGAGGAGCGCGCGCACGAAGCCGAGGCCGGCGAACGCCGCCTGCCACGGGGGCGCGAACGTGATCACGTTGAGCACCGTGGCCGCGACGAGCACGGCGATCGCGCGCCCGCTCGCGTCGGCGACCTCGTCGATGACGTCGCGGTAGCTCGCGATCTTCGGCAGCGCGAGCCCGAAGACGACGGCGACGACGACGAACGGGAGCGCGCGAAGCGCCCAGCGCCTCATCTCAGCCGCGCAAGTCGCAGATCCGCTCCCGCGGATCCGCGACGCGCCAAGACCCCTGAAGGCGGCCGCTTCGCGGCCGCGGCGTCACCGCGTCCACAGCGACCGCCAGGGCCGCGCAGGTCGCAGATCCGCTCCCGCGGATCCGCGACGCGCCAAGACCCCTGAAGGCGGCCGCTTCGCGGCCGCGACGTCACCGCGTCCACAGCGACCGCTAGTAGGCCAAGTAGACGACCTCGCCGACCAGGGCCGGCTTGTCCGCGTCCTCGACCTCGATCTCGACGCCGACGCGGTACAGGACGCCTTCGCCGCGGCGCTCGCTCGCGTTCAGCCTCGCTTTCAGCCGGACGCGCGACCCGACAGGGACCGGCGAGGTGAAGCGCACGCGTTCGGTCCCGTAGTTGATCCCCATCCGCATGTCCGTGAGGACGAGGACCTGCGAGACGAAGTAGGGCAGGAGCGCCAGTGAGAGGTAGCCGTGGGCGACCGTGCCGCCGAACGGCCCCTGCGCCGCCATTTCGGGATCGACGTGGATCCACTGGTGGTCGTGCGTCGCCTCCGCGAACAGGTTCACCTGCTCCTGGGTGATCGTCTCCCAGTCACTCACACCGAGGTCGCGCTCACCGGCGGCCTCCAGCTCCGCCAGCGTCAGCTTCGCCGTATCAGCCAACGCGCATCGAGCGGCCGCCAGCCTTCTGCATCAGCGGGAGCATCCCTTCGGGGGCGGCGCCGTCGGGAAGGCGCTCGAGCAGCTGCGCGAGCAGATCGTCGGCGCTCCAGCCCTCGTCGGCGGCGAACAGCTCGCCCGGCTCCCACGGGCGCAAGAGGTTGATCGAGCCGCCCCAGACGAAGAAGCACTGGCCGGTGATTCCCTGCGCGTCGTCCGCGCAGAGGGCGACGACGATCGGCGTCATGTGCTTCGGATCGAGCGGGTCGAACTCGCCCTCCTCCGGTGCCGGCAGCTCGCCGAACGTCGTCTCGGTCATTCGCGTCCGCGCGTTCGGCGCGATCGCGTTCACCGTCACGCCGTACCGCTGGAGCTCCTGCGCGACGATCGTCGTGAACCCGGCGATCGCCGCCTTCGCGGCGCCGTAGTTCGCCTGCCCGACGTTGCCGAACACGCCGGAGGGGCTCGACGTGTTGATCACACGCGCGCGCAGCTCCTCACCGTCCTTCGCGCGCTCGCGCCAGTGCGCGGCCGCGTGCCGCGTCGGCGCGAAGTGGCCCTTCAGATGGACCGCGATCACCGCGTCCCACTCGTCCTCCGTCATGTTCACGAGCATCCGGTCGCGAAGGATCCCGGCGTTGTTGACGAGGATGTCCAGGCGGCCGTAGCGCTCGATCGCGCGATCGACCATGTGCTTCGCCGCGTCGAATTGCGAGACGTCGTCGTAGCTCGCCACCGCCTGGCCGCCGGCCGCGACGATCTCGTTGACGACGCTCTGGGCGGGTGTCGAATCCGTGCCCTCGCCGCTCAGCGCTGCGCCAAGGTCGTTGACGACGACCTGCGCGCCTGCACGCGCGAGCGCGAGCGCGTGCTCGCGGCCGATCCCGCGTCCTGCGCCGGTGACGATCGCGACCTTGCCCTCGAGCGACGGCACGGGCGGAGTCTAGGCTCCTCGAGATGGAGCGTGGTGTCGTGCTGTCGGAGGTCGGCCGCTTCGGCGTCGCGGCGATCGAGCTCGAGGCGCCGGGGCCGGGCGAGGTCTCCGTTCGGGTCGAGGCGACCGGCGTCTGCCATTCCGATCTGCACTTCGTCGAGACCGCGCGCGAGGAGGCGCTGCCGGTCCTTCTCGGCCACGAGGGTGCGGGAGTCGTCGAAGCGGTCGGCGACGGCGTCTCGAACGTCGCGCCGGGCGACCGCGTCGTCCTCGGGTGGCGCTCGCCGTGCGGCCACTGCCGGTGGTGCATGCGCGGGACGCCGCGGCTCTGTCGCACGCCCCCGGTGGCAGGCGAGCGGATGCGCAGCGGCCGCGCGGCGCTCGCCGGCTTCCTCGGGCTCGGGACCTTCGCGACGCGGACGGTCGTTCCGGCAGCCGCTGCGATCCCGTTTCCCGATGAGCTGCCCTTCGACCAGGCGTGTCTGCTCGGCTGTGCGGTCGCGACCGGCGTCTGCTCCGCACTGAACACGGCGGAGGTCTGGGCGGGTGCGCGCGTCGGGGTGATCGGGTGCGGCGCGGTCGGCCTGTGCGTCGTGCAGGGCGCACGGATCGCGGGCGCCGAGGAGATCTACGCGATCGACCTCGACGAGCGGAAGCTCGAGGCCGCGCTTCGCTTCGGCGCGACGCACACCGGCGAGGGGAAGCGGCTCGACTTCGTGTTCGACGTCGTCGGCAGGCCCGAGACGGTCGCGCAGGGGCTCGGCCTGCTCGGGCACGCGGGGACGCTCGTCCACATCGGGCTGCCGCTGCCCGACACCGAGGCCGCGCTTCCGCTCCCGTACGTGTTCGACCGGCGTCTGCGCCTCGTCGTCTCGCACGGAGGCGACCACGTCCCGGCGGACGACTTCCCGCGGCTCGCGCGGCTCGCGCTCGACGGCGAGCTCGATCTGGCGGGGCTCGTCACGAAGCGGATCGCGCTCGACGACATCGCCCAGGCGTTCGAGGAGATGCGGCGCGGCGACGTGATCAGGTCGGTAATCGTCGCGTGAGGTTCCCGCCGCCGGTCTCGCGGCTGATCGGCTTCGACGTCCTCTCCGCGGGCGACGGAGAGTCGACGTTGGAGCTGGAGGCGGAAGAGCGGCACTCGAACCCGATGGGGACGATCCACGGCGGGATCCTCTGCGACCTCGCGGATGCGGCGATGGGCGTTGCGTACTTCTCGACCCTCGGGGACGGGGAGTCGTTCACGACGCTGGAGCTGAAGATCAATTTTCTCCGGCCGTTCTGGACGGGAAAGCTCATCGCGAACGGCCGGGTCGTCCAGCGGGGACGGACGGTCGGGATGGCCGAGTGCGACGTCTTCGACGAGCAGGGGCGCCTGATCGCGCGCGCCTCCAGCACCTGCCTGACGCTGCGAGGTGACGCAGCCGCCGGGCGCTGATTTACTCCGGCTATCGACCTGCGCGACAGCCCAGACGAAGCCGCCTTTCGCGCCGACGTCCGCGCGTGGCTCGCCGCGAACCTGCCCGCGGGCGACCCGCGCGACTGGTCGCGGAAGATGTTCGACGCCGGCTTCGCCGGGCTGACCTGGCCGGAGGAGTACGGCGGAAAGGGCGCGCCCTACAGCCACCAGGCGATCGTGCTCGAGGAGTTCGCGCGCGCCGAGGCCCCGCAGCACATGGGCGTGATCGGCCTTGGAATGGCCGGCCCGACGATCATGGCCCACGGTAGCGAGGAGCAGAAGCGGCGCTACCTGCCGAAGATCCTCAGCGCGGACGAGATCTGGTGCCAGGGCTTCTCGGAGCCGGACGCCGGCTCGGACCTCTCGGCGGTGCGGACGCGGATCGACGTCGAGCCGGAGCGCTTCGTCGTCAACGGCCAGAAGGTCTGGTCGTCGTTCGCGCACATCGCCGACCACTGCATCCTGATCGGCCGCAGCGATCCGGAGTCGCAGCGGCACGCGGGCCTGACCTACGTGATCGTGGACATGAAGGCGCCGGGCGTCGAGGTCCGGCCGCTGCGCCAGATCACGGGCGAGGCCGAGTTCAACGAGATCTTCTTCAGCGACGTCGAGGTCCCCCGCGACAACCTGCTGGGCGAGATCGGCGGCGGCTGGCAGGTCGCGATGACGACGCTGCTGCACGAGCGCGGCACGCTGGGCTTCGCGCTCGGCGGCGTGCTCGAGGCGCAGGTCGGCCGCCTGGTCTCGCTCGCGAAGGAGCGGAACGGCAACGACCCGCTGCTCCGCGACCGGATCGCGACCGAGTGGATCGAGCTCCAGGCGCTGAAGCTCACGAACCAGCGGTCGCTGACGACGTTGATGCAGACGGGGATCCCCGGGCCGGAGGGCTCCGGCGCCAAGCTGCACTGGTCGGAGCAGAACCAGCGGCTGACCAAGCTCGCGATGGAGCTCCTCGACGGCGAGGACGACGGCTACTGGCGGCACCAGCAGCTGCGCTCGCGCGGCAACACGATCGAGGCAGGGACGAGCGAGATCCTGCGCAACATCATCGCCGAGCGGGTGCTCGGGCTACCGAGGTCGCGATGAACTTCGCGTTCACCGAGGAGCAGGAGCTGCTGCGCCGCGAGGCGCGCGAGGCGCTCGGGAACGGCGGCTGGTCGCGCGACGACATCGCCGGCGCCGACCTGACGTTCCTCGACCAGGCCGTTCTCTTCGAGGAGGCCGGACGCGCGAACCTCGGCGCCTCGTTCTTCGACGAGTCACGGCCGGAGCCCGAGCGGCTGGCCGCCGTCGCCTGCGAAGCGGTCGGCATCGCGCAGAAGGCGCTCGAGCTCGGCGTGGAACACGCCTCGTCGCGGGAGCAGTTCGGGAAGAAGATCGGCGTCTACCAGGCGGTCTCGCACCGGCTCGCCGACACGTACGTCGAAACGGAGCTCGCCCGCTCGCTCGCGTACTGGGCCGCGTGGTGCGTCGCGGAGGACGACGAGCAGACACCGCTCGCCGTCGCGTCCGCGAAGGCGTACTGCAGTGACATCGCCGTCGCCGCGTGCGAGCGCTCGATCCAGGTGCACGGCG